>Ga0194124_10000257_pt1 | contig 83550 bp, 75 predicted proteins | sample TA2KigCas0mmetaG_FD_148605 | JGI IMG/M metagenome (GOLD analysis project Ga0194124, IMG submission 148605) | Freshwater microbial communities from Lake Tanganyika, Tanzania - TA2015031 Kigoma Deep Cast 0m | ecosystem: Environmental > Aquatic > Freshwater > Lake | place: Tanzania: Lake...
GCACACGTGTCGGCCGCCGGTGCCGGCCTGCTGATGGAGAAGGAACTCACCTATCTCAGCCTGGTGATGGATGCGCCGGCGCAGCCGTTTGTGGCCGTGATCGGCGGCGCCAAGGTCTCCGACAAGATCGAAATCATCGAGAGCATGCTCGGCCGCGTCGACCGGCTGATCATCGGCGGCGCCATGGCCTACACCTTCTTCAAGGCCCTGGGCATGCCGGTCGGCCGGTCGCTGGTCGAACTCGACAAGATCGACGAGGCCCGACGCATCATGAGCCTGGCGCAGGCGCGCGGCGTGCAGTTGCAACTGCCCGTCGATCACGTCGTCGCGGACCGCATCAGCGCAGACGCGGCCACGGCCGTGCTGACCGTCGCCGACCCGGCTATCGGTGACCGCATGGGACTCGACATCGGCCCGGCCTCGGCCCACGTGTTTGCCGACATGCTGGCCGACGCGCAGACCGTACTCTGGAACGGCCCGATGGGCGTCTTTGAAATGCCCCCGTTTGCCGCGGGCACGATGGCCGTCGCTCTGGCCTGCGCCCGCGTGCACGGCACCACGATTATCGGGGGGGGCGACTCGGTGGCGGCGATCAGGAAGGCCGGGGTTGCCGACCGCATCACCCACATTTCCACCGGCGGTGGCGCCGCCCTCGAGTTCCTCGGCGGTCAGACGCTGCCCGGGGTCGCCATTCTTCCCGTTCGCCCCTGACCCTCGGGCCTTGCCGATGCGCACCCCTCTCATCGCCGGCAACTGGAAAATGCACAAGACGCTGCGGGAATCCGTCGCCTTTGCGACGGCGCTCGCCGCGCGTGCCGGCGCCCTGACCAGCGTCGACCTGCTCATTGCACCCACGGCCCCGGCGCTGGCAGCCGTCGCGGCCGCCGTCGAGGGCCACCGCATCGGCGTGGCCGCGCAGAACATTCACTGGGAACGCGAGGGCGCGTTCACGGGAGAGATGTCGGCACCCATGATCTGCGACACCGGGGCCACCTGGGTCATCGTCGGGCACTCGGAGCGGCGACAGCTGTTCGGCGAGACCGACGAGACCGTCGCGCGCAAGGTGCGCGCCGCACTCACCGCGCGGCTCACCCCCATCGTCTGCATCGGTGAGACGCTTTCGGAACGCGATGCGAATGAGACGCTTGCCGTGCTCGATCGCCAGGTGCAACGGGCGCTCGACGGTGTGACCGGCAGCGAACTGGCCGGGCTCGTGATCGCCTACGAACCTGTCTGGGCCATCGGCACAGGCCGCACGGCCTCGCCTGCGCAGGCTCAGGCGGCGCACGCGCACATCAGGCAGCGGCTGACGCAGTGGTTCGGTGTCGAGGCCTCGGCGGCGTGCCGCATCCTCTACGGCGGCAGTGTCAAGCCCGACAACGCGCGCACGCTGCTCGGCCAACCGGATATTGATGGCGCCCTGGTGGGCGGTGCCAGCCTCGACCTCGACGCGTTCCTCGCCATTGCCGGCGCGGCGACCCGCACCGCCTAGTCGTCGCCCCCCGGCACGAGCCCCTCGCGCCCGGCGTCGGCACTCGTGACGGTCGCCAGGCCGGTCTGCACCATCCAGCCATACAGCACGACGCCAGGTACGGCCACCAGCGTGGTGAACACGTAGAACTGCACGTAGCCCATCGCATCGATGAGCCCGCCCGCTGTAGTCCCCGTCAGCACGCGACCGGCGATGCTGGCCAGGGCCGACAGTAACGCATACTGCGTGGCCGTGAACCGCAGGTGGCAGAGGGCCGACAGGTAGGCCACCACTGCCACACCGCCCAGGCCGCTTGAGAAATTTTCAAAGCCGATGGCCGCGGCCATGCCCGCATTGGAATGCCCCGCCGCCGCCAGGGCGGCGAAGCTCAGGTTCGACGCCGCCATCAGCACAAGACTGATGAACACGGCACGGGTCATCCCCAGCGCCGTATACACCACCCCACCGCTGAACACACCCGCGAGCAGTGCGACAAACCCGATGCCCACGTCGTAGAACGCCACTTCGTCGTTGGTGAAGCCGAGGTCGGCAAACAGGAGTCGCAGCGTGAGGTTGGCGAGCGTATCGCCCACCTTGTGAATCAGCACGAAGGCCAGCACCACCAGCGCACCACGACGCCGCAGGAATTCCGCGAGCGGACTCACAAATCCCCTCAGCGCCTCGACGGCGCCTGTTGCAGGAGCCACAGCTGACCGGCGCAGCGGTTCGCCCATCACGACGCCTGTCAGCATCGCGGGTACCGCAAACACGGTGCATACCGCATAGGCCACCGACCACCCTGCGCGAGCCGCGACGATCAACGCCACCGCTCCGGCGCCGGCGGCGCCGATGCGCCAGCCGTACTGCGACATGCCCGAGCCCACACCCAGCTGGTGCGGGGCGAGCAGCTCGATCCGATAGGCGTCAATGACGATGTCGAAGGTGGCGCCCGCGATGCCGACGAGCAGCGCCGCCGTGGCCAGTTGCGGCAGTGCACTTGCGGGATCGAGGCTTCCCAGATAGGCCACCGCCAGCATCACCGCGAGCCCTGTGGCCCAGAGCCACGAGCGCCGCTGTCCGAATCGGGCCAGGCCGGGAATCGCCACCGCGTCCACGAGCGGCGCCCACAGAAACTTGATGTTGTAGGCGAGGAAGGTCAGGGCAAACGCCGTGACGGCCCCTTTCCTGATGCCGTACTGCGCGAGCCGCGTCGTCAGGGTCGCTCCGATCATGGCGAACGCTAACCCCGACGATACGCCCAGGGCGGCTGCAGCCAGTGGGGCCGGTTCGACGTAGGGCCGCACACCCGCGGGCAGGCGGTCGGTCCACGAGACGCCTGGAACCCGAGGCGGTGGATGTGCGGGTGAGGACATCGCGTGGAATCGATCAGGCCGATGCCGGGGCGAGGGCCGCCAGAGCGGCGGTGACTTCGCGGGCGTTCACGTGGAAGTGCGAGGCGTGCCAGACGACCGCGCCGCGATCCACCAGCATCACCTGGGGCGACTCGTGCCTGATGCCGAAGCGCTCGGCTACCGCCAGTGACAGCGGTCGATGGGCGCGGACGTCGATTACATAGACCGGCGCCGGGTCGTGCTGACCGGCGAGCCACTCGACCAGCGACTCGTGCGCCTGCGCGCTGATGCCGCAGGTCGCGCTGTGCTTGAACAGCAGCATCGGCCGTTGCTGCGAGGCCAGCAGCGCCGCGTCGAGCGCTGCTTCTGACACCAGAGGTTCCATGTGCGCATTGTGCGTCAGCGGCGACGAGCCGTGCAAAAGCGCCTTCGCTATACTGCGCGCATGGGACGAGCGTTCTTTGCCGTGGCCCTCGGGGGGGCCATCGGGTCGATGCTGCGGTATGCCGTCGGCCTCCTGCTCTCGCAGGAGGGCGCCCCCGGGCGCCTGCCCACGTCGACGTTGCTCGTCAACGTGGTCGGCTCCCTAGCGATTGGCCTCGTCAGCGGATGGGTGACGCGCATGCCCGACTCCTCCGGTCCGGAACTGCGGGCCTTCATCGTCACAGGGGTCCTGGGTGGATTCACAACCTATTCGGCCTTCGCGATGGACGCGGTGACCGTCGCGCAGGCAGAGGCCCCCGTGCTGGCCCTGATGTATGTGGGGGCCCATGTCACGCTCGGCATCGGGGCGGCGTGGCTGGGCGCGTGGCTGGCCTCATGACGCGAACCGGCGTGTGGATGCCGTTCCGCGACGCGGCCCGCGTCATCCGGACCGCGGCCCTGCCGAGCCGAGCCGCGTTTCGCCAGTGGCGTCGGTCGGGCGCACGCCCCGAGGGCTTCCCGTCCAATCCAGACCGCGTGTATGCCGACCGATGGAAGGGCTGGGCGCACTTTCTCGGCACGCAATCCGTGCGCGCCCCTGCGCAGGCCCGCCTGTGGCCAGACACCCGAAAGCCGTTTGTGTCGCACCGTGCGTTTGTGCACATCTGCCGCTACGACCTGCGCATTGCCTCGGCGCGTCAGTGGCGCGCCTGGTGCCGCACGCACCGCCGTGAACGCGAGCGCCGCAGGCTGCCGGCCAATCCGGTTGAGATCTATCCCGGGTTCCGCTGGGGGGCCGTCACCGGATTTGTCGTCGCCTACGTCGGAGAGGCGCTGCCCTTCTGAGACACCAGTTGACGTCCCGGGACATTCTGCGTTTCACTCACGCCATGACATGTCGAGCCCTGGCAGCATGTGCAGTTGTCACTGTCGGCCTTGCCGCGGGGTTCACCCAGCCCCTGGCGCAGTCGATGACCACGCAGACACCCGGGCCCAGTCCCTACACGGTGGTGCGCGGCTGGCACCAGCCCTTCGCCGAGCCGGGCTTCGCCTTCGGGGGAAACTCCGGAGTGTTCGCCGAATCTCCGGACCGCATCTTCATCGCCCAGCGCGGCGAAACCCGCCTGCCCGACCCGCTGCCGTCGGGCTTCGCCGGCTTTGCGGGATCGATCGGCATCAACGTCCTGAACGCCGTCGACCGTCGCGTGTGGCGCAACTGCCTCTACACGCTCGACAGCCAGGGGCGCGTGCGCGAGCGCTGGACGCAGTGGGATCATCTGTGTCAGGGCGCCAGCGGGCCGGGGCCGCACCGCATCCGCATCAGCCCCTACGACCCGGACCGCCGCGTCTGGGTGATCAACGAGTCGACGCATCAGATCTACGTCTTCTCGAACGATGGCGCACGGTTGCTGCTGACGCTCGGCGAGCGTAATGTGCCGGGGTCCGATGCCACTCATTTTGCCAAGCCGCAGGACGTGGCGTTCCTGCCTGATGGCCGTATTCTGGTCGCCGATGGCCTCGACAACCATCGTGTGATCATTCTCGACAAGGACGCCCGATACCTGGGCGAGTTCGGGGGCTTCGGCAAGGGCCCGGGCCAGTTCAACGGCGTGCATGCGCTGGGCATCGGCCCTCAGGGCCGCATTTTCGCTCTCGATCGGTCCGGCGGGCGCGTCAACGTCTTCCGCACGACCGCTGACCCGGCCAAAGTCGAGGTCGTCGCCAGCTATCCCGGCTTCAGCCTGCCCCTCGACCTCATCGTCAATGACACGGCGATCTGGATGACCGACCTTAAACCGCTGCGCTTCATCAAGCTCGACTTCGAGGGCCGACACCTGTACACCTGGCACGTGCCCTCGGACCTGCCGGACGGCTATCTGGAAGTGCACACGTTCTCAGTCGATTCGGCCGGCAACCTGTACGGCGGCGACAACCAGTACGGCCGCACTCAGAAGTTTGTGCCCCGTCCAGGGGTCGATCCGGCGCTGCTCATCAGCGCTCCCTGGAGAGCCCGCTAATGATCACATCCCCGGGCCGACCGACCCGCGCGTTGATCTGGCTGGGGGCCACGGTGCTCGTGGGCACGCTGGCCCTGGCCACGCGCACGGTCGAGACCCATCCCCGCATTTCCACCACGCTCGTGTGGAACAAGGACATCGCACCAATTCTTCAGCGCAAGTGCTTCACCTGCCACACCCCGTTCAATGTGGCGTTCTCGCTGGCCTCGTTCGCAGATGCCCGTCCCTGGGCGGCGGCTATCCGCGAGGAAGCGCTGGAGCGGCACATGCCCGTCTGGGCTGCGGCGCCGGGCTACGGGCGCTTCGCGAATGATCCGAGCCTGACGCAGAACGAACTCGACCTGATCGTCGCGTGGGCGGATGGGGGTGCCCCGAGTGGCCAGACCCTCGACGAAGAGCAAACACCATCGGTGCCCGTCGCGGTCGAGGCCATGTGGGATGCCGGGCAGCCGTCCTCGACCACCGCACTGGCGGCGTATCAGGTGGCGGCCGGCGCCCCCGCCGCCGTGCATCGCACGGAAGTGACGGCCCCGTTCACGGCCCCGACCCGAGTGCACGGCATCGCGTTCCGCCCCGGCAACCGCAGCGTGGTCCGGTACGCGACGGTGCGCGACGCCCGCACGAACAGGTGGCTGTTCACCTGGACGCCCTGGTCGACGGCGCTGCACCTGCCTGAGAGCGCCGCATTCGTGATGCCCGCGCAGGCGAGACTGGTGGTTGAGGTGGGCTACGTGGGCAGCGAGGCCGCCGTGACCGACGAAAGTCAAGTGGGCTTCTACACCGGCACCGACGGTGGCACAGGCGTGGCGACGGCCGATTCGTTTGCCGCGCCTGCCGTCACCGTGGCCCCGGGCGCAGCCCACGCGCGCACACGCGGCGAGTGGCTGTGGCCCGAGACCTCGGCGCTCCAGGCCCTGTGGATTGACCCGATCGAGGGACTGGTCTCAGTGGACGTGTCGGCGTATCTGCCGGACGGCTCGGTGCGGCCGCTGCTGTGGCTGAGGGAACCCTCGGCCGTCTGGCCGTCGCCGTATGTCTACGAAGATCCGGTGCCGCTCCCGAAGGGCGCCACGCTGCGCGTCACGGCCTACGTGGCCAGCGACGCAACCACCCCGCGTACGGCCACTCCCGCGGTGCATCTCATTCGGATCCCGACCACGGCCAGTACGTTCTGAGTTCCGGAGTTGAGCAGCGCCCCCGGACGGGCGCTAATGACCGCCCGTGACGATTTCGCCCTGCCGCAGCACGCGGAACGTGAAGGAGACGGTCGACAGTTTGCCACCCCGCTGGAACTGGACCCACGCCTTGTAGCGCCCGGCCTTCGGAAACAGGGTGTGGAAGGTGACGTCCGGCCCGCCCCCTTCCTTGATGTCCGTGCCCTCCAGCGTTTCCTCCGGGTGAGCGTGAATGTATTCGGTCAGTTCCTCGTTGACGATGAGCGCATGGCCGAAGGCCCCCAGGTAGCGCTGCAGGTCTCTGACAGGCTGGCCGGTGGCTTCGTCGACAAAATGCAGGGGCAGGTCAAGGTCTTCGGAGGCGACCAGCGACGTCGGGGAGGTGCGCAATTCGGCGATGACGCCGCCCTCGCGCTTGGTCCAGGATGTGTCGAGCGTCAGGGTGGGCACCTGTGCCTGCACGTCGCCGTCGAAGCCGGCGGTGACCACCGGCGTCAGCAGCACCTGTCCGCTGCCGCCCACCGGAAAAAAGTCGGAGATCAGCACATAGTGCCCGGGCTTGGGCAGGGTCACCGTCAGCGCAAACACCCCGTCGGGCTGGCGCACCGGGTGCTCGTGCATGAAGACGGATGTGTCGCGGCTCAGGACGAAGACGTGGTAGGGCATGTCATGCACCACGGCATAGTCGGTCACTGGCGAGCGCGACACGGGGTCTTCCACATGGAACCGGAACGTGGTGGGCTGGCCGGCCCTCACGACCCTCGGAACAGTCTCGACGCGCAGGTGATAGTTGGCTGTCCCGAGCGGATTGCCCGGCACGAGGGTCATGCCGCACCGCGGACAGGCGCCGGGGGCCGACTCGATCACATCGGGATGCATGGGGCAGACATAGCGGACGTCCTGCACCGAGGCCGTCCCCATGGTCGAGGCGGTGGGCGCCGGCGGCATCGGCGACCGGGGGGGCTGGGCCTGCGCGGCCAGCAGCAGCGAACCCATCCAGAGCGAGCCAGCCAGGCCCCCAAGCAGCACCGACCACGGAAGCGGTGAATGCATGACCGGAGAATACCGCACCTGCCCGTCCCGTGAACGTCGGGAATCAGCCTGGACCGGGTCGAAGATTTCCGCGTGACAAGCGCCGCCGGGGCGGGCTACACTCCGAGTCCATTCGGAGGGTTGCTGGTCCGGTCAGATTCCGGTCGGTCACTATCACTGAGGGAGTAGAGCTTATGGCAGATGCTCGTTTCCGCTGGGCCGCATGGCTCGGCGCCATGGGACTGGCGCTCGTCGCCGCTCCTGCTGCGGCGCAGAACCAGCCCGCGCAGGTGACGTTCACCAAGGACGTCGCGCCGATCTTCCAGAAGGCATGCGAGTCATGCCACCGCAAGGATTCGATTGGCCCCATGTCGCTGGTGACCTACGAGGAATCGCGTCCCTGGGCGCGGTCGATCAAGTCACGCGTGGCGGCCCGTCAGATGCCGCCCTGGCACATTGACAAGAACGTCGGCATCCAGCACTTCGCCAACGACCGCTCCATCTCGGACGCCGAAATCGCCACGATCGTCAAGTGGGTCGACGCCGGTGCGCCGAAGGGCGACATGAAGGACATGCCGGCCCCGGTGCAGTGGCCGAGCGACCAGGACTGGAACTTCGCCAAGAACTACGGCAAGCCCGACCTGATCATCAAGTCTCCCAAGTACACGATGCCCGCGCAGGCGCAGGATGCCTGGTACAAGCCCGTTGTGCCGACGGGCATCACCGAACCGCGTTACGTGCGTGCGATCGAAATGCGTCCGGGCTCGGTGCGTGGCCGCAAGATCACCCACCATGCGCTGGCGCGTCTGCAGCAGACCGAGGCCTCGTCACTCGCCGCGACCCCGAACAACGGCGACGACCCGGGTCCGGGTCTCTTCATGGAATGGGCCGTCGGCAAGCAGGGCGAAGTGGCCCGCGAGAACAGCGGCAAGCTGATGCTGCCCGGTTCGTCCATCGTGTGGGACATCCACTACCACGCCGTGGGTGAGGAAATCACCGACGACGTCGAGATGGCGATCTACTTCTACCCGAAGGGCCAGGAACCCAAGTTCCGTCAGATGCTGTCGCTCTACAGCGGCATCGCCGGCGGCAACCGCAACCTCGACATCGCGCCCAACTCGATGTCGGTCACGCAGAACTTCCACGTGATGCGCAAGGCGGGCCGCATCGAGAACTTCCAGCCGCACATGCACCTGCGCGGCAAGGCCATGTCGATGGAAGCCATCCTCCCGAACGGCCAGACGCAGATGCTGAGCATGGTGAGCAACTACAACTTCAACTGGCACACCAACTACGTGTATGCCGACGACTACGCGCCCCTGCTGCCCAAGGGCACGGTGCTGCGCATCACGTCGTGGCACGACAACACCAAGAACAACCCCAACAATCCTGACCCGAATCAGTGGGTGGGCTGGGGCGACCGCACCGTCGACGAGATGGCCCATGCCTGGGTGAACATCACCTACATGGATGACGCCGACTTCAAGGTCGAGGTAGACAAGCGCAAGGCCAAGCTGGCCGGCACAACCAGCGACCGCCAGCAGTAACCGGCGGGGCAATTCTCAAAGGGGTGTCCCGCCCGGGGCACCCCTTTTTTCTTCATGCGTGTTTTATTGTCGGGAGTATTCCGGATGGCGTATCGAACCATGGCGACGCGCGTCTGTCAGGCACTGGTTCTTACCGGCGCGGTGCTGACGGCCGTGCATACGGTGTCGGCTCAGTTGCCCCTGCAGGTCATCAGAGAGTCAGGCGAGAGCCTGACCCCGGCCTACGAAGGCTGGTATTACCTGCCCGACGGCCGCCGCGCGGCCCTGATGGGCTACTTCAATCGCAACACCAGGCAGACCCTCGACATTCCCGTCGGCCCAAACAATCGCGTCGAACCCGGAGGGCCTGACATGGGCCAGCCGACGCACTTCAACCAGCGCCGCGGCTGGGGCGTGTTCGCCGTCATCGTGCCGCAGGACATGAAGGGTACCTACACCTGGACCATCGTGTCGAACGGAAAGACCGAGTCGATTCCGATGAACATGGGGGCCGACTACGTGGTGGAACCCTTCAAGGACGCCGCCATGGGCAACAAGCCACCGGTGCTGGCATTCGACCAGGGCGGCAAGACCTTCACGGGCCCCCCGCTGGGCATCGCGAAGGAACTGACCGGCACGGTCGGCAGCCCCGTGGCTCTCGACCTCTTTGTGTCGGACGATGCCCACGAAGAGCCAGGATCGCTGCGGAAGCCGGCAGCCCCGGCGACGCTGCAGTGGCACCTGCACCGCGGCCCGGCAAGCGTCAAATTCGCACAGGAGCGCCCGAAGATCGACTTTGCCGCCAACGGCAAGGCGAGCACCACGGCCACCTTCAGCACCCCGGGGGAATACGTCCTCCGCGCCCAGTCGAACGACGCCACCGGTGAGGGTGGCGGCGGCTTCCAGTGCTGCTGGACGAACGTGCACGTCAAGGTCACCGTCAAGTAGCCATCATCCGACCGGCCGCGGCGCCCCATCCGAAGGGGGCCGCGGCAGGTCACCCCCTGCCCCGATGCGCGGCCCCTGTTGCTGCCGCCCCGTCGATCGCGTTCTCCCTGCACCTCTCCCCCGCACGACGGCTGTGCCGAGGCTCGACGCGCGCGCGTTCTGACGCTGCCGCGCGACACGTCGCAGCCTGCGCCGCAGCGTGTCTTCCGATGCAATTTGTTAATTGACTCTCGCAGACATCCTGCGTAGTCTGACTCAGTTCCGCTGCGGCGGTGTGACGCAAGCCCGTGGCCTGCCGATGCCCGCCGCCTTTGCATGTTGTGTACTTCAGGAGGGGACGAATGTCGTTCAGGGACGAATGTCGTTCAGACAGACCATCAAGGCTGCCCTGGTCGCACTGGTGCTGGTCGCCGGGCTACCTGCCGCAGCCTGGGCGCAGAGTGCGTTTGCAGGTGTGGTGCGAGATACCTCCGGGGCGGTCATGCCCGGGGTCACCGTGGAAGCCGCCAGCCCGGTCCTCATTGAAAAAGTCCGTTCAGCCGTCACCGACGAAAACGGGGCCTACCGCATCGTCGACCTGCGCCCCGGCACCTACACCCTGACCTACTCGCTGCCGGGCTTCAACACCCAGGTGCGCGACAAGGTGGAACTCGGTGCCAACTTCGTGGCCACGATCAACGTCGAGTTGACCGTCGGCGCGCTGCAGGAAAGCGTCACCGTGTCGGGTGCCGCGCCCATCGTCGACGTGCAGACCAACGTCAAGCAGGTGCAGTTGTCGCGCGAAGTCATGACGCTCGTGCCTACGGCCGGCACCATTCAGGGCCTCGGCCAGCTCGTCGTCGGCGTCACGCTCAACGTGCCTGACGTGGGCGGCTCGCGCGCCATGCAGCAGACCTACTTTGCCGTGCGCGGTCAGGGCGGCGCCCAGACCGTCGTGCTCGTCGACGGCCTCATGACCAACGGGCTGATGGGCGACGGCGCCGTGCAGGCGTACCACAACGAAGCCATGACGCAGGAAGCGGTGTATCAGACGGCCGGCGGCAACGCCGAGACGCTGACTGGCGGCGTCAATATGAATCTGATTCCGAAGGACGGCGGCAACACGTTCCGCGGTGGCCTGCGCGCCTTCAAGTCGCCCAACTCGTGGCAGGGCAAGAACCTCACCGACAATCTGAGGAGCCTCGGGGTGGCCCGCGTCGACCAAATCTCGAACTTCTACGAAGCCAATCTCGAACTGGGCGGTCCGCTCATGAAGAACAAACTGTGGTTCTTCGGCGCCTACCGCAAGGCCCGCTACGACCGTCCGATCGCCAACACGTTCACCATCGCCTCAGGTGCCAACGTGCCGCAGGCCTTCGCCAACTGCCTGGCCGGGGCCTCTGGCTGCGAACAGGGCATCTCCGACGAGAAGATGGACAACCCGGTGGTGCGCTTCACCTGGCAGGTCAGCGAGAAGAACAAGCTGGCCATCTATGCCGACCGCGCGCTGCGCCTCCGCGGCCACGCCATGGGGTCGCTGACCGATGCCCGCACGGCGTCGGTGATCTGGAACACGCCGATCTTCGGCACCGGCTCGGTCAAGTGGACCTCGACGCTGTCGTCGCGCCTGCTGCTCGAGCAGGGTGCGTCGTTCAACATGGAACGCTACGACAACCTCTATCAGCCCGGCGTCTTTGCAGAACGCAACACGCCAGCCTGGTATCAGAACGTGCGCAAGAACGACGTGGCCACGGGCCTGCTGTGGAATGCCTCGTCGGCGCAGCTCGGCAACTACCCCGACCGCTACAACGTGCAGGGCTCGATTTCGTCGGTCACCGGCACCCACAACATCAAGGTCGGCTACCAGTTCCAGTGGGGCGAGTATCGCCGCTGGAACAATGCCAACGCCGACCTCTATCAGTCGTACAACCGCGGCGTGCCCTTCCAGGTCACCGTGCTCAACACGCCCCTCGAAGTCCGCGAGGACCTCGACGCCAACCTCGGCATCTACGCGCAGGATTCGTGGACGCTGAACCGGCTGACCGTCAACTACGGATTGCGCTGGGACCTCAACAAGCAGACCATCGTCGGCCAGAGCCGCCAGGTCGGGCGCTTCGCTGATGTGCCGGCCTACGGCGACATCGCCTTCCCCACGTGGAAGGATTTCTCGCCGCGCTTCTCAATCGTCTACGGGCTGTCAGGCGATGGACGCACGGCTGTTCGCTTTGGCCTGAACCGGTTCATGACGGCGCAGACGACCGGGTTTGCCCAGCTCTATAACCCCACGACCCTGACGAGCGCCAACCTGCCGTGGACCGACGTCAACGGCGACGATATCGCCCAGGGTGAACGCGGCTGCGTCTATCTGACGGCCGGCTGCGAAATCAACTTCGCCAACCTGCCCTCGAACTTCGGCCGCCGCTCGCTCGCGCAGTTCGATCCGGAGATTCAGCGTCCCTACTCGCTGCCGATCAACGTGGGCGTCAGCCACGAACTCTTCCGCGGCTTCTCGCTGGCGGCCGAGTACTACCGCATCTCGTTCCGCGACCTCACGCTCCGCGTGAACACCGAGACGAACGCGAACAGCTGGACGCGCTTCGAGACCGCCAATCCGCTCGGCGGCACAGTGCCGGTGTGGGTGCTGAGGCCCGAGTTCCGTGGCCGCGTCGAGCGAGTCGACAGCACCAGCGCAGACATGAAGCGCACTTATAACGGTGTCGATATCAACTACCAGGCCCGCATCAAGGGTGTCCGGGCCTTCGGTGGCTTCAACATCGAACGGTCGCTCAACAACACCTGTGCGGCGGCCAGCTACAACCCGAACCTGAGCCTGTTCTGCGACCAGAGCCAGAGCGGCCTGCCGTGGCTCAAGCAGTTCAAGAGCACCGTGGTCTATCCGCTGCCCTACGGCGTCTCGCTCAGCGTCGCCTACCAGGACCTCAACGGCTACCTGATGGGCTCGGCGGCTCAGGCCTACGGCGGCTTCACCGCCGGTACCGGCTTTGACAATCCCCGCGGCCAGGGCACCTTCCGCCTGCTGACGCCGGCCAACGCCGACACTCCGGCGCTGGCCCAGGCCATGCGCGACGCCGGCGTGGCCTCGCTGAACGTGCCGCTGCGTGCGCCGGAAACGGAATACACCCCGCGCCTGCGCCAGCTGGACGTCTCGTTCAACAAGCGCGTGACCTTCAAGGGCATCACCGCCAACCCGCGCCTCGATTTCTTCAACGCGCTCAACTCGGACGACTATTCGTCCGTCGCGTCGATGCAGTTCGGCGCCGCCAACTACCTGCAGCCCTCCATCATCCTGCAGGGCCGCATCATCCGTGTCGGCCTCGACATGACCTGGTAAACACGCTGGACCGGGCGACGCCTCGTCTGAGGGGTCGCCCGGCCTATACTGTCCCCATGGGCCCCGCCATGGGTGTTCGCCGAAGACACTTCCTCGCCAGCCTCGCCCTGCCCATCACAGCAGCCTTCGTCCCTGTCACCGCGGTGGAAGGCGTCATCGGGCTCGACGGCACTCCGGTTGACCCGCTGGCCGTGCCTCAGGGCATACGGGCCCGCGTGCTCGTCTTCACCACCACCGACTGTCCCATCTCGAATCGCTACGCGCCGGAACTGACGCGGCTCTCCACGCACTATGTGCCGAAGGGTGTCCAGTTCTGGGTGGTGTATCCCGTCGCGTCCGACACACCGGCCGTCATTCGCACGCATGTCGGACGCTTCGGCCTGCAGCTTCCGGTCGCCCGCGATACTCGCGGCGCGCTGGTCAAGCACACGGGGGTTACTGTCACGCCGGAAGTCGCGGTCGTCAGCGCCTCGGGTCAGGTGGTCTATCGCGGGCGAATCGACGATCGGTACACCGACTTCGGCATCGACCGACCTGCGCCCCGCTCGCGCGACCTCAATCAGGCGCTGACGCAGCTCCTCGCAGGGCAGCCGGTGGTGCCTGCGTCCACACGAGCCGTCGGATGCTTCCTGCCAGACCTGCTCAAGTGATGATGCCGCGCTGGTCTCTGGTCGGCCTGTTCGCCCTGCTTACGGCGATGTGGTCACCAGCCGACGTGCGGGCCGCCCAGGCGGGTGCCGAGCCGCCGACATGGGTTGAGGTCGCCCCGATAGTTTTCGAGGCCTGTACGCCCTGCCATCGCCCTGGAGGCCCTGGGCCCTTCAGCCTGACGACCTATCGCGAGGTTCGGCAGCGCGCCCGGCAGGTCGTTCAGGTCACCCGGTCGCGATTCATGCCGCCATGGAAGGTCGACCCGGCCATCGGTCACTTTGCCGATCAGCGGCCTCTGAGCGCCGGCGAACTCGATCGGCTTGAGGCGTGGGTCACCGCTGGCACCCCCGAAGGTGACCCGGCCGCGGCCCCGCGCCCCCCGACCTTTGCCGACGGCTGGCTGCTGGGCACGCCCGACCTGATCGTCACACTGCCCGAGGCGTTCGTGCTGAACGCCGACCCCTCCGATACGTTCCGGATCTTTGCGCTGCCGGTCCCCATCCGCGAGCGCCGCTACGTGCGGGGCATCGAGTTCCATCCGGGCAATCCCCGCGTGGTGCACCACGCCAATATCAGGGTCGACCGCACACCCACGTCACGGCGCCTCGACGCTGCCGACCCGCTGCCCGGCTACGACGGCCTCATGCCGCGCACGGCTGAATATCCCGACGGCCACTTCCTCGGATGGACGCCCGGGCAGGTGGCCCCGCTCGTTTCACCAGACCTGGCGTGGACGCTCGAGCCCGGGAGCGATCTCGTCGTGCAGCTGCACATGCAGCCCTCTGGCGCGATCGAAGACGTGCGTCCCGCCATCGGGCTCTATTTCAGCGAGACACCGCCCACGCGCACGCCGACCATTCTGCGGCTGGGCTCGCAGGGCATCGACATGGCGCCCGGGGATGCGGTCTACACCATTCGCGACACCTATACCCTTCCCGTGGATGCCGACATCCTCGCCATTCAGCCGCACGCGCACTATCGCGCCACCGAAATCATCGGCGAGGCCACGTTTCCCGACGGACGCACCCAGCGTGTCATGCACATCACCGACTGGGACTTCCGCTGGCAGCATGTCTACCGCCTGATCACGCCGCTGTCGCTGCCCCGCGGCACGCGTCTCTCGATGGCCTTCACCTACAACAACTCCAGCGGGAATCCCCGCAACCCCGACCTCACGCCCACCCGCGTGCTGTGGGGCCAGCGCTCCCGCGATGAAATGGGCGACCTGTGGTTCCAGCTGCTGGCGCGCTCCGACACCGATCGGGCACGCCTCACCAGCGAGATCACCACAAAGATGGTGGCCGAGGACATCATCGGCTACGAGACCATGCTCACCGTCACCCCGGACGACGTGGAGCTGCACGACGATGTGGCGGTGCTCTATCTGGACATGGGCAGGCCGCTCGATGCGGTGCGGCATTTCCGTGCGTCGGTGGCACGCCGGCCTGCGGCAGCACCGGCGCACTACAACCTCGGCACCGCCCTCACCATGGCCGGGCAGGTGGATGAGGGGGTGCGGGAACTCGAGCGCGCCGTGGAACTCGACCCGCAATACGGCGTCGCCTACGGAAACCTCGGCAGTGTGCTGCTGCAGCAGGGACGCATTCCGCAGGCCATCGCCCGGCTCGAGAAAGCCGTCGCGCTGTCGCCGGGGAATGTCGAGGCCCTCAACTCACTCTCTGCGGCCTATGCCGTTGCGGGTGACACACCGCGCGCGCTCGACGCCATCGACAAGGCGCTCACTCTCAAGCCTCCTGCGGCTATGCAGCGCGTGCTGCGGCAGCGCCGCGACCTGCTGACGCGGCAGCGCTGATCGTGCCCGCGGCCTCAGCCCACGCGCCGCGCCACGCTTCCCAGAGGGTCACGCCCTGTCTCAGCGTGCCCCCTTGACGGCGACAGCGACGACTTCGATCTCGGCAGCGCCCCGGTTGTGCAGGCGGTGTGCAGACGTGCCGTCGATGCGCGCGAAATCTCCGGACCCGTTGAGCGGATGCCACGAGGCTCCGTCAATCGCGGCAGTCCCCGGCGTCTGCATCACGAGGACGATCGGGCCGGCGTGGGTGGCGATGGGCATCGACATGCCGGGGGCCACAACGAGGCGATCGGCGCGGTAGTAGCGGTTCTCAAGTTCCGGCGCGGCACCGCCGGTGACAGGGGCCGAGACATCACCGGCCGTGCGGTTGGCGATGCCAATCAGGCGGAAAAGTGACGAGCCGACGTTGTGCACCCGGTGGGTGTAGGGCGTGTCGACATAGGTCGTGACGCTGTTGACCCGCTGGGGACGTGCGGGCCCCGGAGCGGGCAGCGGCGCAGCGGCGGCAGGCGCCACCGGTGCGGCAGCGGCCCCTCCCCCACTCCACGCGCCGCCCCAGTCCTGTCCGCGTGTCTGGCTGCGTGCGATCGGCACATACAGGATGGCGGTGTCGTGCGTGTGAAACAGGGTCTGGTCCCCGGGAGGAATCTGGATGTCGAGGATGCGCAGCGTCGGCGTGTCGAGCATCAGGTGATGCCGCGGTTCCTCGTGCACCGGCACGCGGGTCTCGGTGCCGGCAGCAGGCTGCGCCGACGCCGAAACGGCGAGCGGAAGCAGGAACAGGACCAGCACGCGCACACGGGAAGCAGACAGCGACATCGGTATCTCCAGTCGGATCGGGCAGGGGAAGGCTATCAGAACCCGTCAGGGCCACGACAGGAATTCCTCGGCACGGGCGGTCAACCTGCTAGAATCGGCGCGGTTCGTCCTGCGGCGAGATGGGCTTGCGGCTGAGGTGCCGCCCCTTGTAGCGCAAGGTGGAGGTTTCCGCGGCAGCGGTCTGCGGTGGCGGTCGAGAGGGCACCAGTCATCAGGATGGTCGGATACGGCACACGGGCAGGACGGACAGTTCGACGCAGCGTCATCTTCACCTTCGGACTCGTGGCCTGCGTGGCGCTGGCCGTACCTTCGCGGGTGGCCGCACAGGGCGGTGGCCGCACGGCGCCGTCGGCTGAGGGGCCCGATCGCAACGCCTTGCGCTCGTTCAATCTGCCCGGTGCTCCGGATCCGCCGGCCCCGACCGCACCCGAGGTCATCGTTCGTGGCGAGAACGGGCGGGTGGTCATTCGCGCCACCAAGCTCACCGAACCGCTCGTCATCGACGGCACGCTCGATGAAGCGTTCTACCGGGAGACGCCGCCCATCACCGGATTCATTCAGACCGTGCCCCGCGAAGGCGCCCAGTCGACCGAGAAGACCGAGGCGTGGGTCAGCTACGACGACAAGTTTTTCTACGTGACGTGCCGCTGCTGGGAGTCGGCCCCTCCCGAGCAGTGGACCGCCAACGAGTACCGACGCGACACCGCCCAACTGCGTCAGAACGACATCTTCGGCGCACTGCTCGACACCTTCCACGACCGCCGGAACGGGTTTCACTTCTACGCCAATCCTCTCGGAGCCCGTGCCGATCAGGTGGTCAGCAACGAGGGCAACCCGAACAGCGATTGGAACCCCGTGTGGTTTGTCCGCACCGGACGCTTCGAGGGGGGCTGGACATCCGAGATCGCCATCCCCTTCCGGTCCATCCGCTACATCTCCGGCCCGAATCAGGAATGGGGTATTCAGATCCGTCGTTCCATCCGCCGGAAGAATGAATGGACGCACATCACGTTCATTCCCGCCGCGACAGGCGGCGTCAGCAGCATCTTCCGCGTGTCCGCGGCCGCCACGCTTGTCGGGCTCGACCTGCCTCCGGCGGCCCGGAATATCGAACTCAAGCCGTACGCGATTTCGCGCGTGACGTCAGATCTGACCAAGACACCAGCGGTCAACAACAGCCTGATCGGCACCGGCGGCCTCGACGCGAAGTACGGCATCAGTGCGAACCTCACCGCCGATCTCACCGTCAACACCGACTTTGCCCAGGTGGAAGTAGACGAGCAGCAGGTCAATCTCACCCGCTTTCCCATTGTCTTTCCCGAGAAGCGCGACTTCTTTCTGGAAGGCCGCGGCACCTTCGAGTTCGCCCGTCCGACGACCCAGGGCGGATTCAGCGGGCAGACGACGGCCAGCAACAATGCGCCGCAGGTGTTCTTCACGAGGCGTATCGGGCTCAACAACGGGCGCCAGGTGCCGATCATGGCCGGCGGTCGCGTCACCGGCACGGTCGGCCGCACCGCCATCGGCCTGATGAACATGGAAACCGGCTACGAAACGACGACCGGCGTCGATGCCGACGCGTGCCGCCCGCCCTACAGTACCTGCACCCCGCGCACCAACTACTCAGTGGTGCGCGTGCGCCGAGATATCCTCCGTCGCAGCAACATCGGTGTGCTGTTCACCAACCGCTCGATCTCGCCGACGGTCGCCGGCGCCAACCAGTCGTATGGCATCGACGGGGCCTTCTCGTTCTTCCAGAATATCTCCGCCAACGCCTATTACGCCCGCAGCGAATCACCCAACCGCTCAGGCGATGAGGACAGTTATCAGGCCCGCTTCGAATACGGGGCCGACCGCTACGGATTCCGCGCCGACTACCTCGACGTCGGCACCAACTTCTATCCCGAAGTGGGCTTTGTGCAACGCCGGGGATTCGGCCGCGGCTTCATGTCGGGCCGCTTCAGCCCGCGCATGCCACGCGGGCGTCGCGTACGCCGCTATCTGTTCGAGGCCTCCGGCGAGTATGTCGTCAACCGCAGCCGGCAGATCGAGTCGAGCAGCAACAGCGTGCGCTTCCTGACCGAATACAACAGCAGCGACCAGATCATCATCGATGCCTCGAACGACCAGGAACTGCTGGTGCGGCCCTTCACGGTGGCACGCGGCGTGAGCATCCAGCCGGGCGACTACCGCTTCAGCTCCATGACCGCCAGCTATGCCTTCGGCCAGCAGCGGCGTGCCTCGGGCACTGTGGCTCTGCGCCTCGGGCAGTTCTACGACGGCCTGCTCAGCAGTCTTACGGTCAGCGGCGCCCGCGTCGCCCTGACCAAGCAGTTTTCGGTCGAACCCTCGGTCACCCTGAACCGCGGCACCCTGACGGCCGGCGACTTCACCACGGCCCTGCTGCGCGCGCGCGTGGACTATGCGTTCACACCGCTGCGCTTCCTCAGTGCCCTGGTCCAGTACAGCTCGAACGACCGCACCTTCTCGAGCAACGTGCGCTTCCGCTGGGAGTATCGGCCCGGCAGCGAGGTCTTTGTCGTCTACACGGACGAGCGCGACACGACGGTCCGGGGATACCCGGGGCTCCGCAACCGGGCCTTTGTCGTCAAGGTCAACCGGCTGTTTCAGTTCTGAACAACATCCCGCGCCGGTTGTTTCAAGTATCATTTTCTCTCATGGGCGTATCGCCCAGGGAGAAGCCATGATCCGCAACCGTGCCGGCCTCGCGCTCGTTCTCGTCTCATGTTGGGCCACAACCGCCCTCGCACAGACACCCGCTGTCAACGCCACTGACCCGGGCCCGGTGCCCAAGTATGTGGCCGAGCCCATCGCCCTGATGCCCGCCGCTCTCGGGCCATTCCACCGTCCCATTTCCTCCAAGGTGCCCGAAGCCCAGCAGTTCTTCGACCAGGGCTTCCAGATGATGTATGCCTTCGCCAGGCTCGATGCCGTGCGCTCGTTCCGCGAAGCCTGGAAGCGCGACCCGTCGTGCGCGATCTGCTACTGGGGTGAGGCGTGGGCCTGGGGGTCGTACCTGAACGGCCCGATGCCGGCCGAGCAGTCGCCCTTCGCCTACTACGCGCTGCAGAAGGCCATCAGCCTCAAGGCCCAGGCGTCGCCCATTGAACGTGATTTCATCGACGCGCTCAGCCCGCGCTATGTGCCGAACTTCGACCCGAAGACGCGGCGCGTCCAGGATGAGGCCTATGCCGAGTCGATGCGCAAGCTGGCCGAGAAGCACCCGAACGACCTTGACGCCGTCACCCTCTACGGCGACGCCCTCTTCCTGCTGGAACCACGCCGCGGTCGTCGCGACGTGAACGCTCCGAACATCAAGCGCCTGCACGGCGTGCTCGAGTCGGTGCTGGCGAAAGACAACAAGCACACCGGCGCCTGCCATCTGTATGTGCACGCCACCGAATCGACCCAGCGCCCCAGCCTCGCCGAGGCCTGCGCCGAGTACCTCGGCGACAGCATCCCCGGGGCGAGCCACATCCAGCACATGCCCTCGCACACCTGGAACGAGGTGGGCCGCTGGTCAGATTCCGTGCGCTCGAACCTTGAGGCGTGGCACTCGGACCTCAAGGCCGACTACGGCGAAGGTTTCGCCATCTATCCCGAACACAACCTGCATATGCTGCTCTACGCCGCCTCGATGGATGGACAGGGAGCCATCGCCGTGCAGGCCGGACGCGACTACGCGAAGCGCACGAGCGACCCCGTCTATCACGTCCTGACCCTCATCCGGTTCGGCCGCTTCGACGAGGTGCTTGCCGTGACAAACAAGCAGGAACGCCACTTTCCGCAGGGCGCCTGGGAGTTTGCGCAGGGCTACGCCCGCCTCAAGCTCGGTGAGCCCGACTATGCGCGGCTGCATCTCGACCGCGTGAAGAAGCTCGAGTCGACCACGTCGCAGGACTTCCGCTCGAACCCGGCCAAGCGCCTGCTGGGCGTGCTGACGAATCTGCTGGAAGGCGAAATGCTGGTCGCGAACAAGCAGACCGAGGCCGCCATTCCCTTCTTCGAGAAGGCCGTGCAGCTTGACGACGAGCTTGAGTACGACGAACCTGAGCCCATCCCCTTCCCGGCGCGGCACTGGCTCGGCGCCGCCCTCATCGAGCTGAAGCGTTTCGCAGAGGCCGAAAAGGTTTACCGCGACGACCTCGATCAGCATCCGCACAACGGCTGGTCGCTGCTCGGGCTCAAGCAGGCCCTCGCCGGACAGGGCACGAAGGACGCCGCCGTCGACGCTGACTTCGAGAAGAGCTGGGCCCGCGCCGATCACTGGGTGCGGTCCTCGCGCTTCTAGCGGGCACGCCTGTCGGGGCGTGGTAGCATCCGCAGCATCTGCGGAGGCTGCCATGTCCCGACGTCTGTCTGCTGCTGCCAGTTGTGTCCTGATCGCGGCCTCGCTCGTTACTGCCCGAGCGCAGGCACCGCAACGCCCCTCGGGTGCGCCCCCTGCGCCTTCTGCTGATCCCTACGCCACCAACGCGGCGCCGGGCACCTCGACATTTCCGCTGGCGGCCCCGGCGGGCACCGACAGCCGCGCACGGGACGCCGCCCCGGCCGGCGCGACCAACACCGGTCCCTTCAATCCCGCCACCTGGAAGTTCGGCACGGCATTCGACGGCCCCGCAGGCGCGGCCGTCTGGAATCCGGTCAAGCTCAAGATGATGGCCGGGGGCAAGGTGACCGGCGGCACCCTGTTCGGGGCGACAGACCCGAGCATCTACTGCGCGATGGCGCAGGCCGGCTACGACTTCATCTGGACCGAAATGCAGCACGACCAGCGCGACTGGCAGGCGGTGGCCCGCATGTGGCGCACATGCCCGCATGCCCCCGCCGTGCCGGGCGTGCGCGTGGCCTACACCGATGAGCGCGAAATTCAGCATGCCCTCGACGCCGGTGCCCTCGTGCTGGTCGTCCCCACGGTCGACACCGTCGAGGAAGCTCGCGCCGTCGTCGACTGGACGTACTTCCCGCCCCTCGGGCGTCGCAGCAACGGCGGCGGGCAGGCGTTCGACGCGGCGATGTACGGAGCCGTGCCCGGGGGCTATCGCGCCACCGCCAACGACAACATCGTGCTCATCCTGATGATCGAAACACTCGAGGGGCTGAAGAACGCCGAGGCCATCGCGCGCGTGCCCGGTGTCACCGCCATCTTCGCCGCCAGCGGCGACCTGGCCAATTTCACCGGCTACCGGCAGGGGCAGCCCGATTATGAACGCGCCATCAACATCGTGCACGACGCCGCGCTCGCCGCCGGTGTGCGGCTGTGCGGACCGCTGGCATGGCGTGACCGGCCCGATTTCACCTGCTTCCAGGCCGGCAGCGAGACGGCCGCCATCGCCAGGGGCGTGGCCGCCGAGCTCGGGTCACTCGCCAACACACAGGGTCGGCCCACCGCCGGCCCCTTTGCCGCCAGGCCCAAACCCTGAGGGCCACCGCTGTCCTCACGGGGGGTCACCAGCGGCTGACACCATCACGTCCGGCTCTCACGCGCTGGAGGCGACGGGCAGGCACGCAGCTCTGGCGCCCGGCCTGAATTCATGCCGGACAGGGCTGGTGGCGCGGAACGACGGGCTCAGGCCACCGCCGCTGCGACCGCCTCGACCGTCTCGCCGACGATGTTCACGATGCGGTCGAGGTCGTCATCGGACGTGATGAGCGGCGGAGCAATGCAGACGCAGTCAAGGACGGCACGCGAATAGAGCCCGCGGTCGAGCATGCCGTCAATCAGCTTCTGCGTCACGCCGAGGCTCGGCGCGTGCAGTTGCCGTGTCGACTTATCGGCCACCACTTCCACCGCAGCCATCATCCCAAGGCCACGCACGTGGCCCACATGCGGCAGCGACTCGAGCGTCCGGAGCCCGGCCAGCAGGCGGCGGCCACTGGCAGCGGCGCGTTCCACCATGCCCTCGCGGTCGATGATGTCGATGTTGGCCAGGGCCACGGCGCAGCAGGTGGGATGTCCGGAATAGGTGAACGCATGCATCCAGCGCTGCGCAGGGGCAGCGCCGTTGATGACGTCGCGGATGCGGTCCGACACACCAATGCCGCCCAGCGGGATGTAGCCGCTCGTGATGCCTTTGGCAAACTGCATGATGTCGGGCTCGATGCCGTAGTGGTGCAGCCCGAACCAGCGCCCGGTGCGTCCGAACCCCGTAATGACTTCATCGGCAATCAGCAGCACGTCATAGGCATCACAGATCTGGCGGATGCGCGGAAAGTAATCGTCGGGCGGCACAATCACGCCGCCAGCCCCCTGCACGGGCTCGGCGATGAACGCCGCCACCGTCTCGGGCCCTTCACGCAGAATGGCCTGTTCGAGTTCGTTGGCCATGGCGACGCCGGGGCTCACCGACGTGTCCTTCTGTTCGTAGCGATACGGATCGGGCGCCGCGATGTGGAGGAAGCCGGGCGTGCGCGGCTCGAACATCGGCCAGAACGCCTGCAGGCCCGTCGCACTCATCGCGGCCAGGGTCAGCCCGTGATACGCGCGGTTCCGTGAGATGACCTTGATCTTGTCAGGCTTGCCCTGCGCCTTCCAGAAATAGCGCGCCGTCTTGAACGACGTTTCAGACGACTCGGCACCGCCACTGGTGAAGAAGAACGTATTGATCGACGGATAGGTCAGGGCACACAGGCGCTCGGCGAGCCGAATCGCCTGTTCGTTGCTGCCTCCCGCATAGGCCGAGTGGAAGGCCAGCATCGACATCTGCCGTGCCGCCGCCTCGCCGAGCTCACAGCGGCCATGGCCGATGTTCACGTTCCAGAGGCCCGACAGTCCATCGATGTAGTCGCGCCCGTGCGAGTCGTAAATGTGTGCGCCCTGCCCCTTCACCCAGATGCGGGTGCCGGCGTAGGCCGACGGGTGGTGCAGCGGGTGCATGAGGTGCGCCTGATCAACGGCAAGGGTCGGAGTCGACATGGCCCCTCATGCTATGACGCCTGCCCGGGCAGGGCAACCCTCGCCAGAGCCGGAGGGGCTCTGGTGAGGGAGGCCGAGTGACGGGATCCGCGCCTACTTCGGCGCGACGACGATGGTGACCATGCCGTCGGTGGTGAGGGCGCCATCATCGGCGCGCACGCGAATCTGATATTCGCCGGCCTGATGGAACGTGGCACGCACGCCGACACGACCGTCGCCCATGTCGGGCGGGGTCCACAGCGGGGCCCAGGGCGAGTTACCACCCGTACGGGTGTCTTCCCACGGGGCGATCTGCGGGGGATCAAAGGTCACGCTGCCAGGACCGCGATAGACCGACCAGCTGGCATGCAGGCCGACGATCTTGCCCACCGTGATGCGGGAGGGCGGCAGCATGACGCGACGCGCGCGGAGCGCCTCGAGCTGGGCCCGATTGGCTGCCGACAGGTTGGTCGACGAGCCCGTGTTGCTGACGGCGGCACCTGCGCCGATGGCGCGGGTCTTCGGAATGCCATCATCGGCGACGACGGCCACCAGCGTCACAGGCTCGCCCACGCGCGCGGTCAGGCGCTTGGCCCCCTGCACCTCAAGGGTGGGGGCCTTGTTCGCGCGCACCTCGGGACTGCTGCTGCCGGCACCGAGCGCCCCTGTTTCCGAGGCGCGGACGACTCCGTCGATTTTGTAGTCGAGCGCGAGGCTCGCGTACGCCCGCTCGGTCTTGCCGCGGGTCGTCAGCGTCCAGATGAGTTCGTCTTTCTCCGTGAAGCCCTTCGGCACCGCCACGCGGAAGATAAAGCGATTGCGCCGCGGCAGGAAGCGCGTCGGCTGCCCCTGATCGGTGCCGCCGAGATTGAAGCCGTTGTCGGGTCCCACCGGCACATCGAGCTCTTCTTCCCAGTTGCGGTTCATGTAGCCGAACACGAACCACCGCGAGCCGTCGGCATCTTCCTCCCAGCCCTCGAAGGCCGGGGAGACCGTCTGGCCTCGGGAATAGGTCAGGCCCTGCGCACCGGCAGCCGGAATGGCCACCGGTGTGAGGGACACCAGCACCAGTAACAGCCGCGCGGAGGCGGCGCTCAGCATACGTGCCATCGGCATCATCGTCACTGCTGCTGGCGAGGCGCAGCCGTCGGCGGCGGTGCGGGAATGTCGATGTTGCAGAGCGGACAGCCGATCATGACCGTACTGCGGTTGAGTTTGAGCGACTCGCGCCGCGCTTTCATCTCGGCGGTGAACTGCTCGTCGGTCAGCGACACGCGGTTGCCGAGATCGATGAACATGTTCGCCACCGACCGGTTGCCTGAACCCTGCCAGTTGCGCGAATCGGGCACGTTCTTGTTCCTCGGCGAATTGTCCATGTAGCCGATGATGTGCAGGATAGTGCCCCTCGGCAGCAGCGGAGCATGCGTGTCGTCATAGTCATAGCCGCGCACCCAGTTATGGTCGTAGCCGACGCAGTTGATCGTCTGGGCACTGTAGCCCCAGATGGCTTCGAGGCACATGCGCGCCCCCGGTGCGTGCAGGTGTGGTTCGAACGATAGAATCTTGGTGTGCTCGGTCAGCACCGTGTAGGCGTGCAGTTCCTGGTTGGCCTGGTTACCCATGATGTCGATGTCGACGCCATTGCCCAGTGCGACGCGTGACGGACGATACTCGGGCTTGTAGCCCTTCGGCATGAACTTGAAGCCGATTTCCAGGCGGGCCTTCGTATTACGGCCGTTCGAGTGCAGGTGCACCGAGTCGGACACAACGGACGAACCGGCCTTGAGCAGGCGGGCCGACTTCGGGTCAAAGAAATCGGGTTCGCGGCCCACTTCGTGTACCGGCCACGTCGTAGTGCCCGGGGTACTGCCGGTGAGCGAGGCCAGATCGAACGGGTCGGTCGGGTCCGTCTGATCCTGTGAGTTGAGCGGGCGGGTCTGCCAGATCATGTGATGGAAGACATAGCGGCCACCGACCGTGTGGCGTCCGGTGCCCGAGGTCGCGACGTCGTTGACCTCACGCACCTCGACCGCCGACACATAGCGATCTTCGGTCAGGCCTGTCGCCACCGGGGGAATCTCGCCCCACCAGTCAGGCGATCCGGCCTTCACGGTGAGCTCTTCGGTGCGCACTACAAGATCGGGTTCGCCAATCTGCCACGACGTCGTGTCGTTCCAGACGCGGGCGGTGGGCAGGTCGGTCATGTTGCCGCGCGGGGCGCCGCTGTCAGCCCACTTGGCGATCAGGGCGATTTCGGCTTCGCTCAACGACGGGTCGTTCTTGAAGTGCTGAATGCCGATTTCACGCTCGACATACCAGGGCGGCATCACACCGGCCCGCGGGCCCATGCCCGTGCGCTGCTTGATCGACCGTGCCCAGGGGCGCACCTGCTCGTAGGTTGACAGCGCCATCGGGGCGACGCCATTGACGCGGTGACAGTTCTCGCAGCTGCGCTGCAGAATCGGCGCGATGTGCTTCGCGTAGGTCACCTCAGGGGCAGGCGCCTGCCCGGCCGACGCGGCCGGTGCGCTGCCCTGCGCCGCCATCCCGGCTGCAGCCACCCAGACCAACACCGCCGATCCCGCCACACGCTGCCACGTGTTCCGTGCACGACCCGTCATGCTGCCGCTCCTTCCTGACTTGCGCGTTGAGAGACCCTGCGCCGCACCCGTGGAGGGTGGGCTTGACCGTCATCAGAGTTCTTTTACGATACCAAAACGGCGGACGCATGGCGTCACAATCTGCGCGGCGTCGCCGACCGTTGCCCCCGAGCGGATACCGTCCCCCGAGGCTATCTGGGGCGGCGGCGGAAGCCACCGCGACAGCGGGGCGCCGCAGACCAGCCGCATCAGGAGTCAGCGTGCCGCCGAGCGAAGCAGCGGGGCCAGCGACCGTTCGAAGAAGGCCTGCACACCCTCGCGGTTCAGGTGATCCGTGTCGTAGAACAACGCATCGTCGTAGTGATCGCCGCTGAAATCGTGCAGGGGCACCTGATGCGGGGCCAGCACCGCCTGCAAGGCTCGGGTGAACCCGTCCTCGTCAGGCAGGGCGGCCGCGATTCTCCCCGGCAGGGGCGGCTTCAGCACCAGCACCTGCTGCCCCAGCCCCCGGGCCTCTCGCACAAGGGCATCGAGGTCAGCGAGGTATCTCGCGCGAGCCCCCAGATCGATGCCCCGGGGATACAGGTAGGCCAGGCGCTGCTCATCAAGCTGCGCCACCGGTCGATAGCGCCGGGTGAATCGGGTCTGTTCGTCCTCGGATACGTCGGGAACCCATCGCTCGTGATTGTTGATTTTCGGAAATCCGGACGCGTAGGCCAGGCCGGCGGTCCACGTCGAGGGCTCGCGAAGCAGCCGGACCAGCAGGGCCCGATCAAAGGGTGTCCGGACGAACAGGCTGCGGTCCTGCAGCCGTGCTTCATTCCATGCCGCGGCATGGAAGGTGAACGCGTCGGCCACATACACGACGCCGCGCGTCCGATGCTTCGTCAGAAAGTAGTCGTACACCAGGCGACTGACATGAATACCTCCGCCTGCCACTCCGAGGTTCATCACACGCAGACCTGTGACCTCGTCAAGCCGCGCCCCCATGTCCTGATAGCCAAGAGCCGCCGCATGTGACGCCCCGAGCAGAATCCAGTCATGCGCGGCAGGCGGCGTCGACTGAATCACAAAGAAGCGATTGGTCTGCGCGAACCGGTAGACCATCCATTCCGACAGCCCGTAGAGAACCCCGTAGCTGAGCAGCGCCCCGGCGACGAAACGCCGGGCCGCACGGCGGAAGCGCTGCCACGCCTGACCGGACGCCATGAGCTCTGGCGCGTCGCTGTGGGGTGGGTGCTGATGAGGTGTCTCCATCCAGGGCGCCGCACTCAGAACTGCATGTAGACGAACCGCGTGAGGTTCCACTGCCCGGCTACCAGAAGCATCGCCAGGAGGCCATATGCCACGGTCCACTGCACGGCCACGGGCCACTGATGCGTGCGTTCCCGCAGTGCCTGACGCTCGTCGAGGATATCCGTCGCCATGACCACGCCAATCAGGGCCACAGCCACGAGCCAGGCGGGCTCGGTCATCCGCAGCCAGACCTGCGTCGGAAGGCTGGCACCTGCGGCCGCGATGCGGGTCAGGATCGTGACCGCAGCGTCCACCGTGTCCGCCCGGAAGAAGATCCACGAGAGGAGGATGAGATGGAACGTCACAAGCCGACGGGCATGCCGAACCCACGGGGCCCCGTCGGCGCCGACGGTCCGCCGCGACGTGCCTCCCAACAGGTCCTCCACCCAGACGTAGAGGCCGTTCAAGCCTCCCCACACCAGAAACGTCCAGTGCGCACCATGCCACAGCCCGCTCAAGGCGAACACCGCCATCAGATTCCACCTCGTGCGCCACGCGCCACGCCGGTTGCCCCCGAGCGGTCGATACAGATAGTCGGCAAACCATGCGGAGAGGGTGCGATGCCAGCGATGTGCCCAGAATTCCCGGACGCTGACCGCCAGGTACGGGCGCTGAAAGTTCTCGGGCAAGGTCAGCCCCAGCATCCGCGAACACCCCACCGCCATGTCAGAGTAGGCGGAGAAATCGCAGTAAATCTGGAAGGCAAACAGATAGGATGCGAGCAGCAGATCAGCCGGGGCACTCAGCGCAGGCAAGCGGTAGGCCGCGTCGACCATCGGGGCCAGACGGTCGGCGACGACGACCTTCTTGAACAGCCCCCAGAGCAGCAGCTGAGCTCCGCTGGTGAGGTCCGCTGGCGAGAGATGCCCGGCCCGATCCAGGCTGGCCCGCCAGGCCTCCATCCGGACGATCGGCCCCGCCAGCACCTTCGGGAAATACGACAGGTACAACAGCAGCGCCTCCGGCCGATGTTCAGCTGGCGTGGTCCGTCGGTAGACATCGATCACATAGCTCAGACACGTGAAGATGTAGAACGACACGCCTGCGGCGGCCACCACCTGCGGCACCGGCAGCACGTCGCGGCCGACCAGCTGATTGGCAGCCGTGACCAGGAAGGCTGCCGAGGTATTCACGGCGAGGCCGGTGACCAGCAGGCCCACCGCCAGCGTCACCACCGCGCGCCGATGCAGCGGCGGACGGTCCTGATCCAGCCGTATTCCCGCGACATACCCCACCAGGGCCGTCCCGAGCAGCAGCAGCACGGCATCCCACCGAAACGTCGCGTAATACGCAAGGCTCAGCAGCAACAGCAGGCGTCCGCGCTGCTCGGCCGGCACCTGGAGATAGATCGGCAGCCCCGCTGCAAGCAGCAGCAGGAACGTCAGTGAATGCAGCGGCATCGGCCCCTCAGAAGACGGGCCACCGAATCCGCCGACCCGGTGTCAGTAGGACGTCCACGATTCCAGCAGCTCGGGCGGCAGGCGAGGCACCGGACGCTGCGGATTGAAGTTGGCCTTGAGATACGTGTAGATCCGCTCGAATTCTGCGTCAGACAGGCTCGAGACGCGCGCCCGGTGATCCACACTGCTGCGGGTCCAACCCGCCGCATCCATCTGCAGCACCACGATGGGAACAAACGTGTGGCAGTTCTGGCAGTTGTTCAGGACCAGATCGCGACCATCGCCCTGCGGAAATATCGCGTTCATGTCGACACGGGTCACTCCACCGGCGTCGGCCGTACTGGCCCCCGAGGCGGCCGCAGGAGTGGTGGACGCCGCGGAGGCCCCTTCCGGTGTGTCACTGCCGCACCCCGTCAGACCCAGTGCAAGCACCAGCGGCAGCAGACACGCATACGGTCGTCTCATCGGCCATCGTCCTGTCATCATCACGTCCCTCTGCAGAGAAGACGGGCGCACCTCATACGGCAGGCCACACCCGTTCCCATCGTCGGTTCAATCGAAAGTGGTGTCGTCGGGCAAGCGGATACGTCGACGAATGCGGCCCTGCAGACTGAAGACCGGTACCTGCACCACCCGGGCCGCCTCTGCCGCAGGAAAGCCCGACTCGGCCAGCACACGGAGAGCATCGGCCGCATCCTCGTCGTAGTACTGCTCGAGGCATTCGCCGCAGATGCGTGCCGGAATGTCCTCCACCACCGCCAGAGCCCCGTCGGCCAGCCACATGGCCGTCCTGACCGTCGATGCCCCCGCCGCCCCACCGCATTTCGGGCAGCGCACGGGGGCATCGTGGCCACCCGGCTGAGCCGCAGTGTCCACTTACAGCCTCATCATCTGCCGGGCGGCATCCACGATCTTGGGCGCATCGGGGCGGAGCCACGTCATCATCTCGGCCGCGCCGGGACCCGGCACGTCGGGGAAGGCGATCTTCTTCACCCGCACGCCTGGCACCATCTGGGCAATCTCGGAGATGACATGCGAACCGAAGCTGGCCGTGTAGTGGCCGTGCTCGACGACGAGCACCCGACCGGTCTTGCGGGCCGATGCGGCCAGCGTCTCGACATCCAGCGGCTTCAGCGACCGCGGATCGATGAACTCGACCGAAATGCCCTGGGCAGCCAGTTCCGGCAATGCCTTTCTGACATCAACCGTCGCCGGAGCCCAGGCCACGATGGTCAGATCCCGGCCCGACTGCCGGACAATCGCCTTGCCGAGCGGAACCTCGTACGCGTCATCGGGCACATCGGGCTGCTCGCCCGCCTTGACCTCGCCGTAATCGAGGTAGATCACCGGGTCGGGATCGCGCAGCGCGGCGATCAGCAGTCCCTTGGCATCGTACGCATCGCTCGGGCAAACCACTTTCAGGCCCGGCAGCTGCGCGTAGAGCGCCTCATGGCCGACGTCGGTATGCTGCCCGGCGTTGCCGCGGGTGCGCCCCGCGCCGTCCTGCCACAGGACAAACGGCATACTGGCCTGACCGCCCGTCATCGACCGAATCTTTCCGGCCTGGTTCTGGACGTATTCGATGACGTAGATGGGGGCCATCGACGGAATGCGGGCGATCGACGGAGAGCCCGCGCAGGCAGCACCGATGGCAGCACCGGCGATCCAGTGCTCATCAATGGGCCAGCCGCGCCCTGAGGTTCGCAGCGTGCCAAACTCCTTGACGAGGTCCAGCACCTCGCCCGTCGGCAGCGCCGCGGTCGGCGCCTGGTACTCGTAGAAGAAGACCATTTCGGGTCGCGCTCGCATTTCCTGCGCGACACCTTCCAGCTGAGCGTAGTGGTAGGGTTTTTTCGGCATGATCCGGTCTCCGTCCCGCGCTACGTGGTCGGGGTAGCCAGCCCCGTCCGGTTGAAGAACTGCGTGGCCGGCACCGCACCGGACGCGTAAGTATTCAGGACACCGGCTTCCGGCCTGGTACGCGGACTCCGGCGGGCGAACTCGACCGACGCATCGACGCGCGCCTGCATCTCACGGTCAATCGCATCGAGCTCGCCGGCCGTGGCGACCGACCGGGCGACAAGCCACGTCCGATAGCGAAGAATCGGGTCGCGCGTCATCCACTGACGCACCTCCTCGTCGGTCCGATACGGCAGGCCCAGGGCCCCGTCTTCTCCAGGACGACCACCGGCAAATCCGGCGTGGTCGTACCAGCGGAAGGTGATGCCCTCGATGACCGACGGTCCCTTGCCGGCCCTGGCCCATTCGACCGCCTCGCGCGTGGCGGCATGCACGGCCGCGATATCGTTGCCATCGACGAGGAACGTCGGGATGCCCAGCCCCTTGGTGTACTCGGACACATACTTGGTCGGCACCGTGAGCGCCATCGGAACGCCCATGTACTGCAGATTGTTCTCGTTGACGAAGATGACCGGTACCTTCTGATTGGCGCAGCTTCTGACGGCGCTGAAATAGTAGGGCGACGCGGCGGCGCCGTCGCCGAAGAAAGCGACGCTGACCTGACGGGTGCCCTTGACCATGGCATGCAGGGCCGCCCCGGCGGCCATGTAGTAGCTCGCCCCGACAATGCCGTTCATCCCCATGATGCCCCGGGACATGTCGGTGATATGCATCGACCCGCCGTAGCCCTGGTTGTATCCCGTGTCCCGGAAGAAAATCTCAGCCGTCATCCGGTTGAGGTCGCCCCCCTTCGCGATGAGATGTCCATGGCCCCGGTGTGTCGACGCGATGTAGTCGTCGTCGTTGAGCACGCTCATCACGCCCACGGCGATCGCTTCCTCGCCGACATACGTGTGGAACTGCCCATACAGGCCGTCATCCCCGCCGAGGAAGAGGTCCTTCATGGTCGTTTCCCACTTGCGGCTGGCCTGCATGAGCCCATACAGGGTCAGCAGGCGCTCCTTGCCCAAGCTGGCCAGCGCCTCGGCAGCCGAGCCCGACGTCGGGATGTCTGTCGGCGGCAGGAACTTCACCGAGTCCCCCGCCTTCCACTGCGGATTGCCTCCGGGGCCTTCCGTCGCCAGGCTCACCTGGCGGCCGAACCCGCTGCCGGTCAGCCCCTGCGCACTGACGGTGCGCCCCAGCGACGTGCCACACGCCGACAGCACCGTCGTGCTGGCACCGGCCGCCCCCATCAGCTTCAAAAGACTGCGACGATCCATGGGTCGCTGCTGCTCGGACATGTCTGCCTCCTCGGGGACCGACACGCACCGGCCCCTTGTGCGAGGCCCGCCGGATCCGGAGATCCGGCGGGCATCCCGTCTGTTAGAACTTCATCTGCATCGCCAGACGCAGGGTGCGCGGCTGCAGCACGTCCAGCGGCTGGCCAAGGCTCGACCCCACGGTGATGTTCTGGCTCTTCACATACGCCACGTTGGCGAGGTTGAACACATCGATTTGCGCCGACACCTGATACCGGTTGACGTTGAAGATGCGGCGCAGCCCCATGTCAATCTGGTTCTGCCGCGGATAGTAATTGGCGCCCGGGGGCACCAGGTCGAGCGTGTACTGCGCGAGCGTCAGGTTGGGCACCACCAGCTCGCCGGGCCGGCACGGTCCCACGCAGTTGGCCGCGTAGCGGGTCGTCGGCCCGATAATCCAGCGCGTGAACAGCGGCTGGCCGTTGTAGCTCTGCAGCGCCAGATTGGTCTGCACCTTGATGCGCGGAATGGTGTAGCTGCCCGACAGCTTCACCTCGTGGAGCCAGGGCATGTCCAGCTTGCTCTGGTCGCAGAAGTGGAAATCGGGCTGGGGGAAGTTGTTGGCGGAAATCACCGCCGTCCCCGAGTAGCGGCCCTGGCTGCTTTCGATCGCATCACAGCGCACATCGATGATGCGGTCCACCGTGTATCCACCGAAGAAGGAGGCCCCGCCGAGTCGCGCATTCACCCCCAGCTGCACGCCGTTGTAGGTGCGGCGCCGCAGGTCGGTATCGGTCGACGTGAAGTCGGTGCGGTCGACGTTCGCCCGCAGCGCCGGATTCAGGTTGTAGACCGGCAGGACGCGGCCATCGAGCGGACTCACAACATTGACAATGGTGTAGTCCGAGGGCTTCCAGCCATTGTTCTGGGTGCGGCGCTGGTCGTAGGTGCCGCGACGGTAATAGCCCAGGCTCATCGACAGGCCGCGGGTGACCTCATGCTGCACCGACGCCGAGTACTCGATGTCGTATTCCCGCTGGATGTCCGGGTCGGGACGAATCGTGAACACCGGTCGGCCGAAGTTGGCGTTGTTGCTGGGACCAATCTCGTTGTCCTGCGCCAGGTTGTCGCCGTTGAGGTCGCGCCACGAGCGGACGTCGCTCTGCAGTTGCAGCGGGTTGTAGCGTGCCGGGAACCCGGTCGTCTGACCAGCCATGTAGCGACCCACGGTGGCCTTCACGGCCGTTCTGCCCGTACCGAACACATCCCAGGCCACACCGAAGCGGGGCGCCAGGTCGAGCCAGTCGGGGAAGCCCTTGACGGCCGCGAACTCGCGGGCCGGTGCGAACCGGCCGGCTTCGGCACGCTGCGGCTGGATGGTGCCGTAGAACCGCTCGAGGCGCAGCCCCGAGTTGATTGTCACCCGGCCGAGGTTCCACGAATCCATCACGAACAGGCCGAGGTCGGCATTCATGAACTCGTTCGCACGAATCGGCGTGTTGTAGACACGCACCGAGTCGGGCACACCGTTCCGGTACAGCTGCACGAGGTCGCCGTTGATATCGTACTCGAGCACATAGTCGCCGAAGCCCCACTGCGCGCCGGCCTTTACAGTGTGCGCACCCGAGACATACGACAGAATCGACGACACGTTGTATTTCTTCGGATCGATACCGACGGCCGGTGAGATGCGGCCGTCGTACGCCGTCAGCTGCAGCAGGTCTTCCTTGCCGATCGTGCGGAACCAGTCCGGCGAGTTGCGGTCCTTCTGCACGCCCGGCTGGTAGCCGATGTAGAGATACTCGACGTTCGACGAATACCCCGTTTCCAGCAGCCACTTGCTCGACAGCGTCGCAGTCCACTTGGCCTGCGCCGTGTAGTACAGCGCGTTGTTGGCGTTGCGGCGCCCGGCGGCAGTGTCCCACTCGGTGATGCGGTTTGCGATGGCCTCGTTCCCCTTGAACTTCGGATAACGATCGTGCACGACGCTGATCCGGTGCTTGTCGTTGAGCTGCCAGGTCAGACGCACCAGCTGGTTCTGAATCCACTGTTCCTCGATGCCGGTGCCCACTTCGCCGTTCTTCGCGAAGAAGCTGCTCGGAATCACCGAGTCGGTGGCAATGCGGCGATAGCTGGTGAAGAACCACAGGCGGTTCCGCTTGATGGGGCCACCCACGCCGATATTGAGATCGCTGATGTGCGCCACCCGGGCCCCCGACCGCAGTCCGCGCCGCCGCAGCTCGTCCGTCACGTTGTCGGCCTGCCACGCTCCGTCGGTGCCTCCCGCGAAGAGCTGGCCGGAGAAGATGTTGCCGCCGTCCTTCGGGACCATGTTGATGCGCACGCCGCCGCCCGACACGTCCGCCGCCACACCACTGGTCTGATAGCTGATTTCCGACATGGCCGCGTCACTGAAGTAGGCCTGCACCTGCCCGTCATTCATCAGGCTGTTGAGGCTCATACCGTCCACCTGCACGGTCGTGTCGGTCTGACGCGACCCGTTGACGGTCATGTAAATCTGCTCCATCTGCTGGTTGCCGCCGACGTCGGTGTTGCTCATGCGGACGCCGGGCATCAGCGCGGCCATCCCCGTGTAGTTCCGCGCCGTGGGCACCGCGTCCATCAGCTCACGGGTCATCACCTGAGCGCGCTGTGTGTTCTGCGTGTCCACCACCGGCGCCAGGCCGCTGACCGTGATCGATTCCTCAAGGCCCCCCACGCGCATCTCCGCGTCCACGCGCGCCGCGAAGTTCGCCGGCAGTGTCAGCTCTTCCTGCTTGTAGGTGTTGAACCCCGGCAGCACAAAGGTCACGCTGTAGACGCCGGGACGGAGATCAATGATGTTGTACCGGCCCTGATCGTCCGAGATCACCGATCGCACCTTCTCGATCAGTACCGGACTGGCGACTTCCACGGTCACGCCGGGCAGCACGGCGCCGCTCGAATCGCGGACCGTGCCGAGGATCGAACTCTGGGCCGAGGCCAGGCCGGCACTGGCCAGCCAGAGCGTCAGCCCCAGAATCACATACCGACTGCAGATTCGAAACATCGCGCCTCCCTGTCAACGCAGCGCTCACGCGCCGCTGTCATTCACCATCGTCGTTCCACGCCCACCGACCGTGCCGCGCTGGCACGCCCCGTGACGCCTTGCTCGTCTTACTCCCGTAACAGCACCGTCCGGTCATCCCGCCGCCGAAGCAGCGCCAGGAAAGCCGGGATGTTCAACGACCCGTCGCCCTGCAGCAGCACGGCCTGCCGGCGCGCCGGACTCCACGCCTCACTCCCCACCACGCGTCCCGCGCGATCCCATTGGCGCATCACCGCCACCTGCGTCTTCCGTCGCTCGGCGGCAGGTGCCGTCAGGACATCCGTGACCGCCCCCTGAGACGGTAACTGCCTCAGGGAGCGCTGCGCGACAAACCGCACCGCATCGTATGGATCGTCCAGCAGTTGCGCCAGCACCGGCACCATCCACGCCGTCCCCGATGCCTCCTGCGCTGGAACCCACCCCATCGCCGCCGCAGTCACCGCGCGTGACCCGGCATCACCGGTGAGCGCCCAGACCGCGCCCGCCGCGAGTGATTCGCGGTCGTCGTCGAGCGAGGCCGGGCGCGCAACCTGCCACGCCGACAACTGCTCGGCCGCCCACCGCTCAGTCCGATCGAGGTGGCACAGATTGCAGGCGTTCGGGGCCGACCGCCGATCGTCGCTGATGCGGGGACTCGAGACCGTGTGACTCCGGGTCGTCTTCAGCAGGCCGTAGGTCGTCCGCGGCATATGACAGTTGTAGCAATCGCTACCCGTCGACGCAGGCGCATGACGCGTATGCGCCTGCAGCGCCGCAGGCGTCGCCGTCACCGCAGCGTGGCAATCCCGGCAGATCGTGCGGCCGTCGAGGGCTTCAGGTCTCAGCTGGTCGTCGGCCCAGGCCGCGGTCGACCGCCGGTCGTCACCGGTCTTGTGCAGGCTGTGACAGGTCTGGCATCCCATGCGACGGTCGTCATGGACCGCCTCGCGGAAGCACGCCGACTCGATCAGGCCGTTGTACTCCCGCCCGGTGACCCGCACCGTTCCATCGGGCCAGAAGGCATCATCGACAAACCCAGGGTCGACCTCGAGCAGGCGCTGCAGGGGACGGCTGTTGCCATTGACCCGCGGCTGCACCACGAACCGGGTCGCCCGCAAGACATCGCCGGGTCGGTACGGAAGTCCTGCAGAATTGGCCGCCCGTTCGGCACGCCCGTCAGCAAATTCCCACACCGAGTGACACTGTCCGCAGACCTCGGCGCTGCGTTCGCCCGACATCTTGCCGGGGTGTGCCATGGCGGCACCCAGGGGACGCCCCAGATGCGCCGCATACCGAGACCACGGCCGCCGCGCATCGGCCGCGTGACTGGCGCCTGGCCCATGACAGGCCTCACAGCCGATCCCGAACTCGCCGACCCGCGTATTCACCCCTTGCCTGGCCAGGGGTACCGAGCCGAACGGCTGATCCAGTTCAGGTCGACCGCTCGTCGCATGGCAGCTGAGACACACCGCGTTCCAGTGGCCAGTCTCGCTGAACACCTGGTCGGACGGGGGATGCAGCACCGCCATCCGCCTGGGAATCCACCGCGCTTCGTCAATGAGGTATGCACCCGGCAGCTGCCCCAGCAGTTTGTCCTGACCGGTTGCATACCAGAACACCTGCTGATGATGCGATCCGGTCACCAGGGCCACTTCGCGGGTGATCCGCGTCGGTTCAGACGGCGTGTCCGGGTCATCGAATGTCGCCCAATACCGATCGCCGGTGCGGCGAAGCTGCATGGGACGTCCGTGCACGCCAGCCACCTCGACCTCATCGAAGGAAGGCTTGACGGTCGCCGCCGACGGCACGGTCGTCATGGTGCGGTGATAGGACCCCGACCATGAGTCGTACTGATCGGGATGGCACGCCATGCATGTGCCCGAGCCCACGTAGTCGCCGTCGACCGTCACCCCGGGACGACCATCAGGGGGCGACGGCACTGCAGGCGTCATCATGGCCAACAGCACCGCCGCACCTGACGAAATGAAGACACTGCCTTTCATATGGCAGACATCCCGTGTGTGGTGGTGTCGCGTCGGTGACAGTCAGCCGATCAGCGAGTCACCACCACGGTCACCTGGCTGGTGTGCGCGAGGAAGGTGTCCGAGGCCACGGCCCGAACGACGTACTCTCCCGGAACTGTGAAGGTCGCCTGGGTCGTCACCTGACTCGACGTCGCCAGTGAAGAGGCGGGGGCGAATCGGGCCTCGGCCGGTCCGCGCCAGATCATCCAGCGGACAGACAGATTGGTGGGGGGCGCCTCGTTCGAGCCTCGCGGACGCGTCGCCCCTGGAGGTGTTTCGCGGCTGACAATCGAGGGAACATTCACGGGAGAGTCCGTGGGCCCGACCAGCGTCGGAGGCGTCTCCTGGCCGACCGTCACCGCGCCGCGCGCACGCGGCTTCGGCAATCCATCGTCACTCGCCGTGGCGGACAGCGTCACCGCCTGCCCCACGCGGGCACCGGAAACGGCCGCCACGGTAATAGAGGGGGGCCGGTTGGACACATACTCTTCGCTCGTGTTGCCGCCGCCCGATGCGCCACCAGCCGGGTCAATCTCCCAGTCAGGCTGCAGCCAGCCTACGGCACGCTCCGTCTTCCCGTTCACCGTGATGGTCCAGACCAGTTCGGTTGTGGCACCGAAGTCGCGCGGCACGGCCACCGTAAACAGATTTCGATGGGTGCGGTTGTAGAAATACGTGGGCTGTCCACGGTCAGGGTCCCCGGGTTCAAACCGGTTGTTGGGGCCGATAGGAATCGAGGGACGCTGCTCGTAATTGCGATTCAGGTAGCCGAAGTGCATCAGATAGCCGTCGCTCGTGCGAGACCAGCCTTCATACACCGGCTGAATGGACTGTCCGTTGTTGTACTTGAAGTTGTTCGTGAATTCCTGCTGCCCTGATCCGCTTAGAACCGTCAGGCCCACCAACACCAGGCACACCAGAGACCCAATCCCCGACTGCATACGCAGACTTGCCATGGCGTTCCCCCCGAAGACAAACAATTACCCGATACGTACTCCCGACCGATGAACACCTGACGCCGGAGCCAGTCCTTCAACGAACTCGCCGCGGCCGTGGACTCTTTCCGTGAGCCGTGCGGGACACGGCTGACGCCGTGTCCCGCAGGCCCGTTCTGACTGTGGACGACCTCTAGCGCTGCTGCTGCTGCTGACCGGCATCGGAGCTCGTCGCCCGCTTCTGCCGTTCGCGCCGCTCAGCCAGCTGCTGCTGATACTCCTCTTCGGTGAGTTCGATCCAGCCCACCCAGAAGAAGCCCATCTCGTCGATCGTCCGCTGACCGTCGCCCACCCAGTTCTTCGGATCGAGCGCGCGCGGGTTGTCCTTCGTGTTGTCGTGCCACTGAATGTTGTGCAGGACCGTGCCGGCCGGCACCAGAGGCTGCGTGTCATCGGCGTAGTTGTAGGTCAGGTGCCAGTTGTTGTTGAAGTTGGCACAGCTGACAATCTCCGAATTCATCCGCGTACCGGACGATGGGTAGATCAGTTCGAGACACTGACGCTTCCCGAGGTTGTGCATGTGCGGCTGGAAGGCAATGATGCGGGCCGGCTTGTGCAGCTGGGTGTAACCGTCGCTGCGGGCAATCGTGTTCGCCGGGATGTCGAGCGGCGATGTCGGCTGCGCCAGCTGGCGCGACCACCGAACGTGCTTCGGCACGAAGCCCTTCGGGTAGAACTTGATTCCCAGCTCCACTTCCGCACGAGTCTCCTTGCCGACCGAGTGCAGATGATAGCTGAGGCGAGCCATCTGGCCCTTCTGCAGCAGCACGCCCGTCCCCTCGGGATATACCTCGGCGTTCTTGCCTGACGCATACTCGACGAGGAACGCACCGCCTTCGCCAGCCATCCCCTTCTGGACCGCATCGCGGCTCACCGCATACGAGAGGGCGTGGTGCACGACCTTGTGCGACTCGGGCGTGGACGAGCGGGTCTGAATCGCCTGGATGTAGCGGTCCTCGTCGATCGGAATCTCGGCCAGCAGATCGCCATACAGGTCGGGACCGGCTGCCGGCACCGGATAGGCCGGGAACTTCACCACCATGTCCGGCTCGCCAATCTGCCAGTCATTGAAGTTCTTGAAGGCGCGGGCCTTCGGGACGTCGGCAGGGTTGCCCTCCGGGGCACCCGCATCAGCCCACCGGGCGATCATGTCGATCTCCGCATCGCTCAGGGACGGATCATCCTTGAGGTGCTGGACGCCAATGGTCTTGTCGTAGTGCCAGGGTGGCATCGACCGTGACGCGGTCTGGCGCTTCATGGCGCGGGCCCACGGGCGCACTTCCTTGTAGGTCATGAGTGACATCGGGGCAATCTCACCGGCCCGGTGGCACGACTGGCACGAGCGCTGAAGAATCGGCGCTATGTCGGCCGAGTAGGTCGGCGCCGGCTTGCCGTCACTCTGCGACCAGGCGGGCACTGCCACGAGCAGCATCCCGAGCAGGGTCGCCCTAACGATCGCGCTTCGAGTTCGTAGGACCATGAAATACTCTCCTTGGGGCCAGCCGCCGCTGCGCGCCCGCACACACCGTTCGCGCGGCTGCGACTGACAAATCACCGGTACGCTGTTACATGCGCGGACGGTACAGGGCTTCGGTAACAAATGTCAACGAATTACGGAAAGTTATGAAATCACAGCTCCGACCCCCTGCGCAGGACGCAGCGGTGCGCCCACACGCGTCGGACGTTCACCGGCGAGTCGCGGACCATTTCTTCGCGGGCTGGACGCTCGTGGCGGTCTTCGCCACTCTGGGACTTGTGCTCGAAGCCCTCCATGGCTTCAAGGTGCCCTGGTATGTGGATGCGGCCGCCACCACACGCCGCCTCCTGTGGACGCTGGCCCACGCACACGGACTGCTGCTCGGTCTCCTCAACATCGCCTACGCCTGCACGCTGGCGACCCTGCCCGACCTGCACATCCCGCGCGCTCATGCCGTCTCGCTGGCCCTGCGATCGGCCGGAGTCGCCTTGCCGCTCGGGTTCTTTGCCGCTGGCATCGTGCCGTATGCCGGCGACCCCGGCTTGCCCATTCTGCTGGTGCCCCTCGCCGCCCTGCTGTTGCTCTGGGCGGTGACAGCACTGGTGCTGGCGCTGGCGCGCGCAGCTCGAGTGCCCCGATGACATTGGGCCTCACACGCCGACTCGCTCAAGACGCCCGCCGGCTGGCCGATTCCTTACCAGGGAGGGTGACGTGATGCGACGGACGTGTGTCTGGTCAACGGGGTCGACAGGACAGATGAACCGGGGCATTCAGTGTCTGGTGTGGTGTGGACTCTGGGTCGGCGCCCTGTCCGCCTCGCCGGTCGCAGCCCAGTCCCTCATCGTCGATGTTGATGTCTCGGTGAACGCCGGCGCTGTCCGCCATCTGAACGGCGTCAACCGTCGGCCGGGCTTCAGTCTGCGGACTCCTCCACTGGCCGTCGATGCCACCGAGCTCTATGCCGCATTCGGCATCTCGCAGGTGCGCACCCACGACACAGGACTCGACCTGTGCGAGACCTACACGGCCGCGACCCTCACCACCAGCCCGCCCCAGACCATGAGCGGATGCACGGTGTCGGGAACGCCGGTTGGGGGCATGCCCACCATCACGTGGACGCCAACATCGACCGCCACCAGTGCCCTCGACAGCACCGCCAATTACGACTTCACCAGCGTCGACACCTACACCGACCGCATCATCGCCGCCGTCCTTTTCGGCCTGGCGACCTGGCTGGCGGCGCTGACCCATATCCAGGCGCACCTGACAAACGCCCTGCTGTCCGGCATCATGATCGGGCCGCATCGGCTGGTGTCGTCCCTGCGCACGCTGCCCCTGCTGACCATCGGCGTGACCAATCTGCTGCTGATGGTGCTCACCCTGGGCCTGTTCTATCCGTGGGCACGTGTGCGGGCACTGCGCTATCAACTCGACCACCTCCACGTGCACGCCCAGGGTGACCTCGCGGCATTCACGGCAGCCGCCGGGCCCGCAACAGGACCGTTCGGTGAGGCTGTTGGAGATGTCTTTGACCTCGACCTCGATTTCGGATTCTGACCAGACCGGCGTCGTTGGGTCCTGGTTCGACGCTCAGCGCTCGACGCCGCGCCCCGCCAGCCTGAGCCGTGAGACCGACGGCTCATGGCGGGTCACTGTGGGAGACGAGCACATCACGGGCGCGGCATCCGACGTGCAGGTGACCGACCGCCTCGGCACGGTACCCCGCCGCCTCCGCTGGCCAGGCGGCGCCGAATTCGACACACCCGATAACGACGGCATCGACCGCCTGCTGGGTCGCTCGCCTGCCGTGGCGGCCTTCGTCGATCGGCTCGAACGCGGATGGACGACCGCGCTGGCCTCACTGCTGATTCTGGTCGCGCTGTCGGCCCTCTTAATCGAGCACGGCTTGCCCGCACTGTCGCGCCAGATCGCCATGCTGGTGCCCCACCGCGTGGAAGCGGGCCTCGGCACGCGCGTGCTCGAGTGGGTCGATACGATGCTGCTGGACGACTCGTCACTCGAGCAGGATACACGCGCGCGCCTCACCACGGCATTCGACGGCATGACCTCATCACTCGATGATGGCTATGCGTATCGGCTGCTGTTCCGGGGAGGCGCCCTCGGACCCAACGCCATGGCCCTGCCCGGGGGCATTGTCATCGTGACCGACGACCTGGTGAAGCTGGCCCGACACGACGAAGAGATTCTGGCGGTGCTGGCGCACGAGATCGGTCATGTGCGTGGGCGCCATACGCTGCGCCACCTCGTGCAGGCCTCCGGTGTGTCGGCCCTCGCGGCGGTGCTGCTCGGCGACCTCAGCCAGATCACCGCCCTGGCCACCGCAGCCCCCGCCCTGCTGGAAATGCGCCATGCCCGCGACCTCGAACGCGAGGCCGACGGGTTTGCCCGCGAGTGGCTGCGGACGCACGGCATGGCCGAGAGCCGCTTCGATGACATGCTGTGCCGCCTGGCCGCCAGCACCGGCGGCGCAGACTCGTCGATGCCGTCGTTCATGTCGAGCCATCCACCGGTCGACGAGCGGGCCGCGTGCCGGCCTGCGGAGGATCAGCGATAATCGGGGCAGATGTCGCTCAACTATCAGGCCACGCGCTTCCAGTGCACTTGGCCCTGGGACATGCTCGTCATGCTCTGCGACGGGCGCATTGTCTGCGGCTGCGCCGACCCGCTTGCCAAGCGTGTCCTGGGTGATGCCGGCACCCACAGCATCGAGGCGATTTGGCGCGGCACGACGCTCGACCAGCTGCGGCGCGACATGAATGCCGGTGGCGCCGACTTCTGCGGCGACTGCCCGCTCAAGATGCCCCTCGGGCCCGATGAGATGCCCGCGCAGCGGTCACTCGATGTGGCCCGCCACCCCGGACGCATGTTCATCGAGTGCACCGCGGCCTGCAACATCTCGTGCCACGAAGCCATCTGCGCCCCCGAAACCGGCATCACGCGCACCAGGCAGGCGGGGATGCTCGACTTCGATCTGTTCCGTCGCGTCATCGACGAGGTCGGGCCCTCGCTGTATCGCATCGACTTCTTCAACTACGGCGAGGCGTTCCTGCACAAGCGCGCCGTGGAGATGTGCGAATACATCAAGGCGCACCACCCGCACATCTACCTCTACACCAGCACGAACGGCGGGGCCCTCAGTGAGGCGCAGGCACGGCGTCTGGTGCACTCCGGGATCGACGAAGTCACCTTCTCGATTGACGGCGCGACGCCGGAGTCGTACGTGCAGTATCGCGGGCGCGGCAAGTTCGATGTCACGATGCGGAACCTGCGCGTGATGGTTGACGAGAAACGTTCGAGCGGCCGCGACCTGCCCTACCTCAACTGGCGCTACATCCTCTTCAAGTGGAACGACAGCGACGAGGAGATGCAGCGGGCGCGGACGATGGCGGAGGAGATCGGCGTCGACCGTCTCTGCTGGGAAATCACCGACCATCCGGAAGATGCGTTTTCCCGTCGCTTCGTGCGCGGCACGCCCGACTTCGACCGCATCCGGCGGGAAACCTGGGACGACAGCAATCTCGGCAACGCGATTCCCGGAGCGACACCGCGGGCCGACATCGCGCTGCGGCACGGCCTGTGGCAGCGGCTGCTGCACGGAGAAACCGTGCGGGCCCGCACAGGGCAGACGACGACGGTGGCCACGTCGGTTACGAACCGTTCGACGCGCCCGTTTGCGGCGCAGGCCACCTACGGGCGGCGGCTGGTGCGACTCGGGGCCCAGCTGCGGCGGGCGGATGGCACGCTCATCAACCGCGACTTTGCGAGGGCACACCTGCCGCGCACCCTCAACCCGGCCGACACGCTGGCGGTCAACATCGACCTGCCGCCGATAGAGGCGGGCCAGTATCAGTTGACGTTCGATCTGGTGAACGAGGGCATCGACTGGTTCGAGGCCTGCGGTTCCCCGACGGTCACCACATCACTCGTGGTTAGCTGACCGACAACGTGGGACCGGACCCGGCCACACCAGACGCGCCGAATTCAATCCCGAACATCTCGAGGACACGTGCGATGTGGACATATGTGGAAGACGGACGATTTGGGCTGCTGTGCTCGGCCGTCGGCTGGGGTATTCTCGGCGCGATTTATACGGTCAATGCCCCATTTCTGTATGGCCTGTACGGCATCGAACTGACCAACATCAATGCGCTCAGCATGGTGCGCGGCGTATACGGCGGGTGCTTTCTGGGAATCGCGTCGCTCTGGACGCTGGGACTGCTCAAGGCGCGCTTCCGCGAAGCTGCGCTGCTGACGATGTTTGTGTGCATGCTGGGCTTCACGATTGGTCGGACGGTGAGTCTCGTGATTGACGGCACGCCCACCTGGCATATGTATCTCCTGCTGGCCCTGGAAGCGTCGGGGGTGCCGGTCTCCGGCTACGCGCTGTTTTTTTCTCCAAAGAGCCCGCTGGCGCGGCACTGAGACCGGCCGCTCGCCGTCGGCGGCGTCAGGAGGTGGCGACGGCCTGAGGCTCGTCCCCTCGTCGATCTGTCGGATTTTCGCCCGGCGTTGACATCCCCGTCCCCAGGAACCCCGAACGCCCACCTCAGTGCCCTGAGCCGGCTGGGAGACGCCACCCCGGTAGCCCTCCCCTCCAATGTCCAAACATTGCTGACATACGCCCCAGTCCGTCTCAGACCAAGGTGTCTCATCCGACTGTCCGTATCGGGGTCCTTGAGACACCAAACCATTACGGACGGAAGCGGCTGTCGGGGTGCTGGCGGGTCGTGTTGACGGGGTGGGTATGACACTCGAGAGCAGGGCGTGCGTCGTCCTAGGGAGGTCTGGAAGCGTCTGGGTCACGCTGCGGCTATGCGAGGGGAGCAAGTCCGCCGACGGGCAAACTCCAACACAAACTGAGGCAAGATTGAATCAGCCGATGACACCGCGAATTGAAATCTCCAGAGAGAAAAAACTGGTGGGTCAAAGCTTGCGGATGAGTTTTGCCGACTACAAAATCGGCGAACTGTGGCGAGCCTTTCTGCCACGACGGCGGGAGATATCCAACCCGCTGACGGATGACCTGATATCGCTGGTCATCTACCCACCGCATCACTTTGAACACTTCCAGCCGACCAATGAATTTGAAAGATGGGCAGCCGTGGAAGTCGCAGATTTTCAGAGTGTTCCCCACGGGATGGGAACCTTTATCGTGCCGAGTGGACGGTATGCCGTCTTTGTTCATCGGGGCGACCAGACGGAATTGGCACAAGCGTTCCAATCCATATTGACCACGTGGTTACCCAACTCGGAGTATGCGCTGGACGACCGCCCGCATTTTGAGGTCTTGGGCGCGAAGTACAAGAATCACGACCCTGGGTCAGAGGAGGAGATATGGATCCCCGTCAAGGCGAAGTGAGCGCACACCTGCTGCCAGAGAGGTCTGGGAGGGTCGGGAACGGGTCTAACGCTACCCCTAAAACTTGACTACTGACTTGACGACTGGTTTCAGAAACAACAAACGCTCCCTTAGGGGTAACGTCTGTAAGTGGCTGATACAATTTGATTTAGGTTGGTGCGGAAGAAAGGACTCGAACCTTCACGCCCTTGCGGGCGCCAGCCCCTCAAGCTGGTGCGTCTGCCAATTCCGCCACTTCCGCATCTGACACTGCGCATCGCCGCCGGGCCGTGGCCGGGCCCGGGACGAGGGGGGCAACCCTGCTCAGGGCTGCGAGGGAGGAGGTGTTGCCGGTGCCGGAGCAGCCGGAGCCGCTTCGGGAGCCGGAGTCGTCGCCGGTGCCGGCGTCGCCGCGGCAGGTGCCGCCGGAGCCACCGGTCCGCCCGGACCAGGCAGCGCCGCCGCCGGAACAGGTGGCGGACCTTCAATGCCACCCACCACGGAACTGCCACCACGCTGGCCCCACGCCGTGAGCGTCAACGACAGCACGACAAAGAGCACCGCAAGGCCGGCCGTGGCGCGCGTCAGCAGCGTCGCGCCCGAACGGGCCCCGAACACCGCCTGGCTGCCACCGCCGCCAAAGGCATTGGCGATGTCGCCTCCCTTGCCCTGCTGCAGGAGAATTACCCCGATGAGCAGGAGGCACACCACCGTATACACCGCGACCAGAAAGTAATACAGCATCACTGTAGGCCTGCGCCGATTCCGTTGGGAACGGGCAAACCCAGATTATAGCACGGCCTGACGCTTCCCACCAGACGTTCTCCGCTATCATCAATACCACATGGCCTCGCATCGCACAGGCGCCGAACGCTTCCGCGCGCTCCTGTTCTATGGAGTGGTCCCGTTGCTGGGCTATCTGGCCTTTCTCGTCACCCGGCCCTTCCTTGCCCCACTGGCGTGGGCCTCGGTGCTGGCCATGACCCTCTATCCGCTGCACCAGCGCCTGGGGACACGACTCTCGCCGTCGCACGCAGCGCTCGCCACCACCCTCACCGCCGCCCTGCTGATCGTCGCGCCGCTGGCCCTGCTGGGCATGATGCTGTCGAGTGAACTGCCGCGAGTGATGGCGTACGCCCAGCAGATTCCCGCACAGGCCACACCGGAAAACATCGAACGTCTCTGGGACGAGCTGCGGCAATACGTTCCGTTCACGCTCCCCGACGATTCCTCCCAGATACTCGGCCAGGCTGTGCAAACAGTTGGAGGCTTCCTCGGCCCTCGCCTCGGCAGTGCCGTCGCGTCAGTGTTCGAAGTGGTCGGCAGCCTCTTTGTCACGCTCTTCGCACTGTTCTTCCTGCTGCGCGACGCCCGGCGCCTCTCCGAAGGCGTCCGCCGCCTGCTGCCGTTCCCCCCGCACGAACGCGAGCTGCTCATCACCGAAGCGCACGACCTGGTAATCGCATCGGTCGGTGCCGGTCTCACCGTGTCGGCAGTGCAGGGCCTCGTGGGCGGCCTCGCGTTCTGGGCACTCGGCCTCGGGGCCCCGGCTATCTGGGGTGTACTTGTCGCCGTCTGTTCGCTGCTGCCCGTCGTCGGGGCCGCACTCGTCTGGGCCCCGGTCGCCTTCTGGCTGGGCATGTCCGGGGCCGTCGGACAGGCCCTGGCTCTGGTGATCGTCGGCACGCTCGGCATCAGCATGGTTGACAACGTGCTACGCCCCATCCTGCTGAGCGGTCGCTCGTCGGTGAACGGCCTCATCGTGTTCATCGGCCTGCTCGGGGGGACCACCGCCTTCGGGCTGGTCGGCCTCGTCTTCGGCCCCATCATCCTCGTGCTGGCAGGCACCCTCTTCGAGGCCCTGACCCGTCACTCGTCGTCTCCCACGCAGCGCGCGTGAGTGCTATGCCCCGCCTCATGGCTCGTCTGCTTGCTGCCCTGTTCCTGCTCGTGACTACGGTGGTGGCCTCATCCGCCGAGGCCCAGACCGCTGCGGCAGCGCCCCCCGGACTCATCCCGCAGGTGCGCGCCGCTCTCAACGCCAACGACATCCCGAAGGCCCAGGCCCTCATCGCTGCGTTCCGCACAGCGAACGGCACCACGCCCGAAGCGCTCGAAGCCTTCTCGTGGCTCGGACGCGGGGCCCTCGCGCAGAAGAAGTATGACGAGGCCGAACAGTTTGCCCTCGATACCTACGACCTCTGCCTCGACGCCCTCAAGACGCGCCCCATGGATGCCGAACCGCGGCTGCCCATTGCCATCGGCGCTGCCATGGAGGTGCGCGCTCAGGTGATGGCCGCCCGTGGCAACCGATCGGAAGCCGTCTACTTCCTGCGCCGCGAGGCCGACACCTACGGCGCAACCTCGATCATCCAGCGCATCAACAAGAACATCAACCTGCTGAGCCTCGAAGGACAGCCGGCGTTCGAGACCAGTTCGCGCGAGTCGCTCGCGGGCACCGCCCCCTCACTCGCCTCGCTGCGCGGCAAGCCCGTCGTGCTGTTTCTGTGGGCACACTGGTGTCCCGACTGCAAGGCGATGAGCCCCATCCTCGACGCACTGCGCACCGCCCATGCCGCACAGGGCCTCACGATTCTGGCCCCCACGCAGCGCTACGGCTATGTGGCCAACCGCGCGCCGGCATCGCCCGCCGACGAACTGGCCTACATCCGCCAGATCCGCCGCGAGGCGTATCCGTGGCTCGACGATGCGCTCGTGCCGGTGAGTGGCGAGGTGTTCACTCGCTACGGTGTGTCGACGACGCCTACGCTGGTGTTCATCCGGCGCGACGGCACCGTGCTGCGCTACAACCCTGGGCAGATGACCCGTGCGCAGATCGATCCGCTGATTCAGGAACTGGTCAAGCCGCAGTGAGTCGCCCGCGCGGAGCGGGACACAACCGGCGGCTCGACCTGCTCTACGAAGATCGCTCGCTCGTCGTCGTCAACAAGCCAGCGGGTCTGCTGACGATACCGACGTCCCCTGGACGGGCCGAGCACGAAGACACGCTGCTCGGTCGCGCCCGCGAGTATGCCAGGCACAAGCGCGGGCGTCAGGCGTACGTGGGCATGCTGCACCGCCTTGACCGCGGCACATCGGGAGCGCTGGCCATTGCGCTCGATCCCGCCGTGCATGCCGCGGGTCGAGACCTGTTCCGCCACCATGCCTTCGATCGCACCTACCTCGCGCTCGTGCACGGGGCTCCCGCCGCCGACCGCTTCACTATCGACCGGGCGATCAGCAGCGACTATCGTGACGGACGACGCGTGGCCGTCGACGAGCAGGATTTCGACGACGCCCTGCACGCCCGCACGCATGTCGAAGTCCTGGAACGCTTCGGCACACGGGCCGCACTGCTGCGCGTGACGCTCGAGACCGGACGCCAGCACCAGATTCGCATTCATCTCTCGGGCATCGGCCACCCGCTCATCGGCGACCGGGTCTACGGTCGTGAGCATGCGAGTGCGAAGCCGGGCGACCGGCCGATGCTCCATGCGTGGACCCTCGGATTTGCGCATCCCCTCACCGGCGCGCACATCGAGGTGACCGCACCGGTGCCCGCCGATCTCCGCCGCACGATCGACCGTCTGCATCACCAGCCCCAGAGAGGTGTCCCGTCATGACTCAGTTGCTCGCCCCGTATCTGCCCCACCTGTATGTCGCCCTCCGCATCGTCGCCGGCCTGCTGTTCGCCCAGCACGGGGCTCAGAAGCTGTTCGGCCTGATGGGAGGCACGGGCCCCGTCGAACTGGCGTCGATCATGGGGGTCGCCGGTGTGGTCGAACTGGTCGGCGGACTTTCGATCGCCGCGGGACTCTTCACCAGCCTGTGGGCGTTTCTGGCCTCAGGTCAGATGGCCGTTGCGTACTTCATGGTCCACGCCGGCCAGGGAATGTGGCCCGTGCAGAACGGTGGCGAACTGGCCGCGCTGTACTCCTTCCTGTTCCTCTACGTTGCGGCACGCGGCACGGGGCGCTGGGGCCTGCGTCCCTGACAGGCAAACGGCCAGCGGCGCCTGAACCGCAGGGCCGCACCGGGTAACGGACAGGCGTGCTAGCATCCCCGTCCATGCGTCACCGACTTGCTGTCTTCCTCGCCGTCGCCGGCCTCGCGGCCTGTGTGCCGTCTACGCAACCACCACCGGCGGCACCATTCTCGGTGGTCGAGGCCACCATTCCCGAGATGCAGGCGGCGATGGCCGCCGGGCGCATCACCTCGCGCGAGCTGGTCACGCAGTATCTGACCCGCATTGCCGTCTACGAAGACGGCCTCAACGCCGTCATCGCCGTGAATCCGAAGGCCCTCGAACAGGCCGAGGCCCTCGATCGCGAGCGCGCGGCTGGCAAACTGCGCGGCCCGCTGCACGGCCTTCCCGTGGCGCTCAAGGACAACATCCACACGTCGTTCATGCCGACGACCGGTGGGGCGTTGGCCTTCGAGGGTCTGGTGCCTCCCTACGACGCCACACTCACCACGCACCTCATCGAGGCGGGTGCCGTCATCATCGCCAAGACCATGATGACCGAGCTCGCCAACTGGGTAGCGAACGGCATGCCCGGGAACTACAACGCGCTGGAAGGGTACGGCTTCAATCCGTATGACCCCCGGCGCGATCCCCGCGGCCTCATGCCGCTGGCGCCGAATGCACCGTCTAGTGCCACACCGCAGCGCTTCGACGATGGGCGACCCGTGCTGGGAACGGGAGGCTCGAGCTCAGGCACGGGAACGGCCGCGAACTTCTGGGCGGCCAATGTCGGCAGCGAAACGTCGGGGTCCATTCTGAGTCCGTCGAATCAGAACATGCTGGCCGGCATCAAGCCCACCGTCGGGCGCATCAGCCGGTACGGCGTCATTCCGATCACCGCCGATCAGGATACGGCGGGACCGATGGCGCGCACCGTCACCGACGCTGCCATTCTGCTGGGCGCCATGGAAGGCAGCGCGCCTGATCCGAATGACGCCGCGACCTCGGCCTGTCAGGCCCCTCCGAACCGTGATTACACCGCATTCCTCAAAGCCGACGCGCTGAAGGGCGCACGCATCGGCATTCCGCGTGCGAGCTACTACGACCAGGTCACACTGCCCGGAAGCACCGAGCCACGTGGCGGACTCAACGCGGCCCAGCGTGCCGCGATGGATGAGGCGATCGTGGTGCTGCGTCAGGCTGGTGCGGAGATCATCGATGTGGACATCCCGAGCGTCGTCGCCACCGACCCGGCGAAGAACCTGCTGCTGTGGGGCACCTGTGCAGGGCCGGCCGATGTGCGAGGCAAGGATGCCAACTGCTCGTCTGCGCTCAAATACGGCATGAAGCGCGACTTCAACGCCTGGCTGGCCTCGCTCGGGGCCTCCGCACCAGTCAAGTCACTGACGGAGCTTCGCGAGTGGAATCTCGCGCACGCGAACATGGGCGCCATCAAGTACGCGCAGGCGCAGCTTGATGTCTCGGACGAAGTGGATCTGGAGCGCGACCGTGCCAAGTGGGAAGCGGACCGCAGGAAGGACATCGAACTGGCGGCCACCACCGGCATCGATGCGGCGCTGAAGTCCGCCAATCTCGATGCGTTGCTGTTCCCCGGCGCCTCGGGCGCGGCGATCTCGGCCAAGCCCGGCTATCCCACCGTCATCGTGCCGTTTGCGACCGTGCCCAACACGCCGCCGGGGGGGCCACTGCCGGACGGCTTCAACGCCCGCCCTGCCCCATACGGTGTCAGCTTCGCCGGCACCGCGTGCAGTGAACCGACGCTGCTCGGCCTGGCCTATGCCTTCGAACAGCTGACGAAGCGACGCGTGCCGCCGCCGGGCATGCCGTAGCCCTCTGCCACCTGAAGGCGCTGCGCCACGAGAGGGCGCAGCGCCTGACGACGGCCTTGCTGCTGCCCTCGGACGCCGATCATGCCCACGCCCCGGAAGATCATCGCCTATGTGGCGACCAGCGCTGACGGCTATATCGCGCGCCCCAACGGCGATGTCGAGTGGCTCAACCGCCGGCCCGACACCATCGACTACGGCATGCGGCGGTTCTATGCCTCAGTCGATACGATTTTGTGGGGACGCAAGACGTACGACTGGCTGCTCGGGCCCGTCATGGTCGCCGGCACCGGCGATCGGCACGGACGCTGGCGCACCTTTGTGGGCGTGGGTCGCATCTTCCGCTGACAGGCCCGCGCGCACAGGCGCCACATCCGATCAGCGCCCCGAAACGACAACACGCCTGAGCCCCTGGTCGGGACTCAGGCGTGTCAGTGAAGTGAGCGCAGGGTGACTAGGGCTCAACCGGCTCAGCGTCTTCCTCAGACGCCTCGCCATCGAGCTCGTCACCCCACGGATTTGGCTGAGGCCCCGGCACGATCCCTGCAATATCAGGGTCTTCCCCAGGGTCGCGCGGACCAGCCATTGAGCGTCGCACCTTGGCTTCTTCGCGGCGCGCCGTCTTCTGCTGCTGCCGCTCGGCGCGCGCGCGCTCACGCTCGCGCTTGCCTCGGCCCATTGGTCCTCGTACGGCCATGTTGCTCCTCAGTCAGGGCGCACCTTCAGGCGCGCGTGGTTACCAGCGGGGTTCGCGACGGCGGTTGTTGCCGCCACCACCACCGTAGCCACCACCACCGAAGCCGCCGCCGCCACCGCGACGGTCGCCACCGTCGCCGCCGAAACCACCCGCCCGGGGCACCTTCGGACGTGCCTCGTTGATCGCCAGCGTACGGCCACCCAACTGGGTGTTGTTCAGCTGATCGACCGCCTTCTGTGCACCTTCTTCCGTGGACATCTCGACGAACGCGAAGCCACGCGCACGACCAGTCATCTGATCGCGCATCACAGTCACCGTCTCGACGGCATCGACCTGGCTGAACAGATCGTGCAACTCATCCTCTGTCGTCTGAAACGGCAGATTACCAACAAACAGCTTGCGTCCCATCGTCACTCCCACTATCGGTGTGCACCGGCGTCCAAAGAAAAAAAAGGGCCCAGAGATGAGGGCCCCTTTCTCCGGTGTCTCAACTACCGTTGGGAGCCTAACACATTTAACAGTCGAAATAGCAAGCGGAAACTGCGCGAGGCCGCCCATAATCGGGGGATGCGCGCTGCTGCAGCTGCCATGGTCCTGCTGCTCGCGGCTCTGCCCGCACACGCGTGGACCGCGCGGCTTGTATCTACCGCCGGTGCCCCAGTCACCGGGGCACTGGTCACCATTCTTGGACGCACCGGCGAAGCCACAACCGACGGCGACGGACGGTTCACCTGGAAGCCAGACCCTGCCCCGCCCCTTGAAATCCTCGTCGTCCTGCGCGACGGCACCTACATGAAGCCGGTGGTCATCGAGGAGATTTCTGGCGGGATACAGACCATTGTCCTCTCCCCGCTGCTCAGTGAAGCCATCGTCGTCACCGGTGCCGCGCCTGGCATCGAGTCCACGCCCGGATCGGCCGCCACGACACTCTCCGGCCGGGATGTGCAGGTGCGACAGCCCACCAGTCTGATGCAGGCCATTGAGAATGTCGCCGGCGTGAATCAGGTCTCGGAAGGACAGGCGGCCGTGCCGGCGGTGCGGGGCCTCGCGCGCGGCCGCACGCTCATCCTGATCGACGGTGCGCGTGTCACGTCGGAACGCCGGGTCGGTCCCAGTGCCCTCGCTCTCGACCCCAGCGTCATCGACGCCGTGGACGTCGCACGCGGCCCGGGCTCGGTCGCCTACGGCTCTGACGCCTTCGGCGGCATCATTGCCGTGCGCACGCGGCGGGTCGCCGAAGCCGCGCCGTGGCAGGGCCAGATCTCCGGACTGCTGGGGGCCGGTGTACCCGAGCTGCGTGGATCGGCACTGGTCGCCCGCGGACTTCCGCACGGAAGCGTGCTCGTCAATGTGCATGCACGCCAGGCCGACGACTGGGTGAGTCCCACCGGGCCGATCTTCAACTCCGGCTTCCGCGATCATGGCGTGCTGGCCCGAGTGGATCAACGCGTCGCCGGCAACCTGCTGACCATCGGGTGGCAGAGTGATCTCGGTCGCGACATCGAGCGCCCGCGCAACAACTCGCGCACCGTGCGCTTCTATTACCCCTGGGACGATTCACACCGGCTGACCGCCAGCTATCAGTTGGCGCGCCTGCCTGGATTCACACGCGGCCAGGTCACCGCCTTCTGGGGACACTCACGACAGCGCACCGATCAGGATCGGTTCGCCACCGCCACCACAGGTCGCACGATTGAGCGCGCGGACATCTCGGCCACCGACTATGCCGTGCGCGCCTTCGGTGAACGACTGCTGGGCGCGGCACGACTGGAAGTCGGCATCGACATCAACGGGCGTCGCGGACTGCACGCCGTCGACGACCTGCTGACCTACGGACTCACCGGTACCCTGATCTCGACCCGACCCAACATCTCGGTCGCGTCAGCCCGCCGCGCAGACACGGGTCTCTACGCGTCCATCGAGTCAGCGGTGACTTCATCGCTCTCGCTGGGCGCGGGGATCAGGGCCGATCTCGTGACCAACGCCAATCGCGACGGGTACTTCGGCAGCCTCACGCGCCGCACGACCGGGCAGTCGGGGTACGTTGCCGTCACCGCCCGACTGCACGAAGGCCTCAGTACCACCCTGCAACTGGCGCGCGGCTTCCGCGATCCCATGCTGTCCGACCGGTTTTATCGCGGACCCACGGGGCGGGGATTCATCACCGGGAATCCTGACCTGTCACCCGAGGCAAGCCTGCAGGCCGACTGGACGCTGCGCTACACCGCCAGGCGCTGGCGGGCGCTCGTGGCCGCCTACGACTATGCCATCGACGATCTCGTCGAGCGCTATCAGACGACGATCGACACCTTCTTCTTCCGGAATCGCGGTCGCGCACGCATCCGTGGCGTCGAACTCGAGTCGCAGATGCAGCTGGGCTGGGGAGTCAGCCTCGACCTCGCATCGCAGCTCGCACGGGGTCGTGCGACCGATACGCAATCCGCACTCGACGATATCAGCCCGTTCACGATCACCGCCATGGTGCGCAAGGCCTTTGGTGCCAGAGGCTACGCGCAGGTGCGCACGGCGCGATTGGCCGACGACAATCGGCCGGGGCCGACCGAACGCGTGGTGCCGGGCTATACGCTCGTCGACGTGCAGGGGGGCTATTCGCCCTGGCGACGGACAGAGCTCAGGCTGCAGATGCGCAACCTGTTCGACCACGAGTATCTGGCCAGCCAGGATGTCCGAACCACGACGGCCCCGGGGCGTCAGGGTTCGCTGACGGTCGCCGTGCGTTTCTGATCAGCTACGTGCCCCGTGCAGCGCATCGAGCAGTGCCTCGATGTCGCGGGCATCGTTATACACATGCGGCGACACGCGGATGGCGGTGCCCCGGACGGACACATGCACACGGCGCTCGCGCAGCCGCTCGGCCACCGACACGACGTCCACGGCCGCTGGCACGCGCAGCCCCAGCAGGTGCCCGCCGCGATAGTCGGCATCTTCCACCGTGTAGCCAAGCGCCCGGACCGTATCGACCAGCGGGGCCGTCAGGTGACGCGTGTAGGCCTGAATGGCCTCTGGTGTCCAGTCGAGCAGCTGCTCGAGTGCCGCAATGGCCATCGGCATGAGGGCAAAGTTGCTGCGCTCACCCACGTCATAGCGCACGGCCCCCGGCTGATAGTCGTCGCGATAGTTCACGAGATCTTTGAAATGCTCACTGCCGGCGCGCCCAATCCAGGTCTCTTCCAGTGGCACGCCGTCATCGAGGCGGGGCCCGAGATAGGCGAAGCCAAGCGAGTACGGCCCCATGAGCCACTTATACGCTGCGGTCACCAGTATGTCGGGCTGCACACGGGTGACATCAAACGGCAGCGCCCCAATCGACTGGGTGCCGTCAATGACGAGCGCTGCCCCGACCTCGCGCGCACGTGCGCCAATGGCCTCGAGGTCGAAGCGCGTGCCATCCGTCCAGTGCACATGTCCGAGGGCCACCACCGCCGTGCCGGGCACGATGTGCTCAAGCAGTCGCTGGTTCCAGTCCCGCCCCCGGGCAAAGCTGCCTTCGGGTGCCGCCACCGTCTGCAGCTCGGCCCCCTGCGCTGCGGCCACACGCCTCCACGGGTGCACATTCGCTGGAAACTGTTCGTGCGTCACGACGATGCGCTGGCCGCGAGCGACGGGCAGATTGCGCGCGGCGATGGCCAGGCCGTACGACGCCGACGGCACAATCGCAATGCGCGGCGGGTCGGCGTGCACCAGTGAGGCGAACAGCTGCCGCGCACGGTCTGCTTCGACAAAGAAGTCGCTCGGCGTCAGGCGCGCCGGCACGCGCTTTCGGCGCACACCTGACATCCCCGCTGCCTCGACCGCCTGCGACAGCGGCGACATGTACGCGCAGTTGAGATAGTGCTCGTCGTCCGGCAGCGAGAACTGCGCCTTCTGGCACATCAGCATGGCTTACACCATCGCCTGTCGTTCCACCACGAAGGTGTTGTGGTCGGTTTCGTGAATGGTGACCGCGATGTCGTAGGTGAGCCCGCATTCAGGAAAGCGCCGCTGGATGACGGCCACCACTTCGCTCCACACGTAATCGGCCACGGCCTCGACGCTCGGGCCGCGCCCGGGCAGCACCACGATGCCCTCGGGCTCGCAGACATCCGGCAGGCGCAGCATCTCATCGTCGGCCGTCACCAGCAGGCGATGGTCCAGCCGCTTCATGATGTCCTTGAGGTCACCGAAGTCGATCGACATCTCGTGGGCGTCTCTCGGAAAGCGCTCCGTCGACACCTGGACCGTGCCGCGCCACGTGTGTCCGTGGATGAAGCGGCATTTACCGAGATATCCAGGTTGCCGGTGTCCTGCGTGAAACGACGCATGGACGATGATCGTCTCCATCTGGCTAGTATACGGGGCAAATCTGTCGGCTAGCGCACCACGCCTCGACGGGCACGCACCACGACGCCGGGGCGTGACGGCACCGTCACCCTGATGGGTCGGAAGGCACCGTCGCCCGGTGTCTCAGGGGTATAGGCCATCAGGTACTGCGCATTGAGTTCCTCGGCAATGCGGGCGATGGCCGGGGTGATGTCGGCCGTGCTGCTCACCACCTCGGCATAGCCTCCACCTTGTGCTGCGAGTTCACGGAAGACCTGGGGACTGACGCGCTGCGACTCGCGCATCCCTGGCGTGTCGACCGCGATGCCGTAGAGGCAGACATCCGCACGGCTGAGCTGCTGCTTGAGCTGCACCAACGAGGCATCGCTCGAGGTATCGGCTCCGTCGGACACCACGATCATCGCCGACCGCGAATGCCGGCGCTGCAGACAGGTGGGCAGCGCTGCCGACACGGCATCGTAGATTCCTGTACCTCCGGACGGGCGAATCGGCACCAGGGCCTCAAGAATGGGCTGACGGTCAGCCGTCCAGTCGGCAAGCATGCGTGCTTCATGATTGAACACGAACAGGGCGACCTCGTCTTCCGGGCGCAGGTGCTCCTCCACAAACACGCGCACAGCCGTCCGCGCATCATCCATGCGCGGCCCCCGCATGCTGTCGCTGACGTCGAGCACCAGCGCCACACTCGCCGGTACCCGATCGCCGGTGAACTGGGTAATGGACTGCGGGCGGCCGCTCTCGGTGATCACGAAGTCACCCTGGGTCAGGCCCGTCACCAGCCGTCCGGCTCCGTCGCGCACCGTCACGGCCGTCGGCACCAGTTCGGCGCTGCCGCGAAACAGCCGCGTCGCGCGGCGAGCCTCCTGCCGGAAGGTCGACGAGGCCGCGTCCCCGGGGCTCCCCGCGAGCGCCGCGGCACCGAGGACCCCCTGCAGCACCGACCTCATCCACTCACGACGTGTCTGCGACATCATCTGGCCTCCACAGCGATGCGTCCGCCATCAGTCACGGTCTCCGGAGGATGCACGACCACGAGGGCACCGGCGTCGAGTCCCGAGGTGACCTCGCTGGCCGATGGTGTCTGGCGTCCCACGCCGATGACCCGGCGACGGGCACGGTCATCGTCCACCACATAGACCGACCGCTGATCGCCCGAGCGGAACAGGGCCGCCGTCGGCACCTGCAGCACATCGCGGCCTTCCCAGACGGCGATGCGCACTTCCACCCGGAAACGATCACCCAGCAGCGTCCAGGCCTCCCGATCGTTCTTGAAGTCGATGGTCACGCTCACGCGCTGCTCCTCGACACCCAGGGGAGACATCTTCGTGAATCCTGACGGATCGACTCGCTCGACGCGGCCACGCAGCGGCGTCGCGCCCCCCCACTGCTCGATCGACACCGACATGCCCGGACGGATGCCGACTGCATCGGTCGAGAGCACATCGGCCTTGACCTCCAGATAACTGGGATCCCCGAGTTCAACGAGGGGCTCACCGGGAGCCACGCCGAATCCCGCTGCCCGCACCCGTTCTTCGGCAGCCGCATGCTCTTTCCCGCGCATCTCATAGGCCTGCCGCGTCAGCGCTCCCGCGGTCCACAGCGTCTGGGCACGTTCCAGTTCGGCGGACGCCTGCCGCAGGGCCGTGCGTGCTGCCGCATCTTCGGCGTCGGCCCGTCCCAGCAGTCCGCGGGCGACGCTCACGGCCGCTTCGGCCTCCTGTGTGGTGCGGGATTCCAGCAGCGGCGGATCTTCCGGAGTCATCTCGGCGATCAGTGTGACGCCACGCTCGACCACATCTCCCGGCTCGAGTGTGATGCGACCCACGCGCCCCATCACCGGTGCTGACACCGTGAAGCGATCGTGAATGCGCGTTTCGCCGGAGGCGTCGATGGTGACCTGCAGAGGACCACGCGTCGCCGGAGCCGCGTCGACCGTCACCGTCGACGGCCACAGCGCGACCGCGACCACGCCACCCACAGCCAGCGCTGCGGCAGCCCCCCAGAGCACGCGACGTTTCGTGACCATCGTCCGACTACTCCCGTTCCTTGAGGACGCCTACAAGATCCACGCGGTGCAGCTGCCGCACGACCAGCGCCGCCGACAGCAGCATGGCGGCCAGGTTGGTGAGTGCCATCCACGCCACGGTGCGCCATGACACCTCATACGACAGCCGATACAGCTCATTATTGAACAACTGCATGAGGCCACTGCCGAGGGCCTGGCCGAGCACCATGCCGATCGGCAACGAGGCCGCCGTCACAAGCAGTAACTCGCCGACCAGCAGCAGGCTGACTTCCGCGCGCGTGAAGCCCAGCACACGCAGGCTCGCCAGATCGCGGCTGCGCTCCGAGAGCGCCACGCGGCTCGAGTTGTAGGCGATGCCGATGGCGATGATCGCCGAGAACACGACATTGAGGGTAATGACCACATTCAGGTTCTGCGCCATCAGCGCGCGGAAGTTCCTGAGCATGGCAGACGTGCTGGCCACACCGGCCACCGCCGGCAGGGTCCGGTTCCGGGCATACAACGCCGGCAGGGCCTGCGCATCGACTTGCAAGGCCACACCGGTCACGCGAGGCTGTTCACGCAGCGCCCGGCTCAGGGCGGTGGCGGTCATGTAGGCCTGGAGGCCCAGGGCATCATCGACGACACCAACGACGGGAAGCGCGAGGGCGCGGCGGTCGCCTTCAAGCACATCGGCGTCGACCTGCTGCCCGGGCACAACCTCGAGCAGCTGCGCCAGGGCCTGGGAGATCAGCAGGCCCTCGCCCGGGGGCTGGTGCACCTGTCCCGCACGATCGAGCACGCGCTGCAGCTCCGGCTGGGGCACCAGGCCCACGATGGCGACGGTGCGATGACGGGGACCTGCGCGCAGCCGCACGGCCACCGCGCGCTGCGGTTCCACGCGCAGCACCCCGGGCAGGTGCGCCACGGCGCTGATGACATCCGACGTGAGCGGCTCTGTGAACGACAGCGTCATGTCCTGCCGCCAGGCGCGATCGAATTGCTGCGTGATGAGCACTTCCATGATGTCGATGAAGGAAAACCCGATCAGCAGCACGGCACCCGCCGCCGACAGTCCGAGCACCGACAGGGCCGTGCGGGCGGGCCGACGCACCATCTGCCGCAGCAGCATGCGTCCCGATGGTGCCAGCCGCTGAAAGAGGCGGCGCCGCTCGATCCAGCCTCGTCCGAAGCGGGGCGGTGGCGCTGGACGTATGGCTTCTGCCGGAGGCACCGCCAGTGCCCGTCCCACTGCCGATTGGGTCCCGAGGGCTGCCACCAGCAGGCTCACCAGCACAGCACCGGCCGACACGTCGAGCGACACGTGGTAGAACAGTTCAGGCAGACGGAAGTAGCGGTGATAGAGCTCGCTGACCTGCTGTCCCAGAATATCCCCCGGTCACCACCCCCGCCAGCGCCCCGACGGCCGCGATCACAAGCGCCAGCTTGAGGTAATGCCACAGCAGTGCGGCGTTCGAGTAGCCGAGTGCCTTGAGCGAGGCGATCTGCGGACGCTGCAGCGCCAGCGTGCGCGACAGGGCAATATGCAGGATGAAGGCGGCCACGGCCAGGAAGATCGCCGGCGTGGCGACTCCGAAGGTCTGCAGCTGCGCCAGTTCATTGCGCTCGGTCCACACCGAGGGCTGCTGCGATTGCGGATAGGCACCCCGCCCTCCGTGAGGCGCGAGCAGCTGATCGACACGTCCGATGACAGCATCGGCCGACGCTCCCGGCGAGAGAGACAGGGCCAGGCTGTTGAAGCTGCCGGTGAAGTCGGTGGCCGCCGCCAGTGCGTCCGGGTGCATCCAGAAGACGCCGAAGCGACGGTCGTCGGGCACGATCTCTCCGGCGCGGATGCTGTAGACGTACTCGGGCGACGGCGCCACACCGGCAACCAGCAGTGGCCGGCGGCGCCCGTTGATGATGACGCTGACGGTATCGCCGGGCGTCAGGCGATTGGCCTCGACGAACGTCTCGCTGGCCAGCACTTCATCGGGGCGGTCGGGCGACGGCCACCGCCCGCGCCGCAGCACAAGCCCGTTGAGCACGGGCGCATCGGGATCGGGGCGGCTGATCAGGCGCGCCGTCGCCGGGTCGTCGAGACCCGGCACCTGCAGCACCACATCGGCGATGACCCGGACGTCGACACCGTCCACACCCGGCAGCGCAGCCCTCGTGGCCACTGCAAACACATCCGCCAGCCGCTGCGAGGCGTAGTCAGCGGGCGAGCGTGTCCTGCAGCGACGAAGAGTTCGACAGGTACATCACCAGCATGGCCACGCCGGCCATCACCACGGCCGCAATCGCCAGGGCCTGCCCGCGCATCTGCCACAGCTCTCGCAGCAGCTTGCGGTTGAGTGCGGTGCGAACAACGCTCACCATGCCAGTGTCCGGGGATCAACCTTCGAGGCGTTCACCTGTTCGCTGGTGACGCGGCCATCGCCCAGACGCACGACCCGGTCGGCCATGGCCGCAATCGCCGCATTGTGCGTGATGACCACCGTCGAGCTGCGCAGCTCGCGGTTCACACGCGCCAGCGCTTCGAGCACGACAATGCCGGTGGTGACATCGAGGGCTCCGGTGGGTTCGTCAGAGAGCAGCACATCGGGACACTTGGCGATGGCCCGTGCAATGGCCACACGCTGCTGTTCGCCACCCGACAGCTGCGCCGGAAAGTGATCGAGCCGCTCGGTCAGCCCCACCATGGCCAGCGCGGCTTCCGGGGTCATCGGTCGCTCGGCGATGTCTGTCACCAGCGCCACGTTCTCGCGGGCCGTCAGGCTGGGAATGAGGTTGTAGAACTGGAAGACAAACCCGACGTGCTCACGCCGGTACCGCGTGAGTTCCGCCTCGGTGGCGCGCGTCAGCAGGTGGTCGCGGTACGACACGTCACCGGAGGTCGGGACGTCGAGACCGCCGAGAATGTTGAGCAGTGTCGACTTGCCACTGCCCGACGGCCCCAGCAGCACGACAAATTCCCCCCTTGAAGAGACGGAAATCGACTCCGCGCAACGCATCGACGGTCACCTCGCCCATGGGGTAGCGCTTGGTCACATTGGTGGCGATGAAGACGGGCTGCGGAATCGCCATGCTCAAACTCGCTCGGCCCATTGTAGTAGTCTGCTGTCGGGAGGCGAGGAGAATGCGGGTGCCTGCAATGGTGGCGGCTGGTGCAGTCGTGGTGGCAGTGATGCTGGTCGGGGGAACCCTGGCCCCTCCCGTACTCGAAGCGACACAGGCTCCGCCGCGCGCCCTGCTCAATCCGGCCCTGCAGAAGCAGCCGGCTCCGGCTACCTACAAGGTGCGCTTCCGCACCAGCGCCGGCGAGTTCGTCGTCCAGGTGACGCGCGCGTGGGCACCGCATGGCGCAGATCGCTTCCATCACCTCGTGCGGAATGAATACTACAACGGTAACCGGTTCTACCGCGCCATCGCCGGATTCATGGTGCAGTGGGGCATGCACGGCAACCCGGCCGTGACCAGGGCGTGGCGCGATGCGACGCTGCCTATCGACCCGGTGCGGCAGTCGAACCGGCGAGGCACCATCACCTTTGCGATGGGAGCCTCTCCGTCGCAGCGTTCCACGCAGGTGTTCATCAACCTGGTCAACAACGCGTATCTCGATCCGATGGGCTTTGCCCCGTTCGGGGAAGTCATCAGCGGCATGGACACCGTTGATCGGATCACCACCGTGTATGGGGAAGGCGAACCGTTCGGACGCGGCCCTGATCAGGAGCGCCTCGAGTCCGAGGGTAACAAGTATCTCCTGCAGTTCTTTCCGAAGCTCGACGCTATCACGACCGCGGTGATGGTCCGCTGACCGTTGCTCGGGTCGTCCGCTTCCCTTCATCATGGCCCCCATCTGACTCCAGACGCCGCCCTGCTGCAGCACATCTTCGAGGAAGAGCCGGTCGGGGTGCTCACGGCTGACCTCGCCACCGGCGAGGTGACAGCCATCAACCGGGCCATGGCTGACTGGCTTGGCGTGACCGCTGACGAGTCGACGCTGAACCTGTTCTCACTGGCCGTCTGGCACGTGCTGGTCGAGAACGCCGGGGGCTTTGAGGCGCTGATGGCGGCCGGCGGAGTGGCCCATGCCGAAGTCAGTGCCGCGGGCGGACCCGCCTCGGTCTCGCTCACGCAAATCGGCGCCACGGGCACGGTGCCGCCGCTCTGGCTGCTGCAGACCGTCGACAGTCGGCCCCACTGCGCCAGGCACTCGAGCATCGCCGCGATGACAGGCTCGAGGCGGTGGCTCGGACGACGGGACATCTGGCGCACGACTTCAATGATCTGCTGACAATCAGCATGGGCTACAACGACTGGCTGGCCTTCGACCAGGGTCTCAGTCAGTCGTCCCGCGATGCGGTTCAGCAGATTCGCCTCGCCACGGAGCGCGCCTCGGCGCTCACTCGCCAGCTGCTCACATTCAGCCGGCGCGCCTCCCTGCAGCGACAGCGGCTCGATCTGGCCGAGCTGGTCGAGTCGGCTCGGCCCCTGCTCGAGCAGCTGCTGGGAGCGCTGGTCACGCTGGTCGTCGAACACGAGGGCGATCCGCCACTCGTGCAGGGCGACGCCAGCCAGCTGACGCAGGTGCTCATCAACCTTGTCACCAATGCCCGCGAAGCCATGCCGGAGGGAGGCACGCTTACCATCAGTGTGATACAGACGCTCGGCGACCCCGAGGACGATGGGACCGGTGGCATCGCGCCAGGGTCACTGGCGGCCGAACTCGAGGTGAGCGACACGGGCGTCGGCCTCTCGGCGGAAGCCGAACAGCGGCTCTTCGAACCGTTCTTCACCACCAAACCTCCGGGCCAGTCTGCCGGCCTCGGCCTGGCGGAAGCCCGGGGCATCGTCCTTCAGCATGGGGGCTCGATTCGCGCGGAATCGACCCGCGGCGTCGGTACGACGTTCCGTATCCTGCTGCCGCTGGCTGACCCGTTGTTCGAGTCGCTGCGTCCCGTGCCGCACCGCACCGGCGTACCGCTGGGCCGACGCACGATCCTGCTCGTCGAGGATGAAGACGCGCTGCGGGAGCTCGACACGCAAATCCTCACGCATGCGGGCTTCGACGTGCTGGCTGCGCGTTCGGGGCTCGAGGCCATCTCGATCGCCGACACGCTCGGAGCGGGAATCGATCTGCTGTTGACCGACGTGATGCTGCCGGGCATGTCAGGTCCCGTCGTGGCCAGCCACCTGCAGACCGTGCGGCCCGATGTGAAGGTGCTGTACATGTCCGGCTACAGCCACGACGAAGTGATGGGCGATGATGAACCAGCCGGGCCCAACCTGTTCCTGCAGAAGCCCATGACCAGTGAAGTGCTGGTCGACGCCGTCAGGCACCTGATCGGCTGACGAGGCCCGTCAGCGGTAGCGGCGCTGCAGTTGCGCCAGGGCGTCGGCGCCCGGGCACAGCACGTCGTACGGCACCTGATACAGCGGCATCTCAGGCAACTGCTGCTGCCCGGCCATATCGCGGGCCCCCGTGGCCACGTGCAGTAACCCGGTCAGCACCTCGCCATGCTGCTGCCGCTCCCGAATCGCCGCGTAGGCGCGATCGCGATCTGCCGGGTCGTAGTCATCGGCGACACGACGCAGGCGCAGCGTGCTGCCGTCGTGCAGCACGACCGAGGTCAGGGCGTCGGCCGGCTGCTCGGCCTCGATCGCCTCGCGCCGCGGAATGAAGTCGGCATGCACAACCTCGACCTGATGCTCTCGCGTGTAGGCATAGCTCTTGGTCGAGCCTTCGTGATCGTTGAAGGTCACGCAGGGCGAGATGATGTCGATGAAGGCAAAACCCTGGTGCGCCAGGCCCGCCTTGATGAGCGGCACCAGCTGGGCCTTGTCACCGGAAAAGCTGCGGGCCACAAACGTTGCCCCGAGCGTCAGGGCCACCAGCACCGGGTCGATGGGCTCCATCTCGTTGCTCTCGCCCTTCTTGCTCTTCGAGCCCCGATCCGCCGAGGCGGAGAACTGCCCCTTGGTGAGTCCGTACACGCCGTTGTTCTCGAGCAGGTAGAGCAGGTTGACGTTGCGCCGGATAGCGTGCGCAAACTGTCCCAGGCCGATGCTGAGCGAATCACCATCGCCCGAGACGCCGATCAGGGCCAGGGCGGAGTTGGCCAGACCGGCCCCTGTGGCAACCGAGGGCATGCGACCGTGCACGCTGTTGAAGCCGTGCGCTTCGCGCAGGAAGTAGGCGGGCGTCTTCGACGAACACCCGATGCCCGACAGCTTGCCCACGGTGTGCGGAGGCACCGACAGTTCCCAGAACGCCTGCACGATGGCCGCCGTCACCGAATCGTGGCCGCACCCGGCGCAGAGCGTGGTGAGGGCCCCTTCGTAGTCGCGCCGGGTGAGGCCGATGGCGTTCGTCGTCAGGGCGGGATGCTGCACCCGCGGCTTGGGCAGATACGTCATGCGTGCCTCTCGAGCCGGGCTCGGACGCCGGCCGTCACATGCTGTGCGCTGATCGGAAATCCCGAATAGTGCGTCACCGACACAAACCGATCGCGCGGCGCACCGGTTTCGATCATGAGCAGGCTGCGCAGCTGCGCGTCACGATTCTGCTCGACGACAAACACCGTGTCGTGCGCATCGACAAACTGCCGGATGCTGTCGGCGAACGGAAAGCCCCGCACCCGCAGATAGTCGAGGGCAATGCCCTGTTCGGCCAACGCGTCCAGGGCCTCGACACACGCGGCATGGCAGCTGCCGATGGTGATGAGCCCGAGGCGGGTTGTCGTGTCCGCGGGCTGCACCGCGGGAGCCGGTACCGCGTCGGCGGCACGCTGAATCTTGCGCGCCAGCCGCTCCATCACATCCTGGTACTCGTCGGGATCCTCGGTGTAGGCCCCGAAACGGTTGTGGCCGGAGCCACGGGTGAAATAGGCCCCCTTCGGATGCTCGCCCGGCAGCGTGCGCGCGGTGATGCCGTCGCCATCCGTGTCGAGATACCGGTGGAAGACCTTCATGCCGTCGAGCTGTGCCGGTGTCAGGACCTTGCCACGATCGGGCCGGTAGGAGGCATCCCACGTGAGCTCAGGCACCATCCAGTCATTCATGCCGATATCGAGGTCACTCATGAAAAAGACCGGCGCCTGGTAGCGATCCGCCAGATCGAAGGCCTGCACCATCATCTCGAATGCCTCACGCGGGTCGGCCGGATAGACGCACAGGTGGCGCGTGTCGCCGTGCGACGCATAGGCACACAGCAACAGGTCGCACTGCTGGGTGCGCGTCGGAAGTCCCGTCGACGGACCGGCACGCTGCACATCGGCAATCACCGCCGGCACTTCGGCATAGTAGGCAAATCCGACAAACTCGGCCATCAGCGAGATGCCCGGGCCCGATGTGGGTGTGAAAGCGCGCGCACCTGCCCACGACGCGCCAAGCACCATGCCGATCGCCGCCAGTTCGTCTTCTGCCTGCATGATGGCAAACCGCTTCCGGCCCGTCTCGGGATCCACACGGTAGCGTTCGCAGAAGGCGCGGAAGGCTTCCATCAGCGAGGTCGAGGGCGTAATCGGATACCAGGCCCCGACGGTGGCTCCGGCATAGACCGCGCCGAGTCCCGCGGCGGTATTCCCGTCGATCAGGATGCGGCCCTTCGTGGCATCCATCCGCTCGAGGCGAACCGGCAGCGGACAGGCGAAGTGTGCCTGCGCATAGTCGTACCCGAGCGCCAGTGCCCGATCGTTCGAGGCGATGAGCGCCGGCTTCTTTCCGTATTTTTCACGGATGAGGCCGCGAATCTCGTCGAGGTCAATCGCCAGCAGCGCCGCGAGCACGCCGGCATAGGCGATGTTTTTCATCAGGATGCGCTCGCGCACCCCGCCAAACGCCTCGTTGCACATTGCCGCCAGCGGCACGCCAAGATACTGCACATCGTCCCGCCGCAGCGACGCCTCGAGCGGCCACGTCGAGTCGTACAGCAGCCAGCCGCCGGATTGCACCTCGGCGATATCTTTCGCATAGGTGGCCGGGTTGAGCGCGACCATCAGGTCGAACCGCGATGTGCGCCCGGTATATCCGCGGTGGTTGACCCTGATCTCGTACCACGTGGGCAGACCCTGGATGTTCGACGGAAAGACGTTCTTGCCGGTGACCGGCACGCCCATCCGGAAGATGGCCTGCATGATGAGGCCGTTGGCACTGGCCGACCCGGTGCCGTTGGCCGTGGCGATCTTGAAGGCGAAGTCGTTGACCTGACTCATCGGCCCACCGCCTCGAGCGGGATGAACGTCATCCCGGCCATGGGCTGCTGCAGCACGAACTTGCGCATGTCCCAGGCATAGGTCGGGCAGCGCTCGGCACACAGCCCGCAGTGCAGGCAGATGTTCTCGTCTTTCACCATGATGCGGCCAGTCTGCTTCAGCGGGTTCGACGTGAACAGTGCCTGTTCGGTATCAGGAGCCGGGGCCTTCAGCCGCGAGCGCAGCGTCTCGAGCGGCGTCTCCTGCACCAGCGTCAGACAGTCGGTCGGGCAGATATCGATGCACGCATCGCATTCGATGCACAGGGAATCGGTGAAGTGCGTCTGCACATCGCAGTTGAGGCAGCGCTCGACTTCCTTGCGTGTCTGTTCGGCGGTGAAACCCTGCTCGACCTCAATCGACATCGTCGTGAAACGCGCCGACAGGTCGACGTGCGTCATCTTCTGGCGGGCCACCGGGCTGTAGTTGTTGCTGTACGCCCACTCGTGCAGGCCCATCTTGGTGCTCGACAGCGTGAAGCCCGGTGCCGGGCGCTCGGTCACGGGCACACCGTGGCAGAACTGGTGGATGGAAATCGCGGCCTGATGGCCGTGCGCCACCGACCAGATGATGTTGCCCGGTCCGAAGGCGGCGTCGCCGCCGAAGAACACGCCGGCGCGCGTCGACATGTGTGTCACCCGATCCACCACCGGCACGTCCCACTGATCGAACAAGATGCCGAGGTCGCGCTCAATCCACGGGAAGGCGTTCTCCTGACCGATCGCCACAATGACCGTATCGCAGGGGACGATCCGCCGGCCGACCGGTTCCTGCACGATGTCGTCCCCGGCATCGCGGGCGGTGAACGTGTCGAACTCGACGCCGACGAGCCGGCCATGGTCGACGACATAACGCACCGGGTAGTGGTTCTCGAGGATGACGACCTGCTCTTCCTCGGCGTCTTCGAGTTCCCACGGCGAGGCCTTGATAAAGCGGCGGGTCTTGCGCTCGACGACCGTCACCTCGGTGGCCCCGAGCCGACGGGCCGACCGGCAGCAGTCCATGGCCGTATTGCCCGCGCCGATGATGAGCACGCGACGGCCGACGGAGGTGACGTGGCCGAAGTGAATCGACTCGAGCCATTCCTTGCCGATGAAGACCTGATCCGAGTCGTAGCGGCCCGGCAGGGCGAGTTCGCGTCCCTTCGGGGCACCAGTGCCGACAAACACCGCATCAAACGTCTCGGGGCCCTCGAGAAGCGCCCGCAGGCTGCCCACCGGCGTGCTGTAGCGCATGTCGACGCCCATGCCGGTGATGTAGCCGATTTCCTCGTCCAGCACCTCCTCGGGCAGGCGGAACGACGGGATGTTGATCCGCATCAGTCCGCCGGGCTTCGGGCCCTGCTCGAAGATGGTGCAGGCATACCCGAGCGGCATGAGATCGTTGGCCACCGTGAGGCTCGCGGGGCCGGCGCCGATGAGGGCAATGTGCCGGCCGTTCTTCGTGGCCGGGACACGGGGCAGCCGATCGCGGATGTCGTCCTTGTGGTCGGCGGCGACGCGCTTGAGCCGGCAGATGGCCACGGGCGTGCCGTCCACGCGGGTACGCCGGCAGGCCGGTTCGCAGGGACGGTCGCAGGTGCGCCCGAGGATGCCGGGAAAGACGTTCGATTCCCGGTTCACCATGTAGGCGTCGCTGTAGCGCCCCTGCGCAATCAGCCTGATGTACTCCGGCACATTGGTGTGGGCCGGACACGCCCACTGGCAGTCGACCACCTTGTGGTAGTAGTCGGGGTGCTCGACGTTCGTGCGTGGCATGCGCCGATTATACGTAGCCGAGCGGGCGGCGCCCCTGCTCGAGGTCGAGCAGGGCCCGCTTGATGGGCAGCCCCCCGCCAAACCCGGTCAGCGACCCGTTGGCGCCGATGACCCGGTGGCACGGCACGACGATGGCCACCGGATTGGCACCATTGGCAAGTCCCACAGCACGCATGGCCGCCGGCGATCCGATGTGCGCCGCGAGGGCACCGTAGCTGGTCGTCTCGCCATACGGAATGGTTTGCAGGGCCGTCCACACGCGCTGCTGGAACGGGGTGCCTGACAGCACCACCGGCACGGTGAACTGCTGCAACTGACCCGCGAAATAGGCCTCGAGTTCGTCCTGCGCCCGTGCGAGCAGCCCGTCGCGATCGGGCGCGACCTCGGCTCGCTCCCGTCCCTCACCGGCACCATCGAATGCCAGGCACGACAGTCCGCGCACATCGCCGCCGAGCAGCAACGGTCCGATCACACTGTCGATTCGCCGATACACCATGCGCCCTTCCTCCTGCCTTGCGAACATCATAAGATCACCCGGACGCTTCCGCTTCCCGTCGCCCCCATGACCGAGCCCCTCGCCACCCACACGTTTCCCCTGCCGCTCGCCGATTATATCGATCCGGTCGGCGCATCAGTCATCGACATCCTGATCAGCCGGGTCGCTCAGCAGCCCATCAACGCGGTGGCCACGGGCGTCTTCCTGCTGGCCGTCATCCATACGTTCTTTGCCAACACCTTCAGGCAGGCCGCGCATCACGTGCAGCACGCGCACGATGCGGCGCGCAGGGCGCAGGGGCTGGCTCCCCGCCTCAGCTTCCGGGCCGAGGTGCTGCACTTCTTCGGCGAAGTGGAAGTGGTCTTCGGCATCTGGGGCGTGGCGCTGCTGGCCGTCATTTCATTCACGCTCGACTGGTCGACCGCCAAGCACTACATCACCACATCGGTCAACTTCACCGAGGCCATGTTCGTCGTGGTGATCATGACCATGGCGTCTACGCGTCCCGTGGTCAACTTCGCGCAGCAGGCACTGCGTCGGGTCGCCTCACTCGGAGGAAGCACACCGGCAGCCTGGTGGCTCACCATCCTCACCCTCGGCCCCCTGCTCGGCTCATTCATCACGGAGCCCGCGGCGATGACGATTTGCGCGATGCTGCTCGGCCGGCAGTTCTACGCGATGCAGCCGAGCCTGCGGCTGCGCTATGCCACGCTGGGCCTGCTGTTTGTCAACGTCTCGATCGGTGGCACCCTCACCCACTTTGCCGCACCGCCGGTGCTGATGGTGGCCACTCCCTGGGAGTGGGATATGGCCTACATGGCCACCCACTTCGGCTGGCGCGCCGCAATCGCCATCGGTGTGTCGAACGCCCTCTACTTCATCCTGTTCCGCACCGAACTGCAGGGCCTGGCCTCGATCGCCAGCGCCACGATCGCCGATGACGACGACCAGGGTCCATCCACGCCGTGGTGGGTGACGATGGTCCATCTGGGATTTCTGGCCTTCGTGGTGGCCCAGGCACACTATCCGGTGCTGTTCATCGGCGCGTTCCTGTTCTTTCTCGGCTTCGCGCAATCGACCGCGTCCTATCAGTCGCCCATCGACCTTAAACCGGCCCTGCTCGTAGGCTTTTTCCTCGGTGGACTTGTCATTCACGGCGGGCTGCAGGGCTGGTGGATCGCGCCCGTGCTCGGAAGCCTCAGTGAGCAGCCGCTGTTCTGGAGTTCGACGCTGCTGACCGCCTTCAACGACAACGCGCTCATCACCTACCTCTCGACGCTCGTCCCCGACCTCACTGAGGCGATGAAGTACGCCGTCGTGGCCGGGGCGGTCATCGGCGGTGGCCTGACGGTCATTGCCAATGCCCCGAATCCGGCGGGACAGGCCATCCTGAGCCGCTATTTTCCTGAAGGCATCTCGCCCGTCGGCCTCGCCGCCGCCGCAGCGGGCCCGACACTCGTCGCCGCCGCGTGCTTCCTGCTGTTCTGAATATCGCACCGCTATAATCGCCCCGTGTCGGTCACGCTCGGTTCCACGCACCTTCTGTCGTCCCCTCGCCTCAAGGGCCGTCGGGTCGGCATCGTCTCGAATCCTGCCTCGGTCGATCACGAGTTCATCCATATCGTCGACCGTCTCATGGCCATGCGCGGCGTGACGGTGACGGCCATCTTCGGCCCACAGCACGGCTTCCGTTCCGACGTGCAGGACAACATGATCGAGACGCCGCACACCAGCGATGCCGTGCGGCGCGTGCCGGTGTATTCGCTCTACAGCGACACCCGCGAACCCACTCGCGACATGCTGGCCGACGTGGATGTGCTGGTCATCGACCTGCAGGACATCGGCTCGCGCATCTACACCTACATCTACACGATGGCCAACTGCCTGCGGGCCTGCGCTAGGCACGGCGTCGAGGTGATTGTGTGCGACCGCCCCAATCCCATCGGCGGCACGGCCATCGAGGGCCCGATGCTCGAGCCGGGATACGAGAGCTTCGTGGGGCAGTTTTCCATTCCGATGCGCCACGGCATGACCATCGGCGAACTGGCGCGCCTCTTCAATGATCACTTCGGCCTCGGAGCCGCCGTCGACGTCATGCGCATGTCCGGCTGGTCGCGTGCCCAGTACGCCGACGAGGCACAGGCGCCGTGGGTCATGCCCTCGCCCAACATGCCCACCCTCGACACGGCCATCGTGTATCCGGGCACGGTGCTCTTCGAGGGCACCATGGCCTCCGAGGGTCGCGGCACCACACGGCCCTTCGAACTGATCGGGGCCCCGTGGGTGCAGGCCGAGCGGCTATCAGCATCGCTCAATGCTCGGCAGCTGCCCGGCGTGCACTTCAGGCCAGCGGTCTTCGAGCCAACCTTCCAGAAGCATGCCCATGTCACGTGCGGCGGCTGCCAGATGCATGTGACCGACCGCCAGCGGTTTCAGCCCGTGCTGACCGGTGTCGCACTCATCGAGGCCGTGCGCGGCGAAGACCCGGCCGCGTTCGCCTGGCGCCTGCCGCCCTATGAATACGAGCACGACAAATGGCCCATCGACATCCTCGCAGGCTCACCGGCGCTGCGTGAGGCCATCGACAGCGGTGCCACCGCTCGTGACATCGCCGCGGATTGGCCTGGCGCCATGCGCGACTTTCTCGATGTCCGCGAGCGTGTGCTGCTCTACGACTGACCGGACACGAGGTGTTCTGTGGCGCATCGCACGGCTGACGTCGTCATCATCGGGGGAAGCGTGGTTGGCTCGTCCATCGCCTGGCACCTCAGGGAGCAGGGCGTGCCCCGAGTCGTTGTCATTGAACGCGACCGACGGTATGAGCGCGCCTCGGCCTTTCTCGCCATGGGCGGCATCAGGCAGCAGTTCTGCACCGGTGTCACCGTGCAGATGGTGCAGCACAGCGTCGGGTTCTGGTCGCAGTTCGACGAACGGATGGGTACACCCGACGCTCGCCCCCGCGCGTGGTTCCGTCAGCGGGGCTATCTCTCCCTCGGCACCGCGCACAATGCTGCCGCGCTCACGCACCGCTACGAGCGACAGCGTGCGGCAGGCGCCGAGGTCTCGTGGCTCACGCGCGCAGAGGTGAGCAGACTGGTGCCAGACGCGTGGCTGGACGATGTGGAATTCGGCGTGTTCGGACCGAGGGACGGCTATGCCAATCCGCGTGAAGTCCTGAGCGGCATGCATCGCGCGGCGCAGCACGCCGGCGCTGACTATGTGGAAGGCACTCCGGTCGCGCTGCACCGCGACGGCAGACGCATGACGGGTGTCACGCTGGCGAGCGGCGATACCATTGACACAGGCACGGTCGTCAATGCCGCCGGCGCCTGGGGCGGCGTCATCGCACGCATGGCCGCCCTTGATGTGCCCATCACGCCGCTGCGCCAGATGCTCTTCCGGGCCACGCTGCCGCACCGTTGGCCGTCTCGTTTTCCGATGGTGATCGATCCCTCCGGTGTGCACTGGCGCCATGACGATCCGCTCTCAGCCGGAGACCCCGATTGCATCGTCGTCGCCTGCACGAAGTGGGACGATGTCCCGGGTGAGCGGTTCGAGCCGGATGATGCCCGATGGACACGCGATTTTCTTCCACCGCTGCTGCGTCGGATGCCGGGCTTCGGCCAGCTGACAGACGTGCACGGCTGGGCAGGTCTCTACGAAATGACGCCTGATCACAACCCGACGCTCGGCGAGCATCCCGAGTGCCCCGGGCTGATCTTCGCCTGCGGGTTCAGCGGCCATGGCCTGATGATGTCGCCGGCCACCGGACGCATCGTCAGCGAGATGATCACCCGCGGACGCAGTGAGACGTTCGACGTAGGCCTCTTTGCGCCTGACCGCTTTGCGCGCGGGGCGCTCGTGCACGACGAGGCGACGATCTAGCGCGACGCCCGCCGCACGCGGAGAAAATTCGACACACCGTTGTCGAGAGTCAGCGAAATGTTGACCAGCACCACGGTGGCGCCTTCCTTCAGGAGGCCGTTCTCAACCAGCGCCGACAGCACTCGGGGAGCCACGTCGTCCACGTGCCCGTCAATGGGCATGACACAGGCCCGTGTGCCCCACCAGCGCGACAGCCGACGGGCCACCACCTCATCGCCCGTCACTGCCACGATCGGCGCAGGAGGACGCCGCGCCGACAGCAGCTGTGCGGTGCGACCGAGCCTGGTCACCGCCACGATCGCATCAGCACCGGCGCGAGTCGCCAGAGTGAATGCTGCATCACTGAGGGCGGCCGCGTGGTCGACCACCTCGTGACCCGCATCTGCCCCCTCGTCCGGACGTTCGGCTTCTCGAAGAATCGTGTCGAGCGTCTGCACCGCCAGCACGGGATGGGCTCCCGCCGCGGTTTCGCCTGAGAGCATGATGGCGTCGGCCCCCTGCCGCACCGCCGTCGTCGCGTCGCTGACCTCGGCTCGTGTGGGCCGGGTTTCGACCCGCATCGACTCGAGCACCTGCGTGGCAAGAATCGAAGGCACAGCGAGCGCGCGTGCGCGGCTCAGAATCTGTCGCTGCACACGAGGCACCAGCTGCAGGGGAATCTCGAGCCCGAGATCACCACGCGCCACCATGACGCCGTCAGCCGCCCGAAGAATCGCTTCGAGGTGCTGCAGCGCCTCCGAGCGTTCCAGCTTCGCAATGATCGGCACGTCAGGGCGCCGCTCGCGGGCCGTGATGCGACGGGCGGCCTCGATGTCAGCGGGTGACTGCACAAAGCTGAGTGCCACTAGGTCGACACCCTGCGCCAGCCCGAACACCAGATCGATCTCGTCGCGGGCGGTCAAACCGGCAGGCGGCAGCGGGAGACCGGGTGCATTGATGCCCTTGAACTGTCCCAGGGTGCGCCCGGACATCACCGTCGTGCTGATGACGCCGTCGGCCACCGCCTCGACCTGCAGTTCAATGTGACCGTCATCCAGCAGCAGCCGATTGCCGCGAGTCACGGCCTCGGCCAGCGGCGCATAGGTTGTGTAGACGACACCGGGTGCGCCCATCCCATCGCCGATGCGGATGTCGAGGTGCTCGCCGGGAGCGATCGGCAGGGCGCGCCCGTCGGGCAGGCGTCCGGTGCGAATCTTCGGACCTGACAGATCCTGCAGAATCGCCACGGATCGCCTGGCATGCGACGCAGCCGCCCGCACGAGGCCGATGCGGGTCGCGTGTTCCTCATGCGTGCCGTGCGAGAAATTCAGACGGAAAATGTCGACACCGGCGTCAATCAGCGCGGCCAGTTGCGCGGGCTCTGATGACGACGGTCCCAGCGTGGCGATGATCTTCGTATACCGCACACCCCTAGTCTACAATCCGTCTCGGCATGACCGTCGCGCCGCTGCTGACCCGTCTTCTGCAGGCCCACGCGGCCAGTCGCGTGCTCGTCATCGGTGCCGCCGACACCACTGCCCTCGTCGCGATGGCGACGACGCTTCCTGAGGTGGGGCGACTGCTGGCCCTCGATATCGCCGCCGACCGCGTGGCCACTGCCCGCGCGGCACTCGCTGCGGCGTGCGTGGACCACCGGGCCTCGGTCATGCACGGCGACGCCCTCAGATTCCTGCACAAGGTGGCCGGGCCCTTTGACCTCGCCGTGCTGTTCGCTCCGCCAGCACTGCACCCTGCCGCTCCGGCTGGTGCCCCGCCACTGCAGGCTCGTGTGAGGCGCCTCGTGCCTCCCCCGGGAATCATCGTGTGGGTTGACCGTGTCAACGGATGTCTGCAGCCCCTCACCGAGGACACCGTCGGGCACAGGCCCTGATACAGTGTGTCGAGCATCGGAGACGTATGAGCGATCGCCTGACCGAATTCCGTGAGTTCCGGGAACAGATGAACGGCCGCATCCTCGAGAGCGGCAACCTTGAAATCAAGCGGTTCTTCGCCCTGGATTCCCGCGCCTACCAGGACGGCGCACTGCCGGTGAAGACCAAGGAACTGATGGGGCTGGTGGCGTCACTCGTGCTGCGATGCGACGACTGCGTCACCTACCACATCGTCCGCTGCCGCGAAGAAGGGGTGACTCGCGCCGAGTTCCTCGAGGCATTCAATGTGGGACTCGTCGTCGGCGGCTCAATCACCATCCCGCACCTGCGGCGCGCCGTCGCCACGCTCGACGAACTGGAGGCTGAGTAATGTCCCGTCCTGACTGGCTGGCTGCGGCCCGTGCCGACGCTCGTGCGCGAGGCCTCGATGCCGTGCAGCCGCTGCTCGACAACCTGTCTGCTGCTGTCGACGTGCTTCGCAGCGAGCCGCTGGTCGAAGTGGCACGCCTCCACCCGCCGGCCTCGTTCGTCCGGCTGCCGGCCGAAACACCGGCCACCGCAGCCCCTCGCGCCGATGGCCTGCTCGCCTGCGCGGCGCGCGTCGCCTCGGGCGCCACGACAGCTGCGCGGCTGACCGAAGACTGCCTGTCACAGATTTCCGCGCAACAGGAATCGCTGCGCGCCTTCATCACGGTCGCGGCTGATGAGGCACTCGCTGCTGCCCGCCAGGCTGACCGTGACATTGCTGCGGGCCGCCGCCTCGGTCCCCTGCACGGACTGCCGTTATCACTTAAGGACCTCATCGACCAGAAGGGTCTGCCGACGACGGCCGCCTCAAAGGTGCGGGCCTCACACCGCGCCACAGACGATGCGCCGCTGGCGGCCCGGTTGAGGGCAGCAGGCGCCGTGTTCGTGGGCAAGACCAATCTTCACGAGTTCGCCTTCGGCACAACAAGCGAAGACACGGCCTATGGTGCCGTGCATCATCCGGTCGACTCGCGACGCTCGCCGGGTGGCTCAAGTGGAGGCTCGGCCGTCTCAGTGGCCACCGGCATGGCCCTCGGCAGCGTCGGCACCGACACCGGTGGTTCCATTCGCATCCCCGCCGCGGCGTGCGGCATCGTCGGGCTCAAGCCCGAGTGGGGAGAGCTGACCGATGAAGGCGTGGTGCCTCTGGCCCGGCAGTTCGATCATCTCGGTCCCATGACCCGCACGGTCGCTGACGCGTGGCTCATGTACGACGTGCTGCGCGGTGCGGGTCCCGGTACTGGGTTCGCGCCCCGCACCATCGACCTGCGGCAGTTGAGCCTGGGTATTCCGGAAGGCTTCCTGTTCGAACGGCTCGACGAGGAAGTGGAGCGCAGCGTGCGTGCGGCGATCGATCGGCTGCAGCGCGCCGGTGCACGCACGCAGTCCGCAAGCCTGCCCCATGCGGCACAGACGCCCTCGGTCTATCTGGCCATTCAGCTGGCCGATGCGTCAGCGTACCACCTCGCCTCGCTCGAGGCGACGCCAGACCTCTACACGCCCCCCGTGCGCGCGCGGCTCGAACTGGGCCGCTATGTGATGGCCGAAGACTACGCGCGGGCGCAGGCGCTGCGCGCGCGGCTGCGCCACGACGTCGACCACGCCCTGTCGTCGGTGCACGCCCTGGTGCTGCCCGCACTGGCCATTCCCGCACCGCCGATTGGTGCCGCGACGGTGCCGGTGAAGGGTGGGCAGGATCCGGTGCGGGCTGCCATGCTGCGCTGCACGCAGCTGTTCAACATGACAGGCCACCCCGCGATTTCGCTGCCCTGCGGCGTGACGCGCGAGGGCCTGCCCGTGGGCCTGCAGCTGGTCGGCAGACGCGGCGGCACAGCGGCGCTGCTGGCGTGCGCCATGGCCGTGGAAGCGGAACTGGGGCGTCAGAGATAGCCGAGCAGTTCGAGCAGCAGATCGCGCAGTGACCGCGCGAGTGTTTCGAGCAGGGGCGACAGTTCACCGGCCTCAATCGCTTCGGCTACCGTCTGCGGCTCGGTGAAGACGAGCCACATCACCGACGCTGCGAAGACGAGCGCCAGCAACGACAGCAGTCCGGCCACGCGGAGACCTCCGCCGCCGGACTCGGGCGGGGGCAAGGATGCAATGTCAGTCATGGCGTTCAGTGGCCCGTCTGTGAGACAGGCGTTCACAGCATAGACGAACCGCCGTCAGAAATGGTTCTCACAGGGCCAGGTGCACCGGCGCGGCTGCACCAAGCCCCAGTGAATCGAGCCCGTCGCCTCCGCGATCAAGATCGCCCACAACGACGACGGCCCACCGAGCCGGGTCGAGCGCGCGCCGTGCCACCGCCCGGACTTCGTCGAGCGTGACCCGCATGAGCGACGGGACGAAGTCTTCGAAGTAGGTATCCGGTAGTTCGTGGTGTGCCAGCGACGCGGCGCCACGCGCCAGCTGCTGCACGGTCTCAAAGCCGCGAGGGTAGCCGAGCGCCACAGACGACTGGGCCCGCGCCAGTTCATCGGCCGTCACCGGACGCGCCTCGCGGATGGCCTGCATCTCATCGAGCGCCTCACGCAGTGCGGGCACCGTAACACCAGTACCCACACTCGTCTGCATCACGAACGGGCCCTTTCCGCGTCGCAGGTCAAAGCCTGTCCGCACGCCGTAGGTATAGCCCTTCGATTCGCGCAGGTTCATGTTCAGCCGGCTGATGAACTGGCCCCCGAGGACAGCATTGAGCAGCAGCAGCGCCTGATAGTCAGGCGTCGCACGAGACAGGCTGACCTGACCAATCCGCAGCTCTGACTGCGCGGCTCCGGGCCGATGCCACGTCGACAGCGCGTGCGAGGGGTGCGTCGGCGGTTCGAGACGTCCCCGATCGCGCACGCCAGTGTCATCGCCATCAACGGGATGCCACGACGCCCAGATGCGTTCCGCCGCGTCGAGCAGCGCCTCGGCCGGACGGTCACCCGCCACCACCAGCGTCGCACCCGACGGGCGGAATACCCGCCGATGCACCTGCCGCACATCCTCGACGGACAGCAACGCGATCGACGCACTGGTACCAAATCCCGGCTGGGCATATGGATGCGACTGATACAGCACGTGCGCGAAGGCACGATCAGCCAACGCGCCTGGAAGATCACGCAACTGCCGCAGGCGCTCGAGGCGCAGACGCTGCACACGCTCGAAATCGTGGTCGGCGAGATTGGGATGCACCGCCACATCGCGCAGCAGCACCAGACCTTCATCAAGATACCGGTCGAGCGTGATGAAGCTCAGCATGGCCGCATCGTGCGACATCTCGACATCGAGGTCACCGCCGAGACGCGCGATGCGATCCGACATGTCAAGAGCCGATGTACCGTGGCTGCCTTCGTCGAGCAGGTCGGCCGTCATCGACATCAGGCCGGCCTGTGCGGGAGCATCGATGGCCGTCCCCCCAAGCACCAGCAGCACCATGGCCGTCACCGGCACCGAGTGATGCGAGACGGCCCGCACCTCGAGCCCGTTTGCGAGCAGACGCCGGCGCATGATGGGAAAGGTGAACGACCGGGCAGGCCCAGGCACCGGCATGCGTGTGCGATCAACGCGGCTCATGACACCTCCACGGGCACGGAGCCCGCCACGGCGAGATCCGCACGGCCCTTCGGCACCACACTCAGCGTCAAGGCCGGCTGACCGGCCAGCCAGCAATCCACCTCGCGGCGGACATCATCAGCCGTGACTCCTGTGTAGCGACGCAGGTCGTCCGAGAAATAGCCTGGTGTGTGACGAAACACGTTGTAGGCGTTCAGCTGATCGCCCTTCCCGCCAAAGCCACCGACCGTCTGCAGACGATAGACGAACTGCGCCTCGACCTGGGTCGACACCCGCGACAGTTCCTCAGCCGTGGGCCCCTCACTCGCGAGGAGGCGCACGGCGTCGAGCATCGCGTCGTGCAGCGTCTCGAGCGACACACCTGCCGCCGCCGTCGCGGCCAGCTGAAACAGGCTCGACAGTTCGCGTGAATGCTGGAACGCCGACACATCGGTGGCCACTCGACGCTCGTGCACCAGATGCCGATACAGGCGCGATGTCTTACCGTGCGAGAGGATGTCTGCAGCCAGATCGAGCGCCGCATCCCCTGGCGCAAACATGGCGGGCGTGTGCCAGGCCAGATAGAGCCGCGGCAGTTCGACGCGGTCCTCGAGCAGCAGCGTTGCCGGAGCCATCGATTCGTCAGGAACCACGACCGGTGGCGGCACGGGTCCCCGCGGAATCTCGCCAAAGTACCGCGCAGCCAGATCCAGTGCATGCGATGTCTCGACATCGCCTGCCAGCGTCAGCGAGGCATTCCCTGGGTGATAGTACGTGGCAAAAAACGTCCGCACATCGTCGAGCGTCGCCGCCCGAAGGTCGTCGGGCTGGCCAATCGTGATCCAGTGGTAGGGATGCGTGGACGGAAAGAGCGATTGCGCCAGCGCGACCGACGCCAGACCGTATGGCCGATTCTCGTAATTCTGCCGGCGTTCATTCAGCACGACGTCGCGCTGGTTGTTGAACTTTGCCTCGGTCAGCGCCGGCAGCAGGTAGCCCATGCGATCCGATTCCATCCAGAGCGCCAGATCGAGCGCCCCGGTGGGCACCACTTCCCAGTAGTTGGTGCGGTCGGTGTTGGTCGATCCGTTCAGCTGTCCGCCTGCCCGCTGCAGCGGCTCGAAGTAACCGTGGTCGTGGTGCGCCGACCCCTCGAACATGAGATGTTCGAAGAGATGGGCAAACCCGGTGCGGCCCGGCCGCTCATTCTTCGAGCCCACGTGATACCAGAGGTTCACGGCCACCATGGGCACCTGCGAATCCTCGTGCACAATCACATCGAGTCCGTTATCCAGGGTGATCTTCGTGTAGGGTATGTCCACGCCTGTGATCCTCTCTGACGACACCGCCGTCCGCGGCGCCTGGTGGCAACTGACGCTCATCGCCCTGGCCGAGTTTCTTGCGATGACGCTGTGGTTCTCGGCCACGGCCGTCACGCCCTCGCTGGTGCGCGAGCTTGCGTTGTCTCCCGGCGAGTCCGCATGGCTGACCATGGCGGTGCAGGTCGGGTTTGTGGCAGGCACGCTGGCTGGTGCCCTGGTGAATGTCGCCGACCTCGTGTCGGCACCGCGGCTGGTCTGCGCCGGCGCCTGTGTAGCGGCCGCCGCCAATCTCGCGGTTCTCTCCGTCGACAGCGGCGTCAGCGTCACGCTGCTCCGCGCTGCCACGGGTGTGGGTCTGGCTGCGGTCTATCCGCCGGCCATGAAGCTTGCCGCCAGTTGGTTCCGCCGTCGCCGGGGCTTTGCCCTGGGTCTGCTCATCGGAGCACTGACGCTCGGCAAGGCTTTTCCTTATCTCATCACGACTTGGCTCGGAAATGACTGGCGATCTGCCCTGCAGTTGACGTCGGCCCTCGCCGTGGCCGGCGGCGGACTGGTGCTCGCCTTCGGACGGGAAGGCCCGCACACGGCGGCCACCGTGCGATTCGACCCGCACGCCCTGCGCCGCCTGCTCGCTGTGCGGGGCGTCAGGCTCGCCCTCGTCGGCTACCTCGGGCACATGTGGGAGCTGTACGCCATGTGGACCTGGGTCGGTGTCTTCGCGACCGCCAGCTTCACGGCGGCCGGACTCGGCCCCTCGGCCGCAACCGCAGGGACGCTCGCGGCGTTTCTCGCCATCGGCATGGGGGCCCTGGGATGTGCGGTGGCAGGCGCGTGGGCCGACGCGTGGGGCAAGGCCCGTGTCGCCCGCTGGTCGATGCTGGCCAGTGCCGCCTGCGCCCTCGCCACGCTCGCCGTCTACGGCCGCGCGCCCGTGTGGACCTTTGCGCTCGTCATGCTGTGGGGACTGACGGTCGTCGCCGACTCGGCGCAGTTTTCGGCGCTGGTCAGCGAGTATGCGCCTGCTCCGCTCGTTGGCACCGCACTGACGTTCCAGACGTCACTGGGCTTCCTGCTCACCATGGTCACGATTGACGGCGTGCCGCGGCTCGCCGGCGTCGTCGGGTGGCAGTACGCGGCACTTCTGCTGATTCCGGGACCGCTTGTCGGCGCGGCGGCCATGCGCGCCCTGTCTACGACACCGGCGTCAGTGGAATGTGCCCCTTCGCATCAAGCGCAGACTTGATCGCCTTCATCGACACTTGCGCCGCCGCCTGGGCGGCCACCTGCCCGAAGGCCAGCGCCGCCGCCGACTGCGGCTCGGCAGCCACGAGGGGAATGCCCACATCGCTGCCCAGACGAATCGGTTCGTAGATCGGCAGGCGTCCGAGGAACGGCACCCCCATCTCGGCGGCCATCTTTTCTCCGCCACCGTGGCCGAAAATGTTCGATGTGTGATGGCACGACGGGCATGCGTAGTAGCTCATGTTCTCGACCACACCCAGTGTGTCGATCTTGAGCTTGTCGTACATCCGGATCGCGCGGCGGCTGTCGGCCAGCGACACCTGCTGCGGCGTGGTGACGACGATGGCGCCAGCGACGGGGACGGTCTGCGCCAGCGACAGCGCCACGTCACCCGTGCCGGGCGGCATGTCGATGATGAGGTAATCGAGATCGCGCCAGGCCACGTCGTGGAAGAACTGCCGGATGGCCGAGTGCAGCATGGGCCCGCGCCAGATGACCGGTGCTTCGTCCTTCGTCATGAACCCGATCGACACCACCTGGAGACCGAACTTCTCGGCCGGCCGAATCTTGTCGCCATCCGCTTCGAGCTGCTGCTGCAGGCCGAGCATGATCGGCACGTTCGGTCCGTAGATGTCGCCATCGAGAATGCCCACGCGACTGCCGGCCTTCGCAAGGGCAAGCGCGAGGTTGACGGCCACGGTCGTCTTGCCGACGCCGCCCTTGCCCGCTCCCACGGCGATGACGTTCTTGACCCCGGGAATCGCTGTGGCACCACCCGAAGGGGCTGCGGTCACGGCGCGCACCTGCGCCGTCATCGTGATATCAACGGCAGTCACGCCGGGCAGGGCCCGCACCAGCGACTCGGCCTGAGACTTCATCAGGTCTTTCACCGGACATGCCGGCGTCGTCAGTTCGATGTCGAAGGCCACGCGGCCGCCATCGATGGCGAGATTCTTTACGAAGCCCAGCGACACGATGTCGCGACGCAGGTCGGGATCGATCACACCGCGCAGGGCGTCCAGCACAGAGTCGTGAGTCATAGGGGTTATGACGTCGAGATTACCACGCACGTCACCGCGCAGGGCCGCGCCGTCCGCGGGGTCACGCGTGAAACAGGCGGCGGGTTTCGTCCTTGAGCAGCACCCACCACGAATACGCGGCCAGTGCGGTGCCGAACGGCAGCAGCAGCAGATTCACAATCGAGAGGCCCAGCACCAGCGTGCGGCCCCAAATGCGGAGTGCGGCAAGGGCCCGAGCCAGCGCCAGATGCAGCAGGGCCCACAGCAGGGTCAGCCCTGCCATCGAGGCCAGGCCCGCGGCGGTCACCTGTCCCGACATCGGGCTGCTGACCTGCACCGGACTGACTCCCGTCGCAATGGCCCAAGCACCTGCCGCCAGCGATACTCCAGCCAGAGCCACGATGAGGAAGACTGCGCCCCATGCTGTGTAGAGCCAGACGAGCAAATCGACGTGCTTTTTCATCAACTGCGCTCCACGACGACCCGCACGTCCACCCGCGTGCGCGGCCCACGGCGGGGCGTCACCGCAAAACGCAAATGCTCGCCGTGCGCCGTGCCCGGAGGCACCGGAATGGCGACCTCCATCAGTCGCGCATAGTGGCCCTGCCCCTCGCAGCACGCACACGGATCCGGCCAGGTTTCGCCACGCCCTCCGCACTCGCCGCAGGTCTGCCGCAGCGACATGGGCACCGGCACCCGGCCGCCCCGTCGCGCCACCGCCGCCGACACCGTCACGCTCGTCGACAGCCGTACGGCATCATCCGGGTCACTGCACACACCGTTGATCGCCTGGCAGGCCGCGCGCGTCGAGGGGAAGTCGATCGCGACCTCATCGGCCAGCGACCACCGGAACGTCCGATGGTCGGGGCCGAGCGCACGGGCGGCGGCCTGTGTGAGACGCGACGAGGGCATGGCTACCATCACGATAGCGCGAAAGCGCACGAAGTCGCTCAGGCGCCCTGCAGATAGACCACGCGACCCGTGACCTCGTGGGAAGGATACTGGGCCTGGAGCGCCGCACGGTAGGCATCAAGCTGGCTGACATGGCTGTCGGACGCCTGCCCGGTTTTCAGTTCCAGCACGCTGACATGCGAGGGCCCGACAATCAGGACATCGACCGACCCGCGCTCGATCGCGCCATCGTCGCGCCGTCGTGAATAGGCCGCCTCGAAGATCACGGATGACTCCGGCGGTATCTCTGCCAGCTCGGGCTGGCTGAGGGCGTCGCGCGTCATCCGCGCCGCACGTGCCACATCCTCCGGCGTCAGTTCACCGAGACCACGCTGTTGCGCCAGCTGCATGGCTGCCTCGCGCAGCGCCGTCTCGTCTGAGACGGCGTGCATGTGGGCGTGCCCCACCAGCGCATGCACAACGGTACCCAGCCGCGCCGACGAGCGGTCAGTCGGTTCTCGTCGTCGCACCGTCTCGTCGGTAGCGCTCGATGTGGCCGACGCGGCAACGCGAGGCGGTGCCGTGGACTGCATCGGCACATAGTCTCGCGCGGGAGTCGACGCCGCACGCGCCGCACTGGCGGGGTCGTTCCACACGGTGGGAGCCACCGGGGCCGAAGGCACCACACGGAACTGATGGGGACCGCTGGGACCGCTCCACACGAGGGGTTCCTGCACGTGATGCTGATCCATCGCCGAGGTCAGTGCCCGAGGCAAGACCCCGCCGAAGGTATTGCTGTCGCAGCGGAACTGCTTCTTGGCATTTCTCACGCCCGTCAGATACAGGCGATCGCGCGCACGGGTCAGCGCGACGTACATCAGGCGACGGCTCTCGTGTTTCTCACGCTCGGCTCGCACCTCGTCCGCAGGCGACTTGTACGCGCCGATGGCGATGTCCACGTCGTCATCATCTTCGTCGTCTGCGAGGGGCGCAGCTCCCGCCGCCGCCGGAACGACATGCACCCTGAAGTCACCGGCGGTCGTACGCGACCTCTTCTGGAGGTTGACCAGAAAGACGATGGGAAATTCGAGCCCCTTGGAGGCGTGTACCGTCATCAGGTTGACGGCGTGAGTGGCCTCGATGATAGCGTTGGCCTCGTCGCCGGCTGCCTGCACACGGTCGAAGTGCGCCACCACACGCCCGAGCGTCGCATAGCCCCGGTTCTGAATCCGTCGCACCAGCCCGCGAAACTTCTTCACATTTTCGCGTGCCTGACTGGCTGAGGGTCCGATGAGTTCCACGGCGTAGGCCCCATCGGCCAGCATCCGGTCGAGCAATTCTGCCGGTGGAATCTGATCCACCAGCGGCAGCCACTCGGCCAGAGAGGCACGCAGCTGCATGAGTCGCTCGGCGTCGGAGCCAGGCTGAGGCAGATCGGGCACCGGAGCCCACGGGTCGCACGCCCGGGCCACATCAGGCGCCAGTGCCCGGATGGCCACATCAGACACCGTGGCCCATCGTGATCGGAGCAGGGGGG
>Ga0194124_10000260_pt1 | contig 82888 bp, 107 predicted proteins | sample TA2KigCas0mmetaG_FD_148605 | JGI IMG/M metagenome (GOLD analysis project Ga0194124, IMG submission 148605) | Freshwater microbial communities from Lake Tanganyika, Tanzania - TA2015031 Kigoma Deep Cast 0m | ecosystem: Environmental > Aquatic > Freshwater > Lake | place: Tanzania: Lake...
ATAACGTTTATTTAAAAAAATAAGTATCGTAGTGATAAAAATTCTTAGTATTATTGACTGCAGTAATTTAGAACTAAACAATAAATACATGGATTAGCAATCTTAGGAGTCAAAACATGCCATTACAGATCCGTAGAGGAACTACCGCTGAAGTTAACAGTATAACACCATTAGTAGGTGAACTGATTTACAATACACAGACAGGAAGTGTTCTTGTCGGTGACGGGGGAACTGCTGGCGGCGTGCCTATCGCCGGAGTGTCATTAAACGAATCTAAAGATGCTGCTGCTGCCTCGATTCTAGCGGGAACACACAAAAATATAAGTTTTTCTTATGATAGTGTTGCAAAAACACTGAGCGCTACTGTTGATATTTTAACTCACGAAACGATCGTATCTGATGCTATCGTGACAGATAAAATTTTTAACACAGCATCTACGGTGGTCATTGATGTAGATACTGCGACAGTTAATGGCACGTTGATCGGAAGTGTCACCGGCGATGTCAAAGGTTCCGTTTTCGCAGACGATTCAACTCTTTTGGTAGATGCCCTAGACGGTGTTCTTAGGGGAACATTAGTAGGAACCGTCACCGGCGATGTCAAAGGTTCCGTTTTCGCAGACGATTCAACTCTTTTGGTAGATGCTGTAGACGGTGTTCTTAGGGGAACATTAGTAGGAACCGTTGCGGGTAACGTTTTGGGTAACGTTTTGGGTAACGTTTCGGGTAATGTTTTGGGTGACGTTTCGGGTAATTTAACAGGAGATGTCAAAGGTTCTGTATTTGCAGAAAATTCGTCCATAATGGTTGATGCGACAAATGGTTCGATCAATTTAGATGGCACCGTACAGGGAGACGTGATACCAAATCAGAATGCAAGTCATGATCTAGGATCAAATACCAATTCATTCCGAGATCTGTATCTATCTGGTGACGCAACATTAAGGGGAAACTCAGTACGTACTTTTTCACTGGCTAATTTTACCTCAGATACATCCGCATCTATAATTAGTTTTAACAAATCCAGAGGAACAACGTCATCACCATCTACCGTGAATATAGGAGACCGATTAGGAAATATATTATTCAGAGGATTTAACGGATCCACAGAACTGACAGCGGCAGCTATAACTTCTAACGTTGATAGCACTATTTCTCCTACCAATATTCCAGGCAATCTTGAATTTAACGTAAGAAATACACTTGGTGTATTACTAACTCCGCTCAAAATATTAAATTCGGGTATAGTAAGAATACTATCTGATACCAATTTAACCAGTACTAAAGTTCTTTTAGCCAGCTGCCATCATGATAGCTCAGCGACAACCACAGCGATAGGGTTATCAAGAAGTAGGGGATCAATAGAAGCCCCAACTGCTGTGCAAGACGGTGATCTTATCTATAATATAACATATGCTGGGTACGACGGTTTAGCTTATAGAGATAGCTCATCTATTCGGGCTGCGGTAGACGGATCTATTTCGAGTTCAATAGTTCCAGGGCGATTAGAATTTTATACTGCAAATTCGTCAGGTACACTAATAAAAAACGCTCAATTAGATAAAAATGGTGTGTTAAAAGTTGATAATATACAAGCCCTTACTAATACTTTATCAATTGTTGGGGATATTGTTGGATCAGTTTTTTCCGATTCATCTACTTTGTTAGTAGACGGAACAAATGGATCACTTAAATATTATGCGACAGTTCCGGGAGATTGGAGTGGTTCTGCACCAACAACTGTAGGCGAAGCTTTAGATAGACTGGCCACCTTAGTGAAAACATTGAATGCTGGTGTAGGTGCTTAACACTGTAATTTGCTGAATTATATTCATTCTTAAGAAATTCAAAAAAAATTTCCTATAAATATCGGATGGAACTACCTACAAACCGATTTTATAAAGTCAAAGATAAAATATTTCATAATAAAATCGAAGCGATTTTATATGCAAATAAAAGCAAAGAAGACGTCACATGGCATTTTTATCAAGAAATTTTTGATAAAGTAAATTGGTTAATCGAACCAGATCTCGGGTTAGATGAACTTTATGCAAAAAGAGCGGCCCAGATTAGAGATCAGTATGATTATATAGTTATATTGTGCAGCGGAGGAGCTGATAGTACAAATGTTGTAAAAAGTTTTATTAATAACGATATATTTCCTGACGAAATAATTGCATCGGCTCCGTTAGAAGGTTTGAATAACTACAATTTCAATGATACAGACAGTAGCCATTATAATACTATGTCTGAAACAAAATTTGCTCAACTACCGTTAATCAATGATATATCTCAAAAATATCCCAATATACGAATAACATTGCATGATTATTTCAAAGACATTTTAGATTATAAACCTGAAGAATGGCTGTATTTGTGTGAAGATTGGGTCCATCCTTCGAGCTTGTCGAGGTATAGATTTGAAAGGCATAAACATCTTAAAAATTTAGCTGAATCGGGTAAGAAAATAGCATTTGTTTATGGTATAGACAAACCAATTTTAGTCGTCGGCAAAAACTACGAATCGCTAACGGTTAGTTTTTCAGATTTAACAGTTAATGTACAAAGACCGCCATTCAATGAAAACTATCCCAATGTAGATAACGTTCTTTTTTATTGGACAGCTGATTTGCCCGAATTAATGGTTAAACAAGCGCATGTTTTAGGTAAATGGATTTTTCAAAAAGAAAATTGGTACGCTCTGCGTTACCTAACTGTCTACGATAGGGCTATGAAAACAAGTTATGTCGACAACAGGATGAGACATAGCAAATACGAAAGAGCTATTGTTCCTTGCATATATCCGAACACTTACCGTAAAGTTTTTCAGGCTGAAAAACCATCTAGTCTATTTCTAGGAGAACATGATTTCTGGTTTTACAAATTACATAAAGATACGACTTCGTATCAGATGATGCTGTCAGATTCAGTTAATTTTCTAAATAAAATAGACTACAAATACCTTAATAGACAAAAATCCGGATTGGTCACGTACCATAACACCTATAGTTTAGGACCATTAAAAAAATTTTGTACAGCTAGCGAAACTTTAAAATCAATTATAAATTTAGAAACTTTTTTTGGAAAAAAATTAAGCGACACCAAGATTCCAGAAAATTTTATAGACCTTTATTTCGGAATGTAAGTTCTGCTTTTCATAGGATTATATTCGTCTGTGGGACCGTCATCACTATCCGGATGAAAAGCAATTAAACTCATATCTGATTCATTAGTAATGAACCTATGCGATTCAAATCTATTTAAAATAAAACAATCACCTATGTTAAGTTCCTGTGATCGATCGTTAAATTCTGCTACACCAGATCCTGAAATTATCATTCCTATTCTTATACTAGGATGAACATGAAATGTTTGTTTGATAAATTTTGGAAAATACAAATAATTTATACAAGGATCACCGTTCCTGCAAGGAGAAACTAGATTAGAATTAGAACATCCATCTATGTAACTTAAATTCCCAGGTAATCCCGGATTAATTAAACAAATATATTGATCAGGAAAGTTATATCCAAATAAATCTATAACTATTCCGTGGCCTACTATTTCAAACTCGACGTTTACTGACGCTGCAAAAACTCCAGAAAATTTAAATTTTTCTGATTTTAAATCACCATTACACATGATAAATCGAGTGGTTTCTTTACTGGCAAATGATCGATTGCCATCTACTTTACTGACATAAATTCTATGTCTATCGTTATGCACAAAATCATCATTTATTAACTTGAACATAACTAATATCCTTTAAGTAATTTCATAATCGTACTTATATGATAAATACTTTTATATCTTCAAAAAAGGGCTAAAAATGGAAATTGAAAAAGAAATAGAATGTACCAGAGAATCTATTGAAATTCCATGGTTTTTCGATTATATAAGAGACAATAAAGAAAAATTTGTCGATATTTTCTCTTATACAGAAGAAACTTTTATTATTCCTGGCGATATCTTAATAGAAAATAATACAAGCGGAAATGGATTAGTTCAGAATAAAAAAAAATTTGTCGATATTTTCTCTTATACAGAAGAAACTTTTATTATTCCTGGCGATATCTTAATAGAAAATAATACAAGCGGAAATGGATTAGTTCAGAATAAAAAAATATATTTTAAAAATTACAATGTTTTTGACAGATGGCAGAATGATCCAACTTTATTATTAATTCAAGAAGAAAATAAAAAATATAATGAAGAGAACGGGATAATAATGAATTTTATGCGTATAAAGGATTTAGTAACAGATATCGTTTTTGTGTCAAGATCTTCCGATTCTAATGATCCTGAATAGTCTGATTAACATTCTTGTAAACTATGGTCATCAAAGATTCGTATCCGACCGATTTTGAAATTTTGTCGATCATTAGTTTGTTTTGTAAATGTATAGATGAATATATTCTATTTTTCGATAGGTTAATCGCTACGTGATTTAAATATTCATGCATAACTTTGTATAATCCTTTCTTCCTGTGATTTTTTTCAACAAATGCTATATTAATCCAAATAGCATTTTTATATTTAAACTCGTCATAAAAAATAGATGCAGCTCTTTCTTCTGAGTTTTCAAATATGATAGCTCCTGTCGCTCTTGGTGGAACATGGTTTATCATTTGATATCCTTCATTTTTGTATTTTTCATGGATAGATTCATAATATAAATTTAGATTGTCATCAATTTCTTGATACCAATTTAAATTGAAATTCATTAAAGAAATAAAAGTATCTGGCATGTTTATAAATATTCCGTAAATTACTTATCTATTATGATCACACCGAGATACAAAAATTACTACACTATCCAAGGTACCGGAATAAATTTTAATTTAAACATATCAAAATGTTCTCGTGCGGTAGGTACATACCAAGAAGAGTTAATTAATAACGCGATCTTTCTAAAAGAAAATACAAAGAAAGACATTTATGTATTCTATAGTGGGGGATTAGATAGCGAATACATAATTAAGATCTTTCTTTCTCAAAAAATTAAAATAACACCAATTATCGTTTCATTAGAACCAAATTATAATTCGTTTGATATTTCATACGCTATAGATTTTTGCAAATACAACGATTTAAAACCTATTATAATAAATTTTGATTTCGATAACTTTGTAACTTCGGGTGAGTTTCTTGAAGTGGCTCGATCTGCCAATTGCATTGTGTATCAATACCCGGTATTCTTAAAACTATCAAAAACGTTGGACGGTACTATAATATTTGGTAGCGATCAACCCCATCTTTGTAAAGATGATAACTCTGATACTTGGTATTTTGACGAAAGAGAAAGGATAGTATCAGTTTGGTATAATTGGTATAAAAACCAAAATTTAGACGGAACCCCATCATTTTTAAATTACAATCCCGAAACATTGTTATCATTTCTATATGAACCAAGAATAAAAGATCTTGTGTCTAATAAAATTAAAGGCAGAAAAGGTACTAGTTCTAGTAAATTAATGATTTATGATAGACATTTTAAAGATATGCGGTCAAGAAGCAAATATGATGGTTTCGAAATTATACGAACATCTAAAATTTTTAGTCATCCCGATATTCAAATGATCAGAACTGATCCTATGGATTATTCTATACCCCACAATGGGTATTTTAAAATATCTTATAATTCATTGTTAAAAAAATTAACTCAATGAAACATAAAATTTTTATAACAGAAATTCCGAAAAAGTTTACAGTATGGCAGTGGATAATGAAAACCACCGACATTAAAAAATTAATGTCAACTATAGTGTCGCCAGTAAAAACATATACGATTTTAGATCTTATACACAATATAGATATTAAAGGTCTGACCAAAACTACAACAAAAATTATTGATACATTTGGATACCAAGGATGGAAGAACAATGTAGGAGAAGATCAAGCCTACGGGGGATTAAGCTTAACTTATAATCCCGAGTACCGTGATATCTCAAATGAGAATAGTCAAACTCTTGGGACATATCGCAATCAGAAAACAGAATATTTCTTTGATCAAACCCATAATTTCAATGACTTACAAAATACGTATTATGATACATATGGGTTTAGAAAATTATCTCCCTGCGCAGAACTATTAGACGCATTTCTTTTAGATTTTGATAGAACGTTAATCAGAAGTAGGATAGCCATATTAAATTCTCAACATTTAGATCCAACAACTATAAATTCCTGGGGGTGGCACAGAGATGAATCTGTTTTTGAAAATATACGAATTAACATACCTATCCAAACTGACAATAATTATCTTTTTCAACTATTAGGAAAATCGACTCTACATTTAAAATATGGACACATGTATTCGTGGGATACCAACGTTCCCCACAGAGTATTTCCTTATATAAATTCGATAAAAAATAGAATACATATAGTTTTAGGATTTAGCCCATGGTTCGATTACAATCCTTTAGATCAATGCTGGTGCAGCAATGAATTCTATGGTAAAATACACCCGTTCGAAATGCTTATTTCGGGTTTAATAAATAAAAAGATAACAGGTGCAAATTATATATGAAACTATTTTCAGCTTCGGCTATATCTTTATCTATAATACAAATAATTTCTACAATTGGAGCTATAATTGGGCTATGGGTGTTTAGTTTTGACTATCTGTCTATTATAGTTATTCTCGTATCATACTATCTATATAGTGGTATCGGAGTGAGTATGATGCTACACCGTTTTTACGCACACAAAAGTTTTGAATTTAAATATCCCATTTTAAAATATGTGTTTACCTGGTTCGCTTTAATGTCTGGACGAGGAAGTATTATAGGTTGGGTTCATGTACATCGAGAACATCATGCATTTTCTGACACTGAAAAAGATCCTCATTCTCCTAGTATAAAAGGATGGCGGGTGCTTTTTCCGCATTTGATGGATTACGGTAAAAAAATAAATGTAAGACTGGTAAGGGATTTACTTAATAAAAAACAAATATATATTAATGACTATTATATGTTGCTAGTATTATCTTGTGTCTCTATTTTGATAATCATCGATCCTTGGATAGCATATTTTTGTTGGTTTGTCCCGGTATCAATTACTCATTTTGTTTTAAACACATTCATTTATTTTGGTCATAATTTAGGGTATACTAATCATAAGTATAAAGATAATAGCAAAAACCTTTGGGTATATGGCATATTGCTCTGGGGCGAAGGTTGGCATAATAATCATCATTCGAATGCCAAAAATTGGAATATGCAAGAGAAATGGTGGGAATTAGATCTGATAGCCCCCCTTATATACTTGGTAAAAAAATGAAAAATATATTTTCTAGTAATACTTTAGGAGTCCAAATATTCGCTATCATAAGCATAATCGGCACAATTATAGGAATTTACAGTCATGGATTAGACTATTTTGCTCTATTACTTATTGTTATTGGATATTTCTTATATGGATGTCTAGGAATAGTGGTCACATTCCACAGAAATCTCACCCATAATAGCTACGAGACTACTCCTATAATAAAAAATTTATTTTCACTACTGGGATGCTTCGGTAACACAGGTAGCCCATTAGCATGGACTGCTATCCATATCAATCATCATTTAAAAAGTGATAAAGTAACCGATCCTCATAGTCCTAAATACAGAGGATACAAAATATTTTCATTATCGTATGATGCACGGGTGGATGGTAACACTAAATGGAAAATGAGAAAACTTATAACAGATAGATATCAACAATTTTTACATCGTTACTATTTTATAATTTTATTTTTATGGAGCCTAATCCTATTCATATTAGGGGGATCATATCTGATGATATTTTTGCACTGGGCTCCTGCCTTGCTTACAGGGATCATGAGTAATGTTGTAAACTACATAGGACATAAACCTAATTGGTTTGGAAGTTATCGTCGATATAATTTGAAAGACCAGAGCACAAACAATTGGCTATGGGCGATTCCTAGCTGGGGAGAAACATGGCACAACAATCATCATAGGCATCCTAAGAACTACAGTTGCGGTGAATCATGGTGGGAAATAGATGTATCAGCGATGATAATAAAAATAATTAAAATTTAATCAATGGTTAATTGTGTCATACTTTATGGTAACTCAGATTTTCCTACAGGGCCTAAAGCAGCCGGTCCATTTAGAATAGCGTCAGAATTAAGAGATAACGGGTATACAGTACAGACGATAGATATAGCAATTTTTAAAAAGCTAGATAAAGACTTAAAAGATATTTTAACGAAGTTTGTAGGTGTAGAAACTTTGTGGATAGGTATAAGCGTAACATTTCTACATAAAATTTTAAGTTACCCTTTTAGTTTGCAATTAATAGATGATGAAAGATATAAATCGTTAAATTTTGAAACACTAGAAGAAGAAATACATAAACTTATTTCTTTCGTTAGATCAATAAATCCTAAAATCAAAATGATATATGGTGGAGCCAGAAATTACCGATTAGATAAATTGGGGTTTATAAAATTTGAAAAATATGTCGATAAAGAAATTGTAGATTTTACAAACTGGTTGGCTGGAAAATCCAATAAAATAGACCTTCAATTTTATTCAAACCATATAGTCGGAAAAGAATTCGAAGGGTTTACAAAATCATCAATAAAATACACAAAATCAGATATAATTGATTCCAAAGACGTACTTCCATTAGAACTATCCAGAGGATGTATTTTCAAATGCAAATTTTGTAGTTATCCTTTAAACGGTAAAACCAAAGGAGAATGGATTAAACAAAGCCATGTCTTAAAAGAAGAGTTAAAAAGGAATTATAATGACTTTGGCGTCACTAATTATTCCTTTACCGATGATACATACAATGATAGTGTAGACAAACTTAAAATTTTATATGACGAAGTTTATTCAAAACTTTCGTTTAAGATAAAATTTGCCACATACATAAGATTAGATTTATTAACAACTTTTCCAGAAACCTTAAAAATTCTTAAAGAGTCTGGATTAAAAAGTGCAGTTTGCGGAATAGAAAGTACCAATCCAAAATCTGCTAAGTCAATTGGAAAAGGAATGGATCCAAAAAGACAATTAGACTTTGTAAGAGAAATTAAACAGGACGTGTGGAAAGATATATTAATTTCTGGGAATTTTATAATCGGCTTGCCGCATGATACTAAAGAAACTATAGATGATTTTGAATCATGGCTTTTAAGTTCAAGCAATCCATTAGATTATTGGTATGTTTTCCCGTTAGGAATATTTCCTTCTTATACGAAAAAATCATATTATCAATCAGAATTTGATTTAAATTATGAAAAATATGGATATGAGATTTTAGATTCATCTAGTGAATTTTGGAAGGTATCTGGTTGGGTCAATAAAAACACAGGATTAGATTATGATTACTGCACTGCAAGATCAAAAGAGATTCGGCGTAAATCATCTTTTACGAATTGGAAATTTGGTGGTTGGCTATGGACTTTTTATCAAGAAATAGTTAATGATTATGATATAACTAATCTCTCTCAATCAGAAATAATAAAAAAATATGATCTACTATCATTTCGAAATAATAAAGTAAATGATTACATAGATCAACTCAAGAATATCAATCACGTAATAGAAAAATAGGATCAGGATCACATTTTACAGTGAGGCTTATTCTTGGAGAAAAATTTTCGTCCATTATTACCTGATGAGGTGTCATTACTTTAAATACAGTTGGCATATCCAGTACAAAATTATCCACTTCAACTGCAGATTCTTGATCACATAAAATAAATGGAAGTTTATTTTTTTGTACTATTTTAACATTAGGTCTGGCTTTAAAAAATTTGGTTTGACTATGCTCACAGTTTAAAATCGGAATATTAATCCTGGTCTTATATTCATAGGTATCAATATGAACTAGACTATCACCATTTTTTATTGTTTTATATAAATTAAATCTAACCGGAGTCAAATTTAATTTTAAGAAAAAGTATAGAGTATCTGCACAGTGATCAATAACACTCTGTTTGTTTAATGGTATAAATCCGATAGTTTTATCATTTAAAATATCAGTATGGACTTTGAGATAGGTTAAAAGCTCAGATTGAATACTTTTTATATTCTTTATATTAATTTTTTTATAATTCATCTAGCATGTGGACAGGGTCATTTTTAAATTCTAGTGCCATAGTTATTCTCGGAGTATTTTTTTCATTCATGATAGTGTTATGAGGTACGCTTGTCCTCATTATCCATGGACCTTTAATAACAATACTATCTCTAGCCCTGTAATTATTTCCTGGTTTGTAGCTTTTTACCCCAGAATCGGGATTTATCCATTCAACTAGATCTGATGATTCATAAAATATTGTTCTTGTATTATGTGCATTTAACAAAGGAATCAATACTTTGGCAGATGGAGGAGATATGTCTGTATGTACAGGAGAATGCTTATTATTGTACATAATAAAAATTGATGCGAAATAAGGCTCCATATTCAGTTTAGAAAATGCATCTAGTATAATCGGACAACAATTTAATAATTTATTAAAATTTAAAATATAATAACTTGCGTTATTCAATCTTCTATTATATATTTCGTCTATAGATTTAACAAAATTAAGAGATTTTTCGGTTATTTCTTCAATGTTTGGGATCTCTAAATACTTGTAATATTTGCTCATAAATATAATTTATCCTTATAATTTTAATAATATGTAAAATGATAAAAATTTTAAAAAACTTAGATAAAACAGCCATTGAAGAAATTCTACGTACTTACCAGACATTAGATTCACAAATCCAATGGCACAGTTCTGTAAACTCGAAACAAACAAGCGTACAATTCAAAAAAGGAGAAGATCATTGGGCAAGTTCTGTTGGTCGGCAAACAGGGGCAGAAACTGACTACGATCAATTAAATCCTTTTTTTAAGAATACAATTTTTGAAGATATCATAACAGAATATAATTTATATAGAAGTAGACTTATGTGGGTTTTACCTTATAGATGTTATAGTTTTCATAGAGATAGACTTCCTCGAATACATGTTCCTATCATAACTAATGAAGAATGTTATTTTTTATTTAGGACCGGGGAAATAAGGCATTTAACTGTAGATAAAATATGGCTAACTGATACCAGGCTAGCACACACATTTATTAATACTTCTGACTATGAAAGATTGCATTTTGTTGGTGTAACTGCTGATCAATAATCTAATCTAACGTGCTTAATATTTTATCATGCACACACTTATGGGTATGCTTCCCAGGATGACTTAAATCTCTCGCAAAATCATTGTCTGCCCATATTTCATTTGTAAAAACTTCATTAGAATTGTAAGTCTTAAATTTAATTCGATATGAATTGCATATATTTTCAATCGCTAATATGTTCTTCTTTTGATTGAGGAAAGAATTATTATTGTTCAGCAACCACGTTTTATAAAATCCATTATTCAAATATTCCGATTTTTCGTGCCTAAAAAATAGCACATCTTCATCATCCCAGAGTTCTAATCTAGTTGGTTCTGGACTAAGACAAATTACTATCTTTGGTAATAACTTCGCTATGTAATAATATGCAAGTCTAAATGAAGTATCATTAGAACTTGCACCCAGAGCTAGATTATAATATTTCATATTTAGGGATTTAGATAACTGATAAGCATATACTTCTTCTAATTGTAATCCGGTTCCAAATGTTAAACTACAGCCCAAAAATAATATTGAATTTCTATCGTGAGAGAACTCGTCTGATCGAAATCCTTCATTATTAAAATTATAATAAATTTTTTTTTCTAGCCAACCGTTGACCGCTAATAAATTTCTATTTTTTTGCAAATTACGAACGAATCTTTCCTTCGTATCAAATAATTCCCATTCTTGTGTGGTCCCAGAAAAAATTTTCCAAGGATGACTATTTAACGGAATTTCCATAAGCGTATTTATGGTCGAAGTTTATCAATAAATATAGTTATGGACGATATTTTGTTCGCTAAAATCATTTTTCCAGATTTAAACAAAGAAAAATCTACATACGAAATTATGAAGATTGATAAATCTTATTGGTTTTGGGATCCCTATAGAGCAACCAATATGCTTTCACTAATGACAAAAAATCCTGTCCCCGGACCATTTGGAACTAAAAATAATCTACAAGGAGAATTTCAATGGTTGGCTTATACTCCCCCAGTGATAATAGATTGGTTTGAAACATACGTTTTTCCGTGGATGGGAACTAAAACCAGAATTATGGCACTGCTTACAAACCAGAAATCTAAAAATTTAGAACATGTAGATTGTGATAAAAATTCGATCTTCACAAAACAACATAAATTTAGAATAGTTTTAAAAGGAAAAACAGAAACACTGTATTTTAAAACTGATAAGCATGATGTGTATGTTCCAAATATTACATCACCATTTTTAATGGACGGAAGTTGGCCTCACGGAATGAATAACTTCGACGATGATTATAAGTTGACTATAGCAGCCGGAGCTCCTTGGGTGGGTAACGATTCATACACCAACATAGAAATTTTAATGAAGAGATCAGAATTCGTTTTCCCAGAGGATTACAAAATTTATTTCAAAAAGGAATTTTCTACGTGAATGATTTTATCTTAAAAACTTATGACAATTTAACGATCCAAGATAAAGAATTTTTTTTTAATTTTTGCCGAGATGCTTCGAAAGAAACGGAAAAATCGGCGTCTGTTAATATGTGGGCTAGAAATACCTTTGTTAAACCATGGACTCTGGGATATCGATTAGAATCTACTAATGAATTTAAAGAACCGAATGGAAAATTTTATATTCTATACAATAACAACGAAGTAATTGGATGTAGCGGTATACATGTAAGCGAATTTCATCCTTTGATATTTTCGGCTGGAGTAAGGACTTGGATCAAAAAAGAGTATAGGAATCAATCTATTAACAAAAAATATTTTTTCCCAGAACAACGATCTTGGGCTATAAAGAAAGAAGCAAAAATAATATTTCTGTCATTTAATGAGTATAATAAAAATTTAATACAGGTTTTTAAAAGAAATAGATTAGGCGAAAATAAAGAAAGAGTTACAAATAGAAATAAAAATGACCTATTCAGTAATGGACTTAAAATAATCGATTTTCCGCTGATTATTAATCAAACAAAGCAATGGATATGTTACGAAATTATAGATGAAGATTTTGATTACGATTGGACTCGACTTGCGTACTCAGATGATAGAAAAGAACAAATTTATACAAAAGATCTTTCAAAAAGATTTTAAAAATGGCAGAAATAGTATTGTTTACATGTATAGAAAGTGGAGGATTTTTCCGGAGTATCGGAGCTTATCAAATAGCTAATGCGTTAAGACAACAAGGCTATACAGTACAGGTAGTTGATTGGTTATCTACTATTATTTCCAAAAATAATAGCATTTTCCTTAATATATTAGAAAAATATGTATCAAAAGATACCTTATGGATCGGGTTTAGCACTACTTTTTTCTTTCATAAACCTAAAAAGAATTCAAATAAAATTAATAAAATCGATGAAACATTTAAAAACAATATTTTTGATAACAAACAAATTACCGAGATTAAAGATTACGTTTATTCAATATCTCCAAAATGTAAATTTGTTCTAGGGGGCGGCAGAGCATATATAGAAGATACTTCCGGACTAATAGATGTTTTTATTTTAGGATATGCAGATCAATCAGTAATAGAATTCACCAGATTTTGTCAAAACAAAAATCCATTTTTCCAATATAATTTATCCAAAGGAAAAATGATAATAAACAATGATACAAAGGCAGTTAATTATGATTTTTCAAATTCCAAATTCAGTTGGCATGATTCGGATCATATAAATTTTATGGAAGCTCTGCCAATAGAAATTTCTAGGGGATGTATATTCAACTGTAGTTATTGTTCGTATCCGTTAAACGGTAAAAAGAAATTAGATTATATTAAAAATCCGGAAATATTAACAGAACTATTTCTTTCAAATTACGAAAAATACCAGACTACAAATTATGTTTATTTAGACGATACACACAACGACAGCACTGAGAAATTAGAACTACTATTTAATAAAGTTTATTCTAAATTACCGTTTAAAATTAAATTTTGTACCTACCTTAGATTAGACTTACTGAATGCTCATCCAGAAACTATTGAATTATTGTTATCAAGTGGATTAGTAAGTTGTTTTTTTGGCATAGAAAGTTTAAATTATGAATCTAACCGAGTTATCGGTAAAGGCATTAAACAAGATAAAATTATTTCCACTTTGCAAAAAATAAAAGACGTATGGAAAGAAGATGTTAGGACTGAGGGAGGATTCATAATAGGATTGCCAAACGATTCTGTCGAATCAGTTAAATCATGGGTGTCTACTTTAGAAAATGAAAATTTATTACATAGTTATAGATTTCATTCTTTAGGAATTAATCAAGTTTTTAAACAGAAACCATGGTCAAGCAAATTTGATCAAGATCCTATAAAATATGGTTACAAAATGTTACCAAACAATCATTGGATTAATAATAAAGGTATGACGTCGTTTCAAGCATGGCAAATTTATATAGAATTAGAAAAAAGGCTAGGCAATAAACTTCCATGGACTGGTATTTTTGATTTCCATAATCTAGGTGCAAATTTTGAAGAATGTTTTGTCAGTGATAGAATAGAAATGTATAAAAAATATTATAACAATAAAATAGAACTATATAGTAGTTACTTAAGGAAACTGTTACATGAACAAATTTAAAGAAAATCACTTGCGAACTATATCTAAGGTTATTTCTTGGAGAGTTCTTATAACAATCAGCCATATGGTTAATGCATTCATAGTAACAGGAAGTCTGCTAATGGGTGTTAAGATAGCAGGACTTGCCTTGGTAATTAACAGTGCTTTGTTCTGGATCCATGAACGTGCATGGAACATTTTTCAGTGGAATCGTCGAGAGAACGAAAAATTAAATTTCGCAGAAGGCCATCCGAGATCTATTTCTAAAGTAGTATCTTGGAGAATTTTGATCACCGTAAGCAATTTCGTGATTCCATTTGTCATGACCGGTAGTTGGGGACAGGCTGCGCTATTTGCGGGAATGGCTACTGTAGTCAATATCATTCTATATTGGAGCCATGAAAGGATTTGGAATCGCATAAAATGGGGGAAATCTGTAGAAACAAATATATCATACATATCATAAAAATGAATGAAATAGTTGATTATGGCATTAATTTTGGTTTTGATAATAATAAATTTTTTGTGGATTATATCTCGTGCGGGTCAGACATTGGAAATTATAGGGAAGAATTTAAAAAACGTGCAGTAGAATTATCTAAAGCAAGCAAAAAAATATTGTTAGGATTAAGTTCTGGGCTAGATAGTCAAGCAGTATTACATAGCTTTTTTGAGCAAGGCATTAAAATCGAATGTGCATTTTTATATCAACCTAAATTTAATGAAATAGAATACAATCAATTAAAAATTGTTGCTAAAAAGTATAACATAAATCCTATTATTATAGAACTTGATCCTAATAACATTAAAGAAGAAATATTAGATCACTATAATCAAACAGGAATCCCTCCTAATCAACTGATACACAAAAAATTTCTACAACAATTACCAGAAGACTACGATTTTGTTCAAGGAGTACACGGTCCTGACATTTTTTATAGGAACAATACTTGGTATTCCCTAGATTGTGCAGATTCTATGGAAATTTCTAGGCTGAGAGGGTTCGGTATGCTGGAAAGGAAAGGAAAAATAATATGTTGGGAAAGGACTGGTTCTATATTATTAAGTATTTTAACAGATCATATTACTACATCATTTATGTATTCGTATAACTATATCGCCAGTAACCATCTAAAAACTACAGGAAAAGAAATTAACTTTATGAAAGATCACTGGGATATCTACATCAAACCCTTTCTATATGGAAAATATTGGAAAAATGAGTTAGAATATTTTCCTAAATATCAAGGGTGTGAAGGTATTGATTATGTCATAGACGGACCAAAACACAATTATAGGAAAAATCGTGTAGTTATAAAATACGATGCATTAATAAAACATCTTAAAAATCCTAAAGGAACAATTAAAAGAATTTATGAGTTTGAAGAAAATAAAAAATAACAATTTTCCATTGATTTTTAACTTGACTGAATATAAACTAAAAACGTGGTCGTGAGCAAATTGGCAAAGCTCCCGCTGGACCCATAGTCCAGAATGGGGACGGGACGATGAGTATAACTCGCAGTCTTTGTAGGTTCGAAACCTACCGGCCGCACCATAACATAACATAAGTAAAATACATTTTATAAGGAAAACAAAATGTCAAACACAGTAGAACAATTAAAAACACAATTCGACGCATTCCTGGCAGAAGATGCTAAATTTACAGCAGGCAATGGATCTGCCGGCACCCGTGCTCGCAAAGCACTGCAAGAAGTGGCCAAACTGGTCAAGGCCCGCCGTAATGAAATTACAGCAGAGAAGAATGCTCGCAAGGAAGCCAAGGCCGGGTAATGGACTACGATGCATTTTCTAGCGGTCAGGTCGTAAGCAAACTATGGTTAGCCCAAGAACTAGAACCGATCGCTAGAGTGCATGCTAATCCAGCCAGGATAGTTTTAGTAGGCGGTTGGTACGGAGTTTTTAATTTCATATTAAGGGTGAGATCAAATATGTCTATAGAATCTGTCAGAAGCATCGATATCGATGCAGACGCCTGTTCCGTAGCAGATAAGATTAACGATACTTGGGTCTGGCAAAATTGGAAATTCAAATCTATTAATTCTGATGCCAACGACCACGATTATTCTAACAGTAACCTAGTCATAAACACCAGCGTAGAACACATAGACACGCATCGATGGTTTGATAATATACCAAACGGGTGTTTGGTAGCATTACAAAGCAATGACATGGATCACGAAGATCATTGTCATAATCACGGATCGCTAGATGATTTCAAGGGCGATTTTTCGTTATCGGAAGTTTTTTATTCTGGCATCAAGCATTTTGGGTATCCAGATTGGGGATTCAATAGATTCATGATCATAGGAAAAAAATAAAGGACGATTTTATGGACGACAAAGACAAAATAATTGGCAATGAAGATACTATGATCAATATCGATTATCTCGGTGGTGCCGCTGGACAATCTGTTCTGAGTTTTGATTGTTCAGATACCATAACTTTAGATACATCGATAACCTCACCTTGTACTATCACCATACCAGGATACAGTGCGCACTACAATTACCCTAATACATTTACTACCAGCAGCGGATCTGGCTATACGCTAGGTGGAAGTATTCTCAACGACGGTATAGTTAGTATAGGTAATGACGGTATTGATATCCGAGAAGGCGGGGACATCAAGATCGGAAACCAAAGCCTCAAAGAATTTATGACGAAAATGGAACAGCGACTGGCTATCCTAGTTCCAGATCCTGCCAAATTAGAAAAATTTGAAGCACTTAAAAAAGCCTATGAGCATTACAAAACCATGGAAAGCCTCTGTTTCGACGAACCGATCGATGATGAAAACAAATGATAAAAGTCTACGATGATCTCATTCCTGTACATCTGCAGGATTTTTTTGAATTATCTATCCTAGGACGCACCGACAGAGAAGACGAATGCCTACATCCCACCATAGATCTTCGTTGCAAATACGAAAGCACGTCTAGGGAAAACGACCATACTCCGATAAGTTTTACGCACGTATTAAAATCCAGTTCTAAAGTTTCGAATCACCTAGATAATTTTGGTCTCATTCCGCAGATCGTTTGCAGCGAAGAAAATGCTATCCTTAGAGAAATAATCACCGCAAGGATCTTTCTGACCGTTCCCCATAAGACAGACTTAAAAAATTATGCTGCGCATACCGATTTTGATTTCCCGCATCATGTCTGTCTTTATTATGTAAACAACGCAGATGGACCTACAGCATTCTATGATCAGGAAGGAAAAGTCGTCGATGAAGTAATGCCTAAAAAGGGCAGAGTAATATTCTTCGATGGATTGATCAAACACGGTGGTGGAATACCTAGGAATGGCCCTAGATGCATCGTTAACTATGATATTTTAATAAAGGAATAACATGAATGTTCGCTTGGTATCCTATTCAAAACCCTCAGATGAATTTGCAGTCCTCGGTATCCAAGATGCGCAGGAACTCATCGCGTTCTGCGCCCGTGTCAGCAATCCCGCAAACCAATTCAATTCAGAGACATCAGAGAAGCTTATCCGATATCTTATTAAACACGCACACTGGAGCCCCCTCGAGATGGTCTCTGCTTGCTTGGAAATCACGACGACTAGAGACATCGCAAGACAGATCCTTAGACACAGATCGTTCAGTTTTCAAGAGTTCTCACAGCGATATGCTAACCCTGTCGAGGATCTTAATTTCCACATTAGAGAAGCACGGTTGCAGGACACAAGAAACAGACAGAACAGTGTCGAATTGGATATGCAAGACCCCAAACAAAGAGAACTTGCACGTCTATGGGCGGAAAAACAACAGACTGTCATTAGAGCCAGTAGAGAAGCCTACACTTGGGCTGTATCTAACGGTATAGCCAAGGAGCAGGCTCGCTGTGTCTTACCGGAAGGCAATACTGAAAGCCGGCTGTATATGAACGGCACACTGCGTTCATGGATCCATTATATAGAATTACGTGCAGCCAATGGTACCCAAAAGGAGCACATGGACATCGCCCGAGCCTGTGCCGAAACCATAGCCAAAGTATTTCCAATGGCAGAATCATTAATTTCCAATTGATATTGACAGGTTTTTAAAGATCTCGTATAATTAAGTTGTTCGACATAGAGAAAATATTATGAGAGCAAACTACTGGTCATGTTCACGGTTCGCAGATTGGCTGCGGGGTACCGCTAAAATCAAAGCGGGCACCGGCAAAGAATGGCGCCTCTGGGAAGAAGAGGCCAAAACTAGCCATCCCATCCGTTATTGGATCGTCGAAGAGGGTCTCGATTACCTCCAAAATTTCGTCAATTGGCCCGCGGATCGACTTAATGACATCCGCTATTATATCAACAATCGCTGGGTCAGCCATACTCACAGGCTTACTGCTCATCCTAGAGATATCAAACCAGGGTCCTGGTCAGACGTAGGAAATCGTTTCTTGCCTTGCTTGTTTAACGAACTAGTCGATTTTGTAGAAATCGAGCAGGCTTGGCATCATGTACTGTGGGACAAAGAAGCACGTGAAAAATATCAGACACCTTGGAGTCGAAATTTCTTTCGTTTTCGTACGTGGCGCTGTTCAGAAGCAGGCGTCGATCACTTGAAGTGGGCTATGACACTGACTAACGAAGAATTCTTAGACGAAGATGAGAAGCATCTAGCAGAACCTACCTATCAGGCCAAAGCAGCCAAAGAAATTCTAGAACTTTATACTTGGTGGAAAGAAGTCTATCCAAATCGTCCAGATGTCCACGATGCTTCAGGATGGACTGCCTACTGCGAAATGCGCCGTGAAAAAGGTTATAAGTTTCTCGATATGGAAGATAAGACTCCTGAAGAAGCGGAGATGTGTAAAACCGCTCTTGACAAATCACAAGAGTTGGAATTACAATATGCTAAAGAAGATGAAGAAATGATGATCCGATTAATCAAAATAAGAGAAAGTCTGTGGACCTAAAAATCATTTTCAATAAGATCCAATCAGCCTTTGATTGGCTAGAGGATAATTTCGAGCCCATTGAAAATCGCTGGTTGGTATTTCTAGTGGCCTGTTTTTTGATCATCTTGTTCAAGGCCGGGGGTGCGACGGGTATATCTCTCCTTATAGGGTTGTTCTATATCATGTATTTCGTAACCCTAAAACGATGATGTCTTTCCGAAATTGGGTACATAATCTCTGGCTCGAAAACTGCGAGGAGCGTCAGACGTATTCAGTTGGTGTTCGGCTTACTGAGCAGGAATACTTTCGAAGATTCAAGTGGTGGCTGCGCCGAGAGTGGCGGCATCGCCGGCAACAAGAAATTAAAAGGGAGAAGATAAATGAACGATTCAAACGATGGGCTTGAACGTCTGTATCAGGATTATTGGATGATTCATGCACAGAAATTGGAAAAACATGATCCTATAGAAGTGGCTGCGGTGCTCGTAGCACATGCTATGACATTATACAAGACCGTCCTAGACGACGAGGATTATAATAAAATGGTTGACGATATTGGGCGCATGAGAGATCGAGTAAAAACACTAACACCAGAACAGGGGAACTATCACTAATGAACGCACAAACTCCAGCAGAAGGCATCATGAAGGTAGGCGATTATGGCAACGCTAAATTTTATAAGGTCGCTTGTCAGTGTGGTAGCCACGATCACGATCTTGATTTTGAAGTCGAAGCAGAAGAACCCAATGTCAATGTTAACACCTATGTACGAGTAAAGACAGACTATTGGACAGAATCCGTCAAGAAGCGTTACGATATCGATAATCCTTATCTACAAGAATTAGACTGGACTCTAAAGGATATCTTTAACGGACTTATTACCCGCTTGAAGTTGACCTGGACCGTTTGGACCAAAGGTTACGTCAAATGCGAAACCACTATCGCTATGACCAAGCAGCAGGCTCTCAACTACGCAGAGACTATCCGATCTGCGGTCAACGATGTAGAAACTTTCGAGAAAGCACAGAAGAATGACTCCCAGTAAAAGCCCAGATCGGCATACCTTCCAACGAGAGGGCTATGAGAAGCGCCAGGCTGAAAAAGGCGAGCCTGTCAACGACGATTATCTCGATATGTTCGCCAAGATCATCGAGGATCACAATTGCAAATGGGACGATCCTCAAAGCAAAGAACAGAATATGGAGTGGGATTTGGTTACCACAGATTGGATCCTAGCCAAGGTCCGTGCCGACGAAGCCTACGCACAGAATTTGTATGCGGCTATGTGTAATAACGGTTTCATTAAACTGGAAGTGATCCCCGTGCTAAAAGGAGAAGAATGGTCTTGCTCCTGGCGCTATGCCGGAGGCATCGTCGCGGACATGCGGCAAGAAGGAGATTACATCGATTGGTATTGCTCTGGTATCCGAGATACCTTCTATGCCGACACCAAAGACTATACCGAAGAACAATTAGCTAGATTAGACATAACTAAAAGATATGTAGGCGAAGGTTGCATCACCGACGAGATCCGGACAGATCTCCAGCGTCTTGGTTGGGCGGTGGCGCCCGATGGAGATTGGCAAAACTTTGAATAGGAGATAAGTGAAACAAAATGACCTGGGAACTATACGAGGTCTGGTCCGACACAGATGGACATGAAGAATTGGTAGACACTACCAAAAGCCGTAAAGAAGCACAGGCACTAGCCAAAAAAACCTTGAACGAGGGCGCAGACGAAGTTTGGATCTGCCGAGAAACCGGAGACGGGGACTACGAAGAAGTGGATCGATTGACAAATGCCTAGCCAGGCAGTATAATTATTATATTAACTAGACAAGGAGCAGATCTAAATGGCTGGCAAATCCAATCGTAAAAATTCCATCGCCGCATTGAAAACCGTACATCGCGAAAAACGAGTGCGTGATCTCAGTCCGAAATGGGATGGACAGGAAACTTGGACTACCGATCAGTTTCTAAAGTTTTTCAAAGACAGCATGGACTATTATCGTTTGGAAAAGTCTAACAAGGATCTCAAGCCCGAAGTGATCAATTGGATGGGCACAAACGGCTATACCAAGGACCAGATCAAGGCCTTTAAAGATACTAAAGATCACCGCTGTAACAATACCACAGGTGCTATCGCAGCCAATCTCAATCGTGGCATGCCACCGGTACGCAGTGATTTCAACAATGGCAAGAATACCGCGCTTTGGTTAGGCAATCAGATCACAGAAATCCTAGAAGCAGGCAAGAATGACTACGAACTCGAAGTCGTAGACAACAGGCCCGCGGTTCCGCAGATCTCTATCCAGGATCGCTTGCGAGAAGCATCATATGCCATGACAGACGAAATCGAAGAGGCGCTGGATAGTTTCAGCCGAGATTATGAAAATTTCAATCCTAAACAGTTCAAAGTGCTGAATCTGCTCAAAGGCAAGCAGGCCAAAGCCGCACACGCTCGTATTATCCGCGATATCTATGCTTCGCAGTTAGCAGAATACGAAGAAGTCCTAGAAGGGTCGTGTCCACAACTCAAAGAGGGCTATGCTCATATCTCTAAGAAAAACATCAAGAAAATCATCGAATTCTATCAAGAAATCACCACAGCCTGCGAAATGTTGATGCAGGAAGCCAAGGTCAATAAAAAACCTCGGGTCCGCAAGGCTGTGCCCACCGAGAAAATCGTAGCCAAACTCAAATACTGCAAGAGCAACGAGCCTATGAAACTAGTTTCCGTGAATCCCACAGAGATCGTAGGCAGCAAAGAACTGTGGATCTACAACACCAAAACCCGCAAACTAGGCAAATATGTAGCCGCAGAGTACCAAGAATTAACGGTCAAGGGCACATCTATCGTCAATTTCGATGCTAATCTCAGCAAACAGAAAAATCTGCGCAGGCCCGAAGAGCAACTCAAAGAGTTCAAGGCCGCGGGCAAAGTGGCTCTACGACGGTTCCTAGAAGATATCAAAGCCGTAGATATCAAACTCAACGGACGCATCAACGAAGACACTGTGCTGTTGAAAGTACAATAATGATTATTTTAAGGATTGATAAATACTGGTATGAACAATACCAATCTCGATCAATCCTTGACAGATCTCAATAAAATAATCAAAGATCTGGCGGCTGCCGCACACCAGCCCGTAGCGCAAGAAGTAACACAATTTCTAGAGTTTAGAGCCAAAAAAGGCGAGAATAACAATGGTAAGGGTGTTATCTGGAGCGGTGATGGATACACCAAACAATTCATTTTTGCCGCCAATCCAGACAAATTTTTCAGTTCTGAAAGCATCGATCTAAACAAAGGCAAATCTCTAAGCATAGGAAATGTAAAAGTATTAGATGAAAAAGAACTGGGTCCTAACGTAGTAAAAAGCAATCTACAACAGGTCGGACGATTAAAAGGTTTGATCGTCGACGGTTCTGTCAGTATCAATCAATATCTTATCTACAATGCCGCCACTGATCGATTGGGCATCGGAACAGAGGCTCCTAATGCTGCCTTATCTGTGGCTGAAAATGCCATAGAAGTGATGCTGGGGACCAACGACGAATTTCATGGTATGGTTGGCACTTATGCATCTACTGATTTTGATATCGTCACGGATAATACCACTAGAATCAATATCGGCGCCAATGGAAACATCCTATTAGGTAATTTTTCCAGAAATCCCATACAGGTTTCTATCAATGGTAAATTATCTATAGGCGTTAAGAATCCAGATCCCACAGTAGATTTACATGTGGCAGGATCAGTGAGGTTCGCCAATCATCTCCAAACATATGGAGCAGCACCTCCCAGTGAAGGCACACATGCAATGGGCGATATCGTATGGAATAGTTCTCCAAGAGTCGGTGCTGGAATTGGTTGGGTTTGTCTGAGAGCAGGCAGCCCAGGTGCCTGGTATCCCTTCGGCGAAATCAAAGAAAGAGGTTAATATGCAGGCCCTAGCGATAGGGAACGGCGAAAGCCGTCGCAACATTGATATCAGTAGTTTTCAAAATCACACATTAATTGGTTGCAATGCCATACACAGAGAGTTTCAAGTAGATCATCTCATCTGTTGCGATCAACGCATGGTGCGAGAAGCCGTCGAAAATCCAAACACAATCAATACTACTATCTATGTCCGGGATCTATGGTATCATTATTTCCGGAAGATACGCAAAAATAAAAATATAAGCCTACTGCCCGATCTTCCATACAAAGGAGATCGTAGACACGACCAACCTATACATTGGGGGAGTGGTTGTTACGCTGTGTTATTGGCTGCATTATTAGAGCATCGGGAGGTTTCTATGATAGGGTTTGATCTCTATGCCAGGGAAGATCGAGTAAACAATATTTACAAGGGCACTGCTAATTATGCTGGAATAAATTCGTCTCCGGTTGATCCAGCCTATTGGGTTTATCAAATAGGACAGGTCTTCCATTATTTTCCCGATACTATTTTTAACATCTATAATTTTAGAGAATGGTCTATCCCGAAAGATTGGCAAAAAAATAACGTTCAGTTAATACCTATAAATATTGACACAGCATTCAATACATCTTATAATAATTCATCAGCGGTCTTCAATGGCATTCACCCCGCTTTATAAATTCTGCATGTCATCAAACTTGCTCATTTATAAAGGAGACTAGAGATGGCAAATTTCCAACCAGTGACATACAAATATGTCAGCACCAAAGAATATCACGATTCATTTCCCTGTGCTTATCGACAATGGCGTGCCGATAGTCACTGCAATCTGATACACGGTTACAGTTTTTCGATGAAGTTTAATTTCGGAACCGACGACCTCGATGTACGTAATTGGGCTGCTGACTATGGCGGACTCAAAGAATTAAAAGGTATCCTCGAAGATCAGTTTGACCATACGCTTCTTGTGGCTGAAGACGATCCTGAACTCGAAACATTTAAACTTCTGCAAGAAAAGAAAATGGCCAAACTTACTATACTTCCTCGACTAGGGTGCGAAGGTTTGGCAGACATGCTGTACAAATATGTCAACGGTGTTTATATCCCCGATATGTGGGGGGCAGGAGAAGCAGAAAGACTTTGGTGTTTCCGCGTAGAAGTGAGAGAAACTCAGAGCAACATGGCTTTCCGAGAAGGTCATAGATGTTGGAATGAAGAGTTGTTAGGATGAAGATAGCCGTAGTTGGTGCTGGTATCACAGGAATAACTGCCGCCTACTACCTGGCAAAAGATGGTCACGAAGTAACAGTCTACGATCAAGAACCATATCCTGCGATGCGTACTAGCTATGCCAACGGAGGTCAAATATCTGTATCTAATTCAGAAACTTGGAATACTTGGGCCAACGTCGCTAAGGGATTCAAATGGATGTTTACTCAAGATGCTCCTCTCTTGATACGTCCTGATCTAGATCTAGACAAATATGCATGGCTGATGCGATTCCTATGGCACACGCTGAATGGTTCTCAGAGACAGAACACCATAGATACTATCAATCTAGGTCTAGAAGCTAGATCATTGTACAAAGATATCATCCAATCGGAAGGGCTAGAGTTCGATCAGAGTTACTGTGGTATCTTGCACTTTTATAAAAATCAACGATATTTTGACGCCGCTGTTGACATCAAAGGCCTCTACGAAACCAACGGCAGCGAATGGGATATCGTAGATCTCGAGAAGATCATAGACATAGAACCCGCACTGAAATCCAGTTCCGGTATCATAGGAGGAGCATGGACTGCCAGTGATTGGACTGGCGATATACATAAATTCTGCTACGATCTCTCAGAAACTATGACAGAAAAATATCAGGTAGAATTCCAGTTCAACGTCAAAGTAGAAGATCTACAGGAATTGAAAGCCTACTATGATGCGGTGGTAGTCTCCAATGGTGTAGGCAGCGTAAAGTCCGCTAGAATGGTCGGTGATGATCTGCCTATCTATCCTGTCAAAGGCTACAGCATAACCATTGAGCTCGATGACCAGAGTCTTGAACATGCCCCATCAGTCAGCCTGTTAGACGATGAAGCCAAGATCGTCACGGCGAAACTAGGTCGTAGATTGCGAGTAGCAGGCACTGCGGAGCTCTGTGGTGAGAATTACGATATACGGAGATCCAGGATCGAACCCCTGTTGAGATGGGTCCATGAAAATTTCCCCGAGATCAACACCTCTCAATATTCCAGTTGGGCCTGCCTGAGACCTATGACTCCAAACATGATGCCCATAGTCCGGCAGAGCTCACGAGAACCTAAAATATTTTATCACACTGGACATGGTCATCTAGGGTGGACCATAAGTCCAGCCACAGCTAAAAAATTGGTTAAATTATTATATGAAAAACTTTAATATTGGCAAAACAGTGGCCAGCAATGAGAATAAAATTTTCCTCATCGCAGGCCCATGTCAAATAGAATCAGACACTCATGCTCAACATCTCGCAGGATCTATCAAAGAAATCTGCGACGAACTAGACATAGATCTCATATACAAAAGCAGTTTCGACAAAGCTAATAGATCCAGCATCGATACCAAAAGAGGCGTAGGTATCGATCGAGGACTGCAGATATTAAATGATGTAAAAAAGAAATTTGATCTATCAATTTTAACAGACATACACGAAACAAATCAGGCTACAGAAGTCGCTGCCGCAGGTGTTGATGTTCTACAGATTCCCGCTTTCCTGTGCCGGCAGACTGACCTATTGCTGGCTGCGGGCAAGACCGGATGCGCCATTAACGTAAAGAAAGGCCAGTTTCTCGCACCTCACGATATGAAGAACGTTGCTGAAAAAATCGCCTCCACTGGCAATGAAAGGATAATGTTATGCGAAAGAGGTTACACTCATGGATACAATAACTTGGTTGTGGATATGCGTAGTCTACCCATTATGGCAAGCACCGGGTATCCGGTGGTCTTTGATGCCACACATTCTGTACAGCAGCCTGGAGGAATGGGAACGAAATCAGGCGGAGATCGCGAAATGGTGCCCTACCTGGCGAGGGCTGCTGTAGCCACGGGCTGTGTAGCAGGAGTGTTCATGGAAGTGCATGAGGATCCTGATCGTGCTCCTTCAGATGGTCCTAACATGGTCAATATAAAAAATCTCTATGAGATTTTAGAAAAATTGCTAGAAATTGATAAAATAGTAAAAATATAAATGGAACACGATAGAGGTCTTCTTAAAGAAATCCTTAACAAGCAGCAATGGAAACATTATAAAAGTACAGGAGAATTGCCTCCTGATTTCGTATATCCAGAAGCCGAACCTATCCCAACAGACCCTACGGATTTTATCACTGTGCTCTGCGTGAGATTCGGCAACAAATATGGTCCGGAGTATGTAGAAAAATTGCGTAACATGGTCGCTAGGCACTTAACGATACCATATGAGTTCTGCTGCCTCACAGATGACCAACATCCGATCGAAGGTGTGAGATCTATAATTAGACCCAACGAAGGTTACACTAAAGGTTGGTGGCACAAGGTTCATATGTTCGATCCCAATCTAGAGTTGAAAGGCAGAGTATTATATATGGATCTCGATGTTATCATACATGATAACATCAATAGATTAGTCGTTGGTCAAGAAAAACGCTTTATGGGAATCAGAGATTTCAATAGAAAATTCAATCCTAATTGGAATATCCTCAATAGTTCGGTGATGAGTTGGCCAGCAGGACTACATCCCGATATTTTTACTACCTTTAAAACTGATCCAAAAAAAGCCCAAAGATTACACGGGGATCAAGATTGGATCTGGCAGGTAGCCAAATCTCGCATTACCTTTTGGCCGGATCGATGGATACTTAGTTACAAGTGGGAAGTCAGAGATCGCAGTGAAATTTTATATTCGGGAATTCAGCGAACATTCAAATCTATAAGGAATGCTCCGATACCTAGAGATTGTTCGATATGTGTATTTCATGGAGATCCAAATCCCCATGATATAAAAGATCCATATGTTGTTGACAACTGGCGTTGATCATAATATAATAATACTATGACTAAACGTATCGGTTTCGCCTGCAAATGGATCGACTATCCCGGACAGGTTGATGGAATCAAACCCAAGGACGACTGTAAAAAATACAACACAGGTTCTACTACTGTCGCTTGGTTAAATAGACAGACCAAGGACGTGGCTGTAGAAAAACTATGGTCATTGATGCAACAGAACATTGAATCTACACGCCTCCTTGTAGAACGAGTAGGAGCATTAGATGAAAATCTTAGAATGGTACGACTCAGCAGCGATATCCTTCCTGTGTACACTGAGCCAACTTGGAGCTGGTTTTGGCGGACTGCCGATGTCAGAGCCTATTGCCAAAGAGAATTTGGACGAGTGGGAGATCTTGCTCGCGAGAAAGGTGTTCGCCTTAGTTTTCATCCTGGCCAGTTTACTGTGCTTGCTTCTGATAATCCAGATATTGTAAATAGAAGCATAGAGGAGTTTGAATATCATGTGGATATGGCTCGCTGGATGGGATATGGCAAGACGTTTCAAGACTTTAAAATCAACGTCCACATCGCAGGCAGACAAGGTCCAATGGGAATCGTTGCTGCGCTGGCTCGTATGACTCCAGAAGCTCGCAATACACTGACCATCGAAAATGATGAGATTACATGGGGCACCGATGCCAGTCTGGAACTGGTAGAACACTGTGCTTTAGTGTTAGACATACACCATCATTGGATACACACAGGAGAATATATCAATGCGGAAGACGACCGTGTTAAAAGGATTATTGACAGTTGGCGCGGTGTGCGTCCTGTCATACATTATAGTGTGTCACGGGAAGAGCATCTTACTGACCATCCCGGACACCAACGCCCCGATCTTCGGACGTTACTAGAACAAGGACACAAAAAAGCCAAACTCCGTGCTCACAGCGATTTTATGTGGAACACTGCCTGCAACAAATGGGCATTAGAACACGGCGAATGGGCCGATATTATGGTAGAGGCCAAGGGCAAAAATCTTGCCAGCTTTGCCCTCTACGAAGAAGCTAAAAGGATTATTTCTTTGCCGCTGGCTTGCGACCACGAGTCGTTGCTTTCTTAGCAGCAGTTTTGGCTTTTGTAGCAGCCTTTTTAACTTCTGTTTTAGCTTTTTCAACAACTACAGAAACATCTGACGCATCGACTTTACCGTCTTTGTTCACATCAGCAGTGGTCTGTACACCGCTAACTGCATTTTGTACAGCGGCTTTGACATCATCGGCGTCAACTTTACCGTCGTTGTTAACGTCTAAACCTTTAGAATTTCTGTTGAAATAGATAAGGGCGCCAACGACTACTGCTGCTGCGATTGCTAATAAGATTTCCATGGTTAAATCTCCTTGTAGGTTATTTACCACGGTAAATACAGTCATGCTACATTTTATTAAAAGTCTGACCGAAAGCACAGATCGCAGAGAAATCTACCAAGAAAAACTAAAATTTGGTAAAAGTGAACTGGCTCCGGTTATGAGCGAAGATACTATTAAGTATCACTATGATGGACTGGCTGCCAAGTATTCAGAGCGTTATAATAAAGGCGAAGGTGATCCAGATTTTAATTATGGCGGTGCTGTTCTGCACAATATTTTCTTTGCTAACTTGACCCCTCCCAGAGCTGCTAATAAACCAACGGGGCTCAGTAAGTCTTTGATAGAAAATAAATGGGGAAGTTTTGACGAGTTTAAAGACGAAATTGAAAAAACTGTTATGTCAATTCAAGGTAGCGGGTGGCTATATATGGATACCACCGGAGAAATAAAAACTATACGCAATCACGAGTATAAGAAGAACATGAAGATTGCTCTGTTGATAGACTGGTGGGAGCATGCTTGGGCTCTTGATTATCAACAGGACAAAGTTAAATACCTTAACAATATTTGGCGTATCATCAACTGGGACACAGTTGACATTAGACTACAAGGAGCGTAAAATGTTAGATATACTATTTTGGATAGCAGTAGGGGCATTCATTGGTTGGAATTTTCCACAGCCATTCTGGGCTAAAATGATCCAAGAAAAAATTCAAAACATGCTGGCGAAAAAACCGCAGGAGTAATAAATGGCATACAGCGATAAGGTTATTGATCATTATGAAAATCCACGCAACGTAGGTTCATTTGATAAGAACGATGAAGATGTTGGTACAGGAATGGTGGGAGCGCCAGCATGCGGAGACGTGATGAAACTGCAGATAAAGGTCAACGAAAATGGCATTATATCCGATGCACGTTTTAAGACGTATGGATGTGGTTCAGCGATCGCGAGCAGTTCGCTGGTTACGGAGTGGGTCAAAGGTAAAACTCTTGAGGAAGCTGGTACTATTCGAAACACGGAGATTGCCAAAGAACTTGCTCTACCGCCTGTCAAGATCCATTGCTCGATCCTCGCGGAAGACGCCATCAAGGCTGCGATAGAAGACTATAAGAAAAAACATTCAGAGGCGAATTAACAATGGAACACCTCATCATGTATTGGGCATTAGTCGTTGCTCCTGCAGATTTAGGTAGAGTAGATACTGTTTTTCAAACCTACGAACCTTGCCGCGTCCAAGCAGAACAGTATAGACGCATGGGGTACAAAGCAGACTGCGTACCCACTAACCAACTAGAAATTTCTCGTAGCGAACAGCAATTACGTAGTCTAGCAAATTTGCTCTATGGTAACACTGACAGAACTAGCAGCCACTAAGGTCAAAACTAATCTAGAACGCAGAGGGCAAGGCCTTGGTATCCGTCTAGGTGTTAAAACTACAGGATGTTCTGGTCTTGCCTATGTGTTAGAATTCGTAGATAAAGAATCATCCAACGACTTAAAATTCACTAGCCATGATGTAGATATTTTCGTGGATCCCAAAAGTCTTGTCTATATCGATGGTATAATCATGGATTGGCAAAAACGGGGCCTTAACGAAGGTTTTGAGTTCATCAATCCGCAGGAAAAGGATCGCTGCGGCTGTGGTGAAAGTTTTCGAGTTTAAAATTTTCCCACTGGCCAATCTATACTGGCAGGCATGTCCCAGATTTTTTTACGTTCAACACCCTTGCGCTGGGCGAATCTCTTAGCATCACAATTATTGCAGCAATGGAAATAATTATTGCTGAGCCTCCTGTGATCGATCTTTTTCAAATCTCTTTCAAACAGTTCATCGCAGTTATCACAACGGAATATCGCTACGACTTTTTTCCGTAGATAACGATGTGCGACACCTAGTTTACTGAATCTAGAATATTGATTATCGACGGTTTTCTTTTTTAAGAACATCAAGTATTTACATTCGGCTTATAAAATTCTTTGGTAAATATACTATAACCATTTACTAGGGTAAAATATGGCACGTAAAATCATTGATATAGGTACAGTAGGCAACGATGGTACCGGCGATAGTATTCGCGATTCCTTCCGCAAAGTTAACGATAACTTCCGTGAATTATATAGTTCATTGGGTCTTGGAGAAAGACTTACATTTATTGGCCTAGATGATACTCCCGGCGCATACGTTGGGCAGAATGATTCCGAGTCCGGAAACACTCCTGTGCTCACGGTCAACAATACCGAGTCCGGTCTACAGTTCAAAAAAATAGTGCCGGGCGAAGGAATAAGCATAGATTTTACCACTGACCCTAATGAAATATCCATCAGTTCTGAATTTTCGCAGGTTGTGGGAGATCCTAGTCCACAACTAGGGGGAGATCTCAGTACCAAGTCAGGAGGTTTTCAGCATAGGATCATCGATCTAGGGACGACCAATGATCCTCTATTTCCAATATTCGAGCATGAAGCAACCAGCAAAGGTTATGTAGATACCAAACTCAGTATAGCAGGTACGGAGGCCATAGACCCACGAACTGGATTGAACGATACCAGTTTTGGACGCATGACCGGGCCATTGGTATTGGCTCGTGATCCCGTTCCCGATGACGACGAAGTCTTCGGAGGATTGGTCGCAGCCACTAAAAGATATGTAGATAACTCTGCATTCGGCAGCGCCGTGAACCTATATGTGGCTACCAGCGGAGAAGATGATCGCCCAGGAATCGCTTTAGAATTCCAAGGTAGGGCTCTGGCCTATGCTTATCGCACACTAGAAGCGGCATTAAAACGAGCAGAAGAAATCATGCTCGAATCTAGATTAGAGATAGGGCCATACAAAAAAGTTCTAACATACGACAATGGTGCCAATGACTGTACTCTAGAAGTTATCGACGATGCTCCTAGTGCCGGTAGCGGATTCAGCGGACAGGTGCTGATGAGCGTAGATTCAATTTCCGTCGTTTATCCAGGAGTGAACTATCTAGTAGGTGATATCATCACCGTGGCAGGAGGAACGTTCATAGAACCTGCCAGATACCAGGTACTTTCAACAACAGCAACACCCGGAGGAATAATCACTGTTAGACAATTAAGTTCCGGAGTCTATACAGCATTACCGGGGTCTACAAACGTAGACACCACTGATAATAGTCCTATACCACATCCGGATATTGCAGACCGGGTGAAATTCGATATCACCTATAAGGTTAACAATGTACAGGTATTACCAGGAAACGGAGGTAGCGGGTATGGCCTAGTTTCTGTTCGTATCGTCGGTGGCGGGGGAACTGGGGCATTCGGTACCGCAGATGTCGTCGGAGGATCGGTGGTCAGCATAACCATAGACGACTCCGGTACTGGTTTTACCAGCCTTCCTGCAGTACAGGTCAGCCTTCCTAGATTCCTAATCGAAACTAATGGTCAACGAACAGACTTTACCGGCGATGTATCCACTAGCACACCCGAAGCGATACGCACTAGAGACCTCAGAGAAGGATTATTTCTAAGAGGAGAAACTTCAGGTGCTTTAGCACAGATACTAGCACATAGCGGAGAACTAGACAGCGGTGGTCGAGAAATATTTGACGTAGATATCAAGTTTGGCGCTTTCCAGATCGGAGAAGTTATATCTTATGGCGATGTATCTAGACAAACACAGATAACAGTGTTAGTAGAAAGTGGCATCTACGAAGAAAATCTTCCATTAAGAATTCCCCAGAACACTTCTATCGTGGGAGACGAATTTAGACGTTGTATCATCCGACCGAAACCAGGTATAAGTTCTAGCCCCTGGGCTTTTCTAAAATTCCGCAGAGATCTAACCATAGGCGAAGATGGTACTGACCAGATCTCGCTGACTGATAGATTATTCGGATATCATTATCTCACAGATTCGGCAGATCCGGTATATCCTTTGATCAATAACAGAGGAGCCTATAGATCAGCGGCACAATTATTAGTTTTAAATAGATCTTTTCTACAAAAAGAAGTCATAGGGTGGATCGACTATCAGATTACTAATAATATTGCTCCTTTCGTAGCGGCCTTTGACTATAATAGGAACCTCTGCGAAAGGGATGTAGGTCTTTTGATCGATGCTATGGTGTTCGATCTACGCTATGGTAGATCGGATAGAACGGTCAGCGCCGCATTAAAATATTATTCTAATGCCAGCGGATTGATCGCTATCGGAGCGCAGTTAGACGAAACTGTAGCGGCGATCAGACGACTAGGAGTCCTGGCGCAGGCTGTGATACGCAATATTGAAATCACAGAGTTATATCAAGAAACTTTTTTACAGGTAATAGATGGAGCATTCATCGCAGAGGTTGGCACAGGCGGTACTTCTTTCAATATCGCAGGTGCCGGTAATTTTGATCCTGTGATAATCACTTCCGCCACTCCACACGGTCTAATCAATGGTGATAATGTGATCATCGATGCAGTAGGCGGTATGACTGAACTTAACGGCAATGATTATTTCGTTTCGGTAGTGGATAGTACTTCTTTTAGATTGTTCAACGATGCAGCATTGACAGATACCGTAGATGGTACTACGCTAGGTACATACACTAGCGGCGGCACGGCCTATAACAACGGCGGAGTGATCGGTGCGCTGATCAATGTCATCATAGACGTTATCGACGAATCTGGTCCGGGATTTGGATCTGTAAACACACCCAAGAACAACGATCAGATGGATATGTTCTTGTGCAACGACAGCGTACGGTTACAGGCCATCACTGGTCAAGGACATGGCGGATTCATGATGGTCTTGGACCCTACGGGGCAGATATTGGCCAAGTCTCCTTATGCCCAAGAATGCGCCAGTTTTTCCAAGAGCACAGGCAGACAGACATTCGCTGGCGGACAATACATCGATGGATTTACTGGAAACATAAAATTTGAATTAGTTGGTAAGAGAGAGATCGCTGTCGCTGCTATGCTCGCAGGAAGATCCTATACTATCAAGACTCCCGGCAGCACCACTTTTACATCACTAGGGGCCACAGATAATAATATAGGAACAGTCTTCAATTACAACGGATTTCCAGTCGCTGGAAACGGTACCGTGGAAGATAACAGTTTCTTGTTAGTAGAAGGACTGGATAGATTTCCCCAACTGCCGGCATCTTTCATCGTACAAGACACAGTTTATAGAATCAACTATGTTAGAGATTTTACTTTCAATGTGGCTGGATCTACAGCATCATTCGTTCTAGACGAAGCCACACCCTGGCCATTCGGTATATTTTCATACGATGACGATATCTGTTACAGAGATGTAGGATTGATCATCGACGGCCTGGGTTATGACATCGTGCTCGGTACTAACTACCATATGCGCAAAGCAGGCCTGACCTACAGGCAGGCCAATGCGGCCGTGGTGATTGTTGATCAATTGGATCTCACTGCCAGAGCGATTTCTTATGCACACGATCTCGCTATAGATTATCTTGCATTGTATCCAAGCGCACAGTCGGTGGCAGAAACTAGCCAATTGGTATTAGACAACATCGTAAGGAACGGGGTTACATTTGCACCAGCATTATCTTTTACCAATCCTCCGGGATTGACTAGCAATATCATTAATGCCAAAAGTCTGTTACTTGCTAATTTAAACTATATCGCAGATGAAGTTGTGGGTTATGTTACTGCTACCTATCCCTCTTTGACTTATAATACTACTACCTGTGCTAGAGATACACGATTTATCGTAGAAGCATTGATCTATGACATTACATATGGGGGTAACAGCCAGACCAGAGACGCGGGGATTAGATATTATAATGGAGTAGGAGATGCTATCGTTTTACAGATACCCTCGGGACAGTTATCGGAAACTGCAGATGCTATAGATTATATTAGATATCTTTGCAAACAGGTTATATTAGATCTTCCGCCCGCAGTCACTTACAGCGTTACTTCACGAATTTCAGGCGCTGTGAGCGATGTAACCGTGCAAAATCTGATCGAAACATTATTACTGGAAACTTCAGATATAGTAGCGAATGGCGTAGGTGCCGCGGCAGCCGAGGTACTTCCAGATCTAGATGCTTATGCATATACAACTTTAAGCAAAAATGCGCGAACTGCCTTGCTGGCAGAAAAAATCGACATACAGCAGGCAACCATAGAGTTCGTGGACGATAATGCCAACATCTATGAGGTGTTGATGCCAGGTAACAGATCTATGTTGTCGAATGACTTTACACAGATCAATGATCTAGGTTACGGTATAGTTACACAGAATGGCGGATTGGCAGAATGCGTTTCTATGTTCACCTACTACTGCCATATTTCTTACTATGCGGTCAATGGAGGACAGATCCGGTCAGTGGGAGGCTCTAGCGCACACGGAAATTTCGCCCTGGTCGCAGAAGGTGCGGATCCTCTAGAAGTTCCTACCCCGGTCACACTATATTATGATCTGGCCCAGGGTGCTGATGTATATTTCCCCAGCCCGACATATGCCAATACTGTCAACGGATTGATAATCTACGTAGACAATCTAGTATATGCTCCTCTGGATCGAGGAGAATTAGAAATCGATCATGGGCTAGGCAGCATCTATAGATATCCTATAGCCACTAGCGAATTCGGCGGAGATCTACCTCCTGGAGTGGCTAAACTGAGTTTGCAGAGTTCTGAGGGGGCGGGAGTAGAAGGGCTAGCAGCAACAGTTCCCGATGGAACCCGGGTCACTGTTAGACAGAATGCGCAGACAGTTCTTACCGGTGATGTAGTAGATGTGGCTGTGCGACCATCTACAGGCATGGTGCTTCGAGAATCGCCCACGGTCTATAGAATCTTGCAGTTTGAAGAGTATCAAGATCCCGTAGGTGAAAGGACCTGCACGATCAGTATATCTAGTCCCGCAATTATCACTAGAGTGGCGCATGGTCTCCAACCGGATTATCAGATCAGCTTGGCCACTACCGGTTCTCTGCCCACGGGAGTCAATTCGGTAGACATATATTACGTTTTAGCGGATGGATTCACTGCCGACAGTTTTAGTATCTCCGGGCCCAAGAGAGGAACAGCAATCATTACCAGTGGTAGCCAATCTGGCACACAGGGATATTTCGTAGAGGGTTTGGCCAGGACTACCCTAAGAGAAAACTATAATTATGTAGATCTTTCTATATGGCCTAGCCAACCATTCTCTGCAGGTTCACAGATCTGTACTATATCTATAGCCAGCCCTGCTGTAGTGACACTGGTAGGTCATGGATTTCTCGCTGGGGACACCATAAAAATTGAAACCGACGGATCGTTGCCCACGGGAATAATCAACGGTGGACATGTTTTCGTAAAAACAGTTCTGAGTCCAAATACATTTACCATCACTAGAGAGGCTATTCCTGGATCAGTGGCAACAGATACCAGCGGTACACAGAGTGGTGTCCATCGCGTGGGTAAAATCGTGGGTGCGGCGGGGGATTCTACCTTCGCAGTAGTACCTCTAGGAGGAGATGAGAAAGATAGAGTACTGAATACTTTGATCGTGTGGAAAGGTGTAGAACACGAACTAATAGCCTATAACGATGAAAATATCACTGGTCAACCTTTTGCCACGATAACACTCGATCCACCGTTAGTTGACAGTGTGATCTATTTCACTGCGCTACCTGCATTAAAAGGAGCAGTTCCTAAAGACGAACCGGGAACATTGACCATCAGGATCGGCCTGACTAGGGTGACTTCTCATGATCTGCTAGACATCGGTACTGGTTCTTATTCGGATACAAATTACCCCAACGAAATATATGGACCGCCGGTTAACTCCTATAATCCTGGACAAGAGATACAAGAACGAGGAGTGGGGCGAGTTTTCTATGTGACCACCGACCAATTCGGTAACTTTTCAGTAGGTCCATATTTCCGGGTCGACCAAGGTACTGGTACTGTGACATTCGCGGCGTCGATCGCGCTGAGCAATCTAGACGGAATCGGATTCAAGCGAGGTGTTCCTATCTCAGAATTTTCTATAGATTCGTCGATGTCGGATAACGCTACTGATTCTGTACCTACCGAAAACGCTACGAGAACCTATATCGATCGTAGATTAGGTGTTACACACGGCGGAGGAATCGTAGCGGGAACTTCATTGATCCCTGCGTTCTCGGGTGGATTCATGAGCCTAGATGGACAGTTATCTATGAAAGGCAACATGAGCATAGGCAATTTCAAGATCACTGATCTTGCGGATGCCACGAGTCCTCTAGACGGCATCAATCTACGGAGCATGACTTTTGCCAATTTCCAGGATGCTTCGTTGTCCAATGTCAGTGCTGCGGATATATTGACATTCACTGGCGCTGGAAATATAGTCCAAAATTCCACTGTGATAGGCGATATCAGTTTTAATATCGACAGCACGGCTAATACTGTAGACGCTCAGATCAACCCAGGATCGATCTCGAACTCGGATATCAATATATCAGCAGCGATATCTCAGAGTAAATTAGCAATGACGGCTGCTTCTACCCGAGCCAATGCCACGGGAATCGCTCAGGCAGATCGAGGATTAGCCAGTTTCGATTCCGCGCAGTTTGACGCCACCAACGGATGGATCAGTGTAAAAAACAATGGACTCACCCTCAATAAACTATCCCAGATAGCCACTAAAACCGTAGTAGGAAATTCCGGATTGACCACTGCAGATCCCGCAGCAGTGACATTTACCACTGTGGTAAATGATGGTGGCGCTATCAAAAAATCTCAGTACAACAGCGGGACTGGATATCTCCGCAGGATCGGATTTACTTCTACGGCAGATGGTGATTATGCCATCGTAGATGAATCAAGCCCCAACGTAGTCAGCACTTTAGTTAAACGAGACAGCAGTGGTGATTTTGGTGCTAGAAATGTTTCTGTAGAAAGACTGTTAGTCGATACCAAAGTCACGATAGATACCACTACCAGCGCCACAGGAGGTTATACACAGTACCACGGATTCCTGGGACAGGTGGGTATTTTAGTAGGCGACGGATCGCTGGCCACCGATAAGAGGAGTTTCTACGATAACGATGGTCATACGTTTCGGACTCAAAACGGTCTCAGCAATGCTCCTATCATATGTTCTTCGGTACAGGCTGTCGCGCTGACCGCTGGGGCTTCATCAACTACAGGAACAGTGACTGGGACTTGGTCACTGTCTAGTGGAAGCAGATGGCAGGCCACATACTCTGCCGACCTAGCAGAGTATTACGAAGGCGATCGCGAATATGAAGTAGGAACTGTATTGGTATTCGGAGGAGACAAAGAAGTCACGGTAGAAGGCAAACAAGGCAACACCAAAGTGGCGGGAGTGGTATCAGATTCTGCTGCTTTCGTCATGTATGATGCCTGCCCTGGACATAAGAATCTAATCGCATTGCAAGGGCGTGTTCCCTGCAAGGTCGTAGGAAAAGTACGCAAAGGAGATCTAATCATAACTTCAAACATACCAGGAGTCGCGATATCTTCGGGCAGTGAAGCACGAGCAGGAACCATCGTAGGCAAGGCCCTAGTCGACTACGATTCAGATCATATCGGCACTATAGAAGTGGCCGTGGGAAGAACATAATGGCAAAACAAACTATCAATCCGGGTGCTGCTCCTATCGTATGGAGCACCGTGGATGAAGCATTCAGGGCTATCAATGATAACTTCACTGAACTTTATCTAACTGTATCAGGGGGTCCTGGTTCAGTGATCGATCTCACAGATCTAGGCACCAATCTCATACCTAGAGATACTGAATTCTATGATCTAGGATCTGCTGCCAAGCGATGGAAAGATCTATATCTCAGCGGATCTAGCCTTCATCTAGGCAGCGCGATACTGACCGCCACTGGTTCCTCGATCAATCTTCCTGCGGGATCGACCATAGGCGGCTCAGTCTTAGACAACGAATATTTTAGAGAAATCGCAGTAGCAGGTCAAAATAATATCGTAGCAGATGCTGGAGGTACAGATATACTAACTGTTGCATCCGGTACTGGTATCTCTTTAACTACCAACGATACCACAGACACCTTGACCATCGCGAACAGCGGAGTAACCAGTTTAACTACCAGCAGCGGTCTAAGCATCAATACGTCTGCCGTTGGAGCAGTATCTATAACCAATACCGGTGTGACTGGGTTAACTGCAGGGGCAGGGATTTCTGTCAATCAATCTACAGGTCCTATTTCTATCAGCAATACCGGAGTATTGTCTGTGACCACATTTGGTGGATCAGGAATCACTATCAATAATCCATCCCCGGGTGTTTTCGAATTCGTGAATTCTTTGCCGAACGTCCAACAAGATACGTTTAGAAGCATCCTAGTGGCTGGTCAGGCCACAGTGCAGGCAGACAACGCAGCAGATAATTTAATTTTGCTTAATGGTACTGGCATCAATATTACCACTGATGCTGCCACCGATACCATTACGTTCACTAATACGGGTGTTACGACTCTAGCAGGATCCGGCGCCGGTATAAGTGTGAGTGCTGCTACGGGATCTGTGAACATATCTAATACCGGAGTCACTAGCCTAGTAGCAGGCAGCGGAATAAGTGTAAGCACGGGTACGGGAGCAGTCACAGTCACAAATACTAGATTTGGATTCCAAAATTTCGCTGTGGCTAGCAATCCTAATCCTATACAAGCAGACAACGACTCTGATACATTTACATTCGTGGCCGGCGAAGGAGTAGTCCTGATACCCAATCCAACCAACGACAGCCTAGAAATCAATGTGTCATTTATCAACGGCAATGTATTTGCACACGATTCCACATTGTTGATAGATGCTGCAGGATCACAGATCTTAGGAGATATCAATACTGCTCGATTAAGAACTTCCGAAACGCAGATAGCGCTGGGTTTCAGAGCAGGAGCAACATCTCAAGGCGCCAATTCGATCGCTATAGGAAATTCAGCAGGCTTCCTTAATCAACCAGCTAATTCGATCATCATCAATGCCAGCGGTTCTGTTCTCAACGGTTCAGCGGCTGGGTTCTATGTAGAACCTATAAGAGAAGACACAGGACCTCAGGTGTTATATTATGATCCCACAGGAACCAAAGAAATAACATGGGGACCGGTGCCCAGCGGCGGAGGAGGCGGAGGGGGTGGTGGTGGCGAAAATTTTGAATTTAATGTAGCCGGTGATGATTCTACCATGAGAACAATTTTCTCAGGAGAAACTCTGCGTTTTGCAGGCGCTGGCGGTATTACCACAACAACTGATGGTGAAGGTAGAGTCACCATTACAGGTCCAACATTAGCCACAGTAGCTACCAGCGGAAATTATTTAGATTTAAGCAATCGACCATCATTAGCCACAGTAGCTACCAGCGGAAATTATTTAGATTTAAGCAATCAACCATCTATACCTGCTGCATATTCTGTAACCAGTATTGATGCCTTATCAGATGTTGACACATCAACTACTCCTCCAACAAATGGTCAAAGCCTAGTTTGGAGTACGGCCAGCAGCAAATGGTTACCTAGCACTGTAACCGGCGGCGGCGGTAGTGCTTTACAATCAAGAACTTCAATTTCTGCTAGCACAATTAGTATTGCAGATGGAGCCTCAAGTGATATTACTTTGACTGCATTTAAATCATATGCTTTGTTAAAAATTCAAACTTCTCATGCATCTTGGGTTAGATTATATGTTGATGGAGCATCTAGAACAGCAGACTCTAGCAGGGCCGAAGGGGTTGATCCTAGTCCCGGAGCAGGCGTAATAGCAGAAGTGATTACTACCGGAGCACAAACAATTTTAATGAGCCCCGGCGTTATTGGTTTTAATAATGACGGCACGGGCGCTACGCAACTTTATGTTGCTGTAAAAAATAAAAGCGGATCTGCAAATGCAATTACTGTGACATGTACAGTCCTACAATTAGAGGCTTGATATGGCATTACTTGAGTACATTAGACGCAGGAAATTTATTGTAACTGTTCGAGATCGTAGTGATCTCAATACAGTTTACAGTGAACTTGAAACTGATGGTAAAACTCCACAGGGTCTAGACCTATTAAGGCCTATAGACTGTATTGATCGCAGACCTACTAGCAGAAACACAGTGTATCTAATGACAGATTGGGAAGCAGCCGCATTACGTCAAGATCCTAGAATAATTTCTGTAGAGTTAGAACCTGCCGAACTGGGTATTTCAGCTGGTATTAATTCAACTACACAAACCAGCAGTGATTGGAATAAGTCTAATACTACTTCTAGCACAAATAAAAATTGGGGCTTGCTTCGCTGTGTCGAAGGTGAACAGCGAGTAGGGTGGGGTGGTACGGGCCGTCAAGGCAATGGTGTTGGTACTGCGGCACAGACAGGCACTATTACCCTTACACAGACAGGCCGGAATGTCGATGTAGTAGTCTGTGACGAAAACGGTTTGGTATGGAATCATCCTGAATTTGCAGTAAATGCTGATGGCACTGGAGGCACTAGAACTATTCAATACAATTGGTATCAGCATAATCCCGCAGTTAAAGGCACTGCTGCAGGCTCATACTCATACGGTGTTGGCGCCCATAGCACTCATGTTGCTGGTACGGTGGCTGGTAACACACAAGGTTGGGCGAGAGACTCTAATATCTATAATTTGTATTATCTAGCAGGAGACGACCTTGATTATACTTTTCCCTACGTTTATGATTATATTAGACAATTTCATGCGACTAAGCCAGTAAATGTAAACACTGGAAGAAGAAATCCTACTATAGTTAACAATAGTTGGGGCATGAGTATATTTCCTCCTTCGTGGAGTCTTAGTGATATAACTGCGGTAACATATCGTGGCATTAGGTATACGCCAGCTGCCACTCCAACAACTTTTCTAGGTACTAGTGGTGTTTGTAATGCTAATTCCAAGTTAGCAGACTTATTAAATCTAGAGGCAGGCGGCAATAGAATTACAACCACTGGTCCTTCACCAGCAGGTGCCGGTAATATTACCAGTAGGCCTGGAACTTGGAGCCAAGAGGGCGGCCAAGCCTATATCACAGAGACAACTGCACCAGCAGCTACCTATGCTGTAGTTGTACAAGGTCCTTGCACTGTGACACTGTTTTCTAATGTAGCATCAGGTGGGATAGCTGGAGTAACTACATTATCTATTGGTATCACTGCGGCCACAAGTGTTGGGGTCATAATCGCTTCCTATAATCAAGGACCAACCAGTTCCGGTGAAGGCGGCAACGTTGAATTAACAATAAATGAAGTGCTCAACTTACCACTGAACGAGGCATATACGCTGACATTCACCACAGCTTTAACATATCAAGAAGTTGCTAGTCCATTGACAGCCTTTGCTATGAGTGTGACTGTCAGTGTGGCTACTGGTGCTGAATCGGCCTCTGTAGCCGGTATCGCAAGTAGTCTGCTAGGCGCCGCAGCACTTACCGCATCAACCACGCCATCAGTTGGCAGTAACGATGACGGATATTGGACTTTAAATTTACCATTTGGTATAAATTTTTTAGGCAATACGTATAATACAATCTACGTAGGCACAAACACATATGTCACCTTTGGTGCGGGTTCTACACAATATTTAAATGTAAGCCCAACAACTCCTAATTTGCCTAAGATAATGTGGTGTGCAAAAGATAATTCTGTTCAAAGAATTTACTATGGTGTAGAAGGTGCAGAGGTCGGAACATTTACTGTGATTAACTCCGGATCAGGCGCATACGTTATCAATGGGTCAAGTAACCCCACACTAACTCTCAAACGAGGTAGTACATATACGTTCAATATTAGTGCCGGTGGGCATCCTTTTTGGATCAAAACAGTTTCAAGCCTTGGTACTAGTAATGCCTATAATTCTGGCGTTACCAATAACGGCACACAATCTGGCACCATAACATTCACTGTGCCAAATGATGCTCCGGCAACTTTATACTATAATTGTCAATTCCACATTTCGATGAAAGGAACAATTGATGTCGTTTCCAGCACACAAACCTATAGAGTAAGAATTGAAGGTAATGCCTCTACCGGTGGCACATTAGGTAGTCCTGGTATGGTCTGTGAGTATGTTTTCTATGAAAATACTCCTGCTCAGATAGATCTACAAGTAGGAGTAAACAATGCCAAACAGAACAGCAGTGGATTTTCCACTGCCCAACTAAATGCATGGGGATTTATTTCTGGACAAAGAATACCTGCTAGAGTCGCTGCACTAGATGCAGATATCGAAGATGCCATAGATGAAGGAATAGTAAATGTTGGCGCTGCCGGTAACGGTCGTTGGAAACATAGTATACCTGGTGATGCAGACTGGAACAATACCTTTGAAATGGGAATAAGATATCCTGCTAGTGTTACGACACCCTATTACTATATGCAGGGCTCAAGTCCAACTGCTAATGACAGGGGCAGTGGTGGCACTTATGATCTACCAAATATCTGCGTAGGAGCAGTAGATAGCATACAGATTGATCAAAAAGTTATTTTTAGCGACTGTGGCAGCGGTGTCGACCTTTGGGCCCCAGGTACCGCTATAGTAAGTGCATATACAAGCGGTATTGCCGATCCTAGAAACGCCAGTTATTATGTATACAAAATCGATGGAACCAGCATGGCTTCTCCACAAGTTTGCGGAGTTTTAGCCTGTGCTTTAGAAGTATATCCACGCATGACTCAAGAAGAGGCCAAAGCGTATATTTTATTCTATACAAAATTATCTCAATTAACTGCGACAAATGGCGGTCCAACAGATGCACAAGACTTGCAGGGTGCGCCAAATAAGTTTTTGTTTTACTATAAAGAAAGACAGACAACCGGAAATATATTTCCTAAAATTAATTTCAAGACTAGACCAACTAGCGGCGCGGTGTGGCCTAGACCTAGAATTCGAAGAACAATTTAACGGAGCGCGATATGGCGAAACAAACGATTAATGTTGGAACAACCGCAAATGACCGAAAAGGTGACAGCCTTAGAGCTGCTTTCCAAAAAGTAAATGCTAATTTTACAGAATTATACATTACATTAGGTTTGGATAGCGGAGGGCTTAATTTAGGGACTATTGAATTTATCGGCAGCACTATAAGCACAACAGACAGTAGCAGTATTACATTAAATCAAAAAACTATTTTGACTAGTCAACTAGATGTGGGGATGGAGGTCTTTGCTAAAAATCTTAGGCGTGTGTCAAGCACCGCTGGATTGAAACAGGTTTATTTTGATCCCACCACAGGTGAATTTGTAGTATTAGATTAAGGTAAATATTTAAGAGAGAGCGCGATATGGCCATACAAACATTTATCATTACTTCCGTACCAAATCCCGAAGGTGCCGGAGCTATATATCAGGTTGACGGTCAAAACAAGCCTGTGCTTAATTTGGTTCGTGGTGGAGTATACACATTTATTCAAAGTGCAGCATCCAACACCAATCATCCAATTGCGTTTAAAGATGATACCGGCGCTGCCTATACTGTAGGAGTGGTCAGTACAGGGGTTCCTGGTCAGACAGGTGCACAAACTGTGTTTACTGTTGCAGCCAACGCTCCTGCCAGTTTAAGATACTACTGTGTCACGCACGGCAACAACATGGGTAATACCATAGTTGTCACTGGCAATGTATCAGGTATTCAAACTATTAATATCGGAAATATAGTCAACGACGGCTTAGGCGATGACCTACGCACCGCATTCCAAAAGGTAAATGCTAATTTCACTGAATTAAATGCTAGTTTAACTGTTACCGCTAAAAACATAGGTATTTCTGGAGAGGGTATCTTCGCACAAAAGATAGGAACCGAATTACAATTTAAAAATATCGTAGGCGGTACGAAAATCACTCTGGATGCATTTGACAATCGTATCGTAATCAATAATACACAGACAGATTCCTTTGAAAACATAACCACCCAGTCCGGAACCATCGCAGCCAGCAATCATACCAACATAACTATACAAGGTGGCAACGATGTGGCTGTTACAGCATCGGGCAGCATAATAACAGTCGATACTCTGCTAGACCTTAATCAAATTTTGACAGTATACGATTTTGGACCTATCAATCCGCCATATACTAGTGTAGTGCAATTTTTGTCATCGGCGACTAATATCGATTTTGGAACCATAACGACACCCTCTGGATTAGAAATTGATCTAGGGCCTATCTAAGGAGACAGTCGTGGCAGTTACGTGGATTACTCCGGCAGGCGACCTAGGCACAGTCACTGAGCGACAGATCTTAAACATCATTATACAGGCTACATCCGAAGAAGGATCGATTAGTTACTCTTTAATAGCAGGTAATTTACCTAGAGGACTTAGATTAGAATCGAGCACCGGAACGATAAAAGGCAGCGCCACAGAAGTCCGACGATTCACTACCAGCAGATTCGTCATTAGAGCCAACGATGGTGCAGATATAGAAGACCGAACCTTTAGCATAAGTGTAGATGGATCCGACGTACCTCGATGGCTGACTGAACAGGGATTTCTAAAGGTTGGTAACGGAGATAATTATTTCGTTCTCGATAATGAGCAGGTAAATTTTGCCTTGTCGGCATTGGACTCGGATCTAATAGCAGGTGATACACTAGAGTATTATCTAATTCCCAACGGTGGAGATCTTCCCCCTGGACTTTCTTTGAGTCGCGATGGCATGATATCTGGCTTCACTGATCCTATATTCGCTCTAGAAAATGTTACCGATCCTACCGGTGCGTTTGATACCAACGGATACGATGTAACTTACTATGACAAACCAGAGGCTAGATCTAATGGTTTTGATACCTATCTCTACGACAATGTCACTTTCGATTACACAGAACCTAGCAGAGGTCCTAGACGCCTTAGTAGATTTTATACTTTCATCGTAGCAGTATCTGACGGAGTCAACGAAGTCCGTAGAGTGTTCCGTATCTGGGTGGTCACTGAAGAATTCCTACAAGCAGATAACGGTATCATGCAGGTCGATACCAATCTATTCCGATCCGACAATACTGGCGATCGAGTACCCATATGGATCACTGACAGTTACCTAGGAAAGTATCGAGCAGACAATTACGTGACCGTGTTTATAGATGTCTATGATCCTCCTAGCCTTTCTGGGGTAATAACTTACTTTCTGCTGTCTACTAATCCCGATGACGGATCTCCCAGCATTTTGCCTCCCGGATTACAGTTAGACACTATAACTGGAGAACTTGCAGGTCGAGTTCCATATCAAAACGCGGTAACTAAAACTTATAAATTTACCATGCAGGCCATAGACTTCCCTGCATCCTTGGCGACCACTACCTATACCTTTGTAGGCAATTGGAATTCCACCAGAGAATATTTTCCCGACGAAGCAGTGACTTATCTAGGTTTTATTTTTATCGCCTTGGAAAAAAATAGAAATGTCATTCCCGTAGAAGGAGTCACATGGAATCAAGCCGTGGCCACTGCGGAAAAAACTTTTACCATAGATATCATCGGAGAAATAGAAAGTGCTATATCATGGATTTCAGATTCGGATCGTGGATCGATTAGGCCTAATCAGCCCAGCACACTGTTCGTAGAAGCACGTAGTTTATACTATGGCGGCAAAGTAGTCTATGAGTTAACTGCGGGAACGTTGCCTCCGGGATTGATACTATTAAGCACCGGAATCATACAAGGAAAAGTAAAACAGTTCGCAGATGATCAAGGTCCGGGCATCATAAGATTTTATGAAAGAGTTGACAGCATAAATCTGTTAGAAGACAGCTCGAGTCTATCTAGAGATTACACATCGGCATCTTTTGATAGTGGATCTACTACATTTGATCGCAAATTCACCTTTTCGATCAAGGCCAGAGACACTGCCAATTTCGCAGAAAACATCAAAAATTTCTCGGTATTCGTAGATACCCAAGTAGAAAAATCTTTCGCTAATCTTTATTTCAAGGCATTCCAGAACAAAGAAAAAAGATTAGCATGGTACGATTTTATCACCAACAGCGATATTTTTAGAAGCGAGGAAATATATCGATACGGTGATCCTAACTTTGGAATACAATCTGAATTACGTATATTGATCTACGCTGGAATAGAAAGCCTAGACGCTGTGAAATACGTACAGGCCATGAGTCGAAACCATTATCGGAAGCAGATACATTTTGGAAATCTTAAATTTGCCGTGGCCAAAGATCTCGTGACCCAAGAAACTATCTACGAAGTAGTTTACGTAGACATAGTAGATGATTTAGAGAAAGATGGAAAAAGCATCGGTCAGGTCGTTCATTTACCAGACAATATTAACAGCAGAGTATTAGTCAGTTATGATGCTATAAAAATAGACAGCGATATTCCATTAGTCAGCGATAGAGACCATCAACGTGTGTTTCCAAACAGTATCAAAAACATGCGACGTCGTATCAAGGCTCTAGGAGAGCGTGATCGCACTTTCTTACCTCTCTGGATGAGATCTATCCAGAGCGACAACTTTGTAGAAACTGGTTACGTGAAATCTTTGATACTGTGCTATCTCAGACCGGGATTCAGTGAATCTGTGATTTCAAGGATAAAATCTGTTAATTACGATTTCAAAAGCATAGATTTTACCGTGGATCGATATGTGATAGATATTTTAGACGGGCAGATAGAGGATAAATATCTTGCATTTCCGCAACGTGGAGAAAAATTACCGTGAGCAACATCAATTATTTGAGCATAAATGAAAACTTTCCTGTGGCAGGAGAAGACAACGACACGCAGGTTTTCCGTGACAATTTTGACACGATTAAAACCAGTCTGCAAATAGCCAAAGACGAAATCACAGATCTAGAAGATAACGCAGCTAGATTAGACATAGATAATGATTTCAATAGAACTCTCATAACTCGTGCGGTCATGCAGGACAACTACGAAAAAAGATTCGACGGAGGAACTGTTATTACTCCGTTGGTTGTGGATTTCGAGAATGGGTCGTATCAGATTTTTCGTTTTGGTGCAGATACTGTGATTGAGTTCCTTAACTTTCCGGACAGCAATACGTTACCTCCGAGCGTAGGTAAACTTACTTTAGAATTATACGGGGATGGCACGACACGAACTTTGACATTTAGTACCAGCGGTGGTACAGTATTGAAAAAGAATACCACATTTCCTGCACCTTTCACCGTGACTAGCCAAGAATTGGCTGCAGGTGGCGGTAATCCAATTATCATAGAAGTGTGGCGACATAAATCGGATAGGATTTTCCTTAACTATCTAGGACAGTTCTCGTCATAAAATGTTCCATCCATTCGAACAGAATCTTTCTGACTTGAAAGATAATGAATTGGAAGAAAAAGTCCAAGAATTAACTAGAAAATACTACCAAGCATACCGTCTGGGCAAGCCAGAACTGTTGACACAGATCTCTACTTTTGTTACAATATACAAAAACGAGTTATCTAAAAGATATCGTGAACGTACACAAACAGAACTTAATGGCGATTTGGATCAACTGATCAATGTCAACAAATAATTTAAATAATTTAACAGAAGCAGTAATGATACACGGTCCAGACATATTGTCTGATTGTGCGATCTCTGCTGAATATCTAACACAATATCTAGATAAAATCTCCGAAGAACGATTGCCTTATCCAATACCTTTGGCCCAAATAGATATCGAAAAATGGTTTATTCCCGATGAATATGCCGACATGGATATCGAAGAATTTTTGATCGGCATCTGTCCTGAGCAAAACTATGATAGATTAATCAGTGAACTACACCTTTTTCGTAATCATAAAATGATCCCGATGCTGTGTGCGATGAAATATATAGTAGACACTCTGAGGAAAAATAACATAGTATGGGGCGTAGGACGCGGGTCTAGCGTGGCTAGTTATGTGCTCTTTTTACTAGGTGTGCACCGGATCGATAGTGTTAAATATAGATTACCAATAGAAGAATTCTTCAAGGAGATACAAAATGGGTAGAGTCTACACAAGCATGCAGGGCAAACCTATAGACATGGACAGATTATCGTTAAAAAACGAACTCACGCCTGCTATAGGAAATATGAAAGTCAATGCCAGGGGCGATGAACTAGGTCCCGGAGGACAGATTCTGAGAACCAAAGAACAGATATTACAGGATTATTACAAAAATAACCCTAGAGCATTCAAAGAAGAAGTTGTTACGAGAGGAAACAAAAAATAATGAATTCGTCGTATAACGTGAAAAATATCAAGATACGTGCGCTAGGCGATAATGTTATTGTGACTGGAATGAATTTTGGCGAAAGAAAGACGCAAGGTGGAATCGTGCTGCGCAGCGATGATGGCAAAACTCATGGTATCCGGCCACGATGGGGTCAGGTATACAAAATTGGACCGGAACAAACAGAAGTCAGCATCGGACAATGGATTCTGATAGAACACGGCCGATGGACTAGAAAAATCCGTATCAACGACGGAGACGGTGAAAAAGATATCTGGCGTGTAGATACTGATGCGATACTGGCCACGTCAGAGGACGCTCCTAGCGCAGATGCTGAACTCATTGTAGACAGTATCTAATATGGGATTGAAAAAAAACTGGGATGTTTTCGATATCGCTAATCAAATTAATGCATTAGCCAGAGAATGTTCCAGTTCATACAATGACGGATTTACATCATTTGAATTTAAAAAAGATCTTTATCAAATCAAAAATGCTATAGATCATGCTCTTAAAATGGCTCCGGACTTTGGTGACATGGAGAAAGAGTGGTTGACAGATCAGGAGAGAAAGCGTATCATTAAGCACTTAAAGTCTTAAGGAGATACCATGACCAATCCATTCCTGGATCAAGAAAAATTTATGCGGGCCTGCGGGCAAACGATAGATCAGCGCAATGCCGATCAATTTAACATGTATCTTCAACTCATCGAAGAAGAAGCCGAAGAACTGAACCAGGCTATCAAAAACAAAGACAAAGTAGAAATGTTAGATGCTTTGATCGATATGCTGGTTGTTACTATAGGTGCTATAAATTCTCTCGGCGCAGATGGCGAAGGTGCATGGAAAGAAGTAATGCGAACGAATTTCTCCAAGATAGACCCCGAGACTGGTAAAGTCCGCAAACGTGAAGATGGCAAAGTCCTGAAACCAGAGGGCTGGTCTCCTCCGAATCTTAAACCATATCTTAACAAAGAATCATCATATCTGCGCCAAGGATTCGAACCATGACTGTGAACGTCTATTGGACTAGGTCAAATCCAGGGTGGGAAGATCTGCAAAAATTAGGGTTTTCCTCAAGTACCTATATGAGTCCTATGCGGATTGAAGAACCAATATCTCTCACTAAACATCTAGATTATAAAAATTTCTTCGGTCCGCTTGTCAGTAAGTGCCCGGCGGTGATCGATGATCTAAAAAATACTTTCGTTATCAAGAGTCCTGTCGATCTTACTCTATACATCGAAAATAATTCTTTTAAAATCGATCATCAAGAACTAGATTTCGCACAGTCGTTCATAGGCGAACCACAAGGAAAATTTGGCATACACCAACTGTCTTTCTGTTACAATTTTTTCAGTGAAAAAAGTTTAACCATAACCCAATTACCTGCGTTCTACGACAGTAATAGTTTTACTAATAATACTTTCAGCATATCTGGCAGTTTTGATATAGGACGATGGTACAGACCATCGGGCAAGCCCGCATTTATAATAAGGCCTGATACTAAAAAAATAACTATAAAACAGGGCGATGCATTGCTATACATAAAATTTAACACAGCAGATAAGATTAAATTGATCGAATTTGACGATAGCGAATTCTTATCGATGAAAGAACGTAGTCCTGAATGGATGTGCGGTACCTTAAAAAGACACACCAATAGCATCATATCTCTGTCGAAATGCTATGAAATATTCGATCAATATAAGATGCGCAGACGTATCATGAAAACAATAAAGAACAATTTAATTTAAAAGGCATAACGATGAAAGAACTATGGGTGAAAAAATGAAAGTAGGTTTTACCTGTTCAACCTTTGATCTTTTTCACGCCGGACATATCATAATGTTGAAAGAAGCTAAGGGGCAATGTGATTATCTTATTGTAGGTTTACAAACTGATCCCACAATAGATCGACCTAAAGAAAAAAATAAACCTGTACAAAGTATTTTTGAAAGATATGTACAACTACAGGCTTGTAAGTATGTAGACGAAATCGTAGTCTATGCTACAGAAAAAGATTTGATTGATATATTGCTTTCGTATCCAATTGATGTTAGAATATTAGGCGATGAATACGAACATAAAAATTTTACTGGTAGACAGGAATGCATCACTAAAGGTATTAAATTTTATTTCAACAAACGAGAGCATACATTCTCTACTACAGAACTAAGGCAACGTGTTATCGATACAGAAGCAGAAAAATTTATAAAAAAGGCAGAAATTAAATGAAAGAACTATGGGTAGAAAAATATCGTCCTAAAACATTAGATGAATATGTCTGGAGAGACGAAGAACAAAAAAAACAAGTACAGACTTGGATCAAAGAAAAAAGCATTCCTCATTTATTATTAAGTGGTGCTCCGGGTATCGGAAAAACTACCATGGCCAAGATGCTGATTAACGAAATTGGAATCGAAGATTATGATGTGCTAGAAATCAATGCTTCCAGAGAACGTGGATTAGATCTCATGAAAGAAAAAATCACGAACTTTGTCAGCATGATTGCGTTTGGTCCTTTTAAAGTTGTGCTGCTAGATGAGGCAGATCGACTGACTCCGTTCGCGCAGGATGCTCTAAAAGGAGTCATGGAAGAATACAGCAATTTTAGCAGATTCATCCTTACCTGTAACACCCCTAGCATGATCGTTCCGGCCATACATAGCCGATGCCAACAATTCCATTTTACTAGATTAGATTCTGTAGAATTCACAGCCAGGGCCGCTACTATTCTAGTCAATGAAGGAATAGATTTCGAACTAGATGTTTTAGACACTTACGTAAAAACAACATACCCAGATCTAAGAAAATGTATCAACTTGTTGCAGCAAAATAGCAGAGACAGTAAACTACATACACCAAATCAAAATGATACTGGAACCTTAGAATGGAAATTCGATATGGTCGAACTATTCAAGGCAGGAAAAATCACAGAAGCACGTAAAATGCTCTGCGGCAAAGTACAGGCGGACGAAATCATCGAAATCTATAGATGGTTATACAATAATCTTGACATCTTCGGCAGTGAAGATAATCAGGATAAGGCTATATTGATCATCAAGCAAGGCCTCGTAGATCATCCCATATGCGCAGATCCAGAAATCAATCTGTCAGCCACTCTGATCAGACTGTCTAAATTAAATGCCTAAAAAAAGCAATATCGCTAAGGGAAGACACAGTTATGACTCTGAATTAAGCACTGGATTAGTGACTTTTTTTAACAAGAACGTGTCTCCATACCCGACAGATGTCGGCTCTCCTAGTTTTGATTTGGTTCCAGTAACCAAACAAAAAGATATAATGATCAACCATGCTAGATTATATGCGCAGCAAGAATATAATAGGATAATGGAATTGGTAGAAGTTTTACAAAAACAAGCAGCATCTATCAAACGCAGATTGGACGTCACTGATATGGTACATGCTGCCGAATATCATTTCCAAGTCACGATGGGGCAATGCTATTGGTTAGTATGGGATAAAAGAAAACAAAAAATATTACTAGCAGGACTTGGTCCCGATCAGTGGAGTACAGGGGCGCCGGATGATTATGAATACCGACTCAGAGTAAAATATATGGGAGATCATACCTGGCTAGAAGTAGATAATTTAGGAAACCCTATAGATGGATAACAGATACATGATAGTCTGCTATGTGAAAAAGCCAGACGGAAAATTCGACGAACTTACCGAATTTAAAAGGCATTATAGAACTAGCCATATACAAACAGCCAAAGTCATATTAGATCTCAAAGAAAAAAAAGTCATCAAGAATGGGCTTAATCCTCAAGCCACATTCGAAGATATGATCGAGTTTTATAAAAGGATGATAGGAGATCGATTGATCCCCCATCTACCTAAAGATTAATCATCGCCGTATATAGACAAGATCTCCTTAACTGCTTCGTGTCGTTCGATATCACCTATAGTGAAATGACATAGATCTACGTATCTATGATTTTCAAAATTATTATAGAGATTTAAAAACTCTAATAATCCGTTATTGCTAGGACGATCAGCCTGCTGTAGGTCACCAGTGACAACCATCTTAGATTCTTGACCTAATCTCGTTAACAACATCTTCATCTGGCTAGGCGTAGCATTCTGCATCTCGTCGGCGATGATAACAGCGTTCTTGAATGTTCTTCCACGCATGTATGCTAAAGGACTGGTTTCAATCACCCCCTCAAGTATCATATTAGTAATTTCTTTAGCATAATAATTTTCTGCGAAAACATCCATGATTGGTTTAGTCCAAGGTTCCATTTTCTGTTGCAAATCTCCCGGAAGAAACCCGTGTTCCTCATCCACCGATACAGCAGGTCTAGTAATAATAATCTTATTTGCATCGCCGTACTTGAGTTGATCTATAGCCCATTGCACCGCAAGCATAGTCTTACCTGTACCTGCAGGACCGATAGCGAAAATGATCATTTTCTGCGGATCGTTGAGTTTTAAAAGGTATGATTCTTGATTGAGGTTTTTTGGGTAGATCTGAACCCTGTGGCGTTTTTGATGTTGATTATCTACTAACTTAATGACATTTGACTGCTGTTCTTGATAAGAGTGAGACTTTTGTGCTACTGCTCTTTTTCGCTTCATATAAGGTTAGCCCTCCTTGTTAAGTGCTAGGCACGGACCTTGGACCGTAGTGCCCGTACCGAGCACAAAAGTATTTAACAAAGTCTCTGAAAAGTTAACTGTAATGATAAACTATCGTCGATAAATACAAAGGGAGATATTATGGCTGATATTAAAGACGTTATACAAAATATAGAGCAGATCTACGGATCAAATAATAGTCTAAACATGCTTAAAGATTTTGAACGTGTCATAGACGAATTAGATGTCTATGTCTTTGACAATTGGATCGACGGTGAATTAATAGCAGGCCCGAAAGAAAGTCGTTATTTTGTAGAATGTACTTTTATGTGGCCTAAAGAAAAGATGCCGGAACCAATCGGCGGGCAGAGATTATTAGATTACGGATGCAAGGTACAATTTGCAGAAAGCCAGATGGCCAAAGTGAGAAAAATTAAAACTCCAGATGATATACGTCCAGGCACCCGTAAAGGCAAAATTGACCAAGAAGATATCTGGATGGTTAAAATTATTATGCCTAAAAAATTAATGAACGACATCAATAGAGGATATAGAACTCTAGATAAAAATAAAGTAGAAGATATTCTCAATCAAAACAATGTTGTTAATGTCCAACCAGAACCTACACAGGAACCAGCAAATGCAGAACAACCTGCCGCTTAATGAAGGTCTGAGATCCAGTGATCTCAAAGAGATGGTATATAATACTTTAGAGATCGACACTTATAGATCTAAGATGGGTGAGGATCGAGATGTCTGCGTTTTAAGTTTTAAAGTCAAAGATCGGGCACCGGCTAAAGATCTAATGGAGTTTATAGAAAAAGGCTACAACTTCGTGTTAGATGCCGATGTCAGTTCCGGTGAAAACAAAAACGGTGAATATTTCGTTTTCGTAGAATTAGACCGCACAGAAAAACTCGCAGAACAGATACAAGAATTAATGTATGGCATCAAAAGGCTCACAGAGATAGATTCCTATAAATTTAAGTATCACAAAAACGACAAAGAGCATGAATTAACCACAGAATCGATCAAATCGTTCGTTCCCAATACTCCGGTAGACTACGAACGTACCATGAATAAATTACAGGTAGAAAATTATAAAAGATTTTTTAATAAGACACTCATGGACGATCTTAGTTTAGAAAAAGATATTATTACTTTTTATAAACCTTTTGACAAATCATATAAGTTTAAAATAATCGACGATCAGGATATCACACCTATAGCAGAGGGGGCGATATCATTAGACGAAAAATCTGTTGGAGAAACATTTTGGCTTACTAAAATGTTTGGAGATTATAATATCGCTAAAATAGGTGAAAACTTTCTATTCACCAATGGCGATAAATCAATTTTATTACAAAGGATCGAACTATGAGTTTTACATTCGAATTTAAAAAAGAGCACCTATCTGAATTAATAGGAAAAAACCCCTATACAGATTATTGGTATAACGCGATGTGTGAAATATTACCCGTATATGATATCAACACTCCGGAGCGTGTAGCAGCATGGTTGGCACAGTGCGCACACGAAAGCGGTTATTTCAAATTCTTAAAAGAGAATTTAAACTACAAAGCAGAAAGTCTGCTGAAAACTTTTCCCAAGTATTTTAAAACACTGGATGAAGCCAAGCAGTACGAAAAACAGCCAGAGAAGATCGCCAATCGTGTCTATGCCAATCGCATGGGCAACGGTGATGAGGCTTCGGGAGATGGATTCCGTTATCTAGGACGTGGTCTGATACAGTTAACCGGCAAGAACAATTACACGTTCTTTGCTGCCAGCATCGATACACCTTTAGAACAGGTTCCTGAATATCTACAGACATTCGAAGGCGCCGTGCAGAGCGCCTGTTTCTTTTGGGAACAAAATGGGCTGAACAAATTCGCTGATAGCAGAGATATAGTCACTATGAGCAAGCGTATCAATGGTGGTACTATCGGCATGGAAGATCGTCTTATGAAATACGAAAAGTGCCTTAAGATGTTTGGAGTAAAATAATGTTTGGGATAGGAGGTGCCATCAAAGCGATAGTAACGCTGATCATAGTGTTGATAGTGGCTGCAGGTGGTTATTTCCTAATCAATCTCAAAGCCGACCTCGCCATAGCCCAAGAAAATAGTCGTAAACTCGAAGAAGGAGTTCGACTACAGAATGAGGCCATGGCACAGATGAAGGCTGATCAGGAAAAAATCAAGGATCTCAATAATGAACTTAATACCACAATTAAGTTACAAAACAAAGATATGGAGAACCTCAAAGACCGCTTCAGCACCAATGCTGCAGGTGAAAAAAGAGACTTTGGTAAAACCGCCGCTGCTAAACCCGCGAGTTTAGAACGTGCTGTTAACAGAGGAACTATTAACGCACTGCGTTGTTTAGAAATCGCTTCAGGAGCGCCTTTGACAGAGGCAGAAAAAAATGCAACCAAACCAAGTGAAATCAATCGTGAATGCCCCTCGTTGGCTCACCCTAACTACAAGCCTGCTGCTGGTCAGTAGTCTCTCTGGCTGTGCCAGTTTCGACTTCTTAGGCAAGCGTGAGAAGCCTATCGAGATCATAACCAAGGCTGCTGACAAGACACCATTAGATATAGCACATCCCGATCCACTGAGACTCAAACCTGTAGAATGGGTAGTGATGACTCCTGCTAACCAAGAAGAGATATTCAAAAAAATAGAAGAAAAAGGCACAGATCCAGTAGTATTCGGTCTCACACCGGACGGATATCAAGCATTGGCTGTGACTATTGCTGAACTGCGCAATATGATAAACACACAGCGTAATATCATAATCAAATACAAAGAATACTACGAGCCCAAAAAAGAGCAAGCGAACACAGAAGCAAAGAAATGACAGACAATGACGAGATCAAAGAACTAGGCTGGTTTGCTCGATTATTTAGAAAAAGGGCGAAACTGACCTATTGGCTTGATCAACAGGCCTATGTAACCGAAGTGTGTCATTTTAAAGAAATCTCTCCAGAATGTATCGTGTTCAGCGACTATTATACGAAAAAGAACACTATGGTGAAATATCAAAACAAGATAACTTATGTCTTGGAACAGACTAAGTAGGAGAAGAAATGGGTTGGTTTCGTAGCATATTTACAGACGGCACGGACGACGGAATCAGCAGCAAACGTGTGGTAACCATATTGGCATTTATCATGTGTTCGGCAGGATTTATTGGTGATTTATTCTGGGATTTAGATGTTAAGGATGTTATATTTGAATCAATGATGTATATAGTTGTAGCAGGACTAGGGTTTACAGCATCGGAAAAATTTTCAAAAAATAAGAAGGATGGTGAATAGGTTGATTTTTAATGAATTTTTTGTTAAATAAAGTTGTAGTTTTAATAGGAGCGAGTATGAATTCTGACAAAAGTCTAGCGAGATGGATGATATTACTAATACTTTTGCCTATAGGTCTAGCGGCATTCAGCGGAGATCGTTTCCGTTATCCCTGTCAGGATCCTGCCAATTGGGATAAAGCAGAATGCCAAAAACCTAGATGCGAGGTAACAAGGACATGTCCGGAACATATTTTTAAAGGTGAAGGACCCTCGGGAACATCGGCCCCAGTTAAAACAGCCGTGGTTGGAAAAAAGGAATGTAACTAATGGAAAAAATAGATCTTAAAGACGGAAAAGAAATGTTCATATATACAGAAGAACAGTTAATGGCTCGACTGAAATTTTTTATAGGTATCTGTCTAGCACTAACACTGACGGGTATCGTGTTTGTGGTGCTTTATTCGCTGATATTTGTTACACAGCCGATGAATGCCATAGCTCCTATAGATCAAAAGTTTTTTGAGCTGATCATACCTATCGCTACATTTTTAACAGGTACCCTTTCAGGAATCATGCTGGCAGGCAATGACAAGGATGCAAGGATGGAGGCACTGAAGGCTGCCAACAGAGGCGGATCACCTAGCCCTAGTCCTAGCATACCAACTCCCAGCCTAGGAGGTGGTGGTTTTTCTGCTAACGCCAATATCGGTGGCGCTAATTTTAGTTTTAATAAATCTGCAGCACCGTCCGCAGGGGCATTTACTCCTGCGGCACCGACTGCATCGTTCGCAGCACCTAAGATGAGCAGCACCGGTAAACCTATGCCTGTCTTAGAAGATGATGAAGAATTATAAGGAGAAAAATATGTTTAAGAAGATGATTTTCGCAGCAGGTTTAGCATTAGCCGTTTCCATGCCTACTTATGCCGACAAGCATGAAAAGAAAGCAGAACCAGAAACCAAACAGGTCTGCGTAGATGTGCAGGGCAAGGATGGTAAACCAGTAATGGATCCTAAGACCAACAAGCCCAAGCAAAACTGCGTCACAGTCAAAGTACGTGAAAAATTCGAAGGTACCAAAGTTCCTGAGAAGAAATAATTTAAACTCAGTAAATCTGTAGTAAATAAAAGGACTGCTTAATGTAGTCCTTTTTTATTATAGAAAATACTATGGACTATTACTCTACTTTAGGTGTTAATAGAAACGCCACCCAAGACGAAATTAAAAAAGCGTATCGCAAGATGGCTATGAACCATCATCCTGATCGCGGTGGAGATGAGAAAAAATTTAAACAGATTTCGGAAGCCTATGAAATCTTAAGTGATCCTCAAAAAAAACAGATGGTAGACATGGGTATAGATCCCAAGAGACAACCGCAAGGTAATGGATTCGGACAAAACGGTCCTTTCGAGTTTCATTTCAATGCTAACAATTTTGATGATATATTTGGTGGATTCGGATTTGGTGGATTCGGACACAGACATGTTCAAAGAAACAAAACTATCAGCCTCATGGTGGATCTTACATTAGAAGATGTCTTACAAGGTAAAAATCTAGATGCAGAAATAGCCATACCTGGAGGAAGGAAAAAGATTATTAATATCGTGATACCGTCTGGAATAGAAGAAGGACAACAGATAAGATATCAAGGAATGGGAGATAATAGCATTTCTAACATACCTCCCGGAGATTTAATAGTTAATGTTAGAATCATGCCGCACGGAATGTTTCGACGAGAAGGCGATAACCTAATACTAGAAAAATTCATCTCAGCATGGGATGCCATGTTAGGAACAAAAATAGATATTTCTACACTAGACAACAAGTCATTAGAAATCGCTGTACCGGCAGGTAGCCAGCCCGAAACAGTATTAAGTTGCAGAAACGAAGGATTGCCAAATATGCGTAGCAAGTTAAGAGGTAATCTTTTAGTAAAAATAAAAATTAAAATACCAAAAATTACATCAACTAAACAGAAAGATCTCGTAGAACAATTGAAAAATGGATTATAAACTAGGACCGCATCAAAGCCTTCAACAAGTAAGCACTTCTTGGGATTTTTCTCGAGACGGTGATTCTGAAAAATTAGAATCTGATCTATGTTATTTTATGCAGAAACATATGGGTATAGGTTTAGCCGCTAATCAAATAGGTATTGCTAAACAAATTTTTGTAATGGGCAGCGATAATATTCCGGGATTTCCTAAACCCTTCGCAGTTTTCAATCCAAAAATAATCAGCACAGATCAAGAAAAAGAAATCTTCAAAGAAGGATGTCTGAGTTTCCCTGGACTTTGGTTGAACGTAAAAAGGCCAAAAAAAATAATAGTGGAGTACCAGAACAGTCGAGGAGACATCATAGAAGCAGAAATGGACGGATTAATTTCTAGATGCTTTCAGCATGAATTTGATCATCTCAATGGTATATGTTTCGTTGACATCGTTAGTCCCTTGAAGTTAAAATTAGCAATACAAAAACTAAGGAAACAAAAATAATGATAGAGCCCAGCCAGCACCTGCATAATATCTTTAATACCGCCGTTGAAATAGCCAAGCAGTTAAATCATGAGTACATCACTATAGAACATCTAGTCTATAGCATCATGAGTGATCAAGAATCGTATGACATGATTTCTAACTTTGGGGCCGATGCTAATTTTATTAAGACCAATCTAGATCATTATCTAAAAAATAACCTCAAAGAAATCATCTCACAATCTCAGGTAAAGAAACCTAAAAAAACCACTAGTGTTGAACGTGTGTTGAATCGATGTTTTACACAGGTTTTGTTCAGCGGCAGGCAACGCATGGAGATCGCAGACGTTATTATCAGTGTACTGGCTGAAAAAAACAGTTTTGGTTATTATTTTCTAAACAAAGGCGGTCTGACTAAAGAAAAATTTGTGAAATATTTCCAAGAAAATGTTATCATAGAAGAAGAACAAGAAAGTATTCCAGCGACCACGAACAATCAGATAGAAAGAATTCTAAATCAATTCTGCACGAACCTAACCTTACAGGCTAAACAACGTAAGATTGATCCGGTGATAGGACGAGACGAAGAATTAGAAAAAATCCAACTGATTCTAGCACGTAGAAATAAATGCAATGTGTTAATGGTAGGAGAACCCGGAGTAGGCAAGACTGCGATCGCAGAGGGGTTGGCTCGAAAGATTTTCGAGGACAAGGTTCCTAAATTTATCAAAGACCATACAGTCTATACTTTAGATATATCAGCATTATTAGCCGGGTCAAAGTATCGTGGTGACTTTGAAGAACGAATCAAAGCCGTATTCACCGCACTAGAAAAAAAAGGTAAGATCATTTTATTCATCGACGAAGCACACATGATGCAGGGTGCAGGGGCCGCTAATCAATCAAGCAACGATATGAGCAATATGCTAAAACCCATATTGACCAAAAAGTCTATGAAAATCATAGCGTCCACTACCTGGGAAGAATATCGAAAGCACTTTGAAAAAGACCGTGCTTTGATGCGTCGTTTCCAGCGTGTGACCATCGATGAACCCAATGAAGAACTAACTATTAAAATCTTAAAAGGATTGAAAAAGTATTATGAAAAACATCATGAAGTAAAAATTACCGATGCTGCTATAGATCAGGCTGTGAAACTTTCTATGAAATACATGTCAGATAAAAAACTGCCAGATAAAGCCATAGATATCTTAGACTGCGCAGCGGCTCGATATAAACTTAAAGATGACGAAAATATGGAAGGTGTAGAACAGATCGTAGATATAGAACAGGTTACCTACGAACTCAGTAAGATGATCAACATGCCATTAGAGATTGTTGCTCAGAAAGAAAGCAAAAATCTTTCTGATCTAGAAGGAAATATGAAATCATCAGTTTTGGGTCAAGATGGAGCTATTGATACACTGCTAGATAAAATATTCGTCAGCCAAGCAGGAATGAAATCACCTAACAAACCTGTTGGAAGTTTTCTATTCCTAGGACCTACTGGCTGTGGAAAAACTGAAACTGCCAAACAATTAGCAGAAAAGATGGGAATGCAATTAGTTCGATTCGACATGAGCGAGTACCAAGAAAAACACTCGGTGGCTCGTCTGATCGGTGCTCCACCGGGCTATGTAGGATACGAAGATAATTCCGGTCAACTGATCACTAAATTACAAGAATATCCCAATTGTGTGTTGCTGCTAGATGAAATCGAAAAAAGCCATCCTGATGTTTCTAACATCTTGCTGCAGTTTATGGATAACGGTTTCGTCACAGGATCGAATGGCAAACAGGCCGATGGTCGCAACTGTATCCTTATCATGACCAGCAACTTAGGTGCCCGGGACAACGAAAACAACACCATCGGGTTCGGCGAACTTGAGCGCGAAGGAGAAGATGATAAAGCTATTAAAAAGTTTTTTGCTCCGGAATTTCGCAATCGACTAGATGCAGTAGTGAAATTTGGTAGATTAAACATCGAAACTGTAGAAAAAATCGTACATAAATTTATCAACGATTTAAACTTCCAACTTAGAGACAAGAATATTGAAATAGTAGCAGATGATAATTCTGTTAAATGGTTGGCAAAAAACGGATATGATCGAAAAATGGGAGCCAGACCGTTAGCCAGATTGATCGATAATAAAATAAAATCACCGTTGAGTAGAAGGGTTCTGTTTGGCGATCTCGTCGACGGCGGAAATATACACATCCAACTATCTGGAGAAGAAATCACTTTTACCGTCACTGAACGGGCGAAACCGTTAACAAAACAACAGAAAAAATTATTAAAGAGAGGATCTCCTTTAGTGATGGAAGAAAAAATCGAAGATGCACAAACATAGTATCACTAAAAAGAAGTTCTACGGAAAATGGTTGTATAAGGCCGCACTAAAGATTCCCGGTGTGGCTATTCTCCGTGCGAATTCATTAGATGGTGCCATCGAGTTATTGAATAAATGTTTCTCAGATGACCATACTAGATATCATTATTATAAAAAAGCCTTTGCTAACAAAGAAGATATGACTAATTTGTGTCAGTATCTCAAATCTTTAAGCGCAAATGATTGGTACAAAAGGATCGAAAGAGATAATATAGATCTCTATACGAATGATCCAAAAATTCACAATTATCTTGTTAACAGATTCCGACACATATTGTGTTTGGTCAGCGAACCAGACATTTCTAGAAAGGATGAATACGAGGATACTCATCACATACTTTGCAAAAAATTACCTCACGATCGTTACAGATATCGCATCTATCTCAAACCGCACAATATGCATGGTGATAAATCGGCCAAAAAAAATTATATCGATTGGTTAGAAACTCAAAATAGCGTTCTAATATCTCAAGCGGTCAAAAAATGGTTCATTGTCACTGATTGGAATTGGGATCCTAGATATATTTTAGTAGAAGATCATAAAACGCTGCTGTTTTTACACATGAGAAATTCAGAAGTTCTAGGAAGGATATATGAATATATATTATCCGATAAATAAGAGATGCCCATCGAAAACACAGTATTATTGTCAAACATAAGCACAGAATCAACTCCCGGAATCTTTTCTTATGGAAGCAAAAAAAAGGCCGCTGGTTATCACAAAATCAGTGATGGGCTGCATACAGCGATTTATACCGTGAACAGTTTTTCCGGGACCATAAAAATACAAGGTACTCTAAATCTGTATCCGGGGGACAGTGATTGGTTTGATATCGATAACACAGAAATAGGTGGAGATAGTTCTGAGATAGGCGGAGCAGATGGATTAAATTTCACAGTCTCCCGTAATTTTACTGGCAATTTCCTTTGGATCCGTGCAGCATACCACTTAGAGAACGGTATCATAGTAGATCTTAGGTTTAGTTACTAAAAAAATATTCACGATAAATATAGTATCACCTCGCGGGAGATACTATGAGAGACCTTTTATCAAAATTAGACGCTATAATCAGCGAAACAGCACTGAATCAAAAAGATCCTAAAGCAGACTATGCTGCAAAGAGCAAAGCACTTGACGATCTAGAACGGGATGGACAGACCGATAAAAGTGCCATACAACAGCGAAGATTAGATCTAGACAAAGAAGCCAAAACTAAAAACGTCAAAGAAGACACCGTTTTCGAAGTAGGTGACGATTTCGGTATCAGTTTTTCCAAAGATCTCGAAATAGCCACAGAAATCGTGGGTTTCGTAGAAGATGGAATCGTTATCGATCTAGATGAACAGGCCCTAGCTGTGTTGGAATCCGAGGGGCTGCTGTTTCTAGAAGGTGAGTTAGTCAACGAAGAAAAACAAAAAGGTGTTGACGGCAAAGTCTGCTGGAAAGGCTACAAGCGCATGGGCACCAAAATGAAAGGTGGCAAACGTGTAGACAACTGCGTCAAGGTAGGTGAAGATAATGATGTAGATGAAAGCGGTCTACAATATTACACAGGCAAAAAGAAATACGGCAAAGATGGCATGGCAGCATTAGCACAAGCAGGTCGAAAAGGTGCTTCTGAAGAAGAACTAGGGCGCATCAAAGACAAATACAAAAAAGAAGATACAGATATCGAAGAAGCAAAATATCCTTTTGCTGGTGCTAAGGTAGGACAAAAAGAAGGTCCTGCAGGACAGTTGAAAGGCAAAGATCCTGCAGGTTATCCTAAAGGAAAACTAGTAGGTGGTGAAAGTATAGAAGAAGGCATGGACGAAGCCAAATATCAAGGTAGAGAGGTTCCTCTAGGTAAGAAAATGGCCGGTGATGTAAAGAAATCAAAAGTTTATGTACGCAAACCAAATGGTAATATTGTCAAGGTAAACTTCGGCGACAAGAAGATGCGCATCAAGAAATCCAACCCCGCTCGTAGGAAATCATTCCGTGCCCGTCATAACTGTAAAAATCCTGGTCCACGTTGGAAAGCACGTTATTGGTCATGCAGGTCTTGGTAATATGAAATTATTAGAAATGTTTAGTCCCATTGGGGCTCCTAAAGACGATCAACAAGATATTGATTGGTTAGAAGATCTTAAATTTTTTATCGACAATGACGATAAGATGCTCAATCAATTTTTCTTTCCTGCTATAAAAAAGCACAAGGAGCATCAAGGAAATCCTAATGCATACAAACTGTACATCAGACCGTTGAGTAAATGCAAAGAAGCCTATTGCAAAAAATTTGAAATCGAGCAACCGGAAGAAAAATTTACAAAAGAAAAGATTATCGAACTAGCCAAATATATCGCTTCAGAACAAGAAAACTTTTTGAAAAAAGGCGATTATAATTAATGTTATTATCAGAATTATTCGAAGATTCAGTCAAGCATGTTACATTCTGTTTCGGTAGAATGAATCCTCCTACCATAGGTCACAAACAGGTCCTAGATACTATGAAATCTCAGGGCGGGGAAATAAAGATATTCGTTAGCCAGAGCCAAGATGCCAAAAAGAATCCTCTAGATTATTCTACCAAGATCAAATTCATCAAGGCCATGTTTCCAGAATATGCCCAGGATGTGGTAGAAAATTCTAGCCTAAACACCGTGGTCAAGGTGGCCAGTTATCTCTATGATCAGGGATATACTGCTGCGACATTTGTCGCAGGTAGTGATCGTCTAGACGATATGAAAAAACTACTGGAAGCATATAATGGAGTAGAAGGTAAGAGCCACGGTTATTACAAATTCGAAGTGCTAGATTTTGCCAGCAGCGGTGAGAGAGAAGACGGTGCTGAAGGTGTTGCAGGTGTTTCAGCTAGTGGTGCCAGAGCGGCGGCAGCTAATGGCGACTTGGAATCGTTTAAAGAAGCCACAGGGGCCGGTGAACTAAGCGAAAAGTTATATGCGGCTGTTCGTAAAGGTATGGGCATATCAGAATCATACAAAATCGCAGAATCCGTTTCTATAGATTCAGCGATAAAGAATATCGTTGCTACAGGTGATAGTGTCGCAAAGACCTATGGCGATCTCAAGACCATGGCGGAGAAGTGGGTCTATAACAACGGCACGCTCAAAGGATTCCACAGGAATGCCGCAGGTGTAGGTAAACGTTGGTATGACACATTCTTTTGGAACAAGATGGAAAACGATCTACGCACACTGCTACAGAAAAATCCCAAGGCCGCAGCGAAGATACAAGACTTTCTCAACATAGAGAAGGACGACAAAGGTCATGTCAGTTTTAACATCATCGGACGCAGCCTGCCGAGAATATTAAACGACGTGGGCGAGAAAATGGGCAACGACGATCTCAAGAGATTTGGTGCTAACTGGTTCAAGCGACAGAAAGACTACGAAGATTATCTAGGTCGTGTAGAAAAAGAAGTAAACGATGAAGAAGATGATGATGACTTCTCTCCCGCACCTAAACAACCCAAAGACAATGTGGTAGGCCGTCAGAACGCTGCTGCCGAAGACATAGTAAACCAGATACTCAAGAGTATTGACAAGAAGGCTGCGGGAGAGATACGCAACATCATCGCCAGAGAGCCTAATAAACTACAGGCCCTGCAGAAAGAGTTAGCGAAACGCAACATCAAGGTAGGCGAATCGATACGCAGGATAAAGGAACAAATCCTCGCCGAACTGCTCGAACTAACTACAGAATTCGTGAAATTAAATGACGGTAGTTTTGTTCAGATACAATATAGACCGATGTTAAACAGGCAACCTATGCCAGGTTCCGTACAAATATCGGTAGCAGATCCAAGAGTCATTCCTAATATCACAACAGTTAGGCCGTTGGCCTCTGCGGGAGCATGGCAGCAGGACGCAATAAACAAAGCAGCATCATCTGGACAGTTAAAACAAAAACAATCAGGACAAGGTGTGGCGGAAGGCATCCGTGTGGTAGATCAAGACTACGATCTCGATCAAATCATATTAACTTTAGATATCGAAGGTCGGAGAGCATCATTTACCTATACTGATTACGATGAGAACTTTGAAAACGCAGAAAGAAAGGATGTGTTTGATCAACTACAGGAAAAATCATGGTATAAGGGTTTAGATCATCCTACTAAAATGGAGATCTTAGATGCTGCCTACAAGGCTATAAGAGGTGAAGAACCGAGCGAATACAAACCTACAGTTGGTGATGAGCCATTAGACATAGACGAAGGTGTCTCGGAAGGCGATTTAGAAGAAGACTGGCGGAAGAAATTGGCCGCTGCGGGCATGGCCGGCATGATGGGACTCAGCGGTGCTGCTGGTGCAGCAGATCGTGTACCGGATACTGCCAAAGAACCTATCATAGCTACTGTAGTCATCGACGGTGAAGCGAGGAGATTAGATCTCACTCCTAAAGGGTTTGACGATGTCAAAGAAGCAGAAAGATTTTTAAAAAAATTCTTGGCGGATCGAGGTATAAAAGATTGGCAGGCCAAGATAGAACGCAGTAAACCGGGAACAGGCAAGTATGAGAGGTTGACTATCTCAGGCATGGGTGGATTAGAAAGCATACATGAAGCGCCTATAGAGATGGATCCTAGCGATCCAATGGATCCTATGATCTACGGACACGATCGAGCCAATCCCGGAAAACTGAAATATCGCATGGCAAGAGCGGCCGGACAATTAAAAGATCTATCTTCGAGAGTAGACGGTGCAAGCGCCAGTGAATGGCAGATGATGGCTCGTCAATTCGAAGAACTGAAGATGAACATGGAACAGATAAGACATGCCTTGGAAGAACTGGGCAAAGTCAGGAAGAAGGGTGGCATTCGATCGAGAGAAATAACAGTATGAAAGCCAAAGATTTTATACCCGCAAGCAAACCTAGAAACTTTGTAGCCAAGAATCAACAGACCGCAGGCGCTGGTGCACATCGCGACAAGAAGAAAGCGCAGAAACAGGGCTACGAGAAGCACAAAGGCAAAGGTGTCCGGGAAGGCAGTAAAATCGCTGTAGATCGCAAAACCGGTCGATACTATGATCCAGATAAAGAACTTGACAAACTATTGAACCAACACAAAGCTCAATTTCAAGGTATGGCCGCGATTGAAAAAGCACAGAGTTCTGCTAAAAAAGCCAAACCTAAAAAGCCAGATGTCTCAGAAGGCGACGAACCAGATGAGCAGTATCTAGACAAGGTCATCAGCGATCTATACAAGGATACCTACGGTATGCGTCCAGATCACGAGTTCGGTCGAGAGTGGATGTCAAGCAATTACGAAGAAAAACTTGAGATCTATAACAGCATATTAAAAAATCTACACAGTGATATGGATGAAGGTATTGGTGGTACGATCGCCGGTGGCGTGGGTCAGTTCATTGGCAATAAAATCGATCCTCTACATGGAGAAATCTTAAGAACTCACGGTGAGATGGCTGGTAGAAAAGCAGAATATATTATACGAAAGTATATGCACTTACTACAGAAATCTCTCAAGAAACAACTAGATTCTGGAGAGAAGGAAGGTGTCCGAGAAGGCAGCGACTGGGGCGAACCTAGAGAGATACTGGAAAATGTTCTACAGACTTTGGAGCGTGAAGTAGAGTGGCCATTGACCGAGGTAATGGATCCTAGAGAAGTACGCCAACTATTGGCACCTATCATAAAAGCAGTAAATGATAAAATGATGAGTATGAAAGAAGCACAAGACGACTGGGGCGGTATGAGCCACAGAGAATTCAAGCGTAAAGAATTACAGCATGAACTAGGACATGAAGACGATCCGGACTTTGAACGCAAGATGCGCCAACAACAGATGGATAAGGATAAAGGCCCGTGGTATATCCGTATCAATGGTAAGATCTACAAGCAGAAGGGCGAAGCCAAAGTGTTCGACTGGAAAAAAGGTGCTAACAATTATGCCCTAGCCATACTGAAGAACAAGCCGGAGTTGCAAGGTAAAGTCCTGATAACTAAAAATCCCTCGGATCAATGATGGAAATCGCAGAATTAAAAAGGTTGGCTGGTATCAATGAATTTAAAGGATATGTAAAATACGATCCTGTAAATCCCAACGATGGTAGTAATATCAGCATAACTGGTAATGAAAAGGGCGAAATACAGAAAAAAAACAATATAAAACCAGGAACTCCTGAATGGTTCCAACTATGGTTTAGTTTGCCTTACATGACCGGGGAACGTCCAGTAGGAGATAAAAAATGGTTGAGATAACTGAAGCAGCAAAAATAAAGATCATAGATCTGTTGATTGACGAAAACAATCCCAAGTTATTTCTCCGCACCTTTGTGCAGGGAGGTGGATGTAGCGGTTTCAGTTATGGATTTACTTTTGATGAAGAAGTTAATGAAGATGATTTTGAATTTTCTCTAGATGAAAAATATAAGTGTGTTATTGATTCTATGAGTATGCAATACATGACCGGAGCGACAATAGATTATAAAGAAGAACTAATGGGTAGTCAGTTTACCATAAAAAATCCAAATGCTGAAACTACCTGCGGATGTGGGAGTAGTTTTTCTATATGAGAGCCCGAGAATTCATCAAAGAAGCAAGAAATACACAGGGAGATGTGGCCTCTGGTTTCGATCCAATCCAGAGCGATCCTCTGACCTTGACCTATGTGTTTCCTACTATGCCTGCGAACAATCCTTACAGGACCTACAGGTTCAGCATGGCCGTGGCCAATCATGATGCAGAACCTATGGAAAACCCTACCAGCCAGATGGCCATGATGTCGGCCTATACCAAAGAAGAAGATGACATGCTGAAGAAAGCCATGAAGAAAACCGGCGATCGTGGACACGTTGCAGGCAACCAAGGCAGTAAAGAACCAAAAGACACCGGTCATCACAGTCCTGTGGCACGGGCCAAACGCAATCGCTGGGGAGTGTAAGCAGTGAGAGCCCGAGAATTCGTCATCGAGAAGAAACGCCGCAAGCGTAGACCACGGTGGGCTGCCTATGGTCCAGGACCCTACGGCGGTTATGGCTACTACGCAGGTTATAGTGGAGACGGCGGAGGCGGTGATGGCGGAGTAGGTGAAGCCAGCTATCCCGGCAACGTCGGAGCCATGGAGATAACTAAATTCTTTAGGATAGCAGGTCCTAAAGAAAAAGATCTGTTGAAAGTGTTGATACAACGCAAAGACTACAGCCGAGCCTGGGCATTGATACAGGGTATCACGGGTGTAAAACTACAGGGACGAGAATTCCAAACCGACGAAGGATGGCGAGATACACTGGCTGGATTGGCGTTAGGTACCGGTGTAGCCATGGGCAGCCCTGCTGATGCTAAAACAAATGTAGAACGAGTTGTCGTATCACCGGGACAAACTGTGTATTCTATAGCCAAAGCATTTGATACTACCCCGGAAGTCATTCAAAAATTAAACAAATTAGATAAAGATTTTACTATCAAACCCGATCAGGTTATAAAAGTTCCTAAGATAGATACAGTTGAAATTCCTTCTAAAGAAAAAAAATCTATTGATAGTAAAAAATCTGTAGAAAAGAAAGATAAAAAGAAATCCGAAAAGAAAATAGACACCAACAAAACTCTAACCGGAAAACCTTTTGAAGCATTGCTAACTCGAACCGCTCGGTCGTCCGGAATCACAGATCCTATCGAACTGGCGGCTTTCCTAGCCCAGACTTCTGTAGAGACTGGAAGATTCAAACACATGAGAGAAGTCGGCAACAAAGAAAGGATCGAAAGGATGTACGATCTAAAATTCAACCGACAAGGTGCTAAGATACTAGGCAATACCAAACCCGGAGACGGCTGGAGATATCGAGGTAGAGGATTTATACAATTGACTGGCAGAGACAATTATACCAGAGCCGGCAGAGATCTCGGCCTCGATCTAGCCAAAGATCCCGATCTAGTGGCCAGAGAGCCTGAAGTCGCGGCCAGAGCCAGCGTATGGTATTGGAAAACCCACGTTAGACCACAGGTAAACGATTTTAGAGATACTGCTGCAGTTACCAAAGCGGTTCAAGGAGGGTCGTCTGCGCTGGATCGTAGAGAACGCGAATTCCAAAATTTTAAACAATTTAAATTGGCTAAAATATGAAAGCTCACGAATTCATAACTGAAAATTTTGCAGACGGTAAACGCAAAGGAAAGAGTCGGCCAGGTCGTGTAAAACGTGCAGGTGCCAGTTGTAATGGTAGCGTGACAGATTTACGCAAACGTGCTAAGAATAGTTCTGGGGAACGGGCTAAAATGTATCACTGGTGTGCTAATATGAAATCAGGGCGGAATAAATAATTAATGATGAAAATACGTGAAATATTCGAAACCGCCACAGCAGAATCAACATCCGCTGGAAGTGTTTCTGTGGGCGTAGTTTATCCTAATAAAAAAGCGAAAACTCCTAAAAACAAGGACGGTACAGCAAAAAACGCATTAGATCTGAAAGGAGCCAACTTGTTGACCGGTGGCTCTTTGGTCAAAAGATAAATATAATATCAACCTTTAGGAAATCTAAAATGGACTTCAAATCATTAATAAGCAAAATCGAAAGCATCGACGGAAAAATAGAAACTCCTGCTGCTCCACAATTGCCAAAGGCAATTAAATTAAATGAAGATGCAGAACTAAGAGTTTTAGCAGGAACTTCTTCTTATATCGCAGAGGCTAAGAAAAAAGCCGAAGAGAAAAAAGATGAAAAAACCGAAGAAGGCCTCGATATGAATCTCCTAAAGGCGGCACAGAAAGGTCAAGAAGGCAAACCCATAGGTAAGCCAGACGCAGAAAGCGATAAAAACGTCAAGAAAAAATACGGCTACAGAATGGATGGTGAACCTGCGGAGCGTGACGATGATCCTACGAAACAAGAGCGTCGTGGTCGTAAGCGCAAAAACGAAGACGTTGAAATTGATACTGACAAATTCAAATCTAAGTTTTCTAAGATGGTAGAAGCCAAGAAAGATAAAATGTCCAAGAAAGACAAAAAGGTAGATGAAGGTTCAAAACCAGATTTCTTAGATGTAGACAAAGACGGCGACAAAAAAGAGCCAATGAAGAAGGCGTCTAAAGAAGCGGGCAAAAGTAAAGAAGGCGACAAAAAAGAAACCAAAGGAATGACTGCTGCACAGAAAAAACTTCCTCCTGGCTTGCAAAAAGCCATCGCCAAGAAAAAAGGCACTAGTGAAAGCGTAAAAATCCAGAAGAAGGTAGTTGCTGAATCAATCGATCAAAAATTAAGCCTAAAAGAAATGTTAAAATTAGTTAACGAAAGTGGAGGACAACAAGCGATAGATCCCGTAGACCAATCCCTATGGACGTGGGCCAATCGAGTCGCTGCCGCCAAAATCCAAGAAAGTCAAAAAGCAGAAATTTTTGCTGCTATGATCTATGAGCGCAACGGCGGACGTTTTGAGATGTACGATGTCCTAGCAGAAGATCAAAAATAATTTAACCAATCGATGGATAAAAGCCAGTCACCCGTTGACTGGCTTTTTTTATGGCTATATAATACACCTATAAGGAGAACATCTATGGCAAAAATGTATGGGCCGGAAGAAAAAGCCAAACTAGAAAGATTGATCACTGAAGGTTCAAACGTCCTGCGTGAAGTAGAAGATCTGCAGGAAGGTCTCAAAGAAACCGTCAAAGCTGTCGCAGAAGAACTACAGGTCAAGCCTTCAATCATCAACAAAGCGATACGCATCGCACACAAAGATAACTGGAAGAGCCACGAAGAAGAGTGGGATGAGATTGAAATGATTTTAGGTGTTACTAAGCGGTTACCAGAAAAGGATTAAATGCATCAAATCACAGATGTTGTAGTAGACATTTATCGCTGGGCAGAAAGGGATTATCATGAATGGCCGTTTAGGTTTTTGGTTGAAGTCATCGCTTGGGCTATTTCTATTGGTTGTTCTATTACCATGGCTCTCACCGTTCCTACCCCACCCTTACTCATATTATATCCTATATGGATCGTTGGCTGTTCAATGTATGGTTGGGCTGCTTATACTCGTGGTAGTTTTGGTATGCTTGCCAATTATCTACTTCTTGTCACGATCGACTCCCAAGGCCTGGTGCGGATGATAATTAATTAGTAAATAAGCATAGATGGTAGGCGGGGCCATAAACCGCACTAGAGGTATTTGCGAGCCACAAATCGCATATGGAGGAATATGAGTTACGTTGACGCATTCTATGATCGCGACGACGACATGATCCGTGTCGTTGAGCGCAATGACAAAGGTGAAAGGCACTATAAAGATTACGCTGCCCGACACATCTTTTACTATTACGATCCCAAAGGTAAGTATCAATCAATCAAGGGTGAACCTTTAAGCAGAGTTTCTAGCAAGAATGTCAAGGAACATCGCAAGGAACTGGCCATACATTCTAACAAGCGATTGTATGAATCGGATATAAATCCGATTTATAGATGTCTAGAAGATCATTATCTAAATGCAGATGCTCCTAGTCTAAATGTAGCGTTTTTCGATATCGAGGTGGATTTTGATCCCGAACGTGGCTATGCCGCTCCGGACGATGCTTTCATGCCCATCACTGCCATCGCGATCCATCTACAATGGTTAGACACTTTAATATCCCTCGCTATACCTCCTAAAACACTAAGCATGGAAGAGGCCAAGCGGGCCGTAGAAGAATTCCCTAACACCATGCTGTTCGATAACGAAGCAGACATGTTAGATAGTTTTCTTCATCTTATCGAAGATGCAGATGTGTTAAGCGGCTGGAACTCGGAAGGTTTTGATATTCCGTATACTGTCAATCGTGTAACTAAAGTGTTAAGCAAGGAAGATACTCGTAGATTTTGTTTGTGGAATCAGTACCCCAAAAAACGAGAATATGAAAAATTTGGTAAAACTGCAGTAACCTATGACCTCATAGGAAGGGTACATTTAGACAGTCTAGAGATGTACAGGAAATACACCTATGAAGAGCGACATACTTACAGACTAGATGCGATCGGAGAGATGGAAATAGGAGAATCCAAGACTATCTATGAAGGTTCCTTGGATCAACTATACAATAATGATTTTCGTAAATTCATCGAATATAATCGTCAAGATTGTGCTTTGTTGAATAAGTTAGATAAGAAATTAAAATTTCTCGATTTATCTAATAAATTGGCTCACGATTGTACCGTGTTGTTACAGACTACTATGGGCGCTGTGGCGGTAACTGAACAGGCTATTATCAACGAAGCACATCGTCGTGGTATGATCGTTCCTAATCGTAAGAAGATGGAAGAACAAGGTGATACACAGGCAGCAGGTGCTTATGTTGCTTATCCCAAAAAAGGTATCCATGAATGGATCGGTTCATTGGACATTAACTCTCTGTATCCGTCAGCGATTCGTGCCTTGAATATGGGTCCAGAGACCATCGTCGGACAGTTGCGCCAAGATGGTACTAAAGATTATATCGCAGCAGAACAGGCCAAAGGAAAATCATTTGCCGCAGCTTGGGAAGGAATGTTCGGTAGTGTAGAATATACCAGTGTCATGGATAGAGAAGTCGGGAGAGAAATCACTATAGATTGGGAGAATGGCGGAAACGACACGTTAAGCGCCGCACAGATTTACGATTTAATATTTGATAGTAATCAACCGTGGATGCTGTCAGCCAATGGTACTATTTTCACCTATGAGAAGGAAGGTATTATCCCTGGACTCCTAGCACGTTGGTACAAAGAACGAAAAGAGATGCAGGAAAAACTTAAAGAATGTATCGCTGCCGGAAACAAGATCGAAGAAGAATATTGGGACAAAAGACAGTTGGTTAAGAAAATTAACTTAAACAGTTTGTATGGCGCTATTCTTAATCCCGGTTGCCGTTTTTTCGATAACCGCATTGGACAATCAACTACGTTAACTGGTCGTACTGTCGCTCGGCACATGGCTGCTAAGGTTAACGAAATTATTACCGGAGAATATGATCACGTAGGTCGTGCTATTATCTACGGTGATACAGACTCTTGTTACTTCTCTGCGTATACTACGCTAAAGAAGGACATTGAGAAAGGTAACCTTCCTTGGTCTAAGGAATCAGTTATCGAACTTTACGATACCATAGGAGAAGAAGTAAATGGCACGTTTGTTAAGTTCATGCAAGACGCCTTCCATACTCCCAAAACTCGAGGAGAGGTCATCAAGGCAGGTCGCGAGATTGTTGCAAGCAAAGGACTATTCATCACCAAGAAGCGATACGCAGTCCTCTACTACGACAAAGAAGGCAAGCGTACCGATGTTGATGGTAAAACAGGAAAAATAAAAGCCATGGGTCTAGACCTTAAGAGGTCAGATACTCCGGTGGTCATCCAAGATTTTTTAAGCAAAGTGTTAGAAATGGTGTTGGCTGGAGCGAAAAAAGAAGAAGTGTTGGAATATATCACGGATTTCCGCACGGAATTTAAGACTCGTCCGGGATGGGAGAAAGGTAGTCCTAAAAGAGCCAATAATATCACAGAGTATGCTGCCAAGGAAAAGAAACAGGGCAAGGCTAATATGCCAGGACACGTTCGAGCCAGTCTAAACTGGAATACCCTGAAACGTATGATGGATGACAAGTATTCGATGCAGATTGTCGACGGGGCTAAAGTTATAATTTGTAAGATCAAAGATAACCCCATGGGATATACCTCTGTGGCTTATCCCGTAGATGAACTTAGATTACCGCAGTGGTTCAAAGATCTTCCATTCAACGATGCAGAGATGGAGACCACGGTCATAGACGAAAAACTAGAAAATCTGATTGGTGTTTTAGAATGGGACATCAGTTCAACAAGGTCAGATAATACATTCAGCAAATTGTTTGATTTTGAGTGATTTCAAGGTTGATTTTCATTCCAGATCTAAATATAATCTTAATAAAGGAAAACTAAAATGAAAGATATTCTCCAGGACATCGTAAGCCACACACAAAATCTAGGCTTTTTAACCACAGTTAAAATCACAGGCACTAAAGATTCCACTGGTGTTTTTTCGATCGCTGACGATCGATCCGTAATTATGGAAGCCAACACACATAATCCCTATCCGGACATGATCGGTGTGTTCGGTATGCCTCAACTTAATAAATTAAAATATTTGCTAGACGGTGGTGAATACAAAGATGATGCTAAAATCACTATTACATCAGCAGAACGTAACGGTGAAACTATTCCAGTTGGCATCCATTTCGAAAACAAAGACGGTGACTTTCGTAACGATTATCGCTTTATGAACAGCGAAATTATCAACGAAAAGATGAAGACCGTCAAGTTCCGTGGTGTCAGGTGGGATGTAGAGATCGAGCCTACTGTGGCTGCAGTACAGCGTTTCAACTTCCAAGCAGGAGCCAACAACGAGCATCCAACATTTCTTGCCAAGACAGACAGCGGTAATCTTAAGTTCATCTTCGGCGACGCTTCCACACATGGTGGAGAGTTTGTGTTCGCTATGGGTGTAGAAGGCAAACTACAGCGTGGCTGGACTTGGCCCGTGCTGTCAATCTTAAGCATCCTTAAGATCGCTGATGTCAATAACACCAAGATGGCATTGAGCGATGAAGGTGCTATCCAGATCACTCTTGACAGCGGCTTGGCTACCTACAAGTATATCATTCCTGCACAGGCAGTCTAATGAAAACACCAGTCGATTTAACACCACTACAGAAAGATTATGCGGTATATTTGCCAGCGATCAGTGCTTTCTATTCTGATTATGTTGCTAAACAACGTAAGCAAGAATTCATCCCCAAAGATCGTATTCCCAAAGGATTCGATCAAGGTGTAGAAGGAATGAACTTTCTCAATCCAGAGCAGGGCTATTTTTACTACAAATATGGTCTGTTCTCTGCAGGTCATGCCCAGCTAGATCTTAATAAGACGATGGATCAAGACGCTATGATCCAACAGCGTAATAGATTTAAGACATTGATCCTAGGTGATTCCGGTGGATATCAAGTAGGTAAAGGTGTGCTCAAGTTTGATTGGCTAAACTTCGAAGGACCGGCTGCAAACAAGACTAGAGATGATATTCTTAACTGGTTAGAGCTCACTGCGGACTGGAGTATGTTGCTAGACGTGCCTACATGGGCCTGCGACCATATACACAGCCCTAAAACCGGCCTAAAATCGTTCGATGACTGCTTGACGAAAACTCGCTTTAACAACGAATATTTCTTAAATAATAGATTAGGTGCTACTAAGTTCTTGAACGTTTTACAGGGTTCGAACTGGGAAAACGCAGAAACGTGGTATCATGGTGTCAAGGAATATTCAGATCCCAGTAAGTGGGGTGACAAAGCCTGCGAAGGGTGGGCTATGGGTGGTGCTAATATGTGCAAGATGCCTATTACGCTTCGCAGACTGATTACCATGCGCTTTGATGGCATGCTTGATGGCAAGGATTGGATGCACTTCCTCGGAACAGCACAATTAGACTGGAGTTGTTACTTAACCAGCATCCAAAGACAGATCAGGAAACATGTAAATGAAAACTTCACTATATCGTTCGACTGCGCATCACCTTTCATCGCCACAGCCCACGGGCTTGTCTATACTAATGCCCAACATACCAATAAGCGATTTTCAGTTATCATGGACAAAGCCCCAGATAATAAGATGCTTGCCGGACGGCACGATATTCCTTTCCCATTCGAAAGCGAGATTGGACGACGTCTCAGCATCGCTGACATATGCCATTATGCACCAGGAATGCTGAACAAGATCGGCAAAGAAGGTAAAACATCGTGGGACAGTTATGGGTATGCGCTGATGATGGCACATAATGTCTACTGCCATATCGTTGCCGTGCAGAGAGCAAACAATCTCGCAGATATTGAAACAAAGACCTATCGTCCAGATTGGAGGCGTTGGAGAAAAGTAAAAGATGCTGACAAGAGCGACGAGTTCTCAGAATGGGTTCCTCGTAATATTCTTTACTTCGATCGATTCGTGGAAGAATTATTCGACTGCAAAGATCGAGCATCTGCATTTGAAATGATCGCAGAAGCAGAAAGGTTGGGATTCCTACAAAATCTAGAAGGTGCTAGACTGCGAGGTGGAGTCACTAATATCATGAACAGCCTTTTTGATGAAATCAAAGAAGACGGTGAACTAGCAGTACCTTGGACGGATGACAGAGAAGATGATGAACTAGACAAACTCAAAGCGGACTAAGGAGACAATCATGTTTGAACGTAGAATCCAGACACTAGAAGAAGCACATAGAATCTTAGACAAACAAATCGACGGATTGGAAAAAACCGGCACATTTTCTGACGAACATTTAAGCAATTTGAAGAAACAGAGGTTGCATTATCGTGATGAAATTGCTAAACTACGTAGACAGCAGTGGGAATATGAAAGAGAACACGTGGACTACGACGATGAAAGATAAAAAATATAAATCCAATCAATTCGCCCTAAATCGCAAGCAGGTCGAAAAACTTGCTAAGATGGTTGAGAATTTTCCAGATGTAGAATGGTTTACTTTAGAAGAAAGCCTAGAAAGTGGTATTGGTCCCACTATCGTTGTTAGATTTAATCTGTTTGGCGATAACGACAAGGACATAGATACCACCATTGACATAACTGATGTGAGTACCTGGTAATGAATAGAGATTATAGCACTGGCCAGAAAGATGATGTGACATTCTTCGTCGGTGACGAGATCGAACACACTCCTGCGTATGGAATGAAAACTTTGTTCGTAGTAGGTCGACAATCTATCGAAACTATCAAGCACGTTCTCAAAGACCAAGATATCCAGCATATCTTCTTTGGTGCTAACCATAGTTTCAATCCGGAAGGCTACGATGAACACGAGAGTTGGGAAACAATGATCACCTATTTCCTAGAACAGGGGTATTGGTGTAGTCTAGATATTCCTATGAATCAGATAGAAGAGTTCAACGACGGTGGCCTCAACGACTACGATCGTTTCATTCCGCAGATCCGTGTGCCTATTCCTTACGCCCAACTTTGGAACTACAACACGATGGTCAAGATCGATGACAAAGACTTTAAAGCAACCAATCCCGGTGTGTGGTCACACAGCCTGCACAAACTAATGGACCGATCTGTGTTCACTGATTGGACTTGCTATAAAAACGATAAGGTGCTATAATGAGTAGTGGATATAATATTACAGGTGCCAAACAGGCGCCTCTTTTTGAGGATTAATTACAATGAAAATTATTATTAAAGAAAACGCCGGATACAGGCTTTTACTAAAGAAAAATCCCTGTCTTCTTCCGGATGGCCTAAATAATATCGAATTTACCGGTGAAGAGCTCAAAGACGGAGAGATCATTAACACCAGCACCTATCAGTTCTTCATGACCCGAGACGAATTAAACACCCTAGCGAAGGCTCTAGCAGCATGATCGTAAAACAAGACATCCGCCCAAACAAGATGATCTGGGTTACTTTCCAGAAAGAAGGAGTGCATAAATACCCAGCGGCCTTGACAGATCCTAGTCTGGCCACAGGAGATGAATATGATGTATCGTTTCTTGGCTATCCTCATCGCCATATCTTCCATTTCCGGGTGTGGATCTCTGTGTTCCACAACGACCGGGACATCGAGTTCATCCAGTTCAAGCGTTGGCTCCTGTCGCTGTATTCCAAGACCAGAGGATCCGATGTCCTGCGTGATCGGCCCGTTTCCGATAATCCGGATAGAACTGGACTGGCACAAACCACTACACTCCAATTAGATTATAAAAGTTGTGAGATGATGTCGGACGAACTGTACGAGGTCATCAAAGCAAGATATCCAGATCGTGAGGTTTGGATTGAGGTCTCCGAAGACGGAGAAAATGGCAGTTTTATCAAATATTAACTTAACGTGTTCTAAAAGGAAATAAAAATGGCTCGTAATTACAGAGATTATCAATATTTCGAAAATCGTCCCGATGTTGTAAAAGTTTGGGATGATCTAGATGCATATCTAGATTACTGTCGATTCGAACTCTGTGAATTTAATCCTGCAGATCTTTATCGTAAAGATTCTGTAAATTATCAATCTTACCTAGCAAGCAAGCGTCCTCGCAGACCTTACCAAGGAAAGAATCCTCGATGGGATAATAACGGAAGACGCAATGGCCAGAGTTTTTCTCGTTGATCTCGAGGCTGTAGAAACTAGGTATACTGGACAGTGGAAAACCCACCTGCCCGATCTCCTGCAGAGGCACGGTCATGATGTTCAAGTTATCTCTGGCTTGGAAGATATTCCTAAAGCCACTACTTCTGGCGCCTTTCTTAATTTTGGCGGCACAAATATCTATAAGGCTAGCCAGGTTGAGAAGATGGGCAGACTTTTCTGCGAGGATAAGGTAAAGGCAGGAGATCACTTCATCTTCACAGATGCGTGGCATCCTGGCGTCATTAATCTCAAGTACATGAGCGAGCTGCTAGAGATCCCCGTAAAAACACACGGGCTCTGGCATGCTGGATCATACGATGAGCAGGATTTTCTGGGTCGCCTGATCGGTCCTGCTCCATGGGTAAGGCATGCTGAGAAATCGTTCTATCACTGTTTCGACCACAACTACTTTGCCAGCGAATTCCATGTAAAGATGTTCTTTGACGAACTACTACACGATGGCGTCCCCTTTGACAATCCTTGGTACGACGAAGACTGGCGAGATCGCTATACAGACTATAATCAGAAGATTGTTCGCACAGGTTGGCCCATGGAGTACATGGCGGATACTCTGCTCATGTATAAAAACATGCCCAAGAGAGATTTAATCTTATTTCCGCATAGACTAGCACCAGAGAAGCAGGTTGAGATCTTTATGGATCTTAAAGAAAGCCTTCCGCAATACGAATTTGTAATTTGCCAAGAATATCCCCTGACTAAAAACGAATATCACAATCTCTTAGGCCAAAGCAAACTGGTTTTCTCGGCCAACCTACAAGAAACATTGGGTATCTCGTGGTATGAAGGCGCACTGGTAGATGCTATCCCCATGGTGCCGGATCGTTTGAGCTATTCAGAAATGGCCTTAGATGCGTTCAAATATCCTTCAGACTGGACTCTGAACTTTGAAGCATATCGTATACATAGAGAAAAGATCGTGGCACAGATACACGACTACATGAATAATTATGAAAAATATCTACCTCGCCTAAATACTCAGGTAGATATTTTAAAGAGAGACTTTTTTAGTTGCAACAAACTATTAGAGATGTTAAAATAGCTGTATAAGGGATCCACCCCTTTAACTCGGAGAAAAAAATAATGGTAGTAAAGTTTAACGAATGGGCAGACAAGAAAGAAAAAAAGAGCGAAACCGCCGTTGATGCGATTGCAGACAAAGGCTACGAAGAAGGTTATCTAGCAGACGCTATCCGTGCTAGGATGAAGCGTGATGGTAAGAGATTTTGGGCAGGCGACAATATCTCAGATTATCTACACGAGTCGGATAAAGAACACTTAATCAACGAAGCCACAGAAGCGTTTGAAAAGGTACTAGATAAATTACTAATTGATAGAGAAACTGACCCCAATAGCCGAGGTACTGCTCGTAGATTGGCAAAAATGTACTTCAACGAAATCATGTCAGGACGATATGATCCAGCACCAGATTGCACAGCGTTCCCTAATGACACAGAAGACCGTTACGAAGGAATGTTGGTTGTCCGTAGCGAATTACGAAGTATATGTAGTCACCATCATCAGCCTGTATCTGGGGTTGCTTATATTGGTATCATTGCTGCAAGCAAATTAATCGGACTTTCGAAATATACACGCATCGCCCAATGGTGTGCTAGGCGCGGTACTCTCCAGGAGGAATTAGCCAACGACATCGCCAGAGAAATCGCCAAGGCCACAGGCGCCGAAGATCTAGGAGTTTACATACAAGCTCAGCACGGCTGCTGTGAAAATAGAGGCATAATGGCGCACAGTTCTTTGACGCAGACCACTGTGCTAAAAGGTGCGTTCAAAGATGATCCTGGCACCAAGAAAGAATTTTTTGATAACATCAAACTACAACAGGACTTTGCACCGCGATGATGGAATCTATTTGGGTAGTGGTAATCTTATTCGCTGGTATTAGTTTGGCTACCGCCAACCCAGCGCCTCTTGTAGCCGGATTGATTTTGGCCTGTATCGGTATATTCGTTGAAAGATTCTTGAGATGAACTGGTTTGAGCCACTGCGTGATGACCTGATGGTACAACAGCAGATTGGAAATAGCTGGGAACATTTCGTAGGTGTGATCATGCTGAACCAAACTGGGAGGAAACCTGTGAAGACCTGTCTACCAGAATTCCTATATTGGTTTCCAAATCCGCATGCTCTTTTAGCAGCGGACGAGGAATTCGTCAAGAGCATCATCCAGCCGTTGGGCATGGTAAATGTACGTTATAAAAGATTAGTCGGAATGACGAAAGATTATTTGACCTGGGATGGTTTAGATGCTACAATGTTATATGGTATTGGCAAATACGGCAGTGATAGTTATGAGATATTCTTCAAAAATAACTATGCAGTAGAACCCACCGACAAAGAACTTAAACGCTATCTAGAAGAGGAAGTCTTACAATGATAGAATTAGCAACGATTTTTATCCCGATAGCGATAGTCTGCCGAAATCTCCAAGCAGAAAGTTGCGAACTGATACAATACGAAGGATATTTTTTATCCAAACAACAGTGTTTTGACACGATAAACAGCACACTCAAATCTAAACTCAATCCCAGAGATCGTGGTCGTATACATGTCGATGCCTGGTGTATAGACTTAGAGATCGAAAAGGTAGATAAAAAATTGCTTCCCAAACCTATCTGATAGAAACCAAGATGAACATAAACGATATGCTAAAACATCAGATGGAAACTGCCTCGATGCTGTATATGGTGCTGAAAGATGGCGATTTTGAAACTCTACATAGATATCCTCACAAAGACTCAGACCAAGTCAAAGACATGCTCAAAGATTATCGATTCGTAGATATTAGATTAGGGATTCCAAGATTCGAACGCAAGGTAAAAAGAAATGCTGCTAAGACTGCTTGAACGATTAGGTCGTAAACGTATCATCATGGATAGGGTCAGCGATGAGCCCTATCTGGAACGCTATTACCTATTCCTCAAAGAACGTGAGCGTTTTCCCTTCAACATCTTCCTGCACAAATTCCTAAAAGGCGATCCAGACGATCTTCACGATCACCCTTGGCCTTATGCTACGTTAATCCTGCGTGGTGGTTATTGGGAGACCACTCCCAAAGGCCGATTCTGGAGAGGTGCTGGACATTTCCGTATAAGTTCAGCAGACAGTTATCACAGGATCGAGTTAAAAGACGATGTTACATGTTGGACCCTGTTCATGCCCGGACCACACAGGAAAGAATGGGGATTTGATGTAGATGGTAAATGGATCAAGTGGGACGATTATCTAAGGATGAGATATGAAAAAATTAGTGCTCAGCAATGACGATGTAAAAAATTTAACCTCTCGGATCTGCAGAGAGATCGTGGGATCACGATGGCATCCGGACTACGTGGTAGGCTTGACCAGAGGAGGGTTGACTCCTGCGGTTATGATCAGCCATTGGTTTGGCGTGCCTTGCGAAACACTCAAAGTCAGTTTAAGAGATGATGCGGAATCCGAAAGCAATCTATGGATGGCCGAGGATGCCAAAGCGGGTAAGAACATCTTGATCGTAGATGACATCAACGACACAGGTGCTACCATAGACTGGATTGTCAAAGACTGGCCCAGCGGTTGTTTCCCCGATGACAATAATTGGAAACAAGTCTGGAACGGCAATGTGCGATTTGCTGTTCTAGTAGATAATCAAGCCAGCAAATGTAAAGTGAAAATGGACTATACTGGTATGGAGATCAACAAAGCAGAGGACGATGTATGGGTAGATTTTCCCTGGGAAGATTGGTGGACCAAATGATGAGATTGAGATTGGCACTGGTCCATTGGATCTTGGGCAAACATTGCGGCTGCTATGTCATGGGCTATCATAAGTTGTGTGATTTTTCTAAAAGAGTTAAAAAATGAAAATAATGTTGCATTGTACAGACAAAGGCGTCAATGTAGAAGCAG
>Ga0194124_10000265_pt1 | contig 82594 bp, 159 predicted proteins | sample TA2KigCas0mmetaG_FD_148605 | JGI IMG/M metagenome (GOLD analysis project Ga0194124, IMG submission 148605) | Freshwater microbial communities from Lake Tanganyika, Tanzania - TA2015031 Kigoma Deep Cast 0m | ecosystem: Environmental > Aquatic > Freshwater > Lake | place: Tanzania: Lake...
GACCGGGATTAGCACAACGATGACGAGCACGGAAAGATTTACGACGTTTTGGATTGCTCTTTTTAATTCTCATCTTTTTATCGCCAAAGTTAACTTTCTTTACATTTCCAGTTTTTGGATCACGAACAAATACTTTAAATTTCTTTACATCACCACGCATTGGTTTACCGAGAGGAACATTTCTGCCTTTATATTTTGCTTCAGTAATTAATTTATCAGTTCTGCAGTATTTGCATTCATTACATGTTTTTTCTTCTTCAACTTCTTCACATCCAACTTCAAGCATACAAGATTTACCACCTTCTTCCATGCCTTCATGTTCACCCATAGCTTCTTCTAATTCTTCTTCTGTTAATTCTTCTTCAACACTTACTGATTGTAGTCCAGTTGTTCCTTCGTCTCTTTCTCCAGCAGCATTTTCTTCAACTTTACCGGTTGTTCCGACAGGTCCAGAAGAAACAGATTTTGCCGCATTTTCTTGGGCCGCTTCAGCGGCAGCTTGTGCCTGCAATCTAACTATTTGAGTTTGTAAAGATTTAATCTCATTCTCGTTATTTTTTTTTGCTGAATTTATTTGATTTTGTAATGCTTGAATGGCGTCTTTAGTTTCTTTTGAACCTTCATTTAAAATGTTATTTTTAAACTTTTTCCACTCAGTTAAATAATTTTTCATCTTCATTCTTCCTTTTTAGATTTCCAAGAAACTTGTTTTGAACTCTTTTTATTCTTCATGCCTTTTTTGGTACACGCTGAAGGTGTTGGACGGCATGCTGGATATTTGCCTCTTTTTTCACCACTTTGACGGCCACATGTTTTACATGTTTTACGACCGGTTTTTTTATCTTTACGACAAGTATTGCAATCTACCCAACCCTTGCTTTTACCTTTTCCACCTCTACGAGAGAACCAACCATGAAGACCTTGACTTTTCTCTTTGTCAAAAGTTGTTTCATTTAGTGTATCTTCTTTATTATAAAAATAAACTTTTAATTCTGCTTGTTTCCAAAAAGGATTATTTTTATCCAATTCGTTTGCCAATAAATATAAAGCAGAAGTTCTATGAGCACCATCATTAATATTGTTATCTATAAAAATAATTGGTGGTAAATTTTTTACACTCTCTGGATTATTTTTTAGATATTTAGCATATTCTAAAACTTTTGTTGTTACAGCCCAGCTATAATCTCCTAACCTGCGCCGAGTCCACCGCCGCCATCGCCGCTGGCCTCGTCGCAATTTATAATCTTTTAATACATCTTTATAATATGGAATATCTGGATGTTGTGAGATAAGTTCGCCTATTGTCATCTTTTTTTTAACAGGTTTTGCATCTGATTTAAATTCTTTAGGTTTACCGCTAGATTCACCTGGTTGTGGAACTTCTTCAGCTAATTCTTCTAATAATTCTTCATCTAATTCTAATTCTTCTTCAAGTTCTTCTTCTTTTATATTGCCTTTTTTCTTGCGACATCTTACAAGATATCCGGAAGCATATGCGCTCGGCCAAACTTTATACTTTGCTCTTGCTTTATAATAGCAAGCATCTTTTTTACCTTCTTCTATCATGTTTTGAAAATTTAATATCTCTTCTTCAATACTCATATCGCTATCATATGCTTGAAATTTAAGATTTGATAAAGTTTCTAAGTATCCTTGATTACGTAACATTTTAAATACAAGATTTTCTGTGGAATATTCCTCACCAGATTCTAATCCTGCTTGACGATACTTTCTTATCTTTTCTTTTAGTGTTTCTACGCCTTTAATTGCGTTTTCTAGATCTTTTTGACCTACCATCTGTGAAAGTTTAGAAATTTGATCTATAAAATATTGAGTTTTAACAACTACATCATTATAGTTTATATCTTTTTTGTTTGTTTCTGGTTTATTTATCCATTTATCGTTCATAACAGAATAAATTCCAGTGGAGTGATGTGGTTCGTTTACATCTTGAATATAAAGCTCGACTTCATGACCCATAATCATAATATTATGATTTTTATTCCAAATTTGTTTCTTAGCGTCAAAATAATCTTTAAATGCTTTTATATATTCTTCTGGAATTTCATCAAAATCAACTAATACATGTAAGTCGATATCTGAAAATTGATTCCAGTTATAATTTGCTATTGAACCGGTTAAGATTATATCTTTTATTTTTAATGGATGCTTAAAACCACGAATAAAATCGTGAGCTATTTGTTTTAACTTGATAGTGATGTTTGGATTTAATTTATTTTGTTTTAAATCCCAAATTTTGGGATATAGATCGCTTTTCGGTGTTAAAACCGAAGGGTCTACATTTGGTTTGACGGCATTTTCTTCAAAATTATTCATTTTTCTATCTTTTTAGTTTTTTTATAGTAATTAGGGTCTTCGCTTAAATGATCCTTTGCTATTTCTTTTGCTATTTTTCTATCTTTTGTGTGTTCTAATTTATGTTCGATAGCATCTTCTAAATCTTTCGCATCAAAATCGCTATCTGGGCGATTATCGCCTTTACCACCCTTTAATTTTTGTTTATCTTTTATAACAATTTTAATTTTTTCCATAATTTCTCACTTTTTTGGTGGTAGAACGCGCTTTGTTTTTCCGAAAACCGGTGTATCGTCGTTTTTTACTTCGATAATCTCCCAAATTGTTCCACAAACAGCATCACAACCATATAAATTTGCTGATTTAACTTGAAAATCTTCAATATTTTCAATAAGGTTTGGATTTTTGTAATCACACCAATAAAATTTTTCATCATTTCCTTGAAAAACACATACAGCATGCGATTGATATGTATCATCAGGCCATCTTCCCTTCATTGTGAAGATAGAAAACCAAACTTTTTTTGCTAAATTTGATTTTTTTATAGCAGCACACCAATAAATTGCATGATCGTCGCAATCACCAAATGATTTTTCTTGTTGAAGACGACATTGAATTACTCTTGGATGTATTAGATAGTCATTTATTACATTCGCAATATTATCGTGCTTATATAATTTTCCATAATTTAGTGTTTTTATTATTTGTTCTGTATTGAAGAATAGTGGAACAACGCAATTTGGAAGATTTTGTGAAATCTTCATCGTTAAAGAAAAATAAAGTTTGGTAAACCAAGCAAAGTTATACGCAAATTGTATAAACTTGTCTTTTAAATTCATTTTAAATCCTCAAACGCAGCAAATATTATACTTGGTAAGTCTGAAATTACTTTATATTTAGATAAATCTTTTAGATTTACCCAAGCGAAATCATCGTGTTCAAAATCCAGTTTTGGTTCTCCAGTATATTTTGTTGTATAAAAGAAAGCGTGTTTTTTCTGTTTACTTACTTGTGGTAAAAACACCAAATCTGTTGGTGAAACATTTAAACTTGCTTCTTCTTTACACTCTCTTGACGCTGCTTCTTTTGGATTTTCTTCTGGTTCTAATTTTCCACCAGGAAGTCCATAGTGTCCCGGCATCCAAGCATCAGTTTGAGACCGCCTTAAAATTAAAACACTACCATCTTTTATTATTACAACATGTGCGCTTGTAAAATTGTTATCTGTTATTTTTACAAGAATTTTAGACATAAAAAACCTCGATATACTAAATAAATAGTTTATCGAGGTTTGTTAAGTGATGGCTTTTTTAAGCCATTCTATGTTGACGTCTTTTAGATATATGTTATCTGTTTGAATTAATACATCATATAATTTTAAAAGATTTTTTGCTTTTACTATTATTCCTAATTTTGCCGGTGAATAATTTATAAGATAAACCAAATCACCAACTTCAAATTCAGTCCTTATCTTTTTGGCCGTCATCGTTCATATCAGTATAATAAGAATAATCCATATCAGTATTATTTGTATACTCAAATGTATAGCTTGATGGTTCATCGTCGTAATATGTATCGTATTTATCTTCTTGATTTGAGTCTGCGGGTGTTTTTAAATCCCATTCATTTGGAACGTCTTTTTTATCTTTTTTAGTTTCCGCAACTGGATCGGGAGCAAAAATCTTTTTTAACATGTCATCTGTTGTTTTCTTTTTAAACTTTTCCCATTCTTGTAATTCTTTTCCAGCAGCAGCCATATTGTGTCGCAAATTAGCAAGAGATTGAGAAGACATAATTAAATGATCTGATTTGAACCATTCATAATAACTACCAGCAGCTAAATTTTCCAATCCATCTGGAAACTTAACTTTTACAGCATATAAAAATTTACCTGGTCGCTCTTCATCATCGCTAATAAAATCAATAACACCAATTTTATCTAAATAATGTTGATATATATCTCTTGAATTATACCAGTGGTCCCAGCGTAGATCTGGTGTTGGAGTTATTTGAACCCAATCTCCTACTTTAAACATTATTCTTCTCCGCTAATAATAAAAAATAAAAATATTAAATGAGGTACCATTATTGTTGATAATAAGATTATTAAATATACATCAATAAGGTCCACATATTAAATATGTGTTTTATATGTGCGTTTACATTCAGGACACTTAGAAATAATATTATTTTCACCATCTGTTAAGAGGGAATAAGTTTCTCTAGAACAATCAAGGCAAATTGGGTTTGCAAATGCTTGCTGTTTTTTCATTAATTCTTCTGGTGAATCTATAAAAAAATCATCTGTTGAAAATTCATTTTCTAAGTATTCGTGCCAATATTTCTGCATTTTTTCTTCCTCATCTTTATCCATTTTAATTCTCGTAAATTGATCTGGTGAAATAGAAATTTTATATGATGTTAGAATTGCGGCTAAGAGATCATTAAACATTTTAATTATCACTCTCTATTAATTAATAATACCAAAGTCTTTTCTCATTTTTAAAACCGCTAAATTTTTTCCTTTTGCTTCTACATCAACATCAATTTTATTTTCCAGAATTAGTTCTTTCTGCTTTTCTGGAATATAGTGAATATTATAACTATGTTTTCGGCGCTCTGTAAAGGAGCCTTCTTCCATTCCCGGTTCAGTATTACTCAAATGCTGAAGAGGTTTAATGTTTCCCCAAGTTTTCATAGTTTCAATACACGCTGTAGAAATGTCCATGTTACCAGTGTTGAACGTATGGTGGTGGCTGTCCCACACAATCGGCGTTCCGGTTTTCTCATGGATTTTAATCAATTCTGGAACACTATAAGAACTTTCATCGTTCTCAAGCGTTAATCGTTTACGCGTTGATTCGGGCAAAGAAAGAATACTGTTGATTGCTCGTTCAATGTTTCCACGCTTGCCGCCATGTATGTTGATGGCGTAATAAGGTGAATGTTCAAAACCCATTTGATCAAACATCCAAGCGTGGTAGTTTAATTCTTTGATTGCGTTTTTAATTACATCATCACTATCACTGCTGATAACTGCAAACTGACCGGGATGACAAGTTACACGAATATCGTTCTTCTTGAAAAGATTTCCAAGAAGCTTAAATTTACTCAACAATACTTCGCTTGTCTTCGCAATATCTTCACAGAACTCAAAGAGTGGGAGAACATTGCTGGACATACGAAACGATTTAATATTTGCTGCATTAAGCTTAGGAACCAGCTTCAACAATTCATTTACATTGTTGATATAGGTTTCAAGGATTTGCTGTTGGCCGTATTTACCTTTTTTATACGCACCCAACTGCAATAATTTTTCTTCAATTGAATTTTCATAAACAATAGAACCATCACGTTTTGTGCACGGCTCCAACCACTGACAACAGATTGATAGACTCATGCTGCCTCCAAAGTCAGAGGCTAACACGTCCAAACAAGGAGCGCAACCAAACTACTTCTGGACTGGATAGTGTTGAATATAACCGTCTAAAATCATTTTTCTTAAAGAAGAATTTAAGACTGTTGTACTTCTCATTAAATCAACTGGAGTATCAGCACCATCGATAACCCATTCAACAGTTGAAATATTATTTTGAATATTTACTATAATTCCTCTTCTTCGAATCATTTGCTCTATTTTTACAGGATTGGGAATTTGCTGAATCAACAAATCACCAACACTTATATTACGAAAACTATAAGATGATGACATAATCATGCTTTAAAAGTATTCATGCTGATCTCAGCTAGTACTTTAATCTTTTCTACAGCTATCTTTAATATCTCATCTACAGTTTCTACATTAGCTTTATCTTTATCGTATTCTTTTCTTATTTCTTCCCATTTTTGTTCTAATTCTTCTAATTGAAGCTGTAAATCAAGTTGTCTGAAAGGTGAAGGTTTCATTTAGGTACCTCTTATAATTTAACTTTAAAATAACCAAATATTTCGTTTTCAACTCTCCATTTTATAATGGATTCAAATATTTCAGTTTCAAGAGCCATATCATTCCACAATATAGAATAAACATATTCAATATCTAATCGATCATATCTTACTTTTGTTATGATACCAGAAGACAAAGTCATACCATCGATATGCTCTGTAAACAAATCTCCAACGTTATAAAGTGGTTTTGTTGTCTTTCTCTTCATTACATTTTATTATCTTCAATATATATTTATTATCGATTTTTAATTTTAATTTATTACGCATGGTTGTTTCTGAAAGTTCATCAAGTTGTTTATGGCGTGCCCAAAGTATTTTATAATTTTTTATATTTTTTCCATATAAAGAATTATATTCTTCATGAATATCGTAAACGATACCAATATCGTGGTGTTCTAAATTTAGATCCACGGGGCAATAATGAATTAAATCTCCAACGTTGATAACAGATTTTTTTTCTTTCATAGCGCGCCTCATAAGCGCACCTTACATCTAACGAGCCAATATGTCAATCTTCTCCGAAATCTTCTTCATCATCATCCGGAGAGACTTGATCTTCTTCCATATATTGTGTTACGCTATTGATATAATCATTAGCAAGACTTATATAGGAAGAAACCCATCCAGGAAGTTCATCATCTTTTTGAATCAACTTATAAAGAACCAAGCTGTTTTTAATTAAATTACGAATTTCTCCGCGAGCCATTCTGCCTTCATGATCGTGCGGTTCTTTTCTTGGTTCTCTTTCGGCAACATCTAGCTCTTGATCGATCATTTCTAATAATATTTTATTATCTACCTTCATATTTGTTCCTTATTTAAACGGCCAGAAATCTTGTACGCCAAGCATTCGATCTAATTTATTTGCTTCTGCTCTTATTTCTTCTCTGGTTTTTTGATTACTTGGATCGTCAGCAGCCTTACCCATCATTAAACCTTTGAGATAAGTGGATTCAATATTAATCATGTGTTCTAATTGCTTAACAAGACTCGGTTGACCGGTTAAGCGAAGTTTTATATCTTTACCAAGAACCCTTGCTGAAACAATTTTATATATTTTTTCAGCAAAATCGTTGAGTGCTTTTTTACGAACTTTTTCATCATTCATATCAACAATTCCACCAGCTTCTTCGCCTTCTTCCATTCTTTTTGGACAGCCTACTGTTCCACGGCGTTCGCCTACGGCGAGATTATCTGAGCCTGGTTTATGAGTATTGTTTGTAAAATATTGACTATCTTCTAGCTTCATTTCATCGTTATATTCTATTACGTTGCCTCTTTGATATGGTTCTTTATAATGTCTCATTTAATATCTCCGATAAGTTCATTAATAATTATGCTAATCTAATTATAATAACACAAGAATGAAAAAATTAGCATCTCCAAGAGCAAATAAAAGCATAAAAAGAATATATCTTGTAATATACGATCAACAAGAATTTTATGGATATGACGCAAACGCTCCAATAAAAGCTTTTAAAATAAAAAAGAATGCTGATTTATATGTAGCAAGCAGAAACTTCGAATTCCAAACTGTTTGTATGATGGATGATGAAGATTATGAAAACTATGTTCTTTCAAACAATTATTCAGATTATATTGTATCTGTAAGCGATTTTAGAGACGCGCATGGATATATCAAAGAAGAAATATTGAGATTAGAAAAAAACAGAATACCAGTTAACATATGGGAAATATTAGAAAATATTAAACCATTTAAAATATTACCAATTGAATATATAACAGAAACAAAATAGCTATATATCAATCTGGTCGATAACGTGTGTGCTGCTAAATGATAATTCGCGATAAAACTTTTTCACGAATTCCTTGGTTATTTTGGCAATTTCTTTTTTGGAATCTTTATCTCGCAACAACTTCTCAAATTCATCACGAATAATCTTGCGAAGTTCATCTTTTGAAATCTCTTCGTTAATAAGTGAACTTTCTTTAAGAACAATTTTTATTTTATTCATGATGATGTTTTCCTGTACACTTCTATTGTATCTTTGGGCCAATGGAATATCTAATTTATCTAACGAAGGCATTTCACCTTTTATAGAATTATATAGAAGCCCAGAAGCATAATCATATAATTCACGAGTGTTTGGTGATTTTTTTATGCTTTTCAATAAATCACTTGGCAGAACATAAGCTTGCAATTTATTTGCTGCAGCAAATTTAGATTCTTCAGCTGTAAGCTGCGAATCAATAAATAATTTAAGCAATATCTTTACAGCTTGTGGAAAGATAGATAATTTATCGGGATTCTTTTGTTTAAATCTTTCAACATAAGAAAGAAATTTATCTGCTTCATCTTGAAGATCTGTTTGCATTTCAATATGTTGAAGATGATGTGACGTATCTCGTTCATCGCTTGATGTATTATCTAATACATCACGCGGAGGAAGACCAATCTTCCAATCACCAGCACCAAGAACGTTTGACATTGTATTTTGAAATAAATGCTGCAATTCATGACGAACACTGGTTTTGGTATCTTCTAATTCTGTATCAATATTTTCTATTATTGCTGGTATGCTTCGTGAGCCAACAGAAAGACCAGGTTCAGCTTCACCACGTGGTGTTTCAGTTGGAACAAAGAAAGAAGAATTAAATGTAACAATTATTTCATCAATATCCGATTTATATAATCCAGCATAATCTTTTTTTGTTGTTGTTCCTCTTGAGCCAAACTCAATAACAAATTGAATATCATTAACATCTTTGTTTTTAAAATAACGTTTTAAACGGTTTTTAAACGCTGCTGGTTTTATTCTGCCACGCAGATAGGTTTCAAGTTCTGGCCAAGCAACAAGGGCCATTATAAATTGTTCTATGGATATAGCTTCAATGACTTCACCATTCTTTATAACAGTATTAACATCTAAATCTCCAGTAAACCCAACTTGTCCAATGTCGCCAATTTCTTTTGCATATTTTTTTTCAATTTCTTTTAAAAGTTTCCCATATCTTGTTGATAGCCTGGGATTAGAACTAGATTGTTTATTTATAAAATCAATAACAAGTTTTACATAAGCAGCACGATAAGCACGTGTTACCTCATCAACAGTTTCTTGTGGAACTGGAAGTGTTCTGCTTTCTATTAGTTTAATTTTGATCATTTCTTTTTAACTGTATAAGATAGGGAGTTTGCTTTTTCTTTACCGCTAACATCTGGGTCATCTGGATTTTGGCTATAAACAGCATATGGTTGTGGTTCAAGCTTTAGCCAATTTGTTCCAGTGTGTTTAAATCTTGTTCCGCGAAGTTCTGGATTTCTTTCTAATTGCGGATCTGTTTCAAAAAATTCAATACGATTTCCGAAACCAAATCCATATTCTTTTCCTTGACTGTCAGTTACAGTATATGCATTGTTTAACATTTTTGCAAACTCTGGATATCCACCTTGTTGCAAGGCCGAATCATTGTGGTATAGTTTGCTAAGGTAGTTGATGATACCAGCTTTTTGAAATTTGCCTTTTGGATAATAATCATATCCTTCTACTGTAACTGGTTCAGTTATTTGTAAAGGATTCTCGACGTTCTTTACAACTGGTCTTGGTGATGCAACAGCGTATCTTGGAATAACAACTGATTTATCTTTCTCACCAATAAATTGTTTTATATCTCTCGTGAAATTAACATCATCTTTATTTGCAACTGTTAAAACGCCATTTATTTCAGCAGTTATACCAGCTTGCTTATCTTCTGCATTAACGTTATATAATATTTGTTTTAATTTTTTTTCTGCTTCAACTTTGAGTTTTCTTTTCTTTTCATTACTTGTCGACATGTTTGCAACAGCATTTGTTAATAATTCTGATTCACCGTATATAAAAATACGGTCAATTTCTTTTTTTATTTCTTCTTCGGATGCAGTTGAACCAACAAGTTTTGCAAATTCGGGTATATCTGCAATTATTCCTGTTAATGATTGTTTCATTTTTGCCAACTTAAGGGCATATGCACGATGACGACCTTCGTGATAAACAACTTCTGCATTACCAGAATCGTCTACATTAACTGATAGTTGAACTTCACCAGCTTTTTTTGGGTCAAAGTCACCTTCAATTCTTTTGCCTTCAAATGCTTCATCTTTGATCATTTTCATTAATTCTGCATCTGTTGTTAATGCGAGATAATCACCAACACGGAATTTAACTGGAACTCTTACATTTTCAAGCAATAATTGCCGTTTTGGTTTAGCAAAGCTATGCCAAGCATTATAAAACTGTTTGTAATTTGTCATATGAAATAAATAGTCAAAAGCAAAAATCCCGGAAAAATTCCCAGGAAATTTTTTATAAGCCCGATTTTAGGAGATGTTTTATAATTTTTGGAAATTTATAACGCAGTGCGAAAAGCAAAAGTTTACAAAAATTTCCCGTGTGTCGTGGGGGTACTAAGTACAGGAACAGCCCCCACCCGTCCATGGGGGACATACATTCCGGTGTGAGGGGGATCACCCCGTTATACTACACATTATCAGCGGGAATAAAATCGCAAACCTGATCGGTCAAGTGCTGAAACATATCAGCGCATTCGGCAACGGTTGCGTGATCGTCTTCGTCAAAAGCCAAGAGGATACGGTTGTCGACCACCACAAGCGAATACATAAGAGCAATGTTGCAGAACTGATCGGTGAGGCGTTGGTTGTTGTCCATACGTTTGTTGTAGCCCGCAGATCAGATCGGGTCAACAACAGATCAGGCGATCAGGTGATGCGGCTCACAATCTTTTTTTTCTTGCAAGATTCATGCCAGCTTGCCCGAGCCGGTTCGGCGGGGCTGGCACGCACCTTGCATGCCGCCCGCCGTTGTGATTTAGATCAAGGTGTGATCACGGTCGCTTGCTGGGCGCACCCGTGGCAACCAAGCCCATACCGGGGGCAAGCGTACAGCGAAGGGCAGCACGCGCAATCTCCAAGCCCGCAGCCGTAAGTTGCAGATTATTGGGATGCCCCTTGACAAGCCGACGAGCGCGCAAGCTGTCGAGGATACCGGGGCGAGCCATGAGCGGGTGACGCAGCGCAAGGAGATCAACGCTGGGGCGCAGACCGTTTTGTGCAGCGAAAGCGATATCAGCGATCACAGCAACCTGACGCGGGCCACACGTCGTGGTCGAACCGTAGTTGTGGCGAGCGAGGGTTTCGATCTTCTTGCGACGAGCGGCGACATTCTGCGACATTGTCTTGTCTCTCTGTTCGGGTTCTCTGACTCTGGCGCTACTTGCGGTGCCGGGGTCCGCTTACTTGTTCCGGCTATGCGCTTATCGTACACGGTGATCGCTAATCCGTCAACCATGACGAACGCGCAGATCACTTCGCCTTGTGTGCTCCGTCACACCGTCAGGTCTTGCGGGGGCTGGAATGATCTGTTAGTGTTCGTTTTCTTTTTTCTGCCCTTGCAAGTTCCATGCCAAGGTGCCCGAGCCGGTTCGGCGGGGCTGGCATGCCTTTTGCATGCTGCCTGCCGTTGTGAGTTAGATCACCACCAAGGAGGGAAGTCGGGCAAGGTGCGCATCAAGCGCATGTTTTCCATGTTGAGCTGCGTCACAGCGATCAAATGAGCGGCGTCACCGTCCCGGTTGTTTTCATCGGCCAGCGAGCGGTTGATCTCGCCCCGTTCGCTGTGACGCACCGCACGACGGACACGGCGCTTTGCGAAACGACGAGCACCGGGGGTCGACCAGCACATCGGGCAGAGACAAGCGGAATGACCAGCGAGGTTTGTCAAGTGTCGGGTGTTGTCGTTCATGGTTTGATCTCTATCAGAGTGATCGGGTTGTGTCAACGGACAACGAGAACGGATCGCAGCCGCCCCTTGTGACGGAAGGTGCGCGAGGCGCAGACAGCGTTGTGATCGTCATCGTCCTCGTCAGCGTGCAAGTAAGCAACGAACGCAGCGCGATCCGCAACGGGATCACTATCCGACAGATCCTCATCATCGGTCCAAACGCGGTTGGCTTCGTCCGGGGACAGCAGCGAGAGCGGGATCGTGGTGTTCATACTGCAACGGTAGCGGGAGATCACCGGGCTGTCAACCATCTCGCAGGTACTTGTTGTGTGCTGGATCACTTGCAGTGTGCCCCTCGCGGTGTTAGTGTTCGTTTTCTTTTTTCTGCCCTTGCAAGTTCCATGCCAAGGTGCCCGAGCCGGTTCGGCCGGGTTGGCACAGTTTTTGCTCCTATGACCTGAATCACACAATGTGCTATTGACAAAAAGAAGCCCACCGATTAGGTGGGCTCCCGTGCTATTGCTGTCCCTTGCGGGCTATGTATCTGCCGATCAGTCGTTCTTATCCCAACCACGGGGAGCGACGATGCTATCGTGCGGAAACTCGCCGCAGATCGGGTGATCCAGATAGACCGACATGTCGCGGAGGATGCGATCCGACGACCCATCATCGTACCACGAAAGTTCGTACTCCAGATCATCATCCGACAAGTCGGTGTCGCAGAAGGTGATCATGTCATCCTTCCAGACCCACGAATCATCCATCATGTAAGCAACGGGAATGTCAGCGAGCGAGCGGGTGTTGTTTGCCATGCGCTAACTGTATCGGGTGATCTCTCTGCCGTCAAGTCTGGTGCCGGTGTTGTGTGTGATACAGGACACTTGCGCTGTGCGGCTGGACTTGTTAGTGTTCGCTTTTTTTCTTTTCTGCCCTTGCAAGATTCATGCCAGCTTTGCCGAGCCGGTTCGGGCCGGCTGGCACGGAAGTTGCAAGACCCCTGCCGGTGATACAGATCACAGCGGGGCGCACACTATCAGATCACACCGGGGCAGTCAATAGGTTCCTGCGTGATAGGGCTCACAGCGTAGGGTGATCTCCACGAGCGAGACGCTTGACGGATTAGTGATCGCCCGGTATGATGACGCATCGCCGGTCGCGGTCCCGGTGAGACAGCAAACCAGATCGCTTGTGAGGCACGCTATGTCGCAGAATGTCAATCCCGTTCGCAAGGTTCGCGTCACGTCGCAGCAAGTGGCTTTTCTCATGCTGACCGAGGGTACTGCTGCTGTGCAGAAGCTGCACAACACGCCCGGTCACGAGATCGCGGCTGCAACCTTTGACGGTGCGGTGGATCTGCTCGCTTCGCAGACCGAGGCCCGCAACGCTCTGGAAGCTCTGCGTCCGGAACTGCTGGGTGATTCGGAGCCCGGTGAGCGTGGTCGTCCCGCTGCAAAGATCGGTGAGGACCGCAACTATAAGGTCCAGCAGGTTGGCGACGGTGATCCCTTTATCCGTCTGCCCGTGAGCCTTCTCGGTGCTGTCAAGGGCGATGTGGTATCGGTCACGTTTGGCCGCGACGGGATCACGGTAAAGACTTGAAGTCAAGCGGTTAGGGGTGATCCGCATCACAAAACCCCCGGTGGATGGTGTTGCATGTTTCATGCCACCCCGTCCGAGCCGGTTCGGCAGAGTTGGCATGGGTTGTGCATGCCGTCTGCCGCTATCTAATCAAACTGCCACAACCAAAGGCCCCGTTCAAGATAAGAGCAAGCCGCATGCATGGCCTGCTTTTTATCATCTTCGAACGGTGCATGACGGGCGAGGTGAAACGCCATAGCGATACACTCTTCGCGGGTTATTTCTTCGTTGTTAGGCTTTGACGGTGGGAGAAGAAAGCGAAGCATGGTTTATCCTTTCACTCGTCGTTCAGTTCATCAAGCAGATAAGCGGCATAATCGTCCATCCAATGCAGCTTTGCCATGGCCACTTCCTTTTCATCATGAGTGTAGCCTTCCGCGAGTTCCATCAGATAACCATCGCGAATCAGGGTTTGGATGGACGGGGTCTTGCGAGCGGTGTTGTTCGGCATGAGTTATTTCTAACACCCGATCACACCCGCGTCAACAGCAGATCTATTTTTTTTCTTCCCTTGCACAGATCATGCCAGCTTTCCCGAACCGGTTCGGCCGGGTTGGCACGGAAGTTGCAAGGGGAGCCTGTGTGATGCTTGTCACAGCTTGTCACAGATCACAGCGGGGGCGCATACTATCAGATCGCACCCGGCCAGTCAAGGGGGATCGGTGTGACCCTGCACACGCGATCTTGTGAACTCCCGCTGCGTTAGTGTTGACGGATCGGGTGATCGCGGGTATGCTGTTCCTGTCCCGAGCGGTTGACGGCCACCGGGGACGCTAACTAACCGACCGTCGTTGCCAGAGACAAGGAAAAGACCATGACCCAGAATACCGCTCCCGCTCGCAAGGTTCGCGTGACCGCCCAGACCGTTGCGTTTCTCGCCCTCACGGAGGGCACGGACGCTGTTAGCCGTCTGCATGCTACCCCCGGATCGGAGATTGCTCCCGCTACGTTTGACGCTGCCGTCGAACTTCTCGCAAGCCAGCCGGAAACCGCTGCCGCTCTTGCGGGTATGCGTGCCGATCTGTTCGGGGATGATGCGCCCGGTGAGCGTGGGCGCCCCGCTGCCAAGGTTGGCGAGTCCCGCACCTATAAGGTCCAGCAGGTTGGCGACGGTGATCCGTTCATCCGTCTGCCGGTTTCGCTCCTCGCCGCTGTCAAGGGGGGAACGGTCACGGTGACGTTCGGTCGTGACGGGATCACCGTCCGGGCGTGATCTGCGGTTGACAAGCCGATAGCCCCCCGGCTACAATAGGGGGCACGGTAAGCCGGTTTAGCTTCCCCCGGCGATGTAGCAACGGAAGCCAGAAACGAGGAGTCGCGGTGATCAGACTGTACGATTTAGGGGTGCGGCTTGCCGCCGCCAACCCATGCGACCGTTAGGGTCAGTGTCGCATGATGCTTAGGGGAACCCGGCCAGAGTGTGCCGGGTTTCTGTTTGTCAAGTGGGGATGTGTGATACAGATCACAACGGCAGGAACCTAGCAAGTTCCATGCCAGCCCCGCCGAGCCGGTTCGCCAAAGTTGGCACGGGTCTTGCAAGTCAACCGGTCATCGGTTTACTGTATAGCACGAACCATGCCAAGGCTCACAAACCGGTTCGGCCACCTTGGCACGATCTTTGCAAGCGTTTTTTTCATGATACACCGTGACCCGGATCACGCGATCCCCCATTGACAGCATGGTGGGCATGCGTTATGCTATGCGATCCCCCGGGTGATCCCTGTGTGACCGGGCGCACACCGGCAATCAACCGACTGGGTGGTTGTTTAGCTTGTATAGTGTATGATGAACCGGTGATTATCTATTGTGTATAGTGTATAGCGGGAGATAGGTGAATATCTCTCTATACTATACTCTATACCTTCTTTATGTTCTTTATATATCCTATACTGGATATACTATTTCTATATCTGCCGGATTTTCTGTATATCAACCGCTAGATATAGGGCAATCGACCAGTATAGCGCGTTGGGCCGATCATGTCAATCGGCTAACGTTATCCGTTTTTGTCTTGATCTACCGGTACCGGTGTGGTATAGTGGCGATGATGTGCCGGTTATACACAATATTTTATACTATCTACATTTTTTTGTATTTTTATTGGGTATTTTCTCTAACGGCTGACTAATTATTTATCTGGTTGTGTGGGGCTTTAATACCGCCACATTACAGAGTTTTTTTCTTTATTGCTTTATTCCAGCTATATACCGAACAACTTATATCTATATATAGCTATATCCAACAGTTCAGCACACTTAGAACTTTTTCAATTAAATTTTAACTGTTTTTTTATCTAAATTTGAATCAAATTTTTTTGGTGTAGCTACCTCTTTATTTAGTTCAAATTTTTATTGTGGTTTTATTTGGTTCTTTATATATCGTTCTATATCTCTATAGGTTCTCTTTGTTATTAATATCTTTTTTTTATATCCCTTTTATTGCTTTATTTGTTAAAAAAATTTGGGTCGGTTTTCGTTCTCGATTCTTTCTCTATATCTCTTTATTTATTTCTATTTTTCAATCAAAAATTTTTTATGGGGGGTGGAGGTAGGTGCTTCCATGGTTTATTTATATCCATTAGTAATCCTGCTAATTCATAATGGGCATATACATACCGGTTTTGTTCTTTAAAGAATTTTATATATATTCTTTTTTTATTGTCTCTGGATAGTTTTACTTCTGTTATATATCCTATCTCTCCTTCTGAATCTATTAGGATATCTCCTGGTGTAAATGTTGTTGGTTTATTCATATATGTTTATTATTTCTTTATTGAATATCTCTCTAATATCTTTCTATCTATAAACTTATCTAACTCCTCTTCATCATAACTTTCCTTTATATATTCTCCTACTGGAAGGTTTACCCATGATTCTAATAGGTACATGGTTGAACCATCCCAGTCATACCATATCTTTATTACTGTTGATAGTTCTTCTTTATCATACTTCCATACCATTACATCTCCGATATTGTATTTGGTATGTTCTTTAAACTTCATTGTTTATCTTTTTGTCTATCATATACTCTTTTATATAATGTTTTTTATTCTCCATTCCCGCAAATATAATTGTGTATATTCCACCTGTAATATTATCAGTTGATGGTGTTGCTTTTATTATTATTCCTATTTTGCCCATATAGTATTCTTTATATAAGAACTTCTCTATATCCAACTGTTCATCTGGTTCTGGATAGCTATCTATTGTTTTTATTATATCTCCCGGTTTATACTTCATTCTATGTTCTCTTTTATCTTGTATTCTATCTCTTCTTCATATACAAGATGTTTTTTTCCTTCTATGCCCGCAACTAATACTTGGTATATAACAACAGGATATTTTGTTGCTTTGGCTATATCATATACCGGATCAGTTGTCCCCAGTATTATTCCCACTTTGTCTCGGAATATCACATAGTCATTATAATTCATTTTCTTTATCTTGACTATGTCTCCCACTTGATATTTCATATATTCTTTCTATTATTAATCTTTCTAATACCCATATTGGTTCATTTGGTTTTCCACATATAAGAATTCTATAATCAACTTCTTCATTCCACATTCTGCTTTTTATTATTATTCCTATCTTCTCCTCATATTGTGTATTGATTGTCTTTACAATATCACCTATCTGATATTTCATTTTCTTTCGCCATCATTATTCTTCTATCTAAATCACTTTCTATATCCCAATACATAATCAATATAAACAATATCACCAATATTATATTTGTGTTTCATTTTATCACCGGATAATGGATATAATCATTTAATTGACTTCTGAGATAGAAAAGTTCACCACATTCAATAGCAAACTTACCAAACCATTTTATAATAATTTCTTCTGGTTCTTCAAATTCACTATTATATTCAACTCTTACAACATAACCTATTGCTGGATAATGTGTTGTTGGTTCTTTTTTAGATATAAATAAATTACCAACACTTATTTTTTTCATTCTTTTACCGGATAATGAATAAATTGTTTTGTTATAACATAATGCTCAATAGCATCGGCATCAAGATGTTGTATTTTTGTCTTGCCTTCTGGATAATATATTATAACTTTGTAATATTCTGTTGATAGTGTTTTATTCTCTTCTTCCAGAATGAGAATTGATATTGTTTCATGTTTTTCTACAACAAACAAATCACCAATATTATATTTCATTTCTTCACCGGTATATGCTCTACATTACCGTTTAGTATATCATCTAATTCTTCTTCTGTCCAATATGTATCACGATATCCTACTTGTTCCGGATATGTGAGCCAATAATATTTGATACCATTTTCCTCATCTATCTTATAAAGATGGGATCGTAGTTCTGTATCAAAATTACGGTCAATAAATATATCACCAATATTATATTTCATATTGCTTTCAATTCTTTCTGGAAAATACGATATGGTAAATCTGGTTGTCCTTGAATAATAACTTCATATTCAGGTTCGTTGATATGGTATGTGTGATTTAGTTGTAATGTTATATAACATAACCTTCCACGGATTGGTTCATACACATAAGGACTGTTTAAGATCCGCACGATATCTCCAACAGAAAATTTGTGTTTTCTTCGTCTCGTCATTATTTCACCGGACAATGGATCGCATTATTTCTCTTTACCCAAGCGTCTATTACATCTGACTTATAATAATCTAAATATTGCGATGGACGATTGGACCACATTATACCGACCAATTGGATATCGGGCAATATATCTTTTTGAACTTCCATAACTGTTCCAGTTTGCCAGTCCTCTTTATTGAGAAAACAAGTTTCAACAATCAAATCACCAACGCTATATTTCACGGTTTCACCTTTACCAGTGTATAAATCCCTTCTTCAATGAGTTCAGTAATTTTTTCTTCTAAAACCCATGTTGATTTTCCAATTGGTTTTCCATTAAGAAAAATTATTTTATAAAAAGCACCATTTTCACCTTCATTTAATAGTTCGCTTGGACCATAACTATAACTTGAAACATATAAGAGCGTATCTCCACCAGATAGAAAAAGATCACCAATGTTATATTTCATTTTACAACTGATGTTTGAACTTCGCTATGTTTTTTGCGTTTTTTTGCTTCACTCAATTTCTTTTTATGTTCTTCGCTAAGTTTTTTACCAATATTTGCTTTCCTCAACTTCTGTTTTGTTTCTTCGCTCATATTCTTATTTACTTCACTCAATTTCTTTTTATGTTCTTCGCTAAGTTTTTTACCAATATTTGCTTGACTTATTTTCTTTTTTGTTTCTTGACTGAGTTTTCTGCCAGTCAACGCTTCACTTATTTTCTTTCTTGCTTCTTTGCTGGACATTCTGTCTTTTGCCGCTTCACTTATTTTTTTTCTTGTCTCTTCGCTAATATTTCTCTTTGCTTCACTTATTTTTCTTTTTGATTGTTCGGTATGTTTTCTGCCTGTCAAAGCGACACTTCTTTTCTTTCTTGTTTCTTCACTTATGTTTCTGCTTGCTTCGCTCATTTTCTTTCTTGTTTCTTCGCTGTGTTTTACACCAAGAGGAGAACCGGCAACTTTACATATGTTATAGCCTCTATCGTCTTCATAAGACTTATAATAATCTAAATAAACTTGCTCGTATGCCAATAGGTGTTCTGGGTTTGATACTTCTTCTATTATATCAAATGTGAAACTTTGTTCGCCATATTTATTCCAGGCTTTTTGTAAGTGTTCGGAATGATGTTTTCCTTCTTTTAGATAATGCTTATGTTGGGACCATCTTTTATCAATATTGACTGCCGAACCAATATAAACCTTGTTGTTTTTTATATTTTTTATTAAGTAAATGCCACTTTTCATATAATTCTCCCTTATATGAGTAAGTAGTTTTAAATTAATGTTCTGCCTTCTTGTTTACCATTGAGAAACTTGATGGTAATATATTTAACTGTTTTACCATCTGGATTGAATTCATCTGTATATTGAATATCAAGAACATAAATACAAGTTCCATCTTTGGTATACATAAGATCGCCAAGGGATAAATTTATTTTACTGGATAATACTTCCATAATTTTTCTTCTATGAAATGATCAACTTGTTTTCTTTTCCAAGTTAATTCAACTGGCGGATTTTGGTTGAGATATAGGAGAAACTTTACATTATAGACATTTACAGCAACAGCAATCATTTTTGCTTCGCTGGTTGTTTCTATAAATAAATCTCCTATACTATATTTCATTCTATATACTTGCCCACAATATCCTTTTCAACGAAATAATAGAACTCATTTACAAAACCACAAACAATCACTTTATATTCGTTTGTATCAGTTATCTTCCAGCGTTCCATGATAAGTACTGGCTTATCCTGAAATCGTTCAAGGTGGAGCATTTTACGAATTTTTACAACATCTCCAATAGCATATGCGTAATCAGTTGTGTTCATTTTTTCACCGGATAATACTTCCAGTTTCTGTGTGATATTGTATCTGGATTGAACATATGTTCTATGTTATCTGGATACATTATTCGTTTTCTCATTCGTATGCCTTTTGTTGGATTGAGAAGAATAAGAATATATTTTTTAGTATTACGTTCTTCGTCATACTGAACATCAGCCACATAATACACTTCACTATTAAGCAATACAAATAAATCACCTAAATTAATCTTCATTTCAATATGGCTTTAAAGTGTTCTAAAAATTCTGGTCTTTCTTTAAACTGTTTAAAAAGTTCATTTTTACTCATAAAAACACTTCTTACTTTCATAGTATGGGTATCATAATATTCAAGTATTAGTTTGGTTCCTTTCTTTCCAACAATAGTAAAAGTTATATTATCTCTTTTTTGAAGAATAAGATCACCAACATTAAAATTCATTTTTCACCTTTGGAACAGGATAATATTGATTTAGATTATGTTTGCGTTTACCTTCTACTATGGAAAGCCATAGATTTATTGTTCTTTCATCCGATTCATCTATTCTTGTTTCACCGGTTTTCCATTGCCAGAATATCTTATAGTTTAACTTCTTGTTATTATCAATATCTATTATAATACCGATCTTTTCTACGAAAGGTATTACGATCAGATCACCCCCATTATACTTGGTTTTAATCATTTGACAACCGGAAAGTATTTGTATTTTCCTGCTTTTATATCTTCAGTCAACTTAACATCAATAATAGCATATGGTAGCATGTCTGGAACTTCTTGTTTCTTGCTCACCATTAGATAGATCGCCTTGTCTCCGTACATGTATGTAGTAATATAATGTATAACAGCGATTGTGCCCTGATCACTAACTAACAGATCACCTATTTTGAACCTAAACTTTCCCATTCTTTGTCAGTCTGCAAATCTCATAATGATCCCACAGCTTCTTCTCCCAGTTATTCATTTTATCATTTTGCCAGTTAATTTTATAGAGTGTGCAGTATTCTTTTTCCTTGACTTCAGTAATAATGCCAAGTGTATTGCTAACCGGACAAGCAACGAGATCACCAATTTCATAATTCATTATTTCACCACGGGATAGTGTTGGAGAATATCGTCAGCGTAAATAATTCTATCGTTTAGTATATGGACCAACTTTTCAAATCTAACAAAATAGGATTTTGCATCCAATGTATGAACACCTAATCCTACAATAAGCCCTACACTATTTTCATGTTTTGGCATAAAACGCCAAAGTTCTGGTTTTAATACAACTAAATCGCCAACTTGATATTTTGGTTTATTCATACACGAAACCTACAACAACCTTTCCGGCAAGTAAAAATCTTTTCTTTGTCCGGAACATGAACAAGAGCGGTTGACCAAGAGGTTTGCTGATCAATCATATATAATCTAACAAGTTCTTTATTTAATTCAATTTGTTGACGAAGCGGCCCAAGAGCCACTTTCAAATATGTATGATACATGTAATAGCCTATCATTAATATAAGTAGAGTTACAGAGAACACATTAGTAACTATTATTTACAAACTGGGAAAACATAAGTTTTTTCATATGATTTGAATGTTTCTATTCTTTCGTTACTTTCAAGAGAATTTATATCTTTGAACCAACGCATTTTAAAAGGATTATCTTTTGCAGGTTCGTATGCTTCAATATATCCAATATCGCTATCAGATTGTCCCTCTTTAAAAACAATGAGATCACCGACTTGATAATGGCTGTAATCTTTTGTTGGGATTTTCATATTCAGTCCAGTGTATCAAGTTCAGGAGTTTCAATCTCGTAACGGTTTCCAATATCATCAACAACAAGACACAAATTACCGCATTGTGAAACATCCTTCACAACACCAAACCTCATCTTGCGAATATAGTGAACTGTCTTTCCAAGTTTCACCTTCTCAAGAATATTCCAAGAAACACGCTTTTCCATCATATGGTGACTGATCATACTATTTTCTCCTTTATTGTTGAATGAAACGGCAAATGCCCCGAACAAGATCGGGGCAAGTGCAAACTAACTTTATTGTTTAGTGAACTGGAATGTTTTTGTGTGTATCCTTGAAAACAAGACAATACATATCAAGATACTTATTCCAGTTTTGTGCATCCTTTACAAGTTGTTCGTTTGTGGAGTTTTCATCCTCCTGAAGTTTCAAGAAAGTTTGACGCATAAGTGAACATTCAAGACCATTCACAAGATTGATAATACTATTAGCAGTTTGCTTATCCATATAGTATCTCCTATCTAATCACTTAGCAAGGTAAATAACATGACCCACAACATACTGATTACCGATGTTGAGATCACAAAGCTGTTCCAAAATCTTATTCTTCATCATTTCCATTGCAGCATGGTTATTGGAACGACGAGCATGATGATACAGCTTACCAAGAGAGATAATCGGGTTCTTATCCTTGTTATCCAGTGTATCAAAATTGTTGATCGTGGCGTTCACATTCTGCTTTGCAGCGAGCTTGACTTCACGATCAGCAATATGCTTATTGGTTTCTTCCATCTGATCCTTTTCTGCCTTCTTTGACGCAGCAACGGTCGTCAGAGCAGCCATAAAGTAAGACATATTCTCCTTCATAGCCTTCAACGTATCATAATCCATCGCACGCAGATCGTCCATGGAAACACAAGCAAGAGTTTCAACCGCGTCATTCATCATATTGTTGGTCCCGTTGTTCGTGTTGGTGTTCGTCATATCTTACTCCATTAGTGCTGGGTGATCTGCCGTGGGTTCGCAGCATTATAGCACGGCAAACGAAAAGACGCAAGGATCAAGTGAACGCCGGGATTTAGTTGCTTATTTTACAACTGGAAGGAGTTTCCAACGGAATTTATGAAATGTGGTATTCGAATAGTATTTGTTGAAAAGATAAAAAAGTTCCTTGGTGAAGCTATATTTTTCTACCTGTCCATTATCAGACCACATGATTTTAATATAATGATTAGTTTGTTTATCAAACCAAGCACAACGCCTTACACTCTTTCCAATAACAATGCCAACACGCTTTTTATTGCTATAACGCGTTTCTACACCTTCCTTGCGACCAATAACCATATCACCAATATGGAAATCACCAGCAGTAATAAACTTTGGATCACACAAACCGGGATAGTAAGTGTATTCCAATCGTTCAACAAGATCGTCAAGTTCATCTACTGAACGACTGATAAGTGTTCCGGCACGAGTTTGTAGATAATAAATCTTATCCTTGTAATCAAGAACAATATAAGCCTTGTTCTTCTTGATAAATGTATCACCAAACTTATACTTGCTCATAATATTCCTTTATTTCACCACCGGGTAATGAATCCAAGACTTCCAAACAAGATTACTGGTAATCGTGATAGGATCATAATTATTGATCCTATTTGATCTTACATTTTCTACTCCATCAGACCATTCAACATAAATATTGTTTTGTATTTGTGTAATTTTTATAATTGTTCCTAAAATATTGCTTTTTGTATCGCGGAACAAATCACCAACTTGATAACTCATTTCACCACCGGAATATGTTTCCATCCCCAATATTCAACTTTATCTTTCAATTGTTTTGTACTCATTTGTTTTTTATGTGCATATTTTGCACCATCAAAATACTCAATACAATGTTGGTATTGTTCGCCTTTACTAAATTGAAAAATTTTTGTAATATAACAAACTGAATCATCCGCCCTTATAAACATATCGCCAACAGAGAAGTATTTTGTTGATTTAAATTCTTGGATCATATTTTTTTACTGAATAATGTTAAGGTGTTTCTTTGCGACAGCCGATGCCTTATTCTTTGCAGCACCGTGAGCAGTAAAGCCAATCACATACTTACGATCAGAGCGAGAACAAAGAGCACCATTAACTCCACCGCAGTTAGAGCAGTTAGTCTTTTCATTATATTCAGCAGGACAACGAACAATCATATTGCCTGCTGGTGTCTTATCGTTCTTCCAATCGTTTGGCGTATCGTGGGGCATGATCGTGACGACCGGAGCAATATTCAGCGTCAAGTATTCGTCAGCTTGCGCTGCGTTATTACTTGAAAGGTTGATCGTGAAACCATTATCGTTAGCATACATGATGCCGATATTGTTTTCAAGAATAGTTGGATCCTTGTGGGTATAAGCAAACCCACGCTTTCCCCTATTAGCATCAACCAACTTCTTCAACATTTCAAGATTAATATTTTCCTTGCTTCCCGGAAGATCGCCAGCAACACCATATCGCCAAAGCTGATTAGGCTTGATATTCTTAATCTGCTTCAAGAGAGCAGCAAAAGAAATACCGTTATCGTTCACACGATCCCAATGAATACGAACCAATCCACCACGAGCATAACAACCACCATTATACAGGTGGCAGGAAGGGGGACAAGTGTTTCGGGAAACAATAACAGCAGGAATGTTTCCAATCTTTTCATTCTTGGAACGCGCAGTAAAACCAAACTTAATCATAACAAACTCCAATTTTGGATTGTTGATTGGTTGTTTATTTACCAGTTTGTGTTCTGTGATCTACGTCTGACTTCCCGCATTATAGCACGGAAAGACGAGAAAAGCAAGAGGGAATAAATGGATAACTTGGATTAAGTTTTTACTGGAAAGTATTTCCAACTTCCGTTTTTTAGATAATTATTGGTCATACAATACGCATCATATGGACCACGAACATATTTGCCTTCTTTATCGGGAAATTCAAGATATAATGTGCCGGGTCGTATTTTGACTAAATATAGCATGATAGTAGACATGCTATCTGTATATACAAACAAATCACCAACTTGATATTTCATTGTAACACCTGATAATGAACATAACCATCTCTTTCAACCATAATTTTAAGAGTTAGATATTCCTTTTGTGAATTAAAAGTTTTACTCAAACCATCTGAATGAGTATAATGATGTTGAAGATCATAAGCAAAACATTTTAGATGTATTTTATATTCATACCCAATTAATGTTATAATTGCTTGTCCTCCGTTTGATTTATAAACAAGAATATCACCGATACTGAATTTAATTGATTGCGCCATTATTTCACCAAAGAATAAATGGTATACTTAAAATCATTAATATTTCTCATCGTCTCTCGCTTACACGACTGACCAAATACACCAAAGACGGCAAGAAAGGTTAGAAACAAAAACCATCCAAATGCTTTACGAACATCCATATATTTCACCCAGAAATGATTTCAGCCCAATGAACAGTTAGATAATCTTGTAGTGCTTCTTCATCATCTTTATATACAAAACCAGGACTTACCTTTGCTGCTGTTGCTTTCTGGATTTCAATTGCTTCACGGATTGAAACAATAATTTCTTCGAATCCATCTTCATTATCAGCAGGTTGAATATATCGAACTTTCATTATTTTCTCCTATGGAATAGAATTAAAAATATGAGCGATAACGTCTGCCGTCCAACCATTTCCAATCATCTTATAACGATGACAGTCGGCAACGTTGCTGGTATAGTTATCTGGAATAGTTTGGAGTCGTTCACATTCAATTGGAGTTAGACGACGCTTGAAACCAAGATCAACATAAATACCATCAGTTGGTTGTTTGTAATAACCAGCAATAAGTGTTCCACACTTGTCTTGGGTTCCATCATAAAAGAAACCACGACCACGCTCTGTATTCATAACCCTATCAATCTTGGCTTGTGAAAGGGCATATTTCCGATCAGCATTTAGTTCAAGAATATCTTTCATCTTGATATTTTTATCGTCTGGCTGATTGATGTTTGGAATATTAGTCCAATACAAACGAGGACGATTCTGTGCTGATACAAGTTTACTGTTGATTTCAATAGGTTGAACACCCAATTCATCAGAAATAATATCTCGCCATTCCCGCTTCATCTTTACATTTTCGAGAAGAAAATAGGTTGGTTTAATTTCTTTCAAGATACGGGCATATTCCCAAAACAAACCACTCTTACCATTAAATCCTGTTCCACTTCCAGCAGTTGAAAATGACTGGCAAGGACTTCCACCAATAAGCAAATCAATATTGGGAAGATTAGAGGAATTAATATCTTTTACATCTCCAAGGTGAATGGTCTTTGGATAGTTATGTTTAGCAACTTTGATTGCGTGTGAATCAATTTCTGCTGCGTAATAATCGGTGTATTCAATACCAGCACGATTAAGAGCAACTTGACCGCAACTCATACCATCAAAAAGACTTAAAACTTTCATATCACACCTTTGTAAATGATTTATTCAGATCACAATAACTTTCATCCCACCTTGAAGGTGTTGCGTTCTTTTGTGAAAGTAAAGTCCATCCAATATGAGTATCACCATATACATCTTCAAACTCACCATAATGGGTTACAACAAAATAATCACCTTGATCTACATCTTCTTCTAAATCTTCATTCTTTCCAGCAGTAATCCTCATATCATCTTTTGAACGGAGAATATCACCAACTCGGTATTTCATCACTTCACCACAGGATAGTGTTTATAAACATTATAATCAACAAAATATTTTAAATGATATCCAGCGAATACTTCTTCTCTGCTTTCTGATGGGATATAGAAAGTGTAATATATATCTTTATCGTCTCTATCTATATCAATAACAATAAAACTCCGGGTTCCTTCTTTGACACGGGTATCAATAAACATATCACCAATGTTGTATTCCATTAGATACCACTTCTATTCTTGTAATCAACAGCATCAGCAACTTTGACGCAAGAACCTTGTGTTTTATTGAGGTTTTTATACTTGGTACAGTTCGCAATATTATTAGTCATATTGGAACCCTTATTCTTCAACTTTGTAGCATTAATAAGATATTCTGTAAGTCGTGGGTCTGAATTAATTTGCAGTTCGCTCGCCGTTTTGTGTCCGTAAATTGGAACACCCGTATATTTTACAGCAGTTTCGCCTTCTTCGCCACATTCAGCACATTGTGTATATTTACCACGAGCGTTCTTGTCCTTCAACTTTGGATCATATTCAAGACCACAAGTTTCACAACATAGAAACATATAAATACCTCGTCGGATCTGTGGGGGATCGGGGTATCGTAGCACACTAAACGAAGAAACGCAAGCGGAAGTAAATGCGGGTTACTTCTTTTTTATATTCTTTGATCTTGGAAGGTACTTATAATCTTGTTTTAATATCTTGTTATTGAGTTCCCATTTGCTTATTTTTGTTTCTTTGCCTTCCCAAAGAACTTTTATATGCCTTATTAATATTCCAACAACAAGACCACTTTTTATCTCTTTTGTATCAACTAATAAATCGCCTATATTGAATATTATTTTTTTAAATACTTGTTTCATTTTCTACCTGTTTCCCAAATCATTTGGTATTCAAAATTCTCTATCACTTTATCTTTAAGTAGATAAACACGAACATCATATCTGCCTGCTCTTACTGAATCAATACTAAAACCTGGAATATCTATTTCTACATCTGTATATCTTGGATCAGTTCCTTTATGTATTGTTCGTTCATTAGAACATAAACCAAGTGATTTATCACTATATCCACAAACATCTGGATATTTTGATTTTGTTTCAATATCAATAATGATAAGTGAATCAGTTTGTAATGAAATCCAAGCATTATTTACAAGAATTTCTCTTTCTTCTATCTTGATCATTCTTTCCTCATTGTTGATTACACATACAAATTTTATGTCCGCAACCATTACAACCCTGCGATTCCTGTTGTTCTAATGTGTTTAATTTTTGTTCCCAATCAATATATTCCATTATTTCTTTAATAAATTCTTCTTTATTGCCCACTATCGTTTTCAACTTAAATGTTAAACTCTTTTGTCCATAAGAGTCAAAAACTTTTATCATATATCTATTAGCACTCACTTGTTCCTCATAATGTTAAAATTCGTGGTCCCCAGTTTGTGATACTATCAAAGTGTTTAGCACTCGTCAAGATAATACTTTCATAGTGGGAATAGAATATAATATGATCTTCTTTTTCTTCCATCACCCAACTTTGATCTAATAGTTCTCGGAATAGTTTTGCTACTTCTTTATAGTTTTGAAATTTAAAACCTATAACGGCATCACCATCTCCACCTTCTTCTATAATAAGAGAATAAATCCAATCAAATAGTTTATGGTTTGTATTAAATGTTGTATTCCAAGGGGCAATATCAGTCATTTTGGGATATTCGCTTTCACAATATAGTTTTCACAATCTTCTTTTGATGTTGAAGCAAACTCTGGTGTATATGTTGGAACCTTTTTAAATTCATCATATACAAGTTCCATAAGTTGTTTTAAGTTGCTATATTTATCTGGGTTCTTATAAAATGTATCAAATGCTGTATTTACAGCAACTTTAACATCTTGAACATAACAAAGTGGTTTTAGTGGAATATCAGTCATTTATTCATCCATTCTTCAAGATCAACAATATCATACCAATCGCGTTCTTGTCCATTCACAAATAGTTTTTTTCGTGTTTCTTTTGTTTGACCTTTTCTTGGACCCCTTAAAAAGTATTCGTCTATCTCTTCAAATTGGATTAGTTCTTCGGCTTCTTTATAAGAAGAATAACAACCAATCCAATCTTCTGTTCCTCTCCCTGGATAATAACCATAACCGGCAATCAATAAAAACTTTTTCATTATGTTTTCTCCAAAAGTTCAATTCTATTTTTAAGATTTTTTATTACTTTCTTTGTAAAACTTATTTCATTTACCATTTTTTCTAATTTTGTTTCTTGTTGTGCTAATGCTTTTATTGAATCTTCTAAACAAATATTTAATTGAGTTTCAGACCACTTTTCTAACTCTTTGGCTGTTATTTTTTCTGTTAGAAACTTATTATGAAGTTCTTGTATAAATTCATCGCTAAAAGAAGGCATAGTTATTCTTTATCTCCAAACTTTTTCTTTAATCTTTCGTATTCTTTCTTATCTTTTTCTTCTTTGTGTTGTTTTAGTTTATTTTTAAACCTTTTTGTTTTTTCTAACTCTTTCATTCTTTTTTGGTATTCTTTATCTGTTTCTTCTCTATAACCTTTTATATGCCATTCTGCTGTTAGGTAGTCATCATCACTATACCAATCAACTATTAAATCGGTCCATTCACCTTTTGTTTCTGCTTCTTTTGCGGATTGAAGAGAAGAAATAAGATTATCAATACCATCATCAGGATGGATAGTTCTGAATATATCATATACACGAATTTTATTGCTCATTCTTTATCCTCAATAATCATATACTTTACTGATATTAATAAACCATAAATCAAGTTCAGTTATTTCAAGAGCATCATAATAAAACCTATTAAAACCAAGATGTTCCTTTCTTCGGAATTGTTTTGGAACATAGGTAATACAATAGTTCCAGTTATTGTGTGTAATACCGAAATATTGTTGTTTTATAGAACCAATAAGCTTCATTCTTTATCCTCAATCATAATCCGGATAAGTCCAGATAAGCCAATAATCGCTATAATTTGTTACTCCCGACCAAGTGTTCTTTTTATGAGGGGGAATAAGAACAAATCTTGCACATTCAATCTTATTAGTCCATTCGGCAAATTCTTCAAGAGTATCAAATTCAAAAATTTCATCTTCTGGAATATTACCATAACCATTATTAGCAAAAGTAAATTTCATTCTTTATCCTTTTTCAACGGGCAAGTATTACATACACAGAACATCCCATCAGGTTTTTTCATCATACTGAATACATAAACCATATTGGTGACATTCTTTCATTTTCTTATCAAATTCAGTTTCCACTCTATCTCTAATGGTATTTAAATCTACCGGCGTATGTTCCAATGTAGCATTAAAAAGATAAGACGGATATAGATCTGAATATTTAAAGTTTGTTCCACACTCTTCGTTGATTATTTCTACAAATTTACCGAATGAAATATCACCAGTCAAGTATTTTTGTAGAGGACCATTAATAAAAGATTTAATAAGTTCTTCTTTGTTCTTCATTCTCCACCATATTCCTTTGAAAGTTTATACTTATCTCCACTTTTCTCTATGATACCAAGTTGTTGAAGAAACTTCAACCTTTCTTCAAGAGATAGTTTTTTAAATGTTTCTAAACCTTTTAGGTTTTTTTGGTATAGTTCTTCTTTATTCACATTTCACCAAAAAAGAATATAGGTGTAGATTTTTCACCACACCTATATCCTATATCAATTTTGAATCAACCCAGAAAGCAAAATGCTATCAGGGTGAAGGTGAAGAACTCTCCGATGCCACACGATTGTTTTGATCGTTCTGTTCAACGGAAGATACATTCTCCGATGACGAGTTCGTAGGGGAAGCGACAATACCATAGATTTCATTGAAATCACTCCGCTTGAAAACACGAGAAGGACGACCGGGCTTTCCTGACTTCACCATAGCAATAGCTTCAATGTTCTTTTCATTAAACTTTTTCTGGATTGTTAGTCGTGTATGACCTGAAATCTTTTCAGCTTCATCAAGAGTGATCATTGTTTCATTCATATCACTCATTACGATTGTTGGAATCTTACTCATATTATTTCTCCTTTGTTTTAGCAATCACAACTCTGGCAGATCAATTTTAGCATGATCCTTGCTGGCTGTCAAACTAACCGTCAGCGATCTTATCAAGTGTATGCGGGAAGTGTTGGCCTTCTTTTTCCAATCTTTGCCAAAGAACAACAACATGATTATTTAGAACTTGAATCACAACACCAACATCATCCATATATGGAATATCTTTTGCTGGTGCTCTAATACCAACTTTCCTCAAATCATCATACGGCTTCAATCTTACAAGACAACCAACATGAAAATGTGTCTTCACCATACGGTATTCCTTGGAACAGAGATAAGGAAAGTGGAGCGTTGTTTAGACGCTCCACAATCCATTACACGATTACTTACGCTGCTTCACTTCAACAGCGATAACCCGTTCATTGGTCTTGAAGTACGGGTTTCGTGCATTATCTTCGTCAGTCATCCACATACGCTGACACTTTGACGGAATAGGCTTGGGAGCACACATATCGGTCAAGATAATATGACCGTCAAAGTTCCGCTCATTCACAAATTTGGTGGGAGTATCAAAGTTCGTACCACCACAAAGAACACGCTCTGCCTTCTTCTTTTGACCCTTCTTCCAAACATAAACCTTATCTTCGGCAACACCATCATCAAATGGAATAACCGTGAACTCTGCAAGTTCAGCCAGATTATCAAGTTCAGCAAAGAACGTGATAAGCATATTATCACTCACAGAACCCGACTGGTCAATACTGATCGCAATCTTTGCAGTACGATTCGTCTTGCGACCCGCATGAATATACGGGAAACGACGATTGATCTTGCGAACACTATTCTGCTTATCTGCCTTCTGGCTGGTTTTGATAAAATACCGCAAGACCTTCTTCCAGTCAACCTTGGATTGAAGACGCTTGATAATATCCTTACGCATGGACTGTGAGATCGTACCCCACGAACCAGAACGATTAGCCTCGTTTGCAGCTTCATTCATAGCTTGACGCAAACGCTCCTTTGCGAGTTCACGCACTTCTTGTGGAATGGGATTCTTTCCATCTTCACCCCATCCTTCATGGTCGTCAAAGCCACTACCATTACCTTCACCATCTTGTGGCTGTCCGCTTCCACCACCACCTTCACCATTACCTTGGCCTTCACCTTGACCATTACCTTGACCTTGTTCCTCTTGCTTTTCCTTGATCTTGTCAAAGTAAAAGTCAGCGGATTCACCGCGAACAAAATCAGGATATGGTGCCTTGCCGGGAAGCAAACACATATCCCAAAGATTCTTAATAGAATCCTTACATTCCTTTGGAAAAATCTCGCTGTTGATCGCAAGATCAGTAGCATGATTCCACATACGCATTTGCGACTTATCAGGCATACGTCCCGTGACGTGTTCCAGAATAAGATGCATGAACTCGTGCTTCAACACGATCATAACTTCTTCATCACTCAACTTCTCAAAGAAGTCAGGATTGTAAAGCATCTCAAAGGTTCCCGAATCCGGGTTAATACAAACACCGGCAGTCGGAATCCTATTGGTGGGATACTTTTCAATATGACGAGAAAGAGCCGCATAAAACGGTTCTTCCTTGAGATAACGAGCAAGATGACGATTCAGATCATAGTTAGACGACATTGTCTTTATCCTATTGTTGCGGGTTTCTATCTGTGATCTACTGCCAGCCCCTATCATAACACGGCACGGGAAAAAAGGCAAGCAGATTGTTCGGTTGTTATATAGTTATTCTTCGTCCGCTTCTGGATCTACTGGATGACCATACTGTTGAAGCACATTTTCAGCAATAGCCATAATAATATCTAATGCTTCTGCTGAAGAATATGTTTCATCCTGTGCAACTTTAAAAATTTCCTGCAATGTTTCTACAACATCATCTTCCATATTATTCCTCCAATAGTTTGGGTTTATTGAAATTAGTATCAAAAAAAACAGTTTTATTTATTCTTTGTAATAAAACTACTACTTGCATATTGCCGTAATAATCTACTATTTCTTCAATAACAAATCCTAATTCTTTTTTACCGTCATACTTTATTTCAACTAGTTTATGCAGATATTTAGATTTCTTCATAGTGGTAGACCAGGTGGGAGTTGCACCCACGACATTCCGCTTATAAGACGGACTCTCTAACTAACTGAGATACTGGTCCATATTATAGTTTGTGATAGTTGAAATAAAACTTTTCAAGATCAGTTGTGTAAATACATTTCATTTTCTGTGAATAGCATTGTACCAACTTTACATCTTTAAGAACATTTACATTTTGCGGAGATACAAGACCCATTACAATAACAACATCATCTTTTTCCATTCTAATCAATTCAAAATTATTAGACGGCTTCAAGATATTATATTCATTATGACGAATCCAGAAAGAGCCGGGACAAACACTATTCTGGAAAGTGCTTTTCATTCTATTCTTGCGTCCCATATATCACCTATTTTGCTACTGGATATACAATAACTTCTTTGTTTCTTACCCAATCATTTAGCAAAGAAAAGCCGACTTTATTATCTTTTGTCTGATCGTAATTATCATAATATTCCCAATGAAAAAGATAATATCCTCCACCATACCAATCATTGTTATTGATTCTATCAATTATAACACCATTGTATACCAGAAACATTGGATTGTTGACTATCACTAAATCGCCAACATCATATTTCATACAGAAATAACTTTCCACTTTCCGAACTTGATAAGTTGCTTGATTGTGGATGGATCAGCACCCCACTCTTTATGATCTCCAACATTCCAAAGCATAATATAGTGATACAGCTTATCGTCCGGGACACGAAGAACAACACCGGTACCACCAGTATCACTTTGGATCAAATCACCAACTTTGATATTGAGATTATTGTTTTCAGTCATATTTAACCCAATATTAGAAGTCAAAATCAAGAGAGCGATTCAAACGAATATTAAACGGAGTTTCCCAAGTTCCCTTTGATGTATAATCATTATCATCTTCACCAAGAACGTGATATGAATAATCATCTTGATTAAGATCTTCAAGTTCTTCAATAAATTCATTTACTGCCTTGACTTCCGGATAATCATCATACCACTTTACATCGTGAAACTCAACAAGTTTCCAGCCATTACATTCATGAATCTTGGAACCATCAATAAAGTTAGCAGCAACACGATCTTCCATTGTCTTGATAAGTTCAGAGAACCTTTCATCTTTGAGAGCAAGAAGAACATCACTACGATAACCCATATTATCTCCGGTAGTTAGTGTTAAAGAAATGGTGGATATATCTAACGCTTTCCACCGAAACGTCTTACCAGATATGGTATAATGATATAACGCCAAAGACACTTGACGGGAGAACACAATAATGTAGCCTACTATGCTAGTTGACTCCTATTCACATAGTAAGTATCATAAACACAGTCATGTCATAATCATGCTCATGTTTATACTGGTGCCGAGAGTGGGACTTGAACCCACAAGATATTGCTATCAGAAGTTTTTGAGACTTCCGTGTATACCATTCCACCATCTCGGCATAACCCTATCTGTATAAGATAGGGTATTTTTTAGGCAAGAGTCAATAGGCAATTCTTAAAAATCTTTACAACACGAATATCAGTAAAATCAACTACATCTCCACCCTCAAGAGCCACAATATTATCATCGGTTGTGAAAATCCAAGCAGCACCTTCATCACAAATAATAACATCACCTGGCTCTGGTTCAGGAACTTATTGATTTGATTAATTTTAGTAAGCAGATCGTTATCTGCAATACTAACTCGGAATTGAATTTCTTTGAATGACTTATTTTTTTGTTTATTGATAATATAATACTCCTTTGTTAATAATATACCGACGCCAATTCTGGCCTGACATTCTCAATAACAATCTCATCTTCTGGAACACTTACACTAATAACTCGTTCATGCTGAACGGTATCAGTATCACCGTGAACAAAAGAAGCGAGAAGAATAAAAAACTTACTAAACATATCTCTTTCTCCTTTATAATACAATGGTGGATCGGGTGGGGGTCGAACCCACGACCAATAGATTAAAAGTCTACTGCTCTACCAACTGAGCTACCAATCCAAAAAAGAATCCGTTTTTATCACAGAACGGATAAACTGTTTAGTGTTTTGCGGTTCAGAGTTTACACTAACAACTCCATTATCTCACTTCGGCTTCTTACCAGTCAGCAGTTCCGAAAGAAACTTGGAAGGCGAAGTTCCATCAACATTGATCTGGTGAAGAGCAGTAGTATTTTCCACCATACCCTTACCAAGAACATGCCACATCTTCATAGCAGCTTCGGAAGGCAAGCTGATGAAATACCGTGCAAGATTCTCCAACTGATCCTTGGGCATCTTCTTTGCAAGGAAACCCTTGGCCTCAATCTTATCAATAAGAGCACAATGCTCAATGATACCAAACTTCTTCACCTTATCAAACTTACCATTGACGATAACGTCTTCGGGCGTAACCTGACGATCATACTTCTCCACGAAGTCGTGAAGGGCAATCGCAGCCTCATAACCAACAAAACCAACTGCGATATTGCGAATATCCTTCATGTTGTTTTCGCTGAACATATCAGCAGAAGTCAACACATCATTACAACGCTTCCACGAACGACGAGAAGGATACACCTTATTGGGTTCAAAGTCACCCTTATGCTCAAGGTGTTCACGATTCAGATTGATGAAATCGTAAACAAACTGATTAGTATTGTTCTTCGCCCAAGTGAGCCAATCTTCCACAGTAGGCGCAAGATCAAAGGTAGTCCACCGATCAAGTTCGGCGGGGTCCATCTCACCAACCTGATATTGTGCTCCGCTTTCGCCACCGTTGACAGCGGCAACAATAAGCGTATCGGGATGGAGAGTATGACCGTTCAGCTTACGAGAATCAGTAAGTTCAAAGATACCTTGACGAACTTCAATAACTGCACGATCAACTTCATCAAGGAAGAGGAGAACGGCATTATTACACGCCATCTTGAACCAGTCCGGGGGATTCCACTTGGTAGAATCACCGGAGATCACGGGCAACCCAACAAGATCACCCTCGGTCATCTGTGATGCACGGCGTTCAACAACCGGAAGATTCCTTTCCGCTGCAATCTGATACACAACTTGCGACTTGCCAATACCGTGACGACCACGGAGAAGAAGCGGCAACTTATTATCCAGAATCGGCTTAGCGATACGGAAGAAAGTATTGAAATCGAGCTGCATTGTTTTCTCTCTCTAGTTTATCGTTATCTGACTTAGATCATCGTGCGGGATTGCCCGGTGATCTTTCCGACCCGTTGCATCATAGCATGGATCGCGTTCGCTGTCAACACACACTAACTTGCTTACAGTATAAAATACAGTAAGTGGAGCCAACGACAGGATTTGAACCTGTATCTCGCACATTACAAAAGTGGAGTTTTACCGTTAAACTACATTGGCGTGATTGGTGTTTTTATTAAGTAGAACACCAAAACTACAATACCATTACTTTTTCAAATGCTCAACAGCATAGTTAATATCTAAATGATTACCATATTCCGCACAAATACGCTGAACAACTTCTTTATCTTTCACCCATGCTTCTTCATCATCCAGATCATAGTGACCGGGAGACACAACCTTGAAACCAACGGTATTACGATACCACCGTTCGGTGGGTGCTTCTTTGCCAAGAATAAACCAATTCGGAACATGCAAATAGTTTTCTGCAAGACGCTTGCCACCATAATCATAAACATCCAAGAACTGGATTTTTACAACTTGAGAACCACTCTCTTTGTTTGGACTTCTGACGTCTTCAAAACTAATATCAATAACAAGAGCCATCTTGTCCTTTAGATCATAATGATAAAACCCATGATTATCATAACCAGAAGTATTATCAACACTAACAAGAGCACCGGGAGCAATACCCTTGTCCTTCACAATATTCCTATAGAACTTACGACGATAATCTTGATTGATATCAGCAACCACAATCATATCACTCATGATATGAGAACAGGTCTTACGATTATGACCTTCGGTGTTGCAATATGAACACTTGCGGTGTTTCCCTCTTTCCAGTCGTGCCTTTTCATTTTGAGCGGAATAACTGTTTGGATTATTCTTGATGTATTCTTTGAGTTTGGGACAACCATTACGGTTATGACCAGATGCTCCACAATAACGACAATGAATTGAACGACGATACATATCGTATCCACCTTTCTACTATATTGTTTCTGCTTGTGATCTTGTGTGGGTTTCCAGCATTGTATCACGAACGGTGGAAAACCGCAAGCACAAAGATCGGTTATTGTATTATTACTTAATAAGAAGAATACCAGCGGTATGATTCATGTTCTTCTGCGCTCAAATGAGTTCTTTCATAGATAGATTTTTGTTCCAAGGAATATACAAAATTATCAACACAAAGTTCTATTGTTATTCCTTTACCTTGGATTTTGCCAGCAGCAGAAATAGGTTTGCCTTCCACGAAACTCTTATTCTCCAATACAAATTGGCCGTTAACATAATCTAATACAACTCCATCTCCGGTTGATTTGATAAAGTCTTCAATCTTTTTATGGAACATTCTTTTTTACCCTTAACTTTTTTAGTCTATTATGTTTGATAATTGATTTGCCACTTTTTGGAACAAACCTTTGCCAATGAACATTGATAAGCCAACAACTATTACCTTTTTTTACTTCTAAAACAACACCAATATCGTCTTTTTCATATTTATAAAAACGAACAAGCTGTAATGCTTTTGCTCTCATTTGCACGAAATCACCAACTTGGAATGGTGGTATTTCTTCTGAACTTTTATTTGTCTCACTCATTAATTTTATAGCCAATTTCCTCAAAACACTTTTCGTGATTTAGATCTCCACGATATGAACCGGGAAGTTCACACCAATCAACGATATTTCCCTTTTCATCAGCAGCAAACATATAAGTTTCTGGACCCATGAATGGAACTTGACTTACTGATGTAATAACATATTTATGACCTTCAATCCTTGGTAATACTTCCCAAAGAAACTGATGATCATTAATACACTTAATTTTATTAGCAACTTTATTCGTCATTGTTTACCTTGCCCCGCTTTCTATTTTTTGACAACCACTTACGATCTTTGTGTTTTCCTGCTCCGTTTTTCTTCCAAGCATGAACAGCAAAAACATTACGAGATTTAATTTTGTTATTCATTACTTGCTCTCCACGATATTATAATTATCCAGCTTTGTCCAATTTATATCAGTTGTTTCAAAGTTATTCATATTGTGATGCATCAACTTCTTGATACAAAACTCAAGAGGAATCTCTTGTGTAACCTTTCCATTATTTGGATCAGTTGTTACAAGAGTTGCCCTTGAAATAGGAACAAGAGAACCATTATAAAGACGAACAAAAATAATATCTGGATTATAATTCTTCATAACTACTCCGCAGTTTCGGGAATACGATAAGAAACATTAATACCATCAAGCAACTTTTCACGCTTTGCCATACGGAAAAAGTTTCCCCATCCAAGACTCTGCATTACAAGCCCACCATCACTCTCCTTCATAGTATAAAGTGTCCAGTTACAAGGAAGTGACCGCATACGACCAATAACCTTCCAATGTTCCCATCGGTTCTTACTATTTGGCAGATTGTGGTGAATAAATTTGGTTACACGAGAACTCCAAGAAAGAAACTGGAAGTCAAGTTCACTTGAAACAAGAAGTGAATAGATGCCAGTCACATCACCAGCACAAATAGTGTTAGGCTGCTTCTGTTTCTGCCAACTTTCATATCGTTCAGTACGAACAACAGGCTTTACAAGATCCTCTTTCATCTTTAGATGAAAAAAGTTGAACAGAGACTTTTCATCATTAAAGAAAATGATCTTGTTAGAACCCCTAACATCAATACAAAGGCTAGAAGGCTTCAAAGCATACTTCATATAGTATCTCCTTTATTTATTATCAGCAAAATAGCGATCAAAAAAGATGAAAATCAACATACAAATTGTTGGAGAATTCAACAAGCAAAGTAGAATAAGAATGTTAAACATATTTTCCTCCATCAACGAAGAAACTTCATATGGCGTTCTTCAACCTCAATAGGCTTCATTTTACCATAGGGAAGAATTGAATAACGCTTTCCACCAGCAGAATGAGAACGTGGAAGAATACCAGCATTATCAATAACAATAGCCGAGGTCCAAAGTCCGATAGGAGACTTATCAAGAGAAGAAGGAGCAACAGAATCACCAATCTTGAACTTTGGTGCGACCTTTGCGTTCACAACATAACCTTGGGCGTATTTATTATTCATAAACTTATTCCATTGTTCCTCGCTTGGAACAAACTTATCATCAGACAAAATGCTTTCAACAAGCTTTTGATGATATGGTGAACTGGTTGCGCGATAAACACCAGCAACAATCTTCATATTGTCGCGCATTTCATCTGTGAACTTATTAGCAAATTCAGTATGCTTTGCGACAGCAGCATCACTAAACTTATCTTCAATCCTCTTGAAAGAATTATACTGTCCCGCAGTAATACGATTGCGGACAGTAGCATATTCATTAATGCTGGTGAGAAAGTTCTTTTCCCAATCATTAAGTCCCGGCTTCGTGATGAGATCACGAATACGCTGCACAATACCGGGATTCGTCAGTTCTGCTTCATTGACTTCGGGGGTGACTTGCTCCACTTGAACGGTATAGCGCGAAGGACGAACCGGAAAACGGCGATAATAAGACATAATGATCTCCGCTGGGCTTGTGTAGGTCTGCCGATTGTATCAGAAACCGGCGAGGGCGTCAACCATCGTCGCAAAAGCGGTATATCTTATGTTTTAACTTACAGATGTCTTCTTTAAGCATTTCGATAAAGACATAAAAACTTGGAGCATATATAATTAATAAAAATATATATGCTCCGTAGTTTTTCATGGTTTTTTAGTTTCTTTAAATAAACTGCTAAATATTCCTGTTTCTGTTGATGTTTCTGTTCCTGTTTTTGGTTTTGGTTTTATTACTGTACCGTCAGTAGCAAGTTTTCCTCCGGATATTCCAGAAACTGCTCTTGTAGGTTCATCTCCGGATATAAATCTGGTTGGTAATTCTGCTACTGGATCTCTTGGTATCTGAAGTTTTATTTTGTCTAATTCTTTTTTTATATTTGAAGTCTTTAACATTATATCATGTAGTCTATTAAATTCTTCTGGTGATATTTTAGAAACTTCTATAGCAATATGTGAATTATTAATTATATCTACCGCAATTTGTTGTAATTGTTCTATAGTAGATTCTTGTTCTAAATTATCTAAATAATTACGAATTTTTAATAATGAATTTTTTGTTGCTTCTGAAAAATTTTTAACATTAAAACCTTCTCTTGGTATTAATATGCTTAATTCTCCTAATAAACGACTAAGTTCTCCAGCTATAGCTGGTTGTTTTTGTATATTAGCTGGACGGCCACCTACTGTACCGCCCCCCTTAGGTCCTTCTTTTAATAAATTTCTCTGTTTTGTTCTTTGAACTTCTTCATTAATAAGCTTCTTTAATTCGTTTAAATCCATTTCTATTCCTCGCTTTATCTATTTAGAACCTTTTACAACCTTTTGAACTAAAATTAATTCACTCGCATACATCCAAATTGAAGCATTGTTTCCAACGATATTCTTTCCAGTCCATAAAACTAATATTTGTGGTTTTGAAGGAAAAAAATCATCGTTTCTTGCTGGAATTAATTCTCTTAATGTTCCGATCTTTTTTCGTAAATATTCTATATCATACACATCATCAAAGCTTATTTTAACATCCATAACTAATCCACAACCAACTTCAAAATCGTAATCTTCAACAAGACGAACAAGATCGCCTATATCAAATTCGCACAGCTGTTTGTTGATATAGTCAACCATATATTAAATAGGTTAACAATCACCACCAATCCAATAGTTTAGTGTATCAATCATTTGTTGTGTGTGATAAGATAAATAATCTAAAAATCCTCCACATCTTTGTGTTAAGTCCACCCACAATTGTTGATCTGAAATATCGTAATTAATAAAAGCGCCTATGATATAATTATTTTCTTCGCATTGTTGAACTACATTTTCAATACCTTGTTGGATATCAAGAAACATATCTTCCTGCATCAACTCATCACTAAATATCAATATTTTTTTATTATTTGACGACCAACTAACATAACCAATTGAATTTGGATCATTTGAGTTGTATGTAGCATCTAATTGTAATTCTACACCACCAGAAAATTGAAAGTTGTTTGCTGCTCTTATGGCGGCACATGCTGTTCCAGAATCAGTAAAATCAGATAATACTTTCATTTGATTGAATTCTGTTCCGTCAGCATATCCGATACCTATAACAGCAAATCTGCTATTTTGTAATACACCTTGTGAACTCCAAGAACAAAGAGCATCGGCAACACTTTCAACAATAAAAGACATAGAACCAGAATAATCAATAATGAGAGCAAAATCTTTTTGTAATGAATCTGATTCTACTTCATCGGTAATTCCATCACAATCATCGTCATTATCATTACCACATACTTCTGGAATAGGTGTTCTCATATTTCTTATGCTGATAACACCATCAACACATTCTTTGTATCCTGCTCTACATTCACCAACATTTATTGTATCTGGATCTCCGGTATAAACATATCTTTCACCATCGGTAAAGATTGGATCTTCATAGGTATCTTCGTCAACACTCATATCACAATCGTTATCTTTTCCATCACAAACTTCTTTTCCATAAGTATCCGGATAAAGACATACCCATTCTCCACTTATACATTTTTGATCGGCATATCTACACACGCCAAATGAGATACAATTATTTTGATTAGAATAATATGGTCTCAATAATTCATAGCCAGAAAAATCATCATCAATCAAGCCATTACAATTATCATCTAAACTATTACAATCTTCTTCGTCTGGTTTTACTTCGCCCCAACAAACAAGATTTCCACTTTCATCTCTATTTGTTAGGCCAGTGGAACATTCACCAATGTTTAATTTTCTGTATTCTGAACTATTAAAACTCAATAATACAATTTTGCCTTCTGAATCAACATAACAAGGATTACCTAATGTTTCAACCAAAATTTCTTGATCGCAATTGCAAGAACCAAAAATGGTAAATAATAATAGAAGAAAGCTATTTCTTTTCATCTCCCACTCCTGTTATATAATTTTTAACTTCTTCTGTTTGTTTGTTTAACCACTCTTTAATAATCTTATCAGCAGCTTCAGTATATGTTAAGCCGCCATCACAATAAGTGCAGAAGGATTTCTTGCCGAGACAAATCATACATGTAGATTTAACGTATAATTTGCCGTCATTCATTTTTAGAATCTCTCTGGTTTGGAGACATATTCTATTTTTACTATCCCCTGTGTTTTTAATAGCTCTTGTCTTATTCTTAATAGAGCATTAACTACATCGACTTTTATATCTGGATCGGGTGATTTAAACGGATCAACATCAAATTTCATCTCAAGTATATTATAATCTAATAGCTTGGTGTTTTTATGTTGTTTTATGTTGATAATCGTAACGCCCGTTTTGGCGCGTATATCAGATAATATATCTTCTTTCTTTCTTTTCAAATTACGATCAATAACCATAAGAACATTAATCTTCATTTGACTTGGATCAGCCAACTCGTTTAATGTAGTAGAATATTTTTTAAAACTTTCCAATAACTCTTTCATACAAGTAAATAGCCTTTCATAAGTGAAATATAAAAAAAAAGGCGTGTACCAGACACGCCTTAGTGTAATTTGTGCCCCGGAGCAAAAACTATACACTATATATAATTATTATCCAATAAATATACTTATTACCTTATCTCTATTGTCTCTCGGCAACAAAGTGATGGTTAAAATACCATTTTTACAATCTGCCTTAATTTTCTTTGTATCAATACTATCAGTCAATTTCCATTGACGAGTAAACTTTTTATTTTCTAAATCAGATGATAATTTTAAAATATTATCTGTAATTTCAAGCTTTAAATCTTCCTTTGAATATCCTGGAATAACAACCTCAATTTTGGTTGAACCATCTTTTTCTGTTTTTATAGAATCATAGATAAAAGTATCGTCGGAAATCTGTGTCTGATATGGAAAAGAAAAAGCATCATCTAACATTTTATTTAATATTTTTGTTGTGTATAACATAATAAACTCCTATATTTTGTCTCCCTCTCCCCAAAAGAGAGGGTTTTGCCGATCATCGGTGATTAGTTGGACTATCACACGATCATCTTTATACACAACATCATATTCACCAGTTATTTTAGAGACAAGGGGTTGAAGATTACCATATTTAGGTTTTTGTGGTTTTTTTGTTTTACGAGCAGGTTCAGGCATATAATTTAAGTGTTCTAAACAACCATCAATTAATGCTTTACTCGTCATGCCTTCATCAAGTAGTTTTTTGTGGTCTACCTTTAGATAGGCGCAAACAACCCATTTTGTCGTTCCGAAACCTTCAATATTGTATACACTACTGCTATACAATCCATCTCGGGTTTCTTCGTCCGTAGCATATTTAGATTTTTTAATTGGGATAAAAGAACAGTCAATCATATTGTTTTGTTTTCTTTCAAATAGTTTTCTAAATCATCAGAACCGCCTATTAATTTAATAGCATTTTGTTCGTGCTCTAAAATAATAGGAACTGTTTTGTGTCCTGTTTGCTGTTTAATTTCTTGTAAAAATTCCAAGTTCTTATCAACAACAACAACTATAAAAGGCAGTTTACTTTGTTCGAAAAGAGAAATTGCTTTTTTACAGAAAGGACAATCTGTCTTAACATAAACAGTATATTTTTTACTCATTTCAATCTTTCAATACTGTTTTTCTTTTTTGTGTTCCAGATAATAGTTTTTCTACTTCTAGTGGACTTCCAACCACAACAAACGAACCTTTTGTTGTTTCTATTCTAGCCAATTTCATATTGGATTCATTTGAAAATTCTTCATTAATAGAAATAATGTGTTCTGGATTTACAAACAAATCTCTATAAATAAAACTGGAATTTACTACATTTCGACCCGAACTATCTTTCATAGTCGAGCCAACTTTTTGTGCTTCTGTTAATTTAATCATATTTACCTTTCTGTAAGTTCAATAACTTCGTTTTCTTCAATATATCTCTCGCCAACATTGTCGACATAAGCTTTGATATAAGATTTGCTGTTTATTGTTTTTCTTTCTAAGAATATTCCTCTACATGGTTTATTCAATATAATTCCAACTGGGATTCCATATTGTGGAACTTCATTAGCAACCAATATTCCTTCTCGCAACCATATTGGATCACCCGGAAGAGATATTATCATTTTTTTGATCTTCTTTCTGCTCTATTTTACCATCAAATATATCATTTAAACCATTCACAACTGAAGCAACATCTCCAACTCTCATATCAATTTTAGAAAGCAGAACACGAACAGTATCCATTTCAGTCAATAGTCTTTTTAGTTCTTTTCTATGAGATTCATCGATCAAATCAAGACCGTAAAGATCCCTTTTAATTTGCGATACTTTTACTTGTAGTAATGAAATATTTGATATCGCATCATCAAGCGTGATAGCAGAAATTTTACTTACATCTTCTAGATCAGAAGAGATTTGTAGTTTTACTTTTTGGCTCATAACACTCCTGTTGTTAAACTAACACAACCACATTCACTTGTCAATGATCGCGAAGTTAGTTGTTATAAGTGTAGTTGCTACACTCGCAGCATTTTGTAATGCTATTCTGGATACTTTGGCTGGATCAATAACACCGTTTTCAAGAAGATTACAATACTTTCTTGTAGCAATATTATATCCATCACCCTTCTTTTTAACTCGTTCAATAATAACATCTGCCGATTCGTCAGCGTTCTTTAACATTTGACGGAGTGGTGCTTCAACAACTTGGGACATAATATTTAAAGCATTCTTTTGCTGTTCGTTTTCTAAACCAATCTCGCTTGGTTTTAGTTTACTGAATGCTTTAATTAATATAACTCCTCCACCGTCAACTATACCTTCGTCTTGTGCTGACCGAACAGCTTCAAGAGCATCTTCAATACGGTGTTTTGTTTCAATCATTTCTACTTCTGTTGTTCCGCCAACATGAATTGTGGCAACACCACTAGAAAGACGAGTAATTCTTTCTTGTATCTTTTCACACTCACCCATATCTTCTGTTATTTTAAATTCTTCACGAAGAGAATCAATACGTTCTGAAATAACCTTTCCATCACCTTCACCGCCAACAATTGTTGTCCACAATTTATTTGATTCAATTGTTTTAGCACTACCAAGATCAGCAAGTTTTACATCTGTTAAGCTCTTTCCAGTTTGTGCTGAAATAAAAGTTGCACCAACAGCAATAGCCATATCCTGGAGAGTGTTAAATCTATCTTTACCATATGATGGTGCTTTGATAGAAGCAACCTTCATGCTACCACGCATGGCATTTACAATAAGTGCTGCTAATGCTTCACCGAAAATATCATCAGCAACAACAATCAGTGGACGCTTTGCTCGGGCAGCAAGTTCAAGTGTAGGCATCAACTGGTTTATATCTTCTACACGTTCATCAGTAATAAGAAACATCGGACGTTCATGTTTCATTACACCAAGACGTTCATTTGTAATAAATTGTCCAGCAGCAATACCACCCTTGAAACGGAATCCTTCTACAATTTCAAGTGTTGTTTGTAATGATTTACCTTCTTTAATTGTAACTGCGCCGTCTTTGCCGGTTAGATCAACCGCTTCTGCGATCAACTTACCAATCGTTTTATCACCATTAGCGGAGATGGTAGCAACATTTTCTACATCTTCCAGCTTCATTACAGGTTTGGACAGCGACTTAATCTTATCTGTTAAGGCTGATACAACTTTATCTATACCGCGCTTTAATTCAATTGGAGAAACACCAGCAGCAAGATACTTTTGGCTTTCAACAAGAATAGAACGAGCCAATACAGTTGATGTGGTTGTTCCATCACCAGCAGTATTGGCTGTTTCTTCTGCTGCTTGCTTCATAATCTGAACAGCAACATTTGCAACTGGATCCTCTGATATATTAACAGCGCGGGCAACCGAAACTCCATCCTTGGTTGCGAACGGACGACGATCTTTTTCATGGATGATTACTGTTCGACCTCGTGGACCCATTGTTGAAGCCACATTATCAGCCAGCAATTCAATTCCTTCTAATAGTTTTTGATTTAATGCTTGTTCTCGACAAAATACTTTACTCATTTAAACCTCGGTTTAAAACATTATATCAACAGATTGTGGGAAGTCAAGGGTTATTTTTCTTCTGGTGGCTTGCTTTGATCTTCTTCTGCTTGGAAGGCAGCAACATTTTCGCTTATAGTTTCGGCATTTTGAATTGCCTTGGTTCCAAAATCGCCCTCTTTTGCTTGTTCTTTTGAAGTCGCAAAGAAATTAACAAGATTTATATTTAATTCTTGAAATGCTTTAAGCGTGTTATTCATGCTTTCTGCTAAACCAGAAGCAATAGATAATTGTTGTTTATTATATTGTTCTGGATTACCAAGATTTAATGGTATTTTATTTGGAATAAGTTGCCAAATGCCTTTAATTGGTATAGAAAATCTTCCTTGTTTTTTTTCATTTTCTTGTTCGTCTGAACTTTCTACTTCTTGTAATTGTTCTTCATTTTTTGTAGAAGGTTGATTTTGTGCGGCAGACAAAGCCGTTTCTAAACTAGTTTCATATTGTTTTGCTTTTTGAAGAATATCTGAAAGTGTTTCTAATTTTTGATTTGGCTCTTTAAGTTTTATCAAATCTTCCAATACGGCTCGACTACCATAAGTTGCTTGTGTTAAATTAGGAACATTTGTACCTCTAAATTCTGGTATTTTTGATAGAATGTTTAAAATATTTTTCAAACTTTCTATAAAACTTCTTTCTTCTACTGGTATGGAAACACCGGAACGACTTTTCTGTAAATAATTTATTTTATTCTCTTGGGTTGTTTTTTGTATAACTTCTGATGATGATTTTAACTGTTGTAGTTGTTGTTCGGCAATATCGGCAGGTATTGTTCTGCGACCCATTTGTATAACATTTTTTATTGGCTCTTTAACTGATGGTGTCTTTTCCGGCGTTAATATTGTTTCATATCCTAATTTGGTTAATTTTTCTTCATTTTCTGTATCAACAACAAGAATACCGCAAGCGCCTTCTTTTACTAGAATTAATCCTGTTGGATATGATTTAATAATTTTCCATTCATTAGCCGGTAAATGCTGTGGAATATTTGATATAAGTAATTCCGCAAATTCTAATGAATTATTTTCTCTATTAGTAGTTGAAACAATATAAGTAATCGGTCTTCCTCTAGTGAGGGCTGCCGTATTTAAATTTTTTGCTGATCCTTTAATTGTAAAATTAGAATCCTTACCTGTAAACATCTTTAAGCTGTAATCCCAAACTTGTCCTTGCGATTCTTTCGTTACGTCCACAATCTGCTGATCTACTGAACCTAAAACCTTTGCTCCGGTTCCGATTAAAGGACGAAGGATATATTCAAACAATTTACCCGGCTGTGCTGTAAAATAAGCAAGTTTTTTTAATAAATTTAAAAATATAAGAGCTGATATAGCTTTTCTTATATCTTTTGTCTCTACTGGATTATCTGCTGCTGTTTGTGTAAATTCATTTATTTTTTGAATTCTTAGTATCCAATTACCTTTTTCTGTTTCAAGATTACGAACTATTCTTGCTATCAGCTTGTTATCTTCGCTTTCCTCTTTCATTTCAGAGTTTGTGATTAATGAAAATATATCTGGAACTTCTATAGTATAACTCTGTGCTTTTTTTGTTGCTTCATCTTCTCCAATCAAAGCTTCTGTAGATACCCGTAAATGTGGTTGTTTTCCAAAACCATGCTCTTTTGACATCTCATTATAAGAACTTCTGCTATTACCATTAGCATGATGCGCAACGCCTATTCCTTGTCTAACATTCTCAGGAATAGCATTTGAAACATTGTTTTCACCAAATTTCGTACCGTATGGACCGGTTTGCTCGTTCAATACATTATCGATCTCTTCCAATAATTCATTCCAACCAAATTTATTTGATTTGGTTTTAAACTTTTCATCTATTAGCGCACCTATATCCAGCGGTTTTTTCATTAATCACACCTCTTAACTCAAATAATTATGTCTGCGAGTCCATATTTGACCGCTTCTTCGGCAGAAAGATAGATATTTACTTTCTTTTCAAACAATTTCTTGATAAAAGTAACACTCATTTTTGTTTCTGCTGCAAGACACTTGATATACTGTTCTTGTGTATGCTGGATTTCAGCGATTTCATTTAGCATTTCATGCTGCGGACCAGCGGTTCCTGCACTTACTTGATGAACCATTACACGACAATGACGACCAATTTTACGCTTTCCTTTGGTTCCACTTGCAAGGAGAAGTGTTCCAGCACTCATAACTTGACCAAGACCAAGAGTTTCAATGTCACAATCCTTGCGAACCATTCGCATTGTATCATAGATACCAAACATATCACTTGCACTTCCACCCGGTGTAGAAATTACAAAATTGATAGGCTGTGATACTTCATCAAATTTTACATCAATACCAGCATCCATATCCTCGTCTGCAATAGCTTTCTCAAGCTTCTTTTTCTGTACTGCTGTAAGTGGACGTGGTACGCTTTTCATTCGTGTATCATGGAGGTGGAGAAGGCTATATACAACAAGTTCTGCCTTCTCTGTATCAAGCTGACCATACAATCCAATCTTACGAGAACCTTTTTGTTCTGGTTCTGAAAGTTGTTTGATTGTATTCATGAAATCATCTTCCGATAGCACATTATCTTTTGATTTCTTTTCTGTTGGCTTTTTACGCATATATTTCCTTTTGTTAATCAAACTTCAATATCGTCTTCATCATCATCAGCAAAATTGTTGTAGGCAACTGTCAGATCGCTTAGTAATTTAGAATGACGATCATCTAAATGTGGTTTTTCTTCTAGCCACTCAATAAATTCAGAAAGAGTTCTGGCAACTCCATTCCATTGAGCTAAGTTTCCAGCCGTAATCTTTTTCATTTTCTCCTCTTAGTTTTTAAGTTTACTGTAATCTTCTCTTGGTAGGAAAGCAGCTTTACTTGCTTTGTGTGTTAGGTAATTAATAGTTGTTACAAATGGTATGTAATAACCTTTACCTTCAATTATTTCAAGATACTCAACAAAGTCGGAACATAAACTATATTCAAGTAGTTCAAAAAATTCATCTTCCGACATTTTGACGCCTTCTTTACCTTCCCACCACCACATCATATTAGCATAGTTTCCTCATTTAATCAAGTGCTCGTTCTATAACTTCTAAATCTATTGGTGATTCTTCTGACACACAAGTTAATTGCCAACAAACAGTTATAGAATTTTCACCCCATCTGTCTGCCCTAACATCTAATACAACTCCCAATCCATGTGGAGTTTTTTCATTCCAATTTGGTTTTACTAAATCTCCTACACAAAATAATTCATTTCTAAACTTTTTGGATTGCATTTGTTACTACCATCTCCAATGTTTTATCTGTCCTCTGGGTTTTTAGGGTTACAAAGGGATAACCATGTTGATAATATATATTAGTAATTAGGTATGCATATTCAATTGCATTTCCTTCTCCATCAGTTAACTTGACTAAATCTCCTTTATTGAGATTGTTTTTTCTATCAATCCTCAAATTGAACTGCGAAAATTTTTCCGTCTGAACCTTTGTGTTTAAATTCATAGTATTTTTTTATCTTTCCGGAATTACATAAATGTATTGTAACCATTTTAGCGTTTGGTCCCACGATAACACCTATCTTTGGTGAAAGCATAGCAGGAATGAATTTCCCGCCATATCCGACAGAGTGAAGAGCAGTGTTCAATCGCTTGATATACTCAAGAAATTTATTTATTTTTTCATCTTGCATGTGCGAGAATTATGTCCTTTCTGGTTACATAACGAACATGTTCGCTGTCCTTTCTCCTCAACAATAGTAGCAACAGGAGTTGTTGTTTTGATTGCTACTGATTTACGATGAAAATCACGGCAAGTTGCCGCATTATGACCTGGCTGTTTGCATTTAGAACAAACACGAACAGAAGGCGCAGCTTGTTCGGCTACGCCTTCTCCTTTTATTTCTTTTTTTGCTCGACCTTCACGATCAAGGACTTTTAGGTTGAAATCCTTGAATTTCTTGATCCATTCTTCCCACTTTTCTGTATCTGGAAATTTCTTTACAAAGAATAGAATCTGGCCGTCATTGTTCCAGCCTTCTCCAGATTCATTCCAATCTTCTAGTGATTTTTCTACAATAGAACGATTTTTGCCATCTACGTTATTTACTTGAATACGGTATATGTGGCCTTCATCATCTGCTGTAAATTTCCATGCTGACGCGGTGATCATCCTACCTCCAATCTCTGCAATCCTACCACGGGTCGGTCGGGCTGTCAACCGCAAAGGAAAAGCCGGGAAAACCCCGGCCTCGCCTGATTTCTTTATTTAACTGAGATTCAACGTTTATTTTTTGATTCTTTTACAAGGCGGGCAGCAACACGACTTGTTAATCTTTCTACCATTTCTTGCATTTGTTCTTCTTCGTCACCTTCTGGTGGCGCGTCACCTTCTGGTGAAGCTTCTTCGTCACCTTCTGGTGAAGCTTCTTTGTCACCTTCATCACCGCGTGAAATATCCATTTGAACTCCATATTGGGATGCCATATTTTTTAATGTATCCAACATGTTGTTGATTAGATCTTTCATTTTTGAAGCGTGTTCTGGACTTTCACCGGCAGCATCACTTGAAGTATCAGCGCCTTCTGGTGCTTCTGGAGCATCCATTTCTTCTTCCATTTCAGCTTCGTTATAACCTTCTTCCAGTGATTCACTTACAACTTCGAATTCACCACGATTTGGTTTACGATCACTGGCATTTGATTTGCCACCGGTTTCATCAGCGACACTTACATTACCTTTACCAACTGAATGATGTGTTCCTGCTTTTAGTGGCTTCATTGTTCCCGGTGATTTAACAGATTCAGCACCATCGATTCCTTGTTTTGGCTTTGCAACACCTTTAACTTTTTGTTTTGGTGAACCGGGACGGCCTTCACTTTCTTTACCTTCTTCTGTTACATCGCCCTCTTCAACAACTTCTTCTTCAAGGGCTTCTTCTTCTAATTGACCTTCTTCTTGTTTATAATCTGATTCTTTCAAGAATTTATCGGTTAATGGCTGTAGATTAGCCAATTTCATAAAGCTGCGGATTGTGCTTTCTTCTAATAGTTTCTTACTCATTACGTATCTCCCTTAAAAATAAAGAAATCTAGTTGTAAATAGTACTTTATTTAATGAAATACAAAAAATTATTGTTTATCAACCAATCTTTCCAATAATTTTGATAAAATCATTTGATCTTTGCTAATTTCTTTATTTTGTCTCACCATATCTTCAAGCAATTTTGTTTGTATTTCACTATTTTTAGCCAATATATTTATTGCTTTTACATTTTCATGAAGGGCTTCTTCTAATGAACGGCGAACATACCAAATTTTAACACCATCTTCGTCATTTTTATCGTGCCAGTCATACATAGTTTTGTTTGTCTGAACAAGGTTATCTACCTTTATATCTATTTTTTCAACATGATTGCTGATTGACCTAACACTATCAGTCATTTGGTATATTTTATTGTCTGTGTTTTGTAAGTTCTTTTCTTTTAACCAAGAAAATAATTCTCTCGCTGCTAATGCGACAAGTGTAACCAATAAAGCACCATTTGCTACAATTATATTGTTATCCATTGAGAAACCCTCCGAGAGAAATCAAGGAACAATATAATTAGTTTGTAATTATTAATCCAACAACTTTAGGGTCTTGGTAATTTTCTGAATTGCTTTGTCTTGTATTTGTTTGATACGAACAAAACTAACACCCATTATATCTCCAATTGTTCGTAAATCCATCTCGCCATTCTGTTCTATAGCAACAAAACAACAGTTTAAACTTTCTTGATGTTCAACCCAATAACGACAATCTGTATTGGGACAAACTGTATTTAATTCTACACATTTTTCACTACATTTTTTCATGTTGTTCCTCTCATATGTCGCTTGGTGAATAGGAGAAGACAACATCTTCTACGGCAGGACAATTATTTAATATTTCTTGCCTTATGAAATCAAGGAATTTATCTTCGTATTTTAAATTTTGTAATACATTATTCTTGTATAACTTCCAAGTATCCACTTGTTCCAATATATCAGTTTTATTAATGATTAAATCACTTACACCATTTATATTGGCTGCTTTGATTAGCATATCAATATTCAAGAAATCAACTTGACGGGGTCTTCCGGTTGTTGCTCCGTATTCCTGGCCCACTTCACGGATTTTATTAAATATTTCTCCGTCTGGCTGGAATTTCTTTGCCCCAACATAAGTTTGATATGCTTTGGCTACACCATACACATGACGGATTGATGATGGTGGAATTCCATTAGATACAGCACCACCAACATTACAAGTTGAGGATGTTACGTATGGATAATCACCCCAATCAATATCTAATCCAAATCCCTGTGCTCCTTCAAATAGGGCAACAACGGGCAAAGAAGAATTAAAAAACTCTTCATATATATCAGTTAATTGGTATTGATCTGTTGTTGGTATATTTTCAAATCTAATACCTTTACGATCATATTTATCACGATACGCTGGACCATTACCTTTACGGGTTGTTCCTATTGCTGTATCCACACCATCTTCTTCAAGATGTTTATTAGAAATAACATTTACTCGTTTATCTATAAACAAATTTCCTTTTACTTTTATCCCAGCTTCTTCTAAATCACCTATCTCTTTTTGTAGAAGAGTGGGACTTACAACACACCCAGGACCAATAATGGAACGAACTCCTTTTAATACGCCAGATGGAACAGCGTGAGTTATAACTTTTTTACCTTCGTGATAAATTGTATGACCTGCGTTATGTCCTCCACCAAATCGGACACAATGGGTATATTCACTTGATTTTAATAGTGAATGCGTAACCTTGCCTTTACCACTATCACCAAATTGTAAATCAACAACAACATCAGCCAATAACTTTTTTTTCATAAACCTGCCTCTTCATCAAAAAGATCGTAAATGTCGTCTATTTCATCTTTATCTAGACCAAATTTACGCATCTCTATTTTACCTTCTTCTATCTCCAAGTCAAGCACTTCTTCTTTCCATTGAGCGTATCCTTTGCTCTTGCGATATGCTTTTAAGAATTCACGGAGGTTTGGTTCGTCTTCCAAGAAACCTTTAATAATAGCAATAAAGAACTCTTTTTTAGTGAGTTCTTCATGCCGTAGTTTTATCATTAGACGAGCATATTCGCCGTCTATTGTTTCAAAACATACCTTACAAGGAACAGCTCCAGCAGGAGGCTTTCTTTCTTCACTCATTTTTGTTTGCTTCTTCTAATAGTTTTTTATAATATTCGCCAACAGCTATTATTTCTTCTGGTGTGGCATTATTTTTTATTATATTTGCTTTGCTTGATACAACAATAACATTGTCTTTCACATATCCCTTTTGTGGAATAATACGGTCTAATGATGGAGAATTTGGTTGTATTGTTTTTTTGCCGATTCCTACTTCAAGTGGAATGCCAAGAATAGGACATACTGCTGGTATAGTGATATCACTTTCATCTATATCAAAGGGTAAGTTTTTTTGTTTTGCTCTGTTACGAGCATGTCGTATCATCTCTTTTTCCGGATTGTTTTGATAGTATAGTTTCTGCTGTTCTTTCACTTTTTCCAAATTGTTTTGATAGTATAGTTTCTTGCGTTCTCTCTCTTTTTCCGGATTGTTTTGATAGTATAGTTTCTGCTGTTCTTTCACTTTTTCCAAATTGTTTTGACGGTATAGTTTCTGCTGTTCTTTCACTTTTTCCAAATTGTTTTGATAGTATAGTTTCTTGCGTTCTTTATATTTTTCCGCATTGTTTTGATACCATATTTTCTTTTGTTCCTTGAGACACGGCTTACAGACATTTTTGCCTTCATAAAACTCACTATCATCTTTTTCCATATTACATTTAATACAACATTTCATATAAAATCTCTATGCTTCCGATGAATTAATAATATCGGCAAACGCATCAATAAATTTATCTCGTAATTTTTCATTCTTTTTAATTTCTTCTTGATTGTTCTCTTGTATTGAAGCGTGTAAGCGTTCAACGATCTCGTGATACATCATAACACCAAGAAGATTATCAAAACTTTCAAAATCTTTGGAATACTTCTGTTTTCTCATATATCACTTCCGATTCAAAATATGTGTAAAGCTTTCACCTAAACCGGCACTTGTCTGTTGAATAAATTCAACTTTGCCAGCAAGTTCATGAAAGTTTCTTGCACCGGCATATGAATAACCACTCTGAATATTTCCATGAATATCTTGAAGGATTGGAACAACTGAACCTTTGTGTTTGATAAAAGTTGAAATACCTTCTGGTGCTGAACTTTTACCACGCCAATCAGTTTGTGCTTCACGGGAAGCCATACCACGATAGTTCTTCATCTTTACACCATCGCTATTGATAAATGTTTCTCCTGGACTTTCATCTGTTCCGGCAAGCATACTTCCACACATTACAAAGTGAGCACCAGCAGCAAATGCTTTTACCATATCTCCACTATTTTTAATTCCACCATCTACAATAAGTTTTGTTTTTCCACTCTTATATGCTTGTGTCTGCACACAATCAAAAATAGCAGCAAGGTTTGGAACACCAAAACCTGTTTGTAGGCGTGTTGAACAAATACTTCCACCACCAATACCTACACGAATACTATCGGCTCCCCAATCACTTAAATCTTGGAAACCTTTACCAGTTGCTACATTTCCAGCCATAAGATGGAACTTATAATGGCTTGGATGATTTTTAATCTTTTCTATTGCTTCTTTTACATTCTGGTGATGACCATGTGCAACATCAACACAAACAACATCAACACCCCATTTTATAAGTTCACTTGCTCTCTCATAGAAATCACCAGTTGAACCAACAGCAGCACCAACAAATTTAGCACCAGCTTCTTTTGCGGCAGTTACAAGTTTGCCTTGTTGTTCAATAGAGTTATAGCGATGAATAATACCAAGACCACCAGCTTTGGATATAGCAACAGCCATATTTACTTCTGTTACTGTATCCATTGGAGATGAAATAACTGGAAGTGATAGTTGAATTTTTGGATCTAAATTAATCCTCAAATCAACTTCAGTACGACTTGTAATGGTACTAAATTTTGGTATCAACAACATATCATCAAATGTCAGAGCTAATTGGATCATTTTTTTTCTCCATGAGTTCTTGTACTAATTTTGTAGCCTTGTCCCAGCAAACTGGGCAATATAAATGTACTTTTTCGGCTTCCTTTTTAACGACAACAAACCAAGACTGAACTTGTTCTCTATTCTTTCTATCAAAAGGAGAGTTACAAGTCAAGCAACAATCTGGTAGACGATCAAACATATTTAATTTCTGTTTGAGGTCTTTTTGTTTATCTTTGTGTGATTTAGTTTTATCTTTTATTGGTTTCATTTATCACTCACAGAGAAAATTTTATCAAAATCACACTCTAAAGAATCACAACATTTTATATTGTTTTTTAAAATATATAATATTTCTGATTCTTTTAGAGAAGGGTCTGCATCGATAGATAGTTTTTTTAATCTTTCTATGGTTTTCATAACATTATCTTGTAAAATATCAATTCCATAAGTTGTTAATAATATATCTTTTACAGATATATTATTTTTTAATCTTTTATTAAAAATACCAACTAAAAAATTACCATCTCCACATGATGGATCTAAAAAAGTTTGACTTTTATCGATCCAATTTTTAGTATCTAAAAGTTCCAGAATTTCATTAACTAATATTAGTGGCGTATAAACTTCTCCATATTCCTTAATTCTTTGTTGAGAAATAGTTTTACTTTTGTTTTTATTTTTAATTTGTTTTTTATCTTTATTCAGATAGTCTATTTCTTCGTTTGTTAAATTAAAATATTTAAATATATCTTTATCATTATATTTTTTATTCAAAGGAAATAATGGAATAGATGAATATACTATTTCATTTCCAAATCCAGACCATTTTGCTGTTTTAAAAATATACTGCATAAGTCTACAATTTAAAAAATTTTTTAAATTTATTCCTTCTTCATCAGAGTCAACTAAAATATAATATCCCATATCTGTACAACCTAGATTTCCAGAATCATAAAATGCTTTAAAATAACCACTTCTAGACCACATAACTTTCTTTTTGTTAGAAAAATCTTGTTGTTTAGAAGAATACCAAATTTTATTATTTGTATGAAATACAGGAAATATATGTATATCAGTTTTTACTTCTGATAAACTGATATTTATTTTCTTTTTTAAAAGTTTATTTTTCTGAAAAAGTAGATTTTTCTTTTTTTCTTCATCTACGCAATTTAATATTCTTTCTTCATATTTATGAAGTTTTTTTTGTTTTAATATTTCAGCTCTTCTGATTACGTTATGACATGTCACATAGTCATAATTAATTTTAAATTTTGGAATATCTGAAAACATTACTTTTTTATGAATTTGATATGAAATATCACAAAAATCATTTGATATCCATGATATGCTATCATCGATATCGATTTGATAGTTTTTATTAAAAGAAACAATATCAGTTTTAATATTGTTTTTTGATTTCTTCATAAAAAAGTGACTGAATGTACTTCCTATATCCGGGAAGTATTTTTTGGTATCTAAATTTAAATAAATCAAATCTGATTTTTTAAAAAGATCCAAAACTTTATTTGATGGCGAACCCCATGATTGAGGGGTTATCCAGCCAATATGACCATTTTCTTCAAGCCAATCATTAAAAGCTTTTAATGTAAAATCGATCCATATTTTATGTTGAGTTTTATTTTTTGTTATATTATTCTGAAATGGTGGATTACCAAATATATTATTAAATTTCACTTATCACTCCAATATGTTCTTTAACGAAACCCAAGTATTTATTGATGTATTAATTTCTTTACTTTTTTTAGGTCTTCTCTGACCCCATTCCAAATCGATTTTTTCTTTAGTATGAAACTGCTTACCATTATACCGATCTTTTGGACAATGCCAAGCACCATTTTTCTGGAGAGTAAAAGGAACAGAAATTTTTAAATATTCTTTTTCGTGATCATGAAATAAAAATGTTACTGTCTGATTATCATCACACAATATAGATAGAGAACAAAAATCAGAATTAATTATATTAATAAAATTTTTAAAACATTTATTATTTAATGAAGAAACAAACTCCTGTTTTCCAATTAATAATATTTCTTCTTTTCCATCTAATCCAGACATTTTAATTAATTTATCTTTTAAAGATTTTTTATCTATACTTGATTCGTTTAGAAGACTATAAACTTTTTTTGCTGCTTGCGTGCCATAATTATTACAATCTTCTTTCCATTTTTTCTCTATATTTATCCAATTATTAGCTTCACTATTATTAACATAATAATCACGAATCTGTTCTTTTATTATTTCTAAATCGTTAATTGTAGTTTTAACATTTTGCAAATTTTTACTATCAAATATAAGATCTCTCATATTTTTAGAATTTGCTCTACCAGGATAAAAAGTTTTATTATTAATTGGATTAGTAAATTTTCCAACTCCTTTAGCTGAATCGAGAAAAATATTACATAAAAAAGATACCCAAGTTCCACTACAAACTTGCATACTTTCTTTTATTCCATTTTGATAATTTTTAAAAGAAAAATCAATTACACTATTATCTTCAAAAAGAACTTGAAAATCTGTTTTTTTAGATTCATTCCTAGCTTGTTTTTCGACACAAATAATGTCAAATTTTATATTTTTGTTTTCATAAATTTGATCACAAAATTTTGACAGTATACAATCGACATTTCTTTTATATTCACTTTCATTAAATTTTGACTCAATATTTCTAGATTTAATATAATTTAAAAATTCAGTATTTTTCTTATCATAAGAATTTGTAAAATTAATATTATTTTTTTCTAAATATTCTTGTGATTTTGCGACAAAATATAACTCACAAGCATCTTGAATATAGTGTTCTTCTTTTTGACCTGCACTCATAAAATCCTTTATAAAATTAATTATAGTTTATTACTCATTGAAAATATATCTGGTTGTGATGGTGGTTTCTTTGGATTACCAAACTCAACAACCATTGATGGAAATGGTGCTGAATTCTTCTGTCCTCCAAATTTTAATCGGCCTTTGATAAAAGAAATGCTCTTCACAAGAACTGGATCCATACAAAATTCATGGAACCACTTTGTGTCTGTTCTTGCTGGCAGCAACATTACAACTGTTGTGTTTCCAGAAATAACTTCGTGATATGCTTTACAAACCCAATCATATGTTTTGCTATATGGTGGATTGATAAATACAGTTTCACCTTTCCAGCTTTGTGCTAATCCATTTTCTTTTATTGTATAATGTTTAGCACATTTATTATTTGTTCCATCACTTGCCGGATCAAGTGTGAAATTATATTTCTGATTCAATTTGTCAAACATATTCTGTGGAGTAGTCCATTCATCACTCTTATGACTAAACAATACATCCATATCTTTTTTCAACATACCTCACCAACACTTTCTTGTTTTAACAAATGCTTTTTTATAAAGGTTTGATTTTCTTTTAAGGAAACCCAACGCAAATTTTCTATATTGTTATTAAGTGGATTGTTATCAATGTGATCTACAACACAACTTTCTCTTATGAATTTTCTCGCACTTTCTGGTGTGATATCCCATTCATTTTTTGGAATAGGAGGATAATCATCAATAGATTTAAATGTTTCTATTACAAGTCTGTGAACTGAAATAGTAATTCTACAAGTTTTAGCTTTCTTACTTTCTCTTCTATATTCAAAATCTTGATATAGATCGATAGGTATACACAGAGCTATTGATTGTCGAGCACCCTTAAAAGAACCTTTTCCAGTTGGAACTTCATTTTGTTTTTTTAAAACAAAACCTTTTTTATTCCTAATCCTACCAAGATTAGAAACTTCATATCCCGGTAATACTTTTTTATTCTTTATTGCCGGTTTCCATATTTCTTCTTCACTTATTAGTGTCTGTGCTGCCAAATCCATTGCTACCTCTGCTACTTATAGCGATATTATCCCGATAAAGTTCGGCGCTGTCAACTGAAATCGGACGAACATGGATTACTGGAAATAATACCGCTTGTGCGATTTTATCACCGGGTTTAATCATTTGTGGATTTCTTCCAACATTATGTAGGATAATCACAACTTCTCCATCATATCCGGGATCAATTACACCACCACCAACAAGAAGTTCTTTTTTAGAACTTACACTACTGCGGTTCTTGATTTCAAGACAAAAACCATGTGGAACAGCAAATCGCAGTCCTGTTCGTAATTTCATGCTTTGACTCGGCATGATTACAATACTTCCAGCTGGCATATTCTTTTCTTCATTATGTTCGCCTAATTTTACATCGGGAGAAAAGAAAAGATCCAATCCAACATCACTTGGATTTGCTCTGGTTGGAGGAAAAACATTATCGTGAACTACGGCATATTCTAATAGCATTACCATTCTCCCTTCTTAAATTCCATATTGTAAAGACCAAAATCTTCGCTAACGCGAACAAGCATAACAACTGGTTTACATTCATATAAAAGTGTTGAAAAATCAATACCCATCATATTTTCACTAACAACTTCTTTTTCTGCTTCCATGCGTGCCTTTCTAATTCCAGCAAACAAAATATCGTTCATGAATTTTCCACCTTCTTTTTAAGTTCAGAACACATACGATTTAAATTTTCAATATTTCGCATATGTGATTGTGGATCAATATATTGCGGAGAAGTGAGAGCATAATTATATGCTTTCATTGTTCTATCGACATTAATAAAAAATGAGAGTAGCTTTTCTTTTAATTCTTTATCCATTTATTTCACCCAATTAGTTTAAATGATTTACCGATAGACCTTGTGCTAAATCCCCAATCTTCCTGATAGTCAAGTTTTGCGACGTATGGATGATTGAGGTGGATTACGTCCTTCTTTGGATCATAACTCCAACATTTAATTTTTGTTACGATGTTTGTTTCATCAATCGCTTCTACAATCAAATAATGTTTTCCATTCTTTGTTGTTTTCTTTTCAAGACCTTTTGGAATAAACCAGCAAATACCAAGTTCCGCATCATATTCTCCAAGTGGCGGAACCATCTTTTCAGCAAGTTTCTTTTGGACTTCGTCCGATACAATCATATTGATAGGATACACACCTGTCAACTCCAAAGTGTTGAGAATTTTTTCGTCTCTTGTAAAATCTCCTTCGGGAGCATAAGTTTTAATATTCTCTGTGAGATTATCTGGCTTGCGAGGACGATCAACAGCAATAGCAGACCAAAAATGTTTTGCTCCAGTAAAACGACTATCCATTAAGGATACAAGAGCTTCGCTGCGGCAAAGAGCATCAACATTCTTTTTATTTAGTTTACTATAACTGATTCGTGGATGAAAAAGGAATTCTTCAATCGTCTTGAAAGGACGATGATCCAGAATTTCTTTAATCGCAGCATCACCTACACCTTTAATAGCTGAAAGCGGCTGTATTAAGGTTTTTCCATCTTCACTAATCTCCCATACATTTCCGGACTTATTTACATCAACCGGCTGAACGATAAATCCAGCAGCTTTTACAATATTTACTGCTTTTTCTTTCTTGCTATCCGGCTGACTATCGAGATAAGCAGCAAGCCATTCACTTGGATAATAGTTATACAACCAAGCACATTGGAATGAAATAATAGAATAGGAAACGGCATGAGATTTATTAAAGCCATAGCCAGAGAAGTAAATAAACTTCTGCCATAGTTTCTCACCAATCTCTTTACCAAGTCCCCTATCTATACAACCATTAATAAACTTGTCGTGTAGCTTTTCTTTTACTTCTGCTTCTTTTCCTGTGCCTTTCTTGGTCAATACTTTTCGGAGAGAGTTGCCCTCGTCAAGAGAAATATCACGACCAAGTTTATGAGCGAGAAGAGCAATTTGTTCTTGGAAGACGAGATATCCATATGTTTCGCTTGTCGCCTCTTTGATTAGTTCATGTTCGTATACAACATCGTCAGGATTATGCTTGCTTTCAGCAAATGATTTATCAACACCGGCTGAAAGTGGACCGGGACGGAAAATAGAGGTAATAGAAGAAATATCAACGATATTATTTGGTTTTACACGCTGACAAAAATTCTGTGCTCCACTTTCTGTGAATTGGAATACGCCAGCCCATTTACCGGCATGAAAGATATTTTCATACACATTCTTGTCGTTCATATCAAGAACATCTGGATGTAGATTTTTCATATAGAAATCTTTTACATCGTTGAATGTTGGATTCTTGATATTCTTGTGGCGACGAAGAATATGTTGAACACATTTCTCAATCATGTTAAGAGTTTCAAGACCAAGAACGTCAAACTTAATAAAACCCATAGGTTCAAGGTGACGGACGTTTTGACCTTCACTCCAAGGTGTTTGACGAACACCCTTGCTATTGATTAGTGGCATCCATTCATCAAGATTTTCACCAACTACAATACCGCCAGCATGACGAGAAGCTGAACGGATTGAACCATGTAGCTGTTCAATATGTGTCTTAATGTGTGGATATGTAGAGAGGAATGTTTGAAGGCTTGGCGAATATTTCATCACTTCTTCAAATGTTGGATTATAAATACCAGCAGTAATTCCATGCTCCGCTTTCGCAAGTGGTGTAGCTTCAAGCAACATTTTGTTCGTTACGGCATTTACTTCTTGGAAATCAACACCATAGAACTTACTAATATCCTTGATAAGTGAACGCAGTTGTAGTGTATTCCAATTTGTAATTGGAACAACATTATTCTGACCCCATTCATCAATAAGGTTCTGCTTTAATCCCATCGCATCGCTTACATCATAATCAATGTCGGGATAATCTGTTGCTGTTTTGGAAAGAAAACGCTCAAATTGGAGTCCGTGCTTAATTGGATCAACTTGTGTAATTCCAAGAACATAAGATACAAGAGCACCAGCAGCAGAGCCACGACCGGGACCAGTAATATAACTTTGATTAGCGCGATCAGAAATCGCTTTCATGGTCAAGAAATATTTAGCAAATCCACGTTCCTTGATCACATCAAGTTCACGCAATAGCCGATCATGATATTCTTTATTACTCCACTTTTTCATATCTCGCAAACCTGCTTCGGCAAGTTCATCAAGCACTTGTTCAGCAGTTTTATCTTTTGGAAGAATAAAGTTTGGAAGACGAACAGTATTATCTGGAATAAAGTTTTCAATACGATTGTGGGCGATATTCCATGTTTCCTCAATTGTATTGAGGATGAAAGCATCATCGTATTTTACACCACACTTGGCTGAATACTTTTTATACGCTTCCCACATCTGATCGCCATTCTTGGGATATAGAGTATATTCCATATCATCAACGCTATCAGGAAGTGCAGTATCCATATTCTTGCTACCAAGAAAGCCAAGTTTCTTATAGATTTCTCGGTCTTTCCAAGCACCGGGAGTTGGATAATGACTATCTCCAGTAGAAATAACTTTGATACCGAATTCTTCACAAATTCGGATAATCAATTTATTCAATTTATGCTGTTCCTGGATACCATTCCATTGAACTTCGCCATACCAACGATCACCAAAAATATCAATCATCTTGCGTGATGTTTCACGCATAGCATTTAAAACAACATCTTCGCCATTTTCCCAGTTTTCCCAAAAGTCATTAGCATACACTCCACCCAAACAGGCAGAGGCGGCAATAATACCTTCATTATATTTCTTTAGAAGTTCATAATCAATACGAGGAAAACGATAATAGTTTTCATCTGAAAAACTCTTTGAAATAAGAGTGAAAAGATTGTTTAGACCTTTCTGGTTCTGTGCGAGAAGGACGAGATGAGAACGCCGATTGAGAACACTCTTTTTAGTCTTCTTTGTCTCTTCTTCGTTTTCAACGATTGCGCCTGTGATCTCCTCGTCCTCTTTTTTGCTTTTTGTTGTTTTTTCAATTTCTTCCTTATCTTTCCGCCATTGGGCAATAGATGGATGAAAGTACATTTCACAGCCATAAATTGGCTTGAAATCCTTTTCTTCCTTTTTCATCTTCTTGGCATGAAGAACTTGATATGAAAGTCCATTCATATTTCCGTGATCGGTTAGTGCGAGAGCATCCGAACCATTAGAATATGCGAAATCCATATGTTCATCTGGATAACCCAGACCATCAAAAATGGCACCATTAGGAAAAGCCCGAGTGTGCGTGAAGTCCAACGAACTTGATACGCGAAACGAGCTTTTCCTTGATGCCTCCTTTCTCGTTAATAGGGGACATATATTTAACCTCTTTTGTTTATTTAACTACGGGAAAATATTTTGTGTTTGGATATATTTTAAACATATGATCTAATTCATAAGTCCAAAGTTTCATGCTACGTTTATCTGCTTGTAGCACAATATACTTCTTTTTTTCTCGGCTCACAATAGTCCAAACAACGCCATTGTGGACGATAACATCCCCAACTTGATATCTGGACATTATACTTCGCTTTTGCCAGACCAGTCAATAGTAAGAATTTGTGTTTTGTGATTGGTCACAACAAAAAATTCTTTGTACTTTGTTTTAAACTCTTTTGCTAATTCAAAAAAACATGCTTTACTCAATTTGCTGCAATCATACTCAAAAGTATTTTTGCCTTGAGCAGCATATTTTTTTATGTAACGAGCCATATCATTAATGTATAGAGGAATATTCTTTAATTCGCTTTGACTAATTGGCTTTTCAGCTACAATAAGTGCTTGACGAGCTTTTTTTGCTGTTTCTTTGATTTTATCAAAGTCAAGATCGTCCTCCATTGTTGGAGTGCGAGCCATTAACTTTTTTTCTTCTACTGTTGCCATTTCCATAATTCCTCCAAAAGTAATTACTCTTCTAAGTCGGCTTTATCCACAGCAACTGGACTCCATTCATGATATTTAAAGAACTTTGGCCTATATACTAATTTACTGTTTTCGGAACGCATAAATTCTTGATAGTTTTTCCACGAATCTATGCGCGAATACCATGCGGTTTGACCCACGTTGTTGCCCTCAAGTGTAGCACATCCGAACACCTTGTCAAGCGGGAAGGAACGAGCACTATATTGTTCTGATGCTGGAATATACTCTTGTGTTATACGTCGTGTTTGTTCATTGAATACAACATTTTTATACATTCCTGTGCCTTCACTTCTTATAACTCTGCGAAATTTTTTAAAATCTTCTTTATCAAAGGTAAATGGTAAATATTCACCATCACGAACAGTTCTACCGTCGTGCTCCATATAAAAATTACTTGGAGAACTTATCAAAGAACGATTTTGATAGATTGAATCAAGTGAAACAATACCATATGGAAATGAGACAAAATATTTGTCTGGAACAATCCAAGAACTAATTGTTTTTGAAATATGAAATGCACGTAACGAACCATATATAACACTCCATGCTAAACAGTCTCTACGCTCACGATCTTTTGGATGAATTGGCACATAATATATCGATGTTTCTTTTACTTGATGTTGTGCCATTCGCTCTTTAAATCTTGATTGCAAGAGAGAACCATATTCGAAAATCCAATCACCTATACGGTCGCGTAAAATGGGCTGCATTTCACGATGAGCAACGATCCATATGCTTTCACAACCAGCATAGGTACATTGAAGGACGGCATTTTCTACTGCTGTTAAATTATCAGCAACTGGCATAAGACAATCATGCCATGGAAATTTAAAGTCAAGTTTTTGACCTGCTACTGGAATAATACCTGCGAGATGAAAAGCTGTAACGTCTTTTTTACCATCTTGTATATCAGTCAACATAAGGGCTTCCTAGCATATCTGTAATCTTTTTCATTTGATCGCTTTTTGTTTCTTTTCTTTCAATCAAAATTTTATCTTCTTGTTCTCGTGTATCAAAAATATATTCACGCTTTAAAGTTGTTGTTTTTAATCTGTGGGTTCTACAACCTTTTTTTAATTGTTCTACTCTACCAACAATACCATTTTTTTTCAAGACGTCTTCTGTTTTCATTCTCGCAACAACAATCCCATATTCTTCACTATTAAGTTGCGCTTGTGTAAGCGAGGAGATAGAAACAATATCAGACATTCGTTCATTAATCATAGTATAAAAACTATTGATAAAATCTTCATTAGTTTTTATGTTATTTATTGTTTGTATATTTGATGATTGTATATTTTCTAATTTTATATAATCAAATACACGCAGCTTTTCTGTTGGCTGAATTTCATCGTATCTAAATATATTTTTATACTGGATTTCTACTTTATAAGCTGTTTTACCAAAAATAGTTATCTTTTTGTCTTCGTCTAAACGATAATTACCAGCTTTTAAACCTATTGGATTTAAACCAGCATATGAAAGATAATAACTTAACTTGCTCCATATTCTTTCTTTATTGGAGCCGCGTGGATCATTGTCCAAGTGAAAAGGAATTTGAGGGTTTACCATTATTAGTGGTATTCCCTCAACATAACTATGAATAAGTGCTTCTAATGTTCCGCCGAGAACTATTGTGTCGTATTCAAGTTTTTCTAACTTATACAATCTACACCTTATCGTATCTTTTCAAATTTATCTTGTTTTTCTTTTTCACCAGAGAAAAATATAGCAACATTATGTAGTTTTTTTGAACTATCACTTCCTACATCATGCCATCTTTTCATAAATTCGTCAATAGAAACAATGCCGACTTTATTGTAGAGTGATGGATCTCGTATATATAAAGTTTTTTCATCGATGCCAATTAGAACAGCATAATGGCCATCTTTCCAATCTTTTTCCCATTTTGGGCTCTTTTCATCTGACCATGCTTGAAAATTTAATATAACAGGATTTCCAGCATTAATAGATTTTTTTAATTCTGATATATCTGTATTTTCTTTAACTCTGCAGTTAAGACCATGTTTTTTTGCAACTTCTTTTATTTTTGCTAAAGAAGTGCCGTCTTGACTATTTGTGTTAAGTTCTTTTGATAGTTCTTTTTCGTTCTTTTCATATAAATCATAAAATGATAAAATTGCAAGCAAACTTGCCGAACCACAACTATAATCGTTAAATTGGCGTATATCTGGAACATCAAGAAGTTTTGGTTTCTTCTTTGGTTCTTTTTCTTCTAAAAATCTACGCCATTCAGTTAAAAATTCTTTCATAAATTAAATAGACTTTTTATTTTTATAAAGATATTTGTAATAGCCAATTATAGATAAAAGAATAAGATTAAAAACATAATTTACAATAAGAGGCAAAGAATAACGTTCAAACCATACATAAATTATTGTAAATATTTCACCAAAAAACCATAACCAAAATAGACCATGACTAAAGCCGTCAGCATGTTTTTGTTTTAAAGTATCAATAACTTGTGGCAAAGCACAGATAGCAAAACAAAAACTTCCTAACCAACCAATTACTTCCATCAATAATTTACCTCAATATAATCAGTTTTACAAGGATTTCCATCGCCATAAAAAAATTTTCTTTTTGTTGGTAAAAATATTACTGAAAACACTGTTGCACTTTCATTTTTATCTTTTGTATGCCGACAAAGACCACCTTCGCCATGAGAAGATAAAATCTCTTTCATTTTATCAATTCGCATATCTTCTTCTAAATCTTCGCCCATGCCAATAGCTTTTTTCAATCTTTTTATTGAATCTTTTAATGACTTTCCTTCACGACCTTCTTTTGATTTTAACCAAAGAAAATGATTGGTATGAACATCAACTCCATCTTTATGATTTACTTTTTTTTCTTTTTCTGCACTACCCTCAAGTGTTATTATTTTACCGGTTTCATCGCTAACAACATTAGCAAATGCACTTGCACGTTTTGGATGAAGCAATAAAGATTCTGCCTCTTTTAATGTTTTAGAAAATAAAGCTTCCATATAGAGCATCATTCTTGGAATACCTGGTGTTGTATCGTTTGCGTCGACTTGACAACCAGAAAAAACAAGACCAACATTGTTTACACCAATTGAAGGTACACCTCTAGTAAAAGAAGCATATATTGTTGGTTTATTTTTTATTTCTAATTTTATTAATCTTGAACCATCTCCTGGTCTTTCATCATTATTGTGACCCATAATAACGTTATCACCGTCTTTAACAAAGACATCGGTGCAACCTTCGTCTTTTAATTTAGTTTTATCTTTTTCTTTTGCAAACCACAATTCTTCATACCACATACCAAATGCTTCATCTGGTTTTATTTCAGCACCTTCTGCTAAACCTTCAATAAATTCATATGTAATCGGAGTATGCTGTTTAGAAAGTTTTTTACCTTTTTCCATCCAATCACTAAAATCTTCTATTAGTTTTTCAATTTTATAAGCTTTAACTGCATTGTTTATCTGTTTTTTAAGTATTTTACCAATAGAAGAGCCAGCTTCATGTGCTGAAGCTGATTTAATTTCTTTTAATGGTCTTGTTTTACCTTCTTTTAAGAATTTACGCCATTCAGTTATAATTTCTTTCATAACTCTAATTAGAGTCCAAAAGCAGCTAATGTATGCTCAAATTCTCCACATTCTTTTACAAGTTTCAACATTTCTTGTGCGATTTCGCGAATTTCTACTTGTGCTGCCTCATCATTACGCAGACGCTGGAAATGTACAAATGAACGCATATTGAACATTACATCAAATGTAAGCTGTGTTGCATATGGAAGATAAAAACGAGCACTTTCTTTTGCTCGCTTACGACCAAGTGTTGGTGTTAGACGAGTGAGAGCAGCGTGATATTTTTCTAAACTTTGTATACAATGATTTTGTAATAGAAGCTGTTCGTGATTTGGCCAATCATCGGGAACATAATATTTATCGTCTTTTAGTTCTTTATATCTCGCACTCTCACAGTTGATAGAAACACCAATACGGTGTTTCAAAAAATGAATATGGCTTGCGATTTCGGCTGTTACGAGAAAGTGAATTGATGACTTTTCAAATGGTGTTTCATGACCGTTTTCAGCAAGCATTTTCAATAGTGCTGGAATACGGTTTTGTTTTTCTTCTGTTAATTCACGAGAAGTGGACGTCCAGGCCGACATTGCATGAGAACTGTCGCTTCCATAAGTTCCAATAAGTTCAATGGTGTTTGTTCTATTTATCATTTTTTCCTCTTATTTTCTAGGACTTTCATGGCTTCTTCCATACTATAAAGCCAATTCATTCTATAGTGAGCTTCTCCCATAGCAATACTATAGGCAACATAGAACTCATCTTTATGTGTCTTTCTATTTTTAATATAAATTCGCAAGGTATCATATGGTACTCTTAAATACCAACGATAACGCCATAGTTTAACATACCACTTTTGATCTTGGAAGCGATTACTCATTCTTGCAGTAAGACCACCATGTGGTGGAGATGAAACTTTATTTATGAGTTCTTTAAACTTTTTTCTTTGTTTTGGAGTCATATTCAGAGTATTCCCAAAATATTTGTTCATTTCTTTTATAAAATTTTAAATTATCTGTATTTTGTTTATCAATAAAATGTTTATCTTCTAAAGTAAAATAATTGTTTGGAAGAAGAGCAAATTGACCATTATCCAAATTTATTAATGATAGCGGTTTGTGTTCTTGTGGATATCTAGAATATCCATCCGACCAATCAATTACGATTCCGGTGTGCCTTCCCGGCACATCGCATTTAAAAAGATTGACTTTTAAACCGTCAAGAAACTGTAAATGATTTGAAGTTATATTTTCTCCCATACCTCCCCATGGTTCTAGGATATTTTTATCTTCATTGTTTTCTACTTTTTCTTTTGTTGATAAAGCAAATAATGGTAATCCAGTCCAATGTGCCCCTGTCTCTAGCACAACATGTGTTAACATGTGTTGTCCTGGTTTAGAATAAAAAGAATGTAAAATACATTCAGTTTTGCCGCTTGGCATTTTTTCACCAAGATAACAATTATCTACATAACAATAAAAATGATAAGGTAAACTTACATGGTGACTTATTTTCATTTCTTTCTCACCGGCATATACTTCCAGGTTCCATCACCGATCCACTTATTCATCTCTTCCAAAGTATAATAATCACCTGCAGCTGGATTCGGGTTTAGCCAAAATACTCCATACATTGTTCTATATTTGATATCTTTAGAGTATTCTTTATCTGTATTGATATCATATATATATCCAATATTTTCTACGCCTTTTTCGCTGTAGTCAAGTACTAAGTCCCCTAAATTTGGTTTCTTTATCATATTTATTCTGCAGTTCTTTTGCTAAGGATAAGAGATTTTTTATTACCTCTGCTCCTTGTGTTGTTATGTCTCCATCTTGAAGCAGATGAGAACAAGCAACATCAACAACGTACAAGAACTCTTTTAAAGAGTCAAGATCTTTTTTGAGGTTTTCGTTTTCTTCAAGAAGAAAGTTATACATTACACTCATCCGGCGGGCCTCTTTTCAAGTTTCCAAACGATATAACTTCCCATATTATTATCTCCTTAAAAAGCACGATCCGTGGTGCTCTGGCGAGCATACCACGGACCAAGCGAGTGATCAAACGAGCAGAAGGAGTTAGTTTATTTCTTTCCTTCTTTCTTAGCTTTTTTCTTTTCTTGTTTTTCTTTTGTTGTTAGTTTTTGTTTATTGTTTTTATTAGTTTTTTCTTGACCTTTACCCATATATTTCTCCTTATAAATCGTAAGCACCTCTCCAATGACAAACAACCAAAGTTGCTTCATCTATTCTTGATCCACCACATTTTTCATTATCAATTATTTTATTAAGAAATAGATGATCTTCATTTAAACCTTCTAATCTTTGATAATTTTGGTCTAATATCATTGTAGAGTCTGTCCAAGTTGTTTTTATATTTTTTCTATGAGATATAGAAGAAGAAGAACATCTTATACGGTTTTTTTCAAAATTTTCTTTAAAGAATAAATCTTTTATTCCATAAGTTAATAAATTTACTGATTCTTTGTTCTTTATTTTTTCTTCTATTTGTTTTTTTCTTTCTTCTAGATTTTCAGACCACTTTAAAACTGTTGAATGTACGTATCTAATTGGATTGTTTATCCACAATAAACTTTGTGGTGCTTTTTCCCAAGCACCATTTAATACCATTAAATGATTTGGTAATATTAAATCATCAGTATCAAGATAACAAATTATATCACCAGTTGCTAAATAACATCCAACACCACGAGGAAAACCTCTAAAATTATAAGTTGTTTTTTTATCATCTTTTTCAATGTTGTTCGTTAGTTTTTCTTCTTTTTTATCCAAATAAACAAATCTTATTAATGGATTGTCTTTATAGAAAGAATCATATAATTCTTTTGTTATATTACAACCATCAGAAACTATTATAAGCTCTTTATCTTCGTGAATTTGAGATAAAAAACTACTAACAGATCGTATAAATTTTTCTTTAGGTCTACTACGCGCACCTGGATAATCGCCTAAATAAGATTGCATAACTACTGATATTTTCATATATACCTCAAGAATTCATCGCTTTATCTATCAATCTTTCATATCCACGAATATTCTCTGGATTTTGAATACTATAACGATATGAAAAATTTCTTGATTTTTTTAAATATTCTTCATTTTGATGTTCATTGCTATCAAAGTATTCAGCAACATAAGCAAGGTGCTCAACAGCTGTCTTAACATCGTTTTCTTCATAATACCAGCCCAGTTCTTTCATCATTGGACTATTATGAACAACTGGATATCCCATCCAAGATGCGTCGAGATAAAGATAATTTAATTCATTTTGGTTTTGATGTGATAGAACAATATCTGTATGCTGTTGTAGAGCCCAAACAATTGGATATCTTGCTTCAAAAAACATTTTTTGAGCTTTATATACGTCTAAATCTTTTACGAAATTAATTAAATCTTTTTTTAATTTAATTTTATCAGCAGAAAATAAATAACATCGTTCAATTGTATCAGGATGTTTTCGAAATAATTGCTCATTAATTATGATAGGCATTACACTAGTTTTAACCACATTAATATTTGGTTCCATGCTACAAATTCTTTTTTGTTTTTTACCAGATGGAGTATATTTTCCTGTATGAATATTATTTTGTTGTTTTAATAATTTATCAATATGACTCTGAATAAATCTTGGATCCCAAATATATGGACCAACAACAACTTCCGCGTCATACATTGTTTCAAAAAAATATTTATCTCTTTTATAATAATGTTCAGAAATCCAAATTAAACTTATGTTATTTTTGTTTCTAGCATAAACATTTCTAGCTTCAGAATTATCTTTGAATAAAATGGTTTCATTAAAAGTGGATAATTCTGGTCCCATTATATGTTTGACTAGTTTTTTACCTTCTTTTTTTAGAACCTGACAGGTACTTTCCGACAAAGAACCTTGAGCTATGACTATTAAATCACATTTTTCCAAAGATTCTTGCAATGTTATCATGTGATGAATATAAGGTTTAAATTCATCGTTTATATTTTCTTTCTTTGGTTCGTTTGCGGTATTAATTATATAAGCCACCTCAACGTTTCGACATTTTTCGTATATATCTCTCAATATTAAAACGTTTTGTCTTATACCGTTTGAAAATAAACTATCACTGTAGTCAGTTACAGCTATTGTTATTCCAATTCTAACTTTTCTTTCTGTTTTCATAAAAAATCTTACTTGCCTTAATTAGTTTTAAAATATAGTTCAGCTTCGGATTCTCGACGTTTAGTTAAACCACGCAATGCTTTTCCAGCAGCTTTATTCCATTTTAAAAATTCATCGCGTATTGTTGGATCAAGTGGATTAGTATTTACTTTTTTAAGTAATGTAGATGATTTTAATGCTCCTACTCCAACATTATAAGCAAAACAAACAAGAGCGTCAAATTGGCTTTGCGTTATATCATCTCTGGTATATGTATCAACATGCTTTTCAAATGTTGTTAATACATGTAATAATAATTGTGTCGATCGTTCTTCGGTTATTGCTGGATCGTCTATTTTTACTTTTGCCCCATATTCATAAAAGGTTGAACCATATCCGATTGTTGGAACATTTGCGGGACAAAGATATGGTTGAGCGCAGAAGCCTTCAAACTTCTTTATAAGATCAAGAGCAGATTTTGATACTTTTGTTATTTTTTGAGTCATATGTTTTATTTCTATGTCTCCTTTTATAAATATGGCGAGAAACAGTAATAATATTAATTTTTCAAAAAAGAAACCTACCTTTACAGATAGGTTTATATCATACAGAAGGTTTTGTTAACCTATCGTTATAACTTGTTTTCTATTACCGGATGAATTCCAACTTACATGAACCCAGCCACTATCTGGAATACCTGGTTTGTAGTATTCCAATATCAACTGATCGAAATTTAAATTATTTTTGATCCAGCAAAACAATATTTTGTTATCCATTCCTGGAATTTCTATATCTGCTGCTTGACCCGTTAGGTGTTGACTATTTCTTGCTCCACCAATAGCTTTATTTAGTTTTGGACCACGATAACCACTATTCACAACAACAGGACGACCGAAATTAATTCGGATTTTTTCTAGCACATTTTCACAAAGCTGCTTTAAGTTTTCTATCTCTTTTGGTCCTGGCGTATTTTCAATACCTTTTCTTTCACCAGTTTGAGACTTTGTCATTTCTTGCAAAGAAAAATGTTCACTTAGTTTCATCTTTTAACTCCCCATATTCGTCTAATAATGGTTCTAGCCAATGATTATCCCACCCACATTTTAGTGAATGTTCATTGCAAGTATAGCCATATTTTTGACCTAATTCAACATGATAAAGTTCATGTATAACACATTCACCAATATATTTGTCATTCATTATGATCATACCACGATTACCAAAATCTTTATTTCCAGTACGAGCAATATAACATTCAAGATTTGGCATAGGCTGTTTATTTTTACACATAAAATCTGTTCTATAAACAACTTCTGATATATTTTCCATTTTTTCTAATGCTATATCTAATGCTAACTCTCCATATTGTGGTTTAGAACAATCAATAAATTTAGGTCCAGTTTGTGTACATGCATTTAAAAATAATAAAGTTATTAATAATTTTTTCACTTATGTTTTTTGCTTGCTGCTTCTGCTATAGCAAGTATTCCTATGCTGATAATCCACACTGGTATACTTGACAAAAGACTTGCCATCAATATGTATAATCCAAGATGTTCCATATATAATATATACTCTCAGTCCCAAAATCTGTCAATAGTTTCTAAAATACCAATAAAATCATGCAACGGATCACCACTACCATCTGTGTTAACTGAAATCTGTGTTTTAATTTTATTATTCATGTAAAACTCCTTGTTTTCTTTCCTTCTTCACAAGAATCGCAAAGTGTGCGAATCCAACCGCCTTCTCTTGCTTTCCCAGGAACACCACAATCTTCACAAGTTATTGCGCTCATGGATTCAGCCATAGCAATAACTCCACTACAAAATTCATCTCCACCACTACTATAAACTCGTAGTGTTCCAAACTTTTCTTTGATTTGTGTAAATACAAGTTGTGTTGGTGGCTTATGAAATTCTTCACGAAATTTTTTACCTTCTACATCTCGCTTTACATATTCTTCTGACTGTTCATCGTTCCATCCAAGACGCTTTTTGAAATGATACTTTAGGTTTGTAGGATTTCCATTGATCGCCTGACGCAGAGCACGATTGTATCCACGAACTCTGGCGGTGTTTTGACGAGTTTGTGTAATGTGGCCTTGAATCAAACCACACATACGCTTTATGATGGGAAACCAACCTGGACCACAATCTAGTCCCCAACACATGCAAGTCTGTGTCATAGGTAGATTTCGTTCTGCAAACAATTTTGGATACTTATCGTAAAGTTGTTGTTCAAGTTCTTGCTTCATTATTTTTCCTCCGTAATCAATTCAAAATGAGCTATTTTTCCTTTTACAAAATAAGCAGAATATTCAATATACAAATCAAGATCTGTATCCCAATGATAAAAACGAACTTCTCCAGTATGGTTAAGTTTTACTGGTTGTTTTGGTACTTGTTTTAGGGCACCAATCCAACTAAGTTTATCCCATGATGGGTCTTTATAGTATGGTCGTTCTTCTTCTGGGACAATATCCCAATTAAAAAAATGATGAACTAACTCACCATCTTTTGTAATGACATATTTGTCAAGACAATTGACCAAACTTTTTGTTTGAAATACCTCATCTTGATACTTCGCATGTTTCTCAGGAAGAGGATATTCGCAAGTTAGTTCATCATACATTCCCATATTTTAATCCCTCAAAAGACCAATAACAAAATTTTCTTTACAAGTCAAAAAAGTATTTTCACCAAACTTTGCTTCTTCAACCATATTACCTTCAACAAGCACAATCTGTCCGACAGAAACAGATAATACACAGTCATTTGCCTTATCAAGAACACGATAGGCAACATTATCTGGTCGTTTCGTTGAACCAGCAAAAAATAGTTCTTCTTTCTTTTCTTCTTCTTTTTTTACAACTTCCAATACAAGTCGTTTATTTCGCGGTTCCAATTTCATCCTCATACTCCAACTTTAAGCTTGTTCTTGATTACACTGATAAATTCCTCAAAATCTTCAAGATCCTCGCCCTTCTGTGCCATACGATAAGCACGAAGCAGCTTACTCTGATCTTCTCGTGAAAGAAAGCTATTATCAGCGTAATGCTTTTTTAGTGCAAGCTTGTGTTCACGATAAGGCTCAATTGCCTGCTCAATCTCATTAAGAGTTTTGAGATAATTTACAATATGTTCTTCACGGGTCAATTTTTTATCGTTTTGCTCAAGTGTCTTTAGGTCAGTCATTATATTCTCCCTAATAGAAAGCGCCCCGATCAAGGGACGCCTCCAAGTTTAGCAGGTTTTCAATCGGTGTCAAGTCACGACACAAGCACCACCTACACAAGCAGCTTCACCAGATAAATTTGTATAATCTTGATCTTCTCTAATCAGATCAATATCAACACTTACTAATTGAGACATTCTTTTATTATATTCTGCTTCTCCAATATCTTCAAATGGCGCCTGGTGATAAGTGTGGTCGCTATGAGGTAGAAGTGAAATAGCAGCATAGCTATCTTTATTCTTCCACATCCATTCAGTAACTTGTGCCCATTCATGATTACGAACTGAAACAGTAATAGAAACGTTGTGTGTGTTATCGCCTCTACGATGACCACCTTGAATCCAATCAAGATATACTTTCTTCATCCGTTCAAGTTGTTGAATTGCTGTTTCTTTTCTTGTAATAGATCCTTCGGGTGCTCGCTGTGGCAATGTTAGAATTGCATTGTTCTTGTTAAATGTATCATCTTCAAGAAGTTCTGGATGAAACATTTTTAGATAACCATACATTGTTTCTGTCTTTAAAAGACGCATACGACGAAGATAAAACTCATTGTGCCATGCATGAATACCAGATGAACAGCCAAGAACACAAGAAGTTGTTCCACTTGGTTTTACAGTTGTTACACGGGCAGCTTTATTGATACCAAGAATTTTAGCCATACGTTCATTTTCTTTTGTTGCCGCTTCTGCTGCCGCAGCCATATCAAGAGCCAATACTTTACCACTTGCAATACCAGTCATACCAATACCAAGTAGTGCTTCTTTTTCTGTTGTTTTACGCCAAATATCACGCAAATAATGAAAATCAGTATATGAAGCTTGAAGCGTTCCAATGAAAGCAGCAGCTTTTACACGATTTTCATAATCAGCTTGATCTTGTATATCGCTTGCGTTGATTTCACAAAGATTACAGAATTGATTTGTTCGCAGGCCGATTTCACCACATGGATTTGTGCCCCAATCTGGGTTATTTGTCCAGAATATACCTGGTTCACCAGCTTTGCTTTCTTCGGTAATTTTCAAGATACGTTCAAAGTCAGCTTTTTTGCGCATTTTATGACGAACAAGAACAACACTATTATTTGCACGACCACGCTGTTCTTGAACATAAAACCACGGAACAATACCGTTATCTAAATAGAATGGAATATCATGCTCACCAACATCAGCCTCAACTGTGCGGACTCCATAGGCAGGGTCATTGTAGGCTATTTTAACGCGTTTATAAGTGGTGTTTGTTGCTTCATCAACAGTACGAATTTCTAGTTTAACTTCATTACCATATTGATCATGTTTTATTAGCGTAACAGATTCATGTGATACAAGTTTAAAATTACTCTTGCAAGTAAGCATTGATTCATCATCAATATCAAATAGAGAAATCATTGCTGAACGACGAATACCACCAGCAAGAACAGCGTCTGCCAAATGACAAAGAATATCGTGAATCTGAACTGAGCGGAGTTGTTCTCCATTTTCTACACTATCAAGAATACCACGAACATTCTCTAATGCACGCTTTAATGGTTCTGAACCTGGAGCTTTACCACCACCGGTTTTAATTGGTGTGCCTTTTGCGCGAATTGAAGAATAATCAAAACGGACTTTTGGTGAATTTGGCTGCATGTATGACTTCATCAATACCTTTACAGCATCAGCCCAACCTTCGATGCTGTCACCAACAAGAAATTTCTTTTCTCCCCGTGTTGGTTTTGTTACTGGTGGTAGTTTTTCAATGTGTTTTTTCTGTACCGAATAACCTACTCCACAACCTGCAAGCAAGAGGAACATAGTTTCACTAAAACTATGAATATTATCAATATGCTGAAATGAGCAATTGTAAATACGTGAATTGTTTACTTCAATTGCTTTTCCACCAAACTGCATGGAACGCATTGAAGGAAGAACTTTTTTATCATACACAAATTTGTATGCTTCTTCAATCTGATCTTTTAGATCAGGAAATTTAGCAACGTGCATTGCTTTATTACGATCAACGAGTTCAACCCAATTTTCACGACGACCAAGTTTCTCGTCAAATTTAGCATATCGTGAAAAAACCGTTACGTCTGATAATATTTTGCTTGCTTTATCCATGTTATTATTCTCCCTTTAATTCTTTCTGTTCTTTTCTGTGTTTGGCGTATCTTTCTTTTAATTTCTTGGCTTGATCTGCTGCAGCGTTTTTATTGATTTCATCAACAGTTTCATTTGTTGGTTCCATCACTTTAATTGCTACATTTGATGTATCCATGAAAATTGGTAAAACTACTCCATCTGGACCATTTCTATTTTTTGCTATAAAAATACGACCGGTATTGTTTTGTTTGTGAGTTGCAGTTCGGGAAAGACTGAAAATAAAATCAGCAACGAAACATTTATTGAAAGCTTCACTAATACTTTCCATAGTTACTACTTCTGCGTTCAGACCTGAACGGTTTGTTTGTGAAGCTGTCCAAAGAGGACACTTGAACTCTGCTGCAATTCCACGTAATTCTTCATAGATGCCTTCAAGTTCATTTCTTTTCTCTCTTTGCGCGGTTACAGGTTTTAACAAATCACCATAATCAACAACAACCATATCAACTTTAAAGTCTCGTTGTTCCAGTTTTTTAAGATGATTTCTTAATGTCTCCGTTGATACCGATTTCGTCGGATATTCTTTAATTATAAGCTTGCCGGGAATCTCTCTCACTTTTTCAAAAACTTCTTCTTTTGCGAGATTTAGACCTTTTAATGGAAAGCCAGTCAAACAACTATCAAAACGGCGCCCAATAACTGTATCTCCAAGTTCAAGAGTATAATAAACAACATTTCGTCCTTGTTTCATCGCTTGTGCAGCAAGATGAACCAATGCCATACTTTTACCAGCACCGGTTGGAGCAACAACAACACCTAATTCTCCTTTTCCATGACCGCCTTGAATGAAATTATCTATAACATCCCATCCTGTTGAAATTGGATCACGGGCTTTTAATTTATATCGCTCTTCAAAGTGTTTCATGAAGTCATAACCATGCTCATTATCAAGTCCAAGTTTAAGAGCACCGTTAATAATCTTTGAAACTTCGTCAAATGAAGAGTTTTCCATCAAGCCAACACTTTTTAACATTGCCTCTTTTAATTTTTGTTTTTTACAGAAATCAAGACTTTTATCTTTTACATATTCATCTTCAATATCTTCAATTGTGCCGGCAAGAACACGAGCAAAGAAATCACGAACCTGTTTCTGCATCACAGGTGTTTGTTTTTCAAGTTCTGAACGCAGAATTGTTTCTACGGTTGAACGGTTTGGAAAACAACCATAAGTTGTATTATATTTAAATACATAATCTACAAACACTTGTAGATATTTTAATTCAAAAAAGCTTATATCCAATACTTCACTAATCTGTGAAGCAAATACAGAGTCATCCAATATTAATTGGACTAATTTCTCTTGAAACTCTTTTCCAAAAGAGCCAAGTGATGGTTCATTTTTTATAGCCATACGCTCCTCAGAGGAAAGTCAGCATACTTGATCCAGACACGGTCGTCAAGGTGCTGACTTGTAATCACTAATTATACGGTTAAATGTTGTAAACAACTCATTTAAGTTTAAATCCGCAAAACCATCAAGAATAGAACATTTCAAGAAGTCTGTTTTATTAAATTCTGGTTGGAAATTTTCTAAAACATAATCAGTTTTATTCTGTGCTTGAAGCGACATATTTGGTTGATACAGCTGCATAATTTGATAGTTTAGATACACTTTATCTTTGTCTGATAGGATATTTTCAAAGATTTTTCCATCTCCCTTATTCACTTCACATTTCTCCAAAATATCGTCAACTGTATATCGCTCTTGTTCGGCAAGAATAGGAAATTTTTTTGCTAAACTTGTTAAACCAACACCCCTAACACCTTCAAGATTATCACTTTTATCGCCCGCAATTGATCGGGCAAGAGCAAAGTTATTTGGGTGAATACTAAATTCTTCAACAACACGATTTTTATTTAGTATTTCATCTTGAACTGGACGCATAAGTATTGTTTTATCATCCAGCAACTGAATAAAATCTTTATCACTGGATACAATCACTTTTACGTAATCTTTGTGATCTTTATGTTGAACGACATAGGAAATAAGATCATCTGCTTCAACATTTTCTTCCATAAGCTGAACTACCGGACATAGATTTAAATATTCAAATGTTTTTAGTTGCTGCCAGATACGATTTTCAAATTCTTGTTTTTCATCCAAGACCTTTACATTTCTGTTGAGGCGTAGTGGATTTCTACCTTCTTTGTAATCCTTGTGTAAGGCTTTCTTTTTACGGCTTCCGCCAGGACCATCCCAAGCAAAAATAATTTTGTCTGGTTTTGTATCTCGGCTTATCTTTTGCAGAGATTTAAAACTTCCAACAATACCGCCGATTGGTTGTCCCTGTTTAGAAATAGAAGGATTTACTACATAAGAACGAATGAACAAGTTCAATGCATCAACAATTAATATTTTTTTCATAAATTATATAAAACTCTTTAAAAATTCAAAAGACATTCTTTTTCGATATTTTCCATTTTTCATTAAAGATTTAAAATTAGTAAGATAAAAATCTTTTGTCTTATTTCTCCACTCAGTAATATTTTTATTAATTAATTTACAATCTAAATCATTTTCTGAATAAAATAAAGAATAATTTCTAGATGTATGTTTTAAAAATTTATCTCTATTAAAATTATTATCTAAAGGTCTAATGTTTATATTTTCTACAGATGTTTTGTCAATTGCTGAAAAAATATAATTACCGTAAGAAACGTTGAATTTAATTTTTGTACTTCCTTTATTAGATTCTACCTTTTCTATCTCTTCTCCATTTACGTAAATTTTATGTTCTGTTTCGTATGGAACAAAATATGCAACTCCGACAGGTGAATCGGTATCGGAAAAAAGCTTATAATCTAATTTATCCCATGCTAATAAGCGGTTTCGAAACATTTTTGTTCCATAATATGTCGACGGAATTATAGCTGAAACATAATCGCAATTTTCAAGCATTAACTCTAAGCAATCTAAATATAAATCTTCATTTTTAAGTGATAAATTTTCACCTTTTCTTTTCATAGCATTTTTTGCTAAATAAGGAGGATTAGTTATACAAATTTTAAAATTTTTTGGAAAATTAGAAATAGTATCTCTTTGAATTATATCATTTCTACCTGGAATTATATCATAAGCTTTCCATTTATGATTAGAGAAAAAATTAGTTATATTACCACTTCCAGCAAAAGGCTCTAAAATATCTTCTCCTTTTGGGAGCATTTCATTCCAAATTTCAAAGGCGTTACCCTTAAATGGATTTATTATTGTGTAATATTGTCCTAGTATCTGCTTCTGACTGAGCATATTTAATTAGCCTTTCTTGAAATTCCACGTGGTTAACTATCCAGATATTATCTTTTTGTTTTCGAAGGAGATTATTTTTTTTATCTTCATCTCCGTCTACAAGAACAACATAAAGTTTTTCTTTTGGCTCATTTGTTGCCCAATTTATAAAATCATCTGCTTCTTTTTCAACATTATCTTGATGGCCTCCAATTCCAACAACAACTTTCGCAAAAATATATCCCAAAATTTGCTTTTCATCATACCGACTTTTAATTAAACCGTCAATAGTTTTTAAATAAACATCGCTATTTTTAAGTTTCTTTTCGGTATCCGCAGCATTTATGACGCCTCCGGAACGCAAAGGTCTAAGTGCTTGCTTACCTCTTGTTGGAATTGCTTCTACTGTGATTTTATCTTTTAAAAATTCACCTATACCATTTATAATTTTTTTTTCTTCTATGCAGCCTTGACGAGATGCGTTTATACATATAACACAAGATACTGTGTAAGCATATCCTTCGTTTTCTTTGCAGATTTTTAGAAGTGAATCTTCAGATAAGTTGTTCGGATGATATTTTAAATATCTTTCTAAAGATTTTTTATTATAAGATTGTAATTGTTTAAAAGACTTGATGTTTTTAAATTGTTTAAAAACTAAATTTATATTATTTTTATTATTATTTTCACGTTCATTTATTGCATCATAAGTAAACATATATTTCCTATAATTTTAAATATAAAAATCCCCACTTTGCAGTGGGGATCATATCATACTTCATTTCTTTTTGCGATTCTTTTTACGAGCTTTTCTTTTAGCAGAACCCTGTTTTCTGCGTCCTTTACGGGGTCTGTTTTTTGCGGGCCACGGCATACATTATCCTACCTTTCTTTGTGATTAAATCCAATTTCTACAACAAAATCTGGTTTACCAGAACAATCCATAAACTTTACACTATTTTTATCAAGAACTATTCCTTTTTGATAACACCACATTTTTAGTGCTTCAAATACTTCGTCTTGATTAAAAGTATAAAGACCTTCACTTGTGTTTTTATCAAACTTGCTATTCATATGTTCCTATGCTGCAATAAACTCATTTACAATAAACTTACCGTGGTGTGCATCACCATATCGTTCAAGGAAATGGTTTGTAATATTACTTGGACGACCGACAAGACCGATCATATCACGATTCTTAAGAGTGTTCACTTCTCCCAGATCATCAACATATACAACTCGGGAAACACCTGCGTTCTTTAGGGCATGCTGACAGAGCGGACAAGGCTTTCCGTTCTTGTTTTGACGAGCATACGGGCACGAAGTGTTATTAAAACGATAAATATAAATTTTGCTACCACTTGCTCGTTCTCCCATCTTGCTCAACAGATCAATTTCAGCATGCATAGAACACTTGAACACACTCTTGTTTCGTGAATAACGACGCTTATTGACGCCGAAGTTAATAATCTTGCCACCCTTGACACCAAAGGCAACAATCTGATGCTGGAGAGTATCATCCCGAAATTGGGATGCAATATCTTCAGCGAGGTACTACAAAATCAAGATACTTCATGGTATCAGGCTCCTATGTTGGTTGAACCAAGCATAGCACGCGATCCGTGGGCTGTCAATCTGCGGGGACGAAAACATTTTTAAATTCATTTGGTAAGAGGTTGAATTGAATTAATTTAGCTTTTATTGTTATTAGATTTTTTGTTATTGCTTTATGTATTCTGTGGTGTCCATCAAGAATATATATTATATTTTGCTTATCATCTACAAGAATTAATATTGGATATTTTAAATTTGCTGCTTGTATTTTAGTTTGTTCTTGTAAGTTATTATCCCAAGAAAGCAAATATGGAATTAATTGTTTAATAGATATATTTTTTTCTGGAAGATGTGAAGAAATATTTAATAAATCAGATAAATTTATTTTATTTCCGTCTTTTTCCCAAAATGTATTGTTTGTACTCATATTTTAACAAGAAACCCGCATTTCTGCGGGTTCTTTGGTTAATTATTTTGATTTTTTATTTTCATAAACAGTTTTAGGACTGTTAGGATTGTTTCCGCGTTCCATATCAACTTCTCTTTGGATTAGATCGATAAGAGCATTCCGATTAACTCTTCCATCTGGATCCATAACTTCTTTTGGTAATTGTGGTAGTATTTGTTTAATTTTTTCAATTGTCGCCGTATCTCTCGTTGGTGTTCCACCTGCTTGTATATTTTTTACCATATCAGCAAATGCCGATGCACTTACTCCTTGACTTGAAAATTTTTTCATTAATTGAAATAATTCGTGAGCAGGACTAGAAGTTGGTTGTCCCATCATCTCTTCCAATTCTTCTTTAATTATCTGCTTTAATCTATCTCGTGTTAATTTCATGTGTTTTCTCCCTACAAACATTAAATAGTCAGTGTTGAACGTCTTCGCCCTTCCCATCGGGG
>Ga0194124_10000267_pt1 | contig 82499 bp, 117 predicted proteins | sample TA2KigCas0mmetaG_FD_148605 | JGI IMG/M metagenome (GOLD analysis project Ga0194124, IMG submission 148605) | Freshwater microbial communities from Lake Tanganyika, Tanzania - TA2015031 Kigoma Deep Cast 0m | ecosystem: Environmental > Aquatic > Freshwater > Lake | place: Tanzania: Lake...
TGGCTTGGCACCCTTCTTGGGTGGCACAGCTTTTTTCTTGGCACCGGCTTCCTTGCCAGCTGGAACCATCCCCTTGCCGGGGACAAACTTTTTTTCTGGGGCCATGGGATTACAGGAATCAACCTTAATTATAAGTTTTGATTACCTACCCTTATAACGTTTAGCTGCACGAGCTGCCTTGCCTGCTTTCTTGGCTGCATCCGTATTAGAAACAAACTGTTTACCCTCACGGCTAGCAGCACGTTTCTTTTGATCTGTCTCCGCACGTTCTTCTTTAGACAGTGAGGCCCAGGCGCTCTCTGGTAGGTAGCGTTTGGTATATCCCTTTTGTATCGCCTTGTCAGCCATGATTAACCCAGTGTTCCTACGGTTGCTTGCATAATTGTGAATTTAATCTCATCTGGGTATTTACTTTTTTTGAGATCAGACATTTTAAAGGGATATTGAAACTCTAAAGCTGCTTTCTGTAGCACAGGATTTGTTGTTTGACTTGCGTACATCTGCATTAAACGTTGATCGGGAAACACATCAGGTTCGTAAAGGGGTCTATTGTCTTTTGCGTATTTGCCTGCTAATTCCATCACTTACTCTCTTTATATTTCTTGGCTGCGGCTTTAGCTTTACCGCGCTTCTCATATTCATCTTTGGTCATCCACTTTTCTTTCCCCCACTTCTCCAGAGATTTTTGTTTTTCTCCTTTGCCGCCTTTGTATCCACCGCCAGCTTTTTCATACTCTTGTGCGACAAGCTGAGCCTTACGCGCAGACCACTGCCCAGGCTTGCCACCTTTAGATCCAGCCATGATGCGGTCTTTAATCCGCTCACGTAATTCCGGCTTGGAATATTTGCTATCGTCTTGTGCCATTACGTTATACCAGAGGAGGATTCTTTAAGCGCACATTGGTTGGACGGCCTGCACCAGGGTTGGGTACCAATTGCCGCATTTGTTCGTCATATTTAACCGGAGTGCTGGGTCCTTGGTTGGTTGCAACTACTTGCTCAGGGCCAACCTGTCCCATTTGAGGACCACCAAAGAACTGAGCATTGGCCATTCCTGCAAAATTGCCTGGCATCCCTGGCATCATGCCTTGGATCCCATAACCAAAAGCTTGTTGGAATGGCACGTTAATTGAACCTTCTCGTCCAGGTTCATTCTGTGGAAATACACGGATGGGTAAATTATCTTTAGGTGCGCCAGGTCGATATTGTTCTTGGAAAGTACGAGTGCGAGCGCCTGTCCCAAATGGAAGTTCTGGGCCTCCAGCAACCATCCCGCCAATGTTTCCAGCAGCACCTGGAACATTAATACCGCCGCCGTAAATCATTTACTATTATTACGTTCTTTTAAGATTTTACTCCACTTACACGGACGTACGTTCATCTCCCAGTCTTTTGGAGGATTTGGTATTGCTCGTTTTAATTCCTCAAAGTAATTCTCTAAACGTTCTTCGTCTGTAAATCGTTTAAACGTAGTCAATTACTTCTGCTTGCAAAACCAAAAACGACGTAATCCGTGGCGCCAAGTCATATTGATTCTTTTTTGGCGCCACTCAACGTAGTGATCTTGGAAGTGACTCATTGACTAACTAAAGTGTCCTTTGGTTTCGTCTTTGCTGGACTTCATGGAGCTTCCCATCCGTTGCATAATGTCTTCCATGGCCTCCAGGGATTCGAGCCGCATCAAGATGTCGGCAATCGTATGGATGGTGATGGGATGTTCGGCACGTGCGGCAAATGCCAACGCGTCACGCAGGCAATTGGTCGCTTGGTTGACCGATTCCTTGACTTGATTGGATAGAGTCATTTCCGACTTCTTGGGTTCCCTCAGTATAATTGTTCCCAGCATTTTGTTTAGACAGAGCGAGACTTTGGAGTAGCTGAAGGTGTTGGTCGAGGAATTGATTTCCGTCTGCCAACATCTGTTGATATTCTTGCATTTGCATGACAACTTGCGGTTCGTAGAAACCGAAACAACTTAAACCATAATAGACGTAATAACCGAAGCTGTGATACTGGCATAATCCGTACACACGCCGGAAACTTTGGTCTTCTTCCAATGCTCCATTGAATCTCTGGTGGGGTACAGCAGATCAACTAAGATGCAGCCAGGTCCTGGTTGAACGTCTGGATAAGTCCAGATGTATCCCCACGACGTTAAAGCGTAGTCATCTTCCTGGTGCCAAAACGCATTAAAGCCTTCTTTGAGAACGTAGAGAGCATCTCGGTTTTTACAATGCAGCCAGAGGTAATCTTTCCGTTCTTTAAGCCAAACCAAATTAACGTAATACTGGGGGTCGTCGTGCCCCAAGAAAAACTGACCATCGATGAGACGGATATCGATCTCCACATCGAATAGATGATCAATTGCGGCGTCAATAGTCTCTGGCCGATTTTCTTCCAGGGGATCAGGGCCATGTAGATTTCCTCGGTGTGAAATGATTTTCATCTCAGCCAAACTCCTTAAGGAATAACTGCAGATCCTCTGGTGTACCGAGCCCATGCATGGCACGGACGGGGATTGCGCTAATTTTTTTGCCTTCGTTGATTGCGTAATTGTACGCAGGACAGATGTAAAACTCACCAAGGGTGCGATCGTCAGTAGCAATCATCTGATCAACGTACTTAACAAAGTCGCTGCCATGTCTCCACCAATACACACCGCAGGTTGCATCATGGCTAATGGGTTTCTTCTCGGCTACTTCCACAATGTTTGTTGTGCCTGACTCGCGTTTGACATAACTCCACTTGGGATGGGTGCTGTAGAACGTAAAGATTGCACCATCAGCATCGCTGTTTTGTAATTGGTACAGACTTTGGATCGGGTCCCATTCCAGGAACTGGTCGCTGTTAAGGATCAGCAAGGGTTGGTCATTGTCAATAATGTCGCGTGCCAGAAGTGCAGTACATGCCGCACCGTCGGTGATGCCATTGACCGGAACGACAAAAGAACCAGGGGCAATCAAGTTGAGTAGGCTGGGCAGGCTGTACTTTTCGATGTGCTCTTCTTGGGCAAGAAATGTGTAATTAGCTTTGATACCAACGTTCTCAACAACAAGTTGGATCATCGGCTTACCCAATACGTCAATCAACGGCTTGGGGAACGTAAATCCAGCGGCGGCAAAACGTGAGCCACGGCCTGCCATGGGGATCAGGACATTGAGATCATTCATGCGTGGTTGAGGTTTGGCTTTGAGTTTTTCATCTACTAAGGTAATAGCTTCTTGAATCTTTTGCTCGGTAAGATCTGCGCGATTCTTGACAGCAATCACTTGAGCGCCAGACTGAAGGGCAGCTTGGATGCCAACGGCTGAGTCTTCAAAAATTACACAGTCTTTTGGTGTCACACCAAAGTGAATCATGCAGCGCCAATACAATTCGGGATGTGGTTTCTTGTGATGTACTTCTTCGGCACTGATGAAGTAGTCGACTAAGGAAAACAAGCCGAGGGAGTGGATGGCATTTTGAACTGACTTGCGAATGCAGTTGGATGCAACGGCGACCGCAATGTTCTCTGCTTTGATTTGCTCCAGAAGTTGGAACAGTTGTTTGTCTTTGGCGAGCTGGGAGAAATGATAAGTTGTGATCTTTTGTTTTAAGGCCCAGATTGTCTCATGAGTCTCGGGTGGAAGATTGCGTTCCTGGCTAAGGCGTTGCAACTTTTCGCTCGTTGGTAAACCATCGAAATAGGCAAGGTGATCTTCAGTGCTGATCACATACTTTTGGTCAATAGTTGTCAGGGCTTGATTGAGGGCTTCAAAGTGAATGTCTTTGCTATCAACCAGGACACCGTCAAGGTCAAAACAGATGAGTTTGGTCATGGTCAAAGCCTCTGTCCTTTGTTGGCATCAACTTGGCTGAAGAACTTTTGATCCCTGTGCTCTTTCTGGTGATAAACCGTGCAGTTGTAAGCGCACTTGAAATGCACAAACGGACGTAAGCGATTCGTCCACTCCAGGTCTTCTTCCTGCATGTGACCCAGGGATTCATTGAAGGGTACTTCCAGGAGCAGGTCTCTGTGGACGCAGAAGATATTGCCTGAGATGTACACATCTCCTTGGTGTTGCCAGTCGCTGTAGTTGTAAAAGACACGTCGATCTAATTCCCGTGGACCATCGAAGCCACTCCAGTCGTACCAAAACCTTTTACCATCTACGCGTTGTTGCGGGAACGCAAGTACAGACCAGGGATATTCCAACTCGAAACGGTGGAGTGCTTGGTACCAGTGGGGGCTGAGTGTTAAGTAGTCATGTAGTAAACAAAGGCGTTCATATTGTGCTTCTTGGGCAAGCACATTCTTTTTCTTGGTAATCCACAGGCGACGTACTGATTCATCGAAAGGAATGAACCGAAGGTTTGGATGAGCCAGATCTGTAGCTAAATCTTCGGGGCATTCAGGACCAATCAAAAGAATTTCATATTCATCCAGGTCTTGGGCGTGGATTGAATTGACACATGTAATAAGGTGTTCTGGATTGTCGTACCCAGTGCAAATACCGAAGGTGATTGGTGTTTCGTGGTAGTAGTCCTGATTGGAAAATGTATATTTTTGTGACATCTCCAGGCGTTTGCGGTGATGCGCAACAACCTCAGCGGAGGGAACTACTTCAACGTCATGTTTGATTTCGGCATGGATGAGTGGGTCAACAATGACTTCATATCCATTGTCACGAAGGGAACGGCAAAAAGCCCAGTGCTCGCAACCTGCTTTTCCGTCCCATTGGACATTGAATTCCAGGGCGTCTGCTTTGATTAGTGCGACTGAACCAAAGGCACTCGATACACTTACCGGTTCTTCTGCCTCCCAGGTTTCACGGTCAATTGGAGACAGGAATGGGTTGGAGGCGAAGGTCATCGCCTGGTTACCATCGGCATCAATCAATGCCCAGCTGTCGTAATAAGACGGCAAGCCAGTCTCTTCAATAGCATCGGTAACGTCTTGAACAGTATTGGGTGTGATCATGCCCCAGCTGGGGTTGTCGTCCAGGGCGTCAACCATTCGTTGAATCTGGTCGGGACGGAAGGCCACATTGGTATCGGCCACCAGGAGATAATCGAAATCCCAGTAGTCAAGGAGTTGCAGGCACATGTTGCGGTACCGTGCCAACCACTGGGTTCGTTCGGTTGACTGGACACTTCCCCATTGTTTGGAATCATTGTGCTCACTGATGAGAAACCCTTTACGGGTGTCAAGCCAGGAACGCAGGACAAATGGGGTTGTATCTGTGGAGTCGTTCTCCAGAAATGCGTAGATGAATCGATATTTTTGGGGGATCAGCTCGTCTTCCAGCCACTCGTAGTTGGCAACGGTTTGTTCGGTTCCTTGTCCATTGTTGCGCCACAAAGTGAGAACGGCGATACGCTTGGCAACTGGCGGCATGGTGATCTACAAATCCACCCTAATGTACTCAATTTCCCGTTCTAAAAGTTTTTTTTCATAAAAATCTGCAAGCTCGGTGTCAATATCCTCGAAAATCTTGCCATCCAGGCTGAGGACTGGATACGCATCTACGTCTTCCAGGTAGAAGCGGGTCAGCTGACTAGCCACAGACCAACTCCCAAATCCCTTTGCCTGTAAGGAGTTCCAGCCAAAGGACCGATGAAAGAGTAATCATTGCCACACGCCCGTTGATTCGCTCGGCATACCAGAGAAAGTCGGCTGGATGGGTGGGAATATTCCAGAATTTCAGATCGGGGCACTCATCCCAGATGTATTTGATGGTCTCAAATAAGACCCAACTGAGACAATTGAGATAACCACGTATGGCAAGGATGAGTTTGTTCATTTGAAGACTCCGTTGATGATCACAATGTCAATAAGGGCAACCGTAAACATGGACGAGAGGATAAGTAAGACCACTAATCTGAACTCACTCATTGTCTGCGACTCATTTGAGTCTCAAATAACTTAAAGGATGTTTACAATATAACTAATAAATCAGGTTATGAATGACCTGCAGAACTAAAGATCAGTGGCAAAGCAAGCTTTCGGACCTCAACAAAGGGCCGGCTCGCATCACTCTTAACGGTAAAAGGCACTACGTCACGCCACTGCCATGTGGTCCGGCACCGTCTGTAACCACAATCATTTCTGAAACCGCATCAGAAGCCAACAAGAAAAAGTTGGAGATGTGGTCCAAGGCAAACCCTGGTGTGAAGGAGGTTGCTGCTGAACGTGGCACGGCGGTACACTACGGGATGGAACAGTACTTAAAGGGGAACAAGGCCCCTGAAATCCCTGATGGCTACCAGGATTTTTGGTCGGGCATGCCGCCAATTCTTGATCAATTTGAAGAAGTTCTTTGGGCGGAATCGCCTGTTGACGAACGTTTTAATTTCACTATTGGTGCCGATGACGTGGCTCGCGTCTGGGGTTGCGATGACGAAGGTCGCGCTTGGGCTGGTGCTCCTGACATTATTGGTGTGGTTAATAACAAGCTCACTCTTGCCGACTTAAAAACCAGCGTCAAACCGTATAGCCGCAAGTGGCCTAAGGACTTGGAGAAGGGATCGCCTGAATGGCGGGACTTGCTTGGTGGTCATATGAAATTCAAAAAGACTTGCAAGCAGCTGGCGGCATACGACCTGGCAATTGAACAAACTTTGGGTATGAAGGTCCAGCAGGCAGCCATCTTGGTTTCTACGCCAGTGCGTACTCAGATCTTTAAGATTTCCAGGAATTTTTTGAATTTGTTGCGGGAAGATTGGTTCAAAATCGTTGAGGAATACTACAAGCAGGTCGAAAAACATGGAAACTATGACCCGGATTTGATCTGAGATGTTGAAATTATTCCTTCAACAGAATATTGATGCCATCGTCAAGTGGCTAAAGAAGGTTTGGTTTGAGGCAAAGCTGGCGGCTCGTCTCAAAATGATCGAACTTGAGAACCAGGTTGAGTCGGAGTTGGAGAGGGAGGAACAAGCTAAGCCGAAATATACGGAACATCCGATCAATCCTGAGCTTCAGACCGGTGAGTCTCGTTTGTTGGGTGGGGCGATGCAACTGAGTGCGCCATGGAGCACGTTGTCACAAAACGAAAAAGATCGACGCATTGATCTGGCTGTATCAACGTCTTCTGCTATAGAAACCAGTGGTGACAAAGGATCTCAAAATGAGACAGATAAGTCTTAAAAGATTTTAGGAATGCATAACGGTCGGCTTGGATTGGTCACCGTAGGATGATTAAAGTTTCAATTCCCACCCGATGGACGTTCACGTCGCAACGGGAGAGTGGATAAATACCCTCATTAACCGTATGGCACATGCGGCGGATGGGGACTGTTTTTATCTGCCTTCCCAAATGCATCTTCATGCATTTTTGTTGGCAAAAGAAAGCTCTTTCCCTGAGCGAAACTTTAGAGTGGAAGTTGAGGAGAAACAAGCAGCATGACGAACAAGAACAAGCAAGCCCTTCGTCCAGGGGAAATCAAGCTCGGTTTGATTCCGAAAGATTGGCCCTTGACCCCACTGGGGGGAAACAAGGATCCATACGTCAATGGCTGGCAAACCAAGCCATTTAGTGTCGTTGAAATAGAAGACGAAATTACTAAAGGTAAGTGCAAGGCTGTCGGACTGATCGGCGGTCCTGTTTATAACCATCCATATGGTTTTGTCTGGGTTGATGTCGATGGTCCTTCCGTCTATCAGCTCATTGAGCAAGTGTCGGACCTGCCCCTCCAGGAGGCACTGCCGTCAACTTTGACGATTTGCAGCGGGAAGATTGGTCGTGAGCGGAAGCTGTACAAATTAAATCGAGAAAAACACAAGCATTTTGTCCGTAATAAGTACACGTGGCATGCAGAGGAAAATAAAGAAAAGCTTGAGATCCTTTGGCAAAAGCACCAGGGCGTTCTCATGGGGTTGCACCCTGAGACGGACGGTTACTTTACGGCAGAGGATGGTGGGTTTGAGTGGATTGAAACTCTGCCTGAACTGCCGGACTGGATTCTGCAGGCCATCATCCAAAAGAACGTAAGGCAGGGGGTTCCGGCAGGGGAAACCACACGGATTGTTGGTCCGTCGTTCGCAGTACAGGCGTCAATCAACCTGGAACGCGACATGCAACTTGCCACCGAGGCAATGTGGGCTATGCCTCCAGAGGCAGCGGATGATTACGACATTTGGATTACGGTCGGTCAGTCGCTTCATGCACTGGATGAATCCTTGCTTGAAGTGTGGGAAGAGTGGTCGAAACAATCCGAGAAGTATCGGGATGGTGAATGCCACAAGCGGTGGCTTTCATTCTCGAAAGGTGGGGGACGCACCCTTGGCTCCCTCATTTACATGGCTAAGGAGCATGGCTGGCAGGAGTCGCAGGACTACCGGGCGATGAACGTCGATGATGACACGCTAGAGCACGTGTCCAATCTGTTACCTCAAATTGAGCAGGATCTTGGTATGAGTCCAGAAGTGTTGGAGGCTGCGGCCCAGCCATCGGTAAAGAAAACGATGTTGCGGCCAGGGAAGCCGGAATACCCATCAAAGAAAGAAAAAGAGCAGCGGCCCAAGAACGCATCATCGGATGTCATCGTCGATTTGCTTCTGCAAATGTACCAGGGAAATCTGAAGTACAGCATTCAGCACGGGCAATTCTTTCTGTATGAGCATGACACCAAGGGTCTTTGGTCTCCATTGACCAAGGTTGAAATGCTGGGTGACATCCGCTCCAAGCTGAAGACGAAAGGTGTATCGGATCTGTTGCCTGGTGGGTTTAATACCCGGATGATGAACGATATGTATGACCACCTCCAGACCTTGTTGTATTTCAGGGAGTGGTACGACGGTACAGACCATTTGCTGTTTACGAATGGCGTCCTGGATATTCACACGAGGGAGCTGCTGCCGTTCAATCGTCAAATGCATATGACGCAACAAATGCCATATGCGTATGATCCGGCTGCCACTTGTGAAGAAATTGTTAAGTGGCTGAAGCATATTCAGCACGACAGCTGGGAACGTGCTCAGGTGCTAAGGGCGTGGCTGCGGGCTACACTTCTTGGTCGTTATGAGATTCAGAAGTTTGTTGAGATTGTCGGACCAGGGAAATCAGGGAAGTCGACCTATGCAAACCTGGCGGTGGCACTGGTTGGCAAGAAAAATGTGTACTCAACTGACTTTGAAAATCTGGAGAAGAACCGATTTGAAGCGGCTGGTTACATGGGTAAGAAACTGCTGCTGTTCCAAGATGCGGATAGGTGGGGTGGTTCGGTATCTCGATTGAAGGCGATTACCGGTAATGACTGGATCCGTAGTGAACGCAAGTATCAGAACGAGAATCAGGAACCGTTTCAGTTCAAGGGTGTTGTAATCATTACGGCTAATGAAGCTATTCAGTCAACCGATTACACGTCCGGGCTTTCCAGGAGGAGACTCACTGTTCCATTCGATCGTCCGTTCAAGGGTGGTCCTCATGAACAAAAGGAACTGATCAAGTTTAATTCGCAGGGTGAACCGCAAGGTGAATTTGCACCCTTGTTGCCTGGTTTGGTGAACTGGCTCCTCGATATGACGGAGGAGGAAATGCGGGAGTACTTAATGGAAACCGCCAAGAAGGTGAAGTTCTTCCAGAAGTATGAGAAGATGCAGAACCTTCGTTCCAATCCGTTACTGGATTGGATGGAACACCGACTGGTCTTTGATTTGAATGTGAGTACGGCGGTTGGATTCACCAAGAATGCACCGATGGGATCCAGTCACATTTATGCGAATCATGATAAGTGGTTGTATGCCAGCTATGCAGAGTTCTGTCGGCAGTGCAACGTGGGCGTTATGTCCAGGAATAGGTTTGAGCCATTGTTCTTAGACATCTGTACACACCAGTTAGGTGTCAACGTGTATGCCAAGAGGAGCAAGCGGGGCATGCGGATCATTAACGTTGCGGTAAGGGAGTCGAACCCGAAGTATGAAAATTACCCCAGCATTGTTGAGGTTGCTGCTGACAAGAATAAATTCCAAGAGCATTACGGTGTTGATCTGTATGCACAGCCAAATGCCACTACGGATGCAGATCCTGAGGAAGATGAAATGGAAGTGTTTTGATTAGCTGCTGCAGAAACTTATTTGTTTTTGTATAGTTAATCGAGATATTTCCGATTAAATGACAAAAAAACCGAAGCTACTTTGGGTTGGTGACATTGTCGCCATGACGGGCTTCGCTCGTGTAACCCATAACGTACTGGAGCGCATTAAGGACAAGTACGAGATTGTGGTCCTTGGGTGTAACTGGCATGGTGACCCGGATCCAATGCAGGAGCAGTATCGGATGTACCCTGCATCCAACAGATTCCAGCAGGCTCCTTTCGGTGAAGAACGTATTCGTGAACTGGTGGATCGCGAGAAGCCAGACATCGTATTCACGATTAACGACATGTGGATCGTCAATACGCAATACAACCAAATTAAAGATCTGCATAAGGAGCGCGGCTTCAAGTTTGTGGGGTATGTCCCAATGGACTCCTACAACTGGATCGGGTGCCTCGCAGATACTGCTAATGAATGGGACGCAATCGTTTCGTATACCGAATTCGGGGCTTACGAATTCATTAACGGTGGTGTCCAGAAGGCAATCTCGGTTATCCCTCATGGAGTGACGCCCGGTCAGTTCTATCCCAAGGACAGGGATGAGTGCCGTAAGGAGTTGAGTTTGAGCCCGGAAGACTTCATTGTCTTCAATGGAAACCGCAATCAATTCCGCAAAAGGATCGACATCACGATCGCTGGCTTTGCTGAGTTCGCCAAAGACAAGCCGAATGCCAAGCTCTACCTCCACATGGGGACCAAGGATCAGGGCTGGGATGTGATGCCGATGTTCCACAGGGAAATGCACAAGCGTGGCCTCGATCCGAATGGACGCATCATCATGACTAGCCCAACGGATGGCCCTCCGAACGTTTCCGTTGAACTACTTAACACCATCTATAACGCCGTTGACGTGGGCGTGAACACATGCAAAGGAGAAGGGTGGGGACTGGTTAACTTTGAACACGCAGCCTGCCGTGTGGCCCAGGTAGTGCCCGATCACACGTCTTGTAAGGAGATCTTCCAGGGGTATGGCCGCCTCATCCGCTGCGACCACGTAGACGTGGATACCAACTTCGGTAGGGAGATGCCCTGCCCTTCCCACCAGCACCTCGCAGAGATCCTCACCGAACTGTACGAGGACCGCGAAAAGCTGGGTGCGGTTGCCGAACTCTGCTACACCCGCGCCACCGACGAAAAGTTCAACTGGGACTATGTGGCAGAGCAGTTCCACGGGGTATTTACTGAGGTGCTGAACCCAACGCTGGAGGTTGAGGCACTGGTGGAACCCAAGAGCAAAGGCAAAAAGAAAGGGAAGAACCGCGAGAAGGAACTGGTTACGGCGTAAGGTGGCCTGGGCGTGGACGGGATTTCCGGCCACGGTCGCAAGGGGAAATGGCTCTCGCGGAGGCGGGGGCCTTTTTATTTGAGAACCAAGTCTTATGTTGAGACTCGTGTGTCGTGCAGACTCTCAACAACGTATCTTTATTGAGAATGGGTTTTGTTGCTGAAATGCCTTGGTATGACTGGTGTCTTGTTTTGAGACTTATTTGTTGGTGCAGAGAATGCAGACTTTGGGGGTGGTTTTAACCTTTTACTAGGTCAAATTACAAATCCAAGATCTTTGTCATTTTTTTGAGAATCATGAGACTCACCTAGGAGCAACAAATTACAAAGATCTGAACTTTGTCATTTAGCTATAGATAAGATTAAAAAGACCCCAAAGTCTGCAAAGTCTGCACTCAACCATTACAATCTTCGTAACTTTGTAATTGTTTTACGTACTTTTGTACTATGGCAAACGTCTGGAAACCCCTGGAGCTAACGAACAACCATGCCAACTTCAGGCATGTCGATCTCATTGACGCTCTCACTGAGTCTCAACTGAGAGAAAAGGGGTACTATCGCGGGCACCCTTGTCCCCATGGCCACACCATTAGGGATCAAGACCACCACTGGTGTTACGAGTGTGTTCGGAAGATCATGAGCAACGTCTGTGGGTTCGATGTCAACTACTTGCATCCCGAATACAAGGTCAAATACGCCTCCATATGGAAGCGAGTACCGGTTGGTTTCCCCCAGGACTGCTGGCTGATGAACGTGGATGGAAACCGGACGCCATCAAGGGTCTGCCTGCCGTCCTACAGGTCTGGTTACAGCAAGCAGAAGTCTGAGAATGTGAATATCCATAAGGCGATCTACCAGTGTGCCTGGGGGGATGTGGGGTCGCTGCAGGTAACGAGACTGTGTGGAGACAAGCGGTGTTGCAACCCTCTCCACTTGGTCTCAAGTTGGAATCGCAACCTGCCGCCAAAGTCCATTTCTCCGCTCGAGATTGAGTTCAAAGCTGAGAAGCTGATGCTCTACGGCAAGAGAAACAGAGAGCAACAACCCATGGAACCGGTCTTAAAGAAAGATTACAAAATGTCTATTACCGATCCACAATTTGTTAAGGAACCTCCCGAGTACAATGAGGATACGAATATTTATGATTTTTGATGTCCACACGGTCATCGTTAAATCAGCGGCAGCGAACTAGAGACAATCCCCTGGTACTTGGTACGTTTAGTACCACATCGTTGCGTTATCTGACGGGAAGGTTGGGTCCTGAAAATAAGGTTGTTGGTCGCGCTGATACCAATCAATTTTCCAATGGTGGTTTTGGTGGTGGCACCATGAACCACTGGTTTCAAGTCAATATCAGTACGACTGTTTGGCTTATTGTTGCCAAGGGTCCGCCGAGGCCTCAATACATTCAAGTGTCTGCGTATGACTTGAATTTCAATCCAATTCAAGCGCGGATGATATTCGATGAGGACAGTATCGCCACGGTTTCAGACGGAGCGATTGTTCATCCGTACTTAGGCCACGTAATGGCCGCTGGTTCATATTTCTATAATGATTTCAACACGTTTCGTTTAGACAAAGGGAATAATCTTTATTACACCCTGGAGCCAGGAAGCTATTTGCTTTGTGTTTCCAGTACACGTAATGAGCTTCTGGATTATGCAGTTGGTCTTGTAATTGAAGTTTCTGATCGCAACCCATTCTTGTTGCTAGAAGATTTCTTTAATTTTGAATTTGAAAATTTTGATCAGATACTGTGTGATGTAACGCCTGACTTTACGGGTTCCGAAGAACATCAACATTCACTTGCTGAATGGACATTGTCCTGGAATCGAGAGCATCAAGATACAGACAAGCTACCTGCTGTATTTCCACCACTGACAACAGTTCCGTAATGCGGTTTTATAACTGGTTGATCTGCAAATTATTTAAACGATGTGAGATTTATGTGCCGCCACATGAGGCTTTTCGTCGTTATTGTAAGGAAAATCCGTGGCATAAAAGCTGCAAAATTTTCGATCTGTGATGGATGACGCGTATCAAAAGAAAGAAAAAACTATTTACAAAATACCTGAAGCAAAAGTATTACATGAAGCTGCGGTTGGTTCCGTGGATGAAAAGTTCTTGCGGTACGATATGGCTCGCTTCTTTAGCGGTTGGCAAAAGCGTCAGGCAGATAAACGATTGGATGAACAAACGGTCAAGAAGACCCAGGGTTCAAAACATGAGTTCGACTTTGACCGGTAAGTTGACGCTTGCTGATCAAAAATATCTAATCGAAAAGTTGCGTCAATGGTGTGAAGAACTTCCGATTCAAGATATGATTGCTTTACGTTGTGAATCTGTTGTTGCGGAAAAGCAATATCGTATCTGGAAAAGATGGTTGCTTACAAAAGAATCACCATATGGTTGGTCATTTAGCGATGAACATCTTGCGTTGTATTTTTATAAACACACCCCGATAGAATAACGATAGGTGCCTAAAAATCATGCACAAGCTCAATGAATACCTGGAAGTTGCTCTTGCCATTCATGCGGCATGTTCTGCAATTACCGCTCTGACCCCCACCCCGAAAGATGATGCGATTGTTCGCAAGTTGTATCGATTAATTGAAATCGGTGCTCTTGCTATTGGTCGTGCAAAACAACGTTGATTATTCAACGGCAGAGAACCAAAAAACAACGCCATCATTTTGCTCAACCCATTTACGTGTGGCGTATGCTTCCTCTTTGGACATCGTCACACATTTTTTTTCTTCACCAACTTCCCAACAAATATTTACACGAATGTGAGGATCTCTTTTTGCTTTCATGCATTAATAATCCCATCTAATACGTTGCTTAGAACTTCTAATTCCCAAATGCACGAATCCTTTTTTGGCGCCGTATCCTACTGAGTAAGGCCAATTTTTATCGCAATATTTTTCTACCGCATAAATATCTGCTCCGTTGACATAGAAATCAATTGCTCCTTCGTTAGCAACACTATATAAATGTTCTGACGCACTTGCGCCGCCAACAGCTTTATTCACGGCTGGTGGACGATGGCCACTTGTGATAATAAGAGGTTTGTTACCAAAAGCAGCTCTTACTTTTTCCAGGAAGCGACACAGTTCAATTGCTGTTTCGCATTGATGTTGTTTTGTGAAACGCCGTGTTTCTTGCCCTAAGCAAAGTTCGCCGTAAGTGATGTTGGGTGTGATTTTATAGGTGAATGGGCTCCAAGGATTAAATGGTTTTGCTGCTGGGACCGGATCCTTGGGATTTGCTACTCCAGTAGTCGTGCCAATTTCTCGATCCATAATCTGGATCAACTTGGTTGCGTAGTCAGGATCAGTTGCGTAATTTTCTTTTACCAGCAGCTTGGCACATTCATTCCTATTTGTAGCTCGATTAACTCCTTTGTATACGCCAAAGTCTTTGTACCAGCGTTCAACTAGGTATTCAACACAGGTAAGTAAATCGGGAAAGTCAATGAATCCTGCTTTGATGGTGACCCATTGACCATTGATAAATTCTTGTGTATTTACGTTGGATCCAGCACCTTTCAGTCCAAAGTAGTTGTGCTTACCGGATGTGTGTTTGCCCCAGGAACTTTCGAGTGCCCATTGTGCAGCAACAACTTCCGGATACTTGGCACCGCAATGCTTTCCAGCCGCAAGCACACCCTCCCAGTTGTTTTCGAATGCGTGTTTTGTCGGCGGTTTAATGCGGTATTTGGCGGCAAATTCTTCCAGGAGTTCTGGAGAAAGTTGCTCTTGTAACCACTTCCAGGCTGCAGTTTGATGTGGCTCTTCTTTGTAGTATTTAACTGCAGATATTAATTCAATTGGCATATTACCTAAAGCTTTTCTCTAACTTTAGGTCAGGTGTATTGATTGAACTATCCGGAAATGCCAGATTATTCAACAGTTGCTTCTGTGCCAGGGAATGCGGGCCAGTTGCTGTAAGCTTGGTCGCGGATCAAGGCCGCTAATTCGTCTGTGGTGCTGGTTGCCTGAATTCCTGTAACCTTGGAAGCACATGTTTCACGGATTGACTGCCTCCAGGTTTTGATGTCAGCCGGGCAAGCAGTTCCGTTATCAGCTTCTCGCACTACATACCAATCGTTTGGAGCGAGGAGAGTGTAAGCAGTTTGCTTGGTATTACCGGTCCAACGCTCTACGAGGTCGCCGTGATCTTGGGGGATGAGATTGCCGTTCTCATCGTATCCCCAATAAAACCATTGATCGTACGTCTGATCAGACATGTTATTGCACCTTTTATACTATTTTAAATCTTGCAATCTTTACCGTGCACGTGCGTATTTGAAGGGCGATTCGGCGTAGGCGGCGAAGATGTAGGTGCCGCCGGAAGCGTTGCCTGCTGTATGAGAATCTCGGAGCTTGAATCCGTTGGAAAGGGCATCAATACCAACGCCGATGTTAAGGCTAACCGAGTTTTCTTCAGCCGATGAGTTTGGCACCCCCTCTAGGAACATTTTGTTCCCAGTATCTCTAGCGGTGTCATAGATCTGCCAGTTTGCTGAGCTGTCTGTGCGCTTAATCATGATCCAACGAGGGCGGAAGCCCAGGAACACGAACGGACCATCGCTGCTGCCGTTGCCGGTGTAGGAGCCGAACTTGCTGAAGCCCGCGACTTCGGACCACAGGTAGGCGACTTGCGTCACACCATTTGCATTTAATCCAGACGCAGCCCCAACCGTAAAAACACTAGAAGTTGGGGCTGTATTGTTCCAAGCGGCGGTAAAAGTTAGGGCTGCGTCCGTAAGGCTTAGGAACAAGGTTTTTGTTGCTCCGATACTTTCGTGATAAACCCACCAATCTCCAGTAGCTCCTCTTGATTTCACAAGCACCATTTTTGGCGCTACACCAAGTGAATGTGAAACGTTTTGCGTTGCACCAGTGCCGTTAAAGGTCACGATGTCGAAGCCCGGCGTGGCGCTTTCGTCCCAGCACCAGGCGACGTAGGAATCCCCGGTAAGGTTGACACCCTCCATTGTGGATGTCCCGGCCAATGTAAATCCGTCCGAGGTAAAAGCTGAGATTGTGCCAGCACTTTCCGAAGAAGTTTCGGCGTCAATGGTGTTGCTTTTAAGTGTTTTATTTCCGCCACGCAGGGTATCAACAAATCGATGGTTGGTAGCTTGCGTTCGATCCTTCAGCCACACCAAATCAGGAGAAAAATTAAGCCCGCTGATGGTGCGCGGATTTGCATTATCTCCTGCCCACAGCACCGTATCCATATAACTATTGCCTTTAACAATAGTGGGTTCTGGAAGATTGGTACCAACTAAAGCTTTAAACCCAGTAGGTGCGGTGTATGCGAAGGGACGTTGACCGAAGTTTACGGTAAGAGTTGTAAGAGCTCCTCCAGTATTAATTCCAAAATACAAACCACTGATTTCTGCAATATTGCTTACTGTTAATACAGGATTTGTCCCAGTATTTGGAACACCTATACCTACACTATTACTCCCCCATGTTCCATTGCGTCCAAACCAAACATTTCTTGCTCCACCTGTAAAATCAAAAGCAACTTGTATTACATCACCAACGGAAAACGCTGACGTACACCCGGCTTTAATTGTGGTTGCTCCGTTTAAGACATCGCCGCCCTGACTTATGTAAAAAGTTCCTGCTGAGTTATATTGAAGATTACTTCGTGCAATACTTTCATATGCAAAACCTACTCCACCATTAGCGGTGCCTGCATATACGCATTCAAAATAACCCTTAAGATTTTCCGGGCTAAAAGTTGCACGTACATTACGATAACCGCTGTTATTGCTAACGTTTAAATCTAAATTACCGTTAGATAAGTAAAAATTTGCCGTTAAACCAGTGCCATCTAAAGGATTTAATGTGCAGTAATTCCCCCTTACTTCTCCACCAACACCAGTATCAGTGTTAAAGCTAGTGGGAGAATCAACTAAGGAGTCGTTACCTGCACCAGCTGTGACACTGAAGTTATTAGGTGTCCAGTTATTACTATTGCCACTGTTATCTTTGCCAAGAGTAGTGGAAGTAGTTCCGGAGTTATCAGAGAAGTTCAGGTAGAAACCATTGGTACCATAAGTACCTGTGTATTTTTTAGGAATCCATTGTCCAGTTGTCCCATCAGTTTCCGCAAAGTCAGACGGTGTTAATGCTTGACCGTCAACAAAGTGTGTTTCGGCTAAGTAACTGTCAAGGTAATGGGGCGTGCCTCCTGTCTTACCAAAATGATGAACTGAGGCTGCGTTGACCCCAGTATTATCATTTTGATTCATGTTGCTTGTTGTGCTAAAAGCAGTTATTTCCGTTCCATTTACATAAAGTTTTATTCTATTATTAGCTGTGGCTTGCGTTGTATCTACGCTTACCACGACATGATACCAGCCTGATACATCTCTAAATACTTGAGAAGTTATTCGCCAGTAAGTGCTATACCCAGCAAGTAGTAACCTATCAGATTCAAAGCCTAAATCAAGCCAAGTTGTATCACTTGTCCCGTTGGGGGTACTAAATATCGCTTGGAATCCGCCCAACTTAGAACGTTTAACCCAAGCACTCAACGTCCACGTTTTTCTGTTCCCTGAACTTCCAGGAGTCCGGCTTAAATCCGCACTATCTGCTGAATTAAAGCGAAGGCTGCGAAAAACGTTATATCCTTCTGGGGGTGGGCCAGGCCATACGTCATCTTTGTTCAGTTTGAATTGCTGAGCACTATCCCATTCTCCGGTACGAGAAGTTGCACTCCATGCAGAAGGAGTTGCTCCACGGAAACCACCTAAAGGACGAGTGCCCATTACTTATACTGCAACAGTTTTTTTAATTATAAATTACTTAGGCTGGCTTCTCGGGCCAGGTGTTGTAATCACTTCCGGTCACGTAGATTTGCAAGCCGTAAGTATCTTCGGTTTCTTGAAGTTTGGTGCATTTTTCTGCAACAGCTTCACGCACCGCTTGGCGCCATGCCTTGATTGCAGGGTCTACAGAGGCGTTCTCATCGAGTGACTGAATTACCACCCAATCTGTATCAGCAAGCTTACTGTTGGCGGTGTTGTGCGTTGCTTGCGTCCATTCTTTTACAAGCTGCGAACGCTTTTTGGGAATGCAGTAATTGCCTCCATCTACACCCCAATAGAAACGTGTATCACAAACCGGCGGGTCAGGGCTTACTGTGATGCCCAGATGACGCAATTGATCGTGGGTAGCTTCCAGGAGCCATTTACCAGGGTATGTGATTTCGTTAATGGTGAATGACTCGGTTGGGTCAAGTACCTGCCCGTTTTTTACAAACATGTTTCTACCTTTTTTTCTATTTTAAATCGTGGGTTATTTACCTTGCACGTGCGTATTTAAACGGGTTTTCAGCGAAGGCTGCGTAGATGTAAGTGTTACTACTGGCGTTATAGTCGCCATAGTTAATTCGGAGTTTGAATCCGTTAGAGAGAATATCAAAAGGATCGTTTGTGCTTTCGGCGATGGTTAAGTTGGCCCAAAGTCTTTTTTCGGTTGGGTTATAGGGATCTCTGGATGTATCGCGGATTATCCAGCTCCATCCTCCAGCATTAGAGGAGTTTTTAATTAATAGCCACCTTGGTCTAAATCCTGTATAAATAAACACGCCATCCGTGCTGCCGTTACCGATGTAACTACCAAATGCAGAGTACCCAGCCACTGGGGCGAAGCAGTAGGCGATCATTGAGTCCCCAGATGCGTTCGGCGTGAATACTGAAGCTGTTGGTGCGGCTACAACAGCATCTGCTTTTACATCTGTTGTATTCAAGCGCAAATAATCATATGAACCGTCTATAACCGTTGTGCCCACAAGCCAGTCAGAAGTTGTATCACGTTTCTTTTCAATAATCAGTTTTGGTGCAACGCCAAGACCATGACCAACTGTGCCTGAAGGATTAGAATCGTAACTAACAATTGAGAATCCTGCACTTGCGTTTGCCCGAACAGTAGAAGCAATAGTTCCGTCGCTATTTGTGGAATTAGCTGACGCTGAATTCCAGGCCCAAGCAACGTAAGTGCTTGTGTTTAGATTGACATAATTACCACTATCTGTATTATCACCAAGGCTAAATCCGTCTGCATTAAACGAAGTTAATTGTTTGGTATATGTAACTTCTGCTGCTGTATTGTTTGTTGACAGTATTTTTGTGTTTCCTCTTACGGCATCCATTACTGCGTTAAAGTAACCAGATGTGCTGCTCCGGTTTTGGATCCACACTAAATCAGGTGAAAAATTTAATCCGGTAATATCTCTTGCACTTGCATTACCTGTATATAGTGCTATATCAAATTGAGTATTGCCTTTAACAATAGTAGGTTCTGGAAGGTTGGTGTCAACTAAAGCTTTAAACCCACTAGGCGCTGTGTATGCGAAGGGACGTTGACCAAAGTTGCAAGTAATTGTTACGCCTGTTGAATAATGATATGTGGCTGGAACCATTGGGTTTGTTAGACCAGTCGCACTAGGATTTGATCCTGTTGCCGGATTTCCAGACGCAAACCAAGTCCCATTTTTTCCAAACCAAATTCTGTTGTTATCAGCGTCAAATGCAACCATTAAAACGTCGCCAGAAGAAAGCGCGGTTCCGTAGGAACTAGAAGAGGCGTTTTGGCGCAATGTTGCGGCATCCATCCAACGCACTGTATCTGCTAATTCCCCTGGGACAGACGTGCTGGCAACACGCATAACACCAATGCCACCGTTATTGCCGCCTACATTGCCGCCTCCGGTAAAAGTGTATTCCGCATACCATTTACCAGACGAAAGAGCAAAAGTAGAAGTCCAGCCACTATCACTGTTTGTAACAGTTTTATTTGAAACAAGGTTTCCGTCAGTAGATGCAAGTGTTCCAGTTCCATAAGACTGAAGTGGATTTAATGTGCAGTAATTCCCCCTTACTTCTCCACCAACACCAGTATCAGTGCCATAAGAGGTAGGTGTATCTACCAGGGAATCATTACCGGCACCTGCTGTGACACTGAAATTATTAGGAGTCCAATCGTTACTACCAACACGGTCTTTACCAAGCGTGGTGGAAGTAGTTCCAGAGTTATCAGAGAAATCTAAATAGAAACCATTGGTACCATAAGTACCTATGTAATTAATAGGAGTCCACAAGCCAGTGGTTTGATCCGTTGCTCCAAACGAAGAAGGTGTTAATGCCTGGCCGTCAACAAAGTGTGTTTCTGCAAGGTAGCCATTTAAATGATAAAAAGCTGACGGAGAGTATCGTCCAATTGTATGCGCAGCTGCTTGATTTACACCTAAATCTGCATTTTGAGATGGATTTGTTCTTGTGCTAAATGCTGTAACTTGAGAGCCATTAACGTATAACCTTACTCTATTATCTGCAGTTGCTTGTGTTGTGTCTACTGTTAGTACTAAATGATACCAGGCATTAGTATCTTTAAATACTTGTGATGTGACTAACCAAGTTGACGTGTATCCAACAATAGTTAGTGTTTCTGTGGGTGAAAAGTATACAGAAAATGCCCCAGCATCGGTGCTAGCAGAATAAACGTCAAAAAGCATTTGTGATCCCACGCCAAGCTCAGATCTTTTTAACCATCCACTCCATGTCCAAGTTTTCCTATTGCCCGCACCACTTGGCGTCCTGCTTAAATACGCACTATCTGCTGAGTTAAATCTCAGACTTCTTGAGATTGTTACAGGTTCCGCTGGAGGAGTGGGCCACAGGTTATCTTTTTCTAAAGCAAACTGACTCCGCATGTTCCACATGCCGGAACGTACGGAGGAACTCCATGTAGTAGGAGTTGTGCCGAGATAACCACCTTCCCGCTTCTTACCCATCGGAGACTCTTTCTATATTTATTTAGTCTATCAATTAAGGCTGAATATCAAGCGCTGAAACGGTAAAAACAACACCAGAAGCAACCGAGGAACGTGCCCTTAATTTACTGCCGTAAGGAACGTTGGCTTTATTGACGATAAATTCCAGGGAGGAGTTGGCGGGTACCACAATGGTTTTACCCATTAAGAAACTCCCGGACTCAGTATCAACTGTACCCGTGGCAGTGCTAGTAGAGCCGGTCAGCGTGGTGTAAAGGCTTACGTTTACATCACCGGTGCTGGTGTTAGAAGCAAGCGCCGACAGCACAATGGAAACACCACTGGAGTTCGTTAAGGCACCGTCTTGGCCACTGGTGGGGTTATAAACATCAGCGATACCAGTGGTTGTTAACTGGGTACCTTTGAACTTAAAATACTCGGCCATTGCTAAGACTCTTTTCTACTGATTATAAGATCAAGAAATTAACCAGCAAGGGCAATTACAAGCCCTAGGCTAACTCCTCCAGCGGTTGCTGCAGTTGTTTGCGTGGTGCCATCAGGGAACTTAAAGCCACCTGAGGTTGACTGAACAATACCTGACGTAACCACACCAGAGGCAAAGTTACCGCTGTTAAACAGGCTTAAGTTACCCCTGGTTGTAGCACCAGAGATTTGAGTAGTGAATACACCGGAAACAAAGTTGGCAGTCGTACCAGTTGTCGTTGTTCCCGTAAGAGTTGTGAAGTTCCCACCAAGGGCAGAAATATTAGTGAAGTTACCAGTATTACCAGTGACGGTGGCACCGGAAATTTGAGTGGTAAATACTCCGGAAACAAAATTGGCAGTCGTACCGGTAACAGTAGTACCAGTAAGCGTTGTAAAGCTGCCTCCAATGCCTGCAACATTGGTGAAGTTACCAGTATTACCAGTTACTGTTGCGCCACTTACTTGGGAGGTAAATACGCCTGATGCTCCGGAAATCTGAGTAAAGCCATTTTGAACGGCTTGTGTAAAATCAAAAGTAGTATCACCGCTACCCGGATCGTAAATAAGGGTATTAACTTTTAAAGTGCCGTATGCCATTGCGGTCTTTTCTTTTTATTTTAATTCAAGATTCTCCAGACACTTCCGGAGGGTATTGTAACCGTAAAGCCGGATGCCACAGATGCTGTTTCAATAGAAGCAGCGTTGTAACCACTGGTAATAGTATAGTTCTGGTCAATGATTAATTTACTTTCTAATACTGGTTTATCAATAACAATTCCACTACTGGTGCTGATAGCCCAAACTGTGCTTCCATTGCCAAGAGTTGTCAGTACGTAGCCTGAAAGCCCAACACTGTTTGGGAAAGAAAATTGACCAAAAGGTCGAACATCCCCTGCACCAGAAACAAACGTTGTTCCACCAGCAATAAAAGTAGAGCCAGAAACACGGCTGAACTGACCAGATGTAACAGTTAAGGTGTCACCAGTAATTAAGGCGCCGGAAAGTTGGGAGGTAAATACTCCGCTGATCCCAGTAATTTGAGTGAATTGGCCATTAATTCCGGTGATCGTAGTCCCCTGGATCGTATTACCGGTAATAGTTGTGCCTGAGATTTGGCTTGTGAATACACCACTAATTCCAGTAATAGTTGTGTATTGACCGGTGTCTCCGGTAATTACGGCACCAGATAATTGACTCGTGAAAACACCAGAGCTGAAGTTGGCGTTTGTACCGGTAACGGTTGCGCCTGTGACGGTGGTGAATCCAGCGGTATTACCCGTTAATGTTCCAAATTGACCTGCATTTCCGGTAATTGTGGTACCAGAAATTTGTCCGGTGAAGACTCCACTAATGCCTGTGATTTGCGTAAATTGACCATTGATTCCAGTGAATGTGGTTCCCTGGATCGTATTGCCGGTAATCGTTGCACCGGAAATCTGGTTTGTGAATACACCGCTGGCAAAGTTAGCGTTGGTACCAGTGACAGTTGCACCGGTGACTGTTGTGAATCCAGCAGTATTACCAGTAAGAGTATTAAATTGCCCTGCATCGCCTGTGATTACAGCTCCGGAAATATTAGTGGTTCCAACTAAGTAAGTTCCAGTAATATTTGTGGCTTGGATGTTTGTACCGGTAATTGTGGTACCACTTAAAGTTCCAGTGACATTGACACCAGAACTAAAAAATCCAGATCCTTGAACAACTAAATCACCGGTAACAGTTAGTGTTCCGGAAACCGTTTGTGAATACGCAGTTAAATTTTGAAATGTACCGGAGGTGAAATGAGCAATATTACCGGTAACCGTTGCACCAGAAATTTGAGTGGTGAAAACACCCGAAGAAAAGTTTGCAGTAGTACCAGTGATTGTGGCGCCGGTCAGCGTAGTGAAACCACCGCCTATTCCGGTAATACTTGTGAATTGACCGTTGGTACCGGTAATTGTTGTTCCGGTAATAGTCGTAAAGCCCGCTGTATTACCAGTCAGTGTGGTGAATTGGCCAAGATTACCGGTGACCGTGGCACCAGACAAAGTATTTGTAAAGGTTCCGCTACTGAAGTTAGCGTTAGTGCCGGTGACTGTGGCCCCTGTAAGCGTTGTAAACCCACCGCCAATACCAGTGATGGAAAAAAACTGACCCGTTGTACCAGTAATGGTTACACCAGAAATACTGCCAGAGTTTACTGTTAAGCCTGAGGCAATTGTTGCTGTTTGACCAACGGTGAGTGTTCCGCTAGTAAGAATATTGCCAGTGACGGTAATGTTTTGTTTGACAACACCGGTTTCAAACGTTGCCGTAATAGCATTTAATGTTGTGAAATTTCCAGTATTTCCAGTGATTGTGGCGCCGGAGATCTGTGAGTTAAAAACTCCGCTATTACCTGTAAGAGTTGTAAAATTAGCAGTGTTTCCGGTAATCGAAGCACCGGAAATTTGACTTGTGAAAACACCTGATCCGCCAGTGATTGTGGTGAATTGTGCGTTAGTGCCAGTAACTGTTACGCCACTGACTGTTCCACTGATATTGACACCAGAACTAAAGAAGCCAGAGCCCAGTACACGCAGATTTCCGGTAACCGCAAGGTCTCCGCTAATGTTCTGAGAAGCAACGTTTAACGTTTGGAACGTACCACTGGTGGCATTGATGTTATTGCCAGTGATTGTTGCGCCAGAAATCTGAGTGGTGAATACGCCACTGCTTGCATTGACCGTCGTACCTGTAATGGTTACGCCGCTGACGGTATTAGCAGTAACAATGTTTGAAAAATTACCGGTCAGTGTATTGACCGTCGTACCGGTAATTGTTGTACCAGAGAGCTGTGATGTGAATACACCACTGCTAGCGTTAACAACATTTCCGGTAACGGTAGTGAATTGACCGGAGGTACCAGCAACAAGATTTCCTTGGATCGTATTACCGGTAATTGTGTTGCCGGTCAGCGTTCCCGTAATACTCGCGCCGTTTTGTACGACTAAGCTGGCGAGGGTTGTGGTCCCAGTGACCGTAATGCTATTTAGTGTTGTGCTTCCAGAGACAGTAATGTTGTTGGCAAAAATTACCGCACCGCTAACGGTACCGCCTGTAAGAGGTAAATAATAAAGATCTAAATATGCACGAACGCCGGAAACAGTTAGTTTTTTATTTTTAATTGTGGGGTCGACTTCTGCGACCTGTACAACGGTAAATAGGTCACCGTCCGCCAGATTGATCCCGGCGATTTCCTGTAGATCAGAGATCCTACGGTTTGCCACCTATTAAATCACATAGTCTCGTTATATGAATTATACTTTCACCAACTCCGTTATTTGAGCTTGATTTCAATGCGCGGAAGCGTGTTCATCAAAAAGGTTCCGGCCATTTGAACACCAAAGACAACCCCACAGGAAACGACCAGTACAAGCAAAAGCTCTGCCACCGTCAAATTTCGACGCACATAAACGACTTGTTGCTGCGGCGGAACAAATGAAGGCACCGGAGGTTGCGATGCAAAAGCTTGTTGAATAGCTAACTCACGCGCTTTGGCCTTCATTTCTTCCAGCTGTTCAGGCGTGATGTTTCCAGGGATACTCACCGATCCTTGAACAGAAGCAAAAGGAGGAAGCTGGCTGTTGGGGATTTGTTCAGACATTGGAAAGGCAAAATCTTTTCCCACACACTAGCATTTAAACAAATCTTGTGGTGTTATGACCTACGGCATCAGGAAAGGACTTGAAGACATTGCGTTTGAGCTGAAAGGAATCAGGGCTGCTCTCAGCGCAATGTGGAGAGTTCGCTACGAATATGACGAAACGGACGTATTGCATCCAGAGGTTTACGCAGATGAGTTTATCTCAACAGAAGAGTGCGCTCGTAGGCTTGGCGTCTCAGATCAAACGATTCGCAACTGGATTTCCATTGGGAGAAAAGATAAGAAAAACGGCTGGAAAGAAGGTTTGCATTACGTCAACATCTCCCCAGATGGCCACAAGAAAGCAGTCATTCGAATTCCCTGGAACGAACTGGTGCGTTCAGTAGTTAAGAACCGTAAAACTACCTTCCAAGATTTTACGGAAGGCTCTCGGCCTATTTACCAGAAAGCTGCAGCGAAGAAAGATGTTGATAACAAGATTTGACAATTTTTCAATAGATGCGGTCACTGTTGAGAACTGTTCTCAATTACTGCCCAACTCTTTGTATCTGCAGTTGGTGGATTTTCTTCCGCCCAGCGGCTCATTTGACGATGGCTGCCTCCAAAGATATTTGGAAAACCTTAAAAAGTACGAAGAAGAAGACGCCAATTCCGGAATGACTTTGGCAAATAGATTGCGGCTGGCATTCAAAGATATGCAACCTGACACAATCTGTGGTAAGTTTCCCCAAGCAGAACTGCCGCTTAAAAGACGGTTGCGCTGTGTAGCAGAGTATCTCATCCGTTCTGGTGAGTTTGATAAGCTGCGCGATGACAATGGCAAGCTAATGAAAAAACGTGGAGTTTTAGGAAAGCTTGTCGTTATTTACAAACCGCTCCCGAAACTTTTAGAATCGCTTCAAAAGCAAGAGTTGATTAAAAATGAATCGAAGGGAAAAGCTGCTTCTTCAACTGTTGGGCAAGGATCTAGAGGATGAAACTAAAGCAAAAATGCTGGAAACCACAGTTGCTCTTATCTTGGGCGACATGGGTAGCATGTATACAAAATTCTGGGAAGCCGAAGGACCGGGAATCTTGTGCTTCCAGCCAGCAAATAAAGAAAGGCAGGTTTTTTTCCTGACACTTAAAGAGTTGCACTCGGCACAAGAACAGTGCGAACGAGAGAATGATGGAGATATGGCAGAAACTTTTCGACGCATTCTTCAGGCTGCCCAAAAAATTAACCCACAAGAAAAAGCTGGTTACATCATTAATGATGAAGAGGGCATTCGCTATTTGGAAATAGACTATAACGTCGTTGCAGGTGACTGATGGGCGGTAAATTTCGTCAAAAAGTTGAAGATCTTGAGCTTATTACAAGCTTCGATTTAATTGGGGCTGCTCATGAACTACTGGGCAATATTGACTTAGATCCAGCCAGTTCAAAAGTTGCCAACTCCTATGTGCAAGCTGACAATTTTTTTACGCCTCAAGACGACGGGTTGAATAGCCAGCTTTGGTTTGGCAAAGTTTATTTGTTTCCTCCAAGTGGATCTTACTTTTGGGAAGAAAAGAATCAAAGATGGAAAATGACACGAGCAAGTTCAGTGTCTTTGATCTCGGGGCATGCCTTGTGGTTTAGAAAACTTTACAAAGCCTGGATGAATGGAGAAGTTGAGCAAGGTCTTTATTTTAGTAACTGTCCAGACATGGTCAGATACGATCAAACAATCTTTGATTTCCCCATGTGTTTTCTCAGGACTGCTCCTGTTTTGATAAAAAACACCAGTGAAGGTATTGGGAGACATCGAACGTCTACCAGTTTTCTAGTTTATTTGCAACCGAAAGATCGCTCAGGTGAGGCAACTCAGAAATTCATTGACATTTATTCAGATAGGGGACGAGTACTCGCTTGAGTTCGGTATACTGAAAAACGAATTGAAGGTCTTATGAGCGTTCTTGCAGATTGGGAAATTAAATACCTGGCCGAAAAAGAGGGGATGATTAGTCCGTTCCAGGATCATCTCGTCAGCGAAGAAAACGGACAACGCATTTTGAGCTATGGGCTTAGCTCTTATGGCTACGACATTCGCCTGTCAACAAAGCAGTGTTTAATTTTCGGTCGTACCCAGTCTGGCGATTGCGATCCTAAAGAATTTAATAAAGATATTCTTCATCCAGCCGAGTTACTGGAAGATGAAAAAGGTCAGTATTTCTTGTTGCCTCCTTTTGGTTACTGCCTAGGGGTTGCAGAAGAACATCTCAAACTTCCCAGGGACATAACTGTCGTCGCAGTTGGTAAATCAACCTATGCACGTTCTGGAATTTTGGTAAACATTACTCCAGCAGAAGCAGGATGGAAGGGTCATCTTACTTTGGAAATCAGTAATTGCACTGGACTTTTTAATCGCATCTATGCCAACGAAGGTATTACGCAACTGCTATTCCATCGTGGTAGTTCGTGTGAAACCAGTTACCAAGATCGAAAAGGCAAGTACCAAAACCAAACTCACAAAGTTGTGCTCGCCAAGGTATGAACCCAACTACATGCTTAGATATTCTTGAGATTCTTTACGACGACGTTATCTGTTTAGAAGACGATACCCTGGCAACAAAACTTGCTAGGTTTCGATCTGAAGAAGTGCAATGGGTTTTAAATATGATTAAACCCAGGCTTGAAGAATTAAGAGATAGTTTAGAACTAGAAGAAATGAATCAACTTACGTTCGATTAATAATTGTAGGGACGGCCAAAGCTTGGTTGGGGTTTATTGGCATAGTTAGTGCTGCCCGCAGTGCCAATTGTATCTCCCATACTTGGCAACGTTGTTCCGTCGATCACGGCTTCGCTGCGCGGTGTTTTGCCACGAATCATCGGCTCGTCAATCCCAGCCTTTTGACGAAACTTGCCCGCACTTTTTGCGGCACGGAAATATTTAGCAACCCGATCTTGCTGGCGGGCATTTTCAGTATCTGCCCTGGAAGCAGTAAGTTTTTCTTCTGTATCTAAACGGCGTAAATCCGTGTCATACGCTTGTTCCGGATTGAGGTCCGAAAGTTCTGCTCCAGACGTTCCAGAGTCTTTCTGGGGATCGTAAGTAGGATCGAAGAAGTTAAGCATGATAGTATTTTAAAAGAGGTAATTCCGGCTTATAAGATGATGCACGGAGACGCAACAGGTTTCTTAGATAGCTTCGTAAAAGACGAAGTGTTGTGTCGTTGTTTGTCTGAAGAAGATTTTGGACAACCTCTCGCTACGGCAAAAAGTGATGTACCATTACAGGACATGTACAACCGTGGTTTAGTCGCATGTCAGGACGGAAGGGAGAGGACAAATTTGTCGATCGAGGGGGGACGGCCCGGAATGACGGGTTACATTCCGTCGATGGAGCAGGGACTTCAGATGGGAGCAGCACCCAAGCCCAAAGCATTGGTGATGGAGCTGGAAGAGCCGACCGAGGAGATGCGCGAGATGTCACGAAAGCGCCGTGGTTTAACCCGGTAGATTCTTACAGTACGTCTGTAAATACTGTTCTTCCAGGATTGTTGTCTAATGATTGCGTGGATGGTGTGTGCCCAGTTCCCTGGGCCGTAGTTCCAACGCGACCGGAAATTAAAGAAGATGTAGTCAATCATCCCAGTCACTACACCGATGGTGGGATCGAATGTATTGAAGCAATTGAAGCTCAATTAACTCTTGAAGAGTATCGCGGTTACCTCAAGGGCAACATTGCAAAATATGTATGGCGTGAGCGTCACAAAGGAGGAAGTGAGTCCCTCAAGAAAGCCCAGTGGTACTTAACACGTCTTGTTGAGCTAGGCGACGTTCAGAAGGGCTGAAGCTCGTCTTCATCATCGTCATCGTCATAGACCATACAGGCCTGGGCTAGTTCAGCTAGTTCCAGGTCCGTTGGAATATCAAAATCAAGTTCAATGTGTTCTCCGGCCATTATTTCTTTTACCGCTTGCCACTCCATTAACCGCTGGTAGTAAAGGTTCAGGAGTGCGCTATGGAGTTGATCCCATGTCATTTCTTGCGCAGCAAGCTCAGCCTTACGCATGGAAAATTGAAGCTCTAATGGAAGTTCAAATTCGCGTGGTTCGACTGACCTCTCCATTGCGTTCTTCATGATTCTTTTGAAAGTATTCTAAGACTAGCTTGCAAATATAGCGTCAAGGTCTTCTTCGGTGAATGGGTGCCAGGGGTTTTGCTTAATGTTGAATTCATTTGCAAATTCCGCCAGGAGATAGGGGTTGGTTACTTCTTCTAGTTTGCGGATTGCACGGACCTGGTGAGGTGCGGCACTGTAGTTTCGGAATGCAGTAAGAAGAATTTCAGTAGACGCCCAGGGACTGGCATTTACTTCTCGCAAGAACAAATCAACTTCTTCTCTCCGTCGTTCCAGCAAGCCACCAATGACTTTGTGTTCTTGGTCAAAGATCCAATGACTGATCTCATCTGTGGCAGCACCCCAGTCTTCTTGGTCGATGAAGTCGACGATGGCGCTGTAAAGAAAGGGTTCCCATCCAACAGAATGAACAAAAGAAATCAAAGCCTGTCGCATGGAGTCGTCCATATGGACATTTAACTCTTTCAACTGTTTATCAATTAGTTTGATTTCGTGAAACAGATATTCCAGGGCTTTTTCTTTGGTGCAGCAATGGCCTTGGCGCACAGCAGAACCATCGGGATAAAATTGAGTTCCATAACCAAATGTGTATGGGTCTTTGCCGGTTTGTTGATCCGGGTACGCTTTTTCGTTAAAACCTTCGTATTTACGAATAATTTTTATGGCGTCGCCAAAGTAGCTACCCATGGATTTAGATCAATTAAATCCATGATACACAAATAATAATTAAGTGTTAGCCCTTTCCCTGGCCACGGGATTTTTTACGTCCGTGATTTGGCTTGGAATGTTGACCGTCACCTTGTTTGGTGCGCTTTGGCTTCGATTCTTTTTTTAAAGAAGTAGTTTTTGCTTTTCCCATTTAAGTCACCATTTAACTTTATCTGCCCAGTAAGCAGCCGACATCCTGCCTTTTGCAATGTTTTTTGCATGACGTGCTTTAAAGCTGGCACGTTTTTGTTTCATGCGTTCAGATTCACCAGCTTTGGGTTTACCAGCGGTCTCTGCTCCTTGCTCACCAAACCTAATGATTTTTTCCTTCCCTCCTTCACACGCTTTGACAATGTGACTTTTCTTAGGATGCCCTGAAGTTTTTTGAGGTTTATTGCATGCCATTTCACTCTTCTTATACCGATGAGCGGCACTAGCTGCTTTTTTCGCCTTCTCAGACATTTAAACCTTTAAACAACGAAGTAAATTCACCCAGGATTTGAGATCCGGTTTTGGATTTGTAATCCGAATCATCATCTTCTAATCCTAACTTAAAGTAATTATCCACAGTACCTGCTTTTTCTTCTTTATCAAAAGTATCTTTATCTTCCCCAAAGAAACTTTCAATCGTACCGAGGGATGCAAAGGGATCACTTAAATCAAGCCCAGAAGTTTTCAGTGCGGTATCTCTTCCAGACTTAGTAAGCAATACCTGTTCGCCACGATCTAAGTCTGGGAAAAAGTTTGTGTAAAACTCATCTTCAGTTCCTTGATACCCAGAAGATTGAAATACTCTATAAAGTTCGGTCTGGGGTTTGGCCATTTCATCTTTATAATCTTCTGGCCTTTCAATGTAAGTAACACCAAGCACTTCTTGAGTAGGGCGTTGGCGTTTCTCATTTAAGTATTTAATTTCTTCTCGAATTTGTTGAGCAGAACCAGTGCGCAACGTTTCGATTACATACTGCTTTAACTCTTCAATATCTCCTTTAAATTCAGATAAACCATAACGTTCTAAAATCTCTTGCCAAGTATTTTTATCAGTAGGATCCAAGCCACGCAGCATCTCATCCGCAAATTCTTCTGGGGTTAAAAACTGCCCAAAAACCGACCCTTGCTTTAACGCTTCCTCTTTTAATGCCGGTAGTATTTGACTGTAAATATAATCGCTGACTTTGCTTGCATTAAGAATGTCATCAGCTGGGTCATAACCACGTCCTTGTCCTTTTACCTGGAAGTGAACACGAGCAAATTGATCTTTATCGTTAACATCAATGCCAAAACGATAAGCTTGCTGAGCCCAGTACGGATCACCGTTCTTTGCTGCTTCCCAATCAGCTTCCACGGTTGACTTTTGAGTAGCGTAATCAGCTTCTCTTGCTTTGTTTCCAGTGGGATTAAAGTAAAAATCAGCATCAAAATATCGACCAGGCGTGGACTTTAGCTGGTCAATATATTGTTTTGACCTAATATCTGCCACTAATTTGGCAGCATTCATAATGTCTTGCGTCTGAAAAGGATTTTGTTCTTCTTGTCGAATATCAAGATACTCAACAAATTCATCCATGGAACGAGATGTGTCAAAACGAGGAATCAAATACTTATCAATAAACTCTCTTGCAAATTCGGCTTCTACTTTGATTTGTTGTTGTGCTTCTCCATCGGACAAGCCAAGCTCAATAGCTTCGTCATACTTAGTTTTTAACTCATTATCAAACCATTGTTGCCAGTTGTAAGAAACATTGTTACGTACACCGCTAATTCCCTGGAGCTGTTTAAGCAAGGATTCTTCTGCTTTTCCTGCCGAAGTAAAGGAAAGCAGACCACCAACTCCTGAATCCCCCAGGATTGAATTAGATAGTTCTTTATTGATGTCGTAGATTTCAGAAAAACCACCAAAGCCCTGGAAGATTGCCAACTCTTGTTCTCTTGCTTTGGCTTTCTTCATTTCGCTAATGGTATCTTTTAAAACATTCTGTGCCAGGGCACCAAACTTTTTGACATCAACTTGGGCTTTTTCTCCTACTGCTTCGTTGATGGCGTCTTCTAATTCTGTAATTCCATAACCAGCATTAGCGTTGTAATTTAAACGAATTTGTTGATCCTCTGGACGATCAGACAAACGGAATAACGCTGCAAAATCATCAGCTTTTGTTACATCTAAATAATTCTTTTTCGCCAGAGAATCCCAGTACGGATCATCGCGCTTAGCTTTTTCCCACTCAGCGGCAACTTCCGGAATGTTTAACAAACGTTGCGTTTGTGTATCTGTGTCAATACCTAACTGCAGGGTACGTGCCGCTTGAAGGTCTGCATCCGTGGGGGTTTCTTCAATGTATTTGTTAGCTGCTGTCGTTATTTCAGCAGCGTTACCGCGCCTTCCTGCTGCTTTACCTGTGTTTGTGTAATGTTGTAGGTAATATCCATTTTCGCCATACCTCTGGGTAATATCAATATCGTCATTGGCGACTGCAGCTTGCCAGGATTGGGAAACTTCGGGATTTTGGTTTTTGTAGTACGAAGGATCAAACTCACCATATGGCGGTTTAGCCCCAAGAGATGCATCCCATACTTGTAATTTTTCAGTCGAGTAAAAAGACTTGTAATAGTCTTCCAGGGTTTTCTTTAGTCTTGAGTCAATGTTCTGTATGTTACGAATTGTTTCCCGACGGTTAACATAATCACCGCCCTGCGTGTTGTTTGCCGTTCCAACCGTTGTATCATATGCAGAGTTTTTTGCTGCATTTGCCTGGTTGGTACTGGTATTTGTAGCATTTAACTGCGAATTAGATTGATTGGTCGCTGCATTGATCTTATTTGCATTGCGATTTTGCTCGTTTAATTGAATATTGGTGTTGTTATATCGACTTCTTGTTTCGTAATCTGTGTAAGATTCTTGTTCCCAGTAACCTTGCTGAATTGGAACACTTTCAGTCCTTGTTACAGGAACCGCTGTCATTTGGGAACGACCCTGTGAATCGTATGTAGTTCTATATTCGTAAGTCGTGTATGTCCGCGTTTCCCAAACTGTTCGATATTTATAAACAGACCTGTATTTTGTTACCGGAACTCGATAGTAGTCAATCTCCGGGTAATCTGTTTTTAAATTCGTAGGAAAGTTAGTCGGATAATCAGTTTTATAATCTGTTTTTTCGTAACTTAAGTTCCATTTACGAGCAGCTGGATCATACGAAAGTCCCATGTCACACCGCCAAGGTCAAGCTGCTGTCGTAATGTAAAAAAATGTCGATTACATCTTGCGACATCCAAGCTTTAATTCTATCCAGCCTAGCTTCGCTAAAGAATTCTTGATTTTGATACCACTGTTCCATGGGTGTACTGGACTTGGACGCATTGCAACGTCGACAGCATGGAATTAAATTATATCGATTGCTGGAACCAGAACGAAAACGGGGTATGATGTGATCCAAGCTTGTTGCATCTGCATCACAATATCCACACTTATGTTCCCAGTCTTTGTAAATCTCCTCTCTAAAACGTTTTTTAGCAAGTTTGGGGGTTATCTCAACGAGTAAAGCAAGTGGTTCATGCTCGCTCGCAAACATACTTTTCAGTAGTCGTTACCTTATTCTAAGTTTGATCATCCGTATAGAACTGTTACAAAACCATTAAAGCTTTCTTAAAAACCATGTCGTTTTTTTCATAATCGGTAAGGTGTTTTTGTACGCGTTTCTTTGCGCCATGACCAAAGTCCGAGGTTGGGTTCCTGTCAGCAGAGCTGTTGAGCTGCTCGGTATTGACCGCAAGACTCTCTTTAAGCTCCGCGACAACGGCACCTTGAAACTGGGGCCGCACTTCGCAGCTTTTCCTGAGACCCGTTCCCGTGATAGCTATCGGTGGAATACCGAAAACATCAGGAAGCATCTGCGGAAACAAGCTCCGGAATTGCTGACTGTTTCAAATTAATTTGCTTATAGAATTTTTTGCGAAATTGATAACTAAGAACCAGATCAGTAATGTTGTACGACACCTGACCTGACGCAATAGTTTTATAGATCAAAAAGCAAAGTTCTTCCCAACAGCTTTCCACATTGGAAGGCTGTTTTTCTTTAAGTTGAAATAAAAGAACCCATTGTGGATGCAATGGGCGAAGAGGTCTTTTTTTATTTTTAATTGATATTGTGTTATCAACATTCCAACGGAAACCTTTTAGTTCTTCTGGCTTAACACCAAAGGTTGCCATCATGCCATAAAACCAACTTATCTTTCGACCGTTGCGGAATGAAAGACTATGGAAAAAATCATCCACTATCCGCTGGTCAAGCGGCGGAGGCTGAAAAGGAATCATGGCGTGTACTGCGGCGGTAGAACCCAACCGTATGCATGGTACCTAACAGAGCGTCAGCTCTAAAGCAATTCTTAATGAGTCCCGTGGGACTTAGTATAAGTATACATTATGCATTAAGCAATATTACTTAGTCAGGTCCTATGCCACTTGCATATGCAGCCCAGGCTTTTCCAATTGCACTCATGGTAGACGTTTCACCAGATACGTAAGGAAGGTGTACAACATCACCCACGTGATAAACAGTGGGAATACCGCTGTAAGATACTTTACTATTGCCATAAATACGGCCATCTAATTGGTCAGAAGAATAAATAAAATTAGTGTCAACAACGTCACCAAAAATTGGTCCGCTCATAATCCTGGTCTTTGATTAAGTGCCGGAGTATAGAAATCTCCATTTTTATCAATCATTTTAAAACCTGCCATGCGCACAAATGTCGATGGTACGTTAAATAATTTTTGCATCATCGGCATCATCATTGGTGCTTGGCAATTGTAAGGAGGCACATCCATTCTTGCCAGCGACATTCTTTGTAAATCAGCTGCCCTTGCTTCTGTTTGGTCTTTTTCTGTATCTTCTACCAGCTTTTGTTCCCATGCTGTCATGCTCTCAATGCCAACAGGAAAATCAGAAGGCTCGGGAGGAAACACACCTTCTTCATACTTCATGGCATAAATATGTTTGCAATAGCGAATTTCATCAAGCAACGGAGTCCATGTATCTGTAATCGCAGTAATTACATTTCCTGTAGCAGCATAATCATTGTAAGTAGGCATGCCTTCCGACCTTGATCCAGGTAATGAAGGATTGCTGGTGCTTCTTAAATACATTGAACCAAAATCTCGAAAAACGCCTGGATTATCTCTATTTGCACCAGGGACTGTAGATGAGCTTGGCGTAACAGTTGGAGGAACATTAAATTGAGGTGCCGGAGAAATAATTTTCATTTCCCTATTTTCTTGCGCAGAAGTCATCGCAGAGTTATCCACTACTCCACGCTTAGTCATGATTTCATATCGACCGGGCTTTAATACTGCAATATTCGTACGGGGAAATGCACGTTTATTCGTATCGCTTAACGTTTTCATATATTGATAATCACGCCGAGTAAAGTCTTGACAAGAACAACAGTACCTTGTTCCGGTCATCAAAAACCTACCAACATTCGGTGGTCTGCTTGCAGGAGTAATTAGTTGCCGATCAGGTGTTGCTTCAACCGAACCTTCTTTGCGTAATTTAAGAATGCCTGTAAATGGATCCGTATCAACTAAAACAGCTTGTACATAACCATATCTTTTTTGTGTTGTAGGATCAATCGTGTCCCTGGTTATAGGAACACCATTTGCAGTAATAATACGATCTTCTAAAATTTCGCCATTAATTGCTTTTAGTCCACCAGGTACTCCTGGGATCGCAACATAAAGGGGAGGTGGAAGCGGATTTGTAGTGCTCCAGGATCCTGCTAATTGTATATACCAATATGTATCATCTTCTGTGATTGAAGCAATAGAAGTCTTAACTCCTGTGCTGTCTTCAACGTTATCAAAACGCAAGCTGCCAGCAACTCGGATACCAGCCCAATGCATTCCAAATTCTTTGTTCTTAGTGGGAAAGCCTTTAAAAATACCTGGAATTAAAGGCGGATTCCCTGTATTGGACGGCGTTCCAGAAGGTACTGGAATTGTGTATTGAAATGGATATTCGTAAGAATTGTCATAAAAACAAGCCGTGGCAATTTCATAGCCACGCCTCCAGCGAGTCCAAGCAGATTCTCTATTTACAGCATATAAAGAATCTGGAACAGAACCTTTGGAGAATTCTGTTGTAATTGGTTTTACCGGTCTAGGGTCAAACGTTTTTACTTTTCCAAAGGTTCCGAAAGAGCTTCCACTCTTTTTTGCCATGACTTAGAAGAATCCGCCTTGAGCACTAATGTGAGCACCTGGAGTATAACCAGAGATATTGGGACCGTCAGGGAAAACGCCAACGTAAATACGGTCGCCGCGTTCTAAATAAACACCTTTATTCCGAAGAGGAGAACCGTTACCAAGTCCAGTAGTGTTACCAGCGGAAACCACAGGAACGGCAAGTTCAGGCATTACATCAGTACAGTCAACACGCTGTGTATTGGCTGGGACTTGTTTAATAAATAAAACTTTGTAATCACCTGACGCGGGAATCGGGGTCGTTGTACCACGGGTGTGGTAGAACACAAAAGTTACTTCTGGTTGATAACCATAGTTAACACCGTTGTAATTAAACCCGGAAGAAGTACCACCTGAATAAAGAAGATTGGTATTAACACCTGTAAGTGTTGTAGCTCCGGTATAAGTGTAATAACCAAAACCATTTGAGGCGGCACTAGTTAAGACGCCAGTTTCAAAAACAAGAACAACTTGCCCACTTACCAACGAGACAACAGCGCCTGAGGTAGCAGCACTTACAACGTAATCAGCATCGCGGTAATAATCGTTTCTAACAATTTCAATTGAGTCAACAACACCGCCATTATTGTTGTCTTCGCTAAGGGCAGCATCCATGTCCACCAAAATAGATGGAGCTTGGCCGCCTTGAACAAACACAGTATTTGAAGAAGCGCTGCCAACGGTTTGAGTCGTGACACGCACCGAATCAAACAGCGGCCTATCAATAAAAAGGGGTTGCTTGTTCGTGCTAGTACTTGACATTCACTTTCTCCTGCTTAGCTTTTGCGCAGCACCGCTTAGGGTTATAGCTTTTATTTTAGTAGACAATACTTCTATTTGCTTCAGGTCATGAAATCTTGAAAGCTGCCAAAAGGAGTCTCTGGCAAAGGCATGGAAAGCCTGGCCATGATCTCTGGATCATTTTGCATTGCTAAAAATCTTTGAAAATATTGACCTTCGTCAGTACCTGGTTGAAATTTAAATTTCTTTTTTGCCATGTATGCTGTTTTTAATTGAGGATACGCACCGTAATCCTCTAAACCAGCAGAATAAACTTCCCCTGGAAGATAAGAAGAATCTACATAATCAGAAAATTTGGCCATTACGCTTCTTCTCCCACGAAAAATTTTAAGAAATCTTGAGGTGTTGGTAAGTTCATCCCTGTGTCCAAAGATAATAAATTACCAACTGCTGGTGCACTCATCAACGAACTCCGTTGTTGACGAAGAAAAGGAATCGCGCCCATAACTTTTTGGAGTAAGCCGGAACCTAATAAATCACCACGTTGAACTTGTTGCGCGGTAACTGATGGTTGTGCCTCCACAGCGGCAAGAGAATCAGATCCCTGGGGCGCACGTGCTTTTCCTTGTTCAAAAAACTTTTGAATCTGAGAAGAAGATTTAACGGGTTGTCCGTAATAGCTTTTACCAGACATAGTGGGGAAAGAAGCCCACTCAGGAGAAAGAGCTGCCTGAATCTGCGGAGTTAATGTGCCCGCCTTACTAATTGCCGCTAATCCGCCCAAGGGCATAAGACGTTCCCGTACTTTTGCAAGCATGGCAATGTCTTGAGATTGAGGACCAAAATCCTTTAGCCCCAAACGTTTTTGAACAGCTGCATAAGTTCCGGGCATAAATTGATACGCACCAGCAGCCGCACTGGAATAACCGCCAGGAGAACTGATTACACGATCTGGATGGCGCGAAAAGTCCTTAAAACGACCGCCGCCAAACATGACATTGTAACCAGGGCCACCACCAAGGATTGTTCCTTCTGCACCAGCGATAGCTTGTTTTAAGCCAGAGAATGCGCCGGGATTTTGCCTGGCCCACTGCTCTAATAACTGACGCTCCTTGGACATTGGTGCTTCCGGTTCAATCTCCTACCCAATTTGATTCTGCCTTAAGACCGGGGATGAATACTGCTTGGAGTGCCAAAACAAGACTCAGTTTGGCAGTAAGTCGACGGACAAAATTACGGCAGAGAATCATTTGGTTAATGCAACAACACTGGCCTCCGTAGATCAAAGATCTGTTATCCAGCTGGTGGACTTACGCACAAAGTACTGCCAAGTAAATTTAGTTTACCAGGAAGTTATTTTAAACCCCGTTCAAACATGCCTTTCGTGCGAGCAGCTTCTTGCATGTTCATAAAACCACTTAAAAACTTAAGAGGATTGGCATAGGCTTCCATGGAGTTGGGTTGGAAGTCACTAAATTTTTCAGAAATACCAACTTGACTCGGAGCTTGAAAATTAATTCCGGTCAAAGGAGTTTCGAGCTGATAAGGATTAACACCTTGAGCACTTAATGCTTGAAGTCCGGTATTAAATTTGTCTGTAAACTCCATATTGCCAGCAGCTTTTTGCAATCCCGCAAAAGGAGTTTGTGCAGTGAATGCACTTACCGCTTCTTCGTAACCAATCTGACCAGGTTTTAATTTCTGTGCAAGTTGAGGATTGGTTGTCGCCCAGATTTGCAAACCAATCTTTTCTTTTTCTTCTGGACTACCAGCGGCATTATACGCTTTGGTTAAGTCTGCGACTTGGTATTTTTTAGCCAGAGGATCTTGAGCTGCCATTTGAGCAACCCTTTGCTTTTCGGCTTCGTATGTACGGTCAGAAGGAGCGGCAGTCATGTTATTTAAAATAGAAGGTGGAGGAAGGTCTGGGGCAGGAGGGGGTGTTGAATCAACAGGCAAAGTCCAACGTTTTTGTTGCAATCCTGGAACGTCACGACCGGTAACATCTCCCCTGGAAGAAGCACCGGTAGCAGCTGCTGCAGATGTATTTGGAATAAAAGGTGCTGCTAAAAAACCAAGTGGTGATGCGAACTCCAATACTCCACCAAGACCTTTTTTCTCTTGTTCGCGAGCAAAGTTCATTAAAGGACGTTCAATTGGATCAGGTACAATTGAACTTACAAAACGATCAAGAGCGTTTCCTGGAGCTGCCGGAGACTGTTGATTAAGTGCTTGCCTGACTGCCTCGGTCGACCCAACAGCCGTTAATGCTCCGGCTGCTTGCATGGGCCTGGTTCTAGCAATAATATTCAATCTTGCCGGAAGACTTCCTGCAACAACTGCTTTTCTTACTTGAGGGCCAGCGGCGCGGGAAGCTCGAATTAAATCACGAGTTATGAAATCATCGACCACTCCGACTGCACGGCGCCCTTGATTAAACAAAAAAGAAAGTGGGTTCATTACCGCCAGCTCACTTGAAGATAAAGACGAGAACCCACTGCAGTGTCAGCAGGACCAGGTAAAGATTGAATAAATTCCGCACCTGAGCGCTCATAACGATAACGAGCCTGGAAAGGATCTTTGTAGTTAGGAACGTAAAGAATATTGGCAAGACGATTTGTTTCGTAAAGATAAATTTCGTCCCATACTTTTAACGCTTCTTTGGCATTGCTGGAGCGGATCGTACGATCTACGTCACCTGCAATACTTTCAAGACGCGTAGAAGGAGAAGTCGCAACTTCTGTTTTCTTTTCAGCAGTATCACAACGACCGATTTGAATAGTAATCTTGTCGTAAAAGTATGAATCCGGAATGGTATTCATACTTTCTTCAAGACGAGCATAGTCACCTGCGGGCACTGAAACAGTGAAATACCCCAGGTGATACCTGACTCTACTTTTGTCAAAGTCAGATAACTGCACTTTGTTCTCTCGGTATGTTTTTAATTATAAAACTAAGTAATCAGGCAAATTGATTCATAACACTTGGATCTAAAACCATGCCTTCATACGGATTGCTTGCCATTAATTGATCAAAAACAGAAAGCCGACGTTGAGTAGCTTGTTGCAAGGCCCGTGACAATAAAGAATCTCTCAAAGAACGTTCTGCATCTTGTTTGAATAAATCTTTGAGTAATGTAGCAATGGCACCTTCATTGTCACGTTCGCCAGTACCTTCTGGTGCAGGTAGTGCAGGAGCTGCTGGAACTTCCATGGAACCAACTGCTTGTTCTTTTGGTAATTGAGAAAGATGTAACGTATCAAGACGGTACCGACCACTTGGATCTAACAAGCTGCTCATGTTGCCTGCTGCCCCAGCATTGGCCATGGGTGTGACTTTACCACCTCCCTTAAACGCAAGTTGGGTGCCAGCAGGAAGTCCATAATCTTCGCCCTCATGCATTCTTTGGCCTCCAAGGACTGGATGCTCGCGCATGCCATGGGGGCTAGTCATTGGAGCATTTTTATTTAATACGAACTGACCACCGGACTGTCCGTATAACTGCTGCCAATTTTTTTGACCTGGTAATTGAAAATAAATATTTTGCCCAAGATCACTCCTTGCCCATGACAAAGGAATTCTTTTTTTCTGCTGAGTGTCATAAACACGAAAATCAACATGGGCGCCAGTAGATCTGCCAGTACTACCAACTACACCAATGGGAATCCAGGCCATGTCTTTTTCTTTTTATTTTAAAACTAAAAAACCCCCGGTTTCCCAGGGGCTTTAGCAGAGAGATGAAATCAGACTCGAATTAGATTGTCTGCAAGAATTGCATCCCAATCAACTCGTTTAATCTGTTTTAACTGCTCAAGATTATTAAAACGTTCACCCGATAAGGACATCTGAAGGTCTTTAATGTCTCGAGCAGTTTTGAGGCCAATACCTTTGATATGATCAGCAATCATTTGAGCAGTGGCACTGTTGATATTCAAACGAGTATCAGGAGGAAAAGAACGAGGTTCTTCTTTCGAAGCCTTGTCCTTTACCTGTAGCGCCTTTACTTTTTTGGTTGCTTCTTCATCAGGAACAAGCTCGGTTTTGTAGGCGGTGTAGACACGCTCGTCCTGGTCTTGAACCATGAACCATTCGCCGTCATCCCACTCGCCTACAATTTTTACCCGAGCACCTGTCTTTTTGTGTTGATAAAGAAGCGCTTGATTGGACATAGGACCAGGTTTTATCTGGTCCTAGTTTAACTCAATCAGCTGACAGTGCGACCAAGAAGGTAACCGTCGATGTCTTCGTAACCAGGAGCCACATCAGGCTGGATGTAGCACACTTCCGTAACCAGGTAACCGGTACGGCCAGCAGCTGAATCAGCGTTAGAGATGTACACACCACCGGAGACGGAGGTAGCAGTAGTCGACTCGCGAGCAAACACCTTGAAGGTGGTGGCGGAATCAACTTTCTTATAGATGCCGGAAGCATCCACACCAGCAGCGCCGGTAGCAGTCAGGAACGGGGTCGAACCATAAGCAGCCGAACCACCAGCGAAGTAAATCTTGGTGGCAGCATCACCAGAGGTGGTGGAAGTCAGGTTGGCCTGAGCAATGGGTTCGCCAGCGCCGGTTTCGGCAACAGGGCCACTGGAATCACGGCAGAAGGTGATGACGTTACCGGTGGAAGCATACACACCCGAAGCGGCACGGCCATCGCCCCAGCCCGAAGCAACGCTCAGGGTGGCACGATAAACGAACGCAGGGAGGGCAGAGCTACCAGAGATCACCATGCCGGTGATGTCGGGGCGGGTGTCGTCCTGGCGGTAAGGCGAAGGAACGATCACGTTCATGGTTTGACCCTTGGCGGCAGCATCGCCAGAAGCCCAGGTCACAGGAACGTAACCACGCTGCTGAAAATAGCGATAACCAGGGACAGCAAGGACGGAAGTAGGGCCGCCCTTGGAACCATCATTGCTACCGCTGTCGTCGGTATCAATGTTTTTATACCAGCCATTCAGGGGTTCAGCCCAGTTGCCGGGATAAATTTTCTTAGCAGACAAATAAGTCATTTATTTTTCCTTTGTTGTGTTTATGTTATTTATCAGACGCTACCGTCATCAGACACAAAGCTGTAGGCGGTGGTCACGAAGTCCTTGTTCAGGATCTCGAAGCCAGCGTACAGTTGCCAGATGAGGATGATGAAACGGCTGAAGTCGTCGTTGTTGTTGATCAGCACCTGAGCGTTCGGACCGCCGATACCAACGCCAATGGCTTGAGGACCGAAGAAGAAACCTTGGGCAACTTCTTGGTTGGCATAAGGGGCAGCGCCGGTGAAAGAAGCCGAAACGTTCTTGGTCGGGAAGTTGGTCGACTCGAAGAACTTAACGCCTTCAAACTGAACACCAGTCGGCATGACGGGTTCACCAGCCAGGAAATAAGCCTGACCAGCTTGGGGACCCATGTAGAAGCTGGCGTTGTTAGGCATCATGGGGTTGCCCATGTACATGCCTTGGCCAGGATTGCCAGCGTAACGAGCAATTTCACGGAAGTCGGGATCACGACGCAGGTGCATCATGAAGGTGGGATCGCAGATGCAACGATACAGACCATCAGCGAAGGTAGGAACGTTACGCTTGCGCAGATCCTTGACAACAGTCAGAAGGTCGGTACGCACCGAGAACTGCTGCACATCAGCGGTGTACTCAGCGGAGCTGTAAGTAACTTGGCTGGAAGAGTTCTTGGCTTTGTTACCAGGGAAGTAGTAACCACCTTGGGTGCTGGAAGCTTGACCATTGGCATCAGCTTTGGCCAGTTCGTCAATGAAGACGCGGTCACGCCAACGGCGATAGTCATCAAGCAGCGTCAGGCTACCGATCGACTGGTGGAACATATTCAGGTTGCCGGTGTCCAGCAGCAGACGCTGGGCGGTAACCAGGGTTTCACGAGCAATCTTGAAGGTGCTGGGCTGGGTCGGATCGCCCGGATCAGCAGGGCCGGTGTACTCTTTCAGCACAACAAGCACCTTCTCTTTGGTGATGTTGCGGCTGTTAGCGGTACCGATGGTTTGGTCAGCCACGCGCTCACGGCTGTCCTTGGTACCAGGAGTACCCCAGAACTTATAGCGGTCGAGCTGAACGGTTTGACCAGGCTGACGAGTGAAGTCGTGAACAACCACGGGCTCCACAGCCATCTCGGCAATATATGCAGGGTGCGGACGATAGAGTTCCGCGCCTAAAATCTTTGGAAAATCGTTCTCCTGGTCCCTAATTTCTTAGAGGGGTGGACTATCTCTTCATCCCTGTGGGATGCCGGACGCTAAATCTGGTATTACGTAACAAGATCGTGTTACCCCCAGTAGTCTCTGCACCTTCCAATCACGGGCTTGATTGGCTTGGCTCAGGATTACCCTCGTCTTTACGTTAGGGCTTCCCTGAATTCATCCGGTTTGCACTCATCAATTACTCGATGAGGTGACAACGTTGAGCGTTCAGTTGAGGTATGATTTGGAAACCTGTTCATAAACAACATGGATCCAAAATTAGTTCCTGGATTTGGTAACCTTTACTTAACAGAAAGAGGAGAAGCTTTTGAAAAACAACTTGATGAAAACAACCAAGAATATTTTCAAAAAATTGCAATTAGCTCAACCAGTACTTATGACCGTATTTCTGTTCTTGTAAATGGAAGAAGAAAGAGGTTTCATCTTCACGTCTTGATGGCTATTGCTTTTTTAGGGTTAGATCTTCGTTCACATGGAACAAATAATTTTTCCCTTCAAGTAGATCACAAGGACAACAACAAAAGAAATAACTGCGTCGATAACCTTGAAATCGTAACCAAACAAGAAAATCTTACAAGAGCTTGGGAAACCGGTTGTTACAAGAACAATGGTTTTGCTAGTAAAGGCAGACCGAAAAAAACTTTAAGAAAATTTTCTTCGGAAGACGTGAAGCAAATTAAAACTTTAAAAGAAGCAGGACTTTCTTATCGAAAGATTGCGGAAAAGTTTAACTGCAATCACGGTGCTATTTACCAAATCCTAAAAGGAAATACCTACCAGGATCTGAACTAGCTATCAATAAACACCTTGGTTTATCCTCCAGTGTTAATTTTGTTATCGGGTGAGAAGACTTGGCTTTTGCCTCATCTACTACAAATTGTAGCAGTCAGTAATTTATTTATTACGTGTACTGCATGGTAGGTGCTTTATAACGAGCACCCATCGAATTACTGGAGCCATAAGACTCCGGATCAACTACAGCTTGCTGGAATCCAGGGAGACCCATGGCACCAGGAATAGCGCCAAGGGCTACACCGCCAAGACCGGCAGCAGCAGCAGAAGCAGGAACTAAACCAAGAGCCACGTTCCTACCTAGCACACGCGTAGTTGCCGCAGTTGCTTCAGGAATAGAACCTGCGCCACCTGCTACATCAGCTAGCTCCAACAGAGCTTTCTGACGTAAACCGCCTTCACGCATCTTTGTTGCTTGTTCAAAAAGGAAGTCCTGTTGTTCTTGGCCCAAATTTTGGATACCTTTTACCATTTGAGGAGCGTACTTCCCGGCTAGAGCACGTGCCCCAAGTAAACCAGCTGCACCACCAAGACCACCGGCCGCAGCAGCAAGTGCCGCAGAACCGGGATCCTCTCCTTGAGAAAGGGCGTACCCACCCGTGGCTAAGCCAGCAGCAATAGGTACGCCATAAGCTAAGCGCTTACGCATCGCCTTACTCCATCACAAACAGTTTGTTTGCCAGCGTTTGAGGCTGAGCTTGGTTCATGAGCCGCCAGGCGTTCTGGGGATCACGAGCCATTTGCTCGCTGAAATTAGCCCAGAAGTTTTCAGGTTGCTGAGGAGCATCAGCAGCCGGAGGGGCAGGGAACTGATTCATGGCAGTAGGTTGCACAGCTTCGGTGCGATAACCAGGACGCTCAAGTTCCACTTCGTTTTCGTACACGGGGTACGGACCTTCAGGACCAAAGAACTTCAGGGTGTAATCACTGAGAACGTCAGGATTAGTCAGGATTTCGTTGTACGCCAGGTTCTCTTGATGCTCATTAACAGCAAACTGGGCGTAACCCTGAATGGTATCAGCGGCGCGGTTTCCCCACGCGACGGCGCTGTCCAGCATTGCCTCCAGATTCAGGGCGTAGTTGTTCAGAAGGGCGGGTGCCTCGATTCCGAACGCGTCCATTACTTGGCGGCTGTCCTGGCTCATTCCCAACTGGTCCGCGAGCGCCACCAAGGAGGGAGCTGACGAGGTTTGGGAAGAGTTGGGCGATAAGGCCGGGTTGGCTTGCCAGGTCTGCGGAGCCGATTGTTGCGTAACTTGGGCGCTGGCTTGTTGGCCGTAGTTCGCCGGGGAATACTGAGTCGTCGGCTGCGAGGGTTGACCCTGGAACGGGGATTGGACTGGTGCGCTCAGCAGATTCACCACCTTGTTGAACGCCGATTCCCACGGATTCGAGATAGTTTCCGAGGTCGTCGGGGATTGGGGGGCGTACTGAGTAGGGGCTGATTGGTAATTGGGGGCCGCCTGCGGCACCGCTTGGGGGTAACTGGTACCCACCTGATACGGCACCGGAGCCGGGGAGGCTGCCTGTTGCGGAGCTGCCACCACGTAGCTGCTCGGAGCGACGGCTGCGGGTGCTGGGCTCGTCTGTGGGATCGATTGGACGGTAGCGTCCTGCATAACTCATCTCCTTTTGTAAGGCCTCTAATGTTCGATACAGATATGGGGTTAAATCCAGTCTTGGATCCGCAGCCATCGGAAGATCCGGTGATTGCGGGTGAGGAGTCTGCATCATGCCCCCCACTAAACGAGCGAAAGAAGAATATGCATTCTGCAATTCGCCCACCATCCTGAACGGGAACCCAGATAACATCTCGGCCCGCTCCTCATCCGTCTTGGACGGGAAGAGGTATTTCAGTGCCTCAATGCTATCAACACCTAATTCCTGAAGGTTGCGCACCACAATGGAGTTGTTCAGGATGTCCTGTGTTGAATCCTCGTATACGGGACCCAACCAACGCCATTGAACAGTAATGTCACCATCGGGAATTAGCCCCAGCACCCCTGGAGGAATCTGCTGGGTTTTAACGCATGCCATCATTAATTGCTTTACTTGATCTTCAAAAGCAGTCAACGCATCTGCATAAAGCGCCAACTCGTTTTCATCAGCATTTTCGTCCGGCTCAACAGGTTTTTCAAGACCTGCTGCAGCTGCCAATGTGGTGCGGAAAATCTGCTCTTCTTGATAAATAATTAATTCAAGACAGCGACAAATGCCATACGTATACACAGCATTTGCTTTTTTCTTTGATGTTGCCGAAACACGTCCAAATAAGGACTTGTACTCTGTTGCCGTTACACCAGCGGAAATAGACAGTTCATCAACACCGCCCAATGCCGTACGAATTTCTTCGCGGTATTGACGAGCAAATGAATTTTGATCACCAGTAATAGCATCTGGAACAATGTAACCAACTCGATCGTTTGGTTCCAGGTTTGCAATGACTCGTGGAACACGGATTTGACCGTCAATGCCACGAGCTAAAGGATCAGATTTAAACCGAGACTGGCTTAAGCTGCCCATCCCAGTAAAGCCTGAATTAGCTGCAATGGAAGGGCGTTGAACAACGGTGTCACCACCAGCTTCCATCAGGTCAGTCTTAGGCCTGGAAGAAAGAAGAGTAGGATTACCAAAGAACTGAACGTTCTTACGCATGGTGCGAACCATTTCGTCATGCGTAACAATGTGATTGGCGAGTGCATCAAACTCACCAAATCCTTCAGTTGAAAAGCCTTTGGGGTTATTAAAGATTTCAACACAAGGGATAAACCCTAATGTGTTACGAAATGTTTTTGTTTTACCAGGGGTTGCATAGCTGGGTTGATCGAATGAAATTTCACCTTCCGCATGCGTTTCTTCAATCGTTTTTCTTTTGATCGAAAGTTTGATATAACGTCGCGCACCTTGATTAATCGTGGCTGGACCTGTCAATTTGGTTGCCGCAATATCTTGATCAAACCCAATACCACGACGAACTTTATAGCTGTAGATAATTACGACTTCGTCCAGTTCTCCATCGATGTTGTAATACGTCCGATACTCATGTTTGCGGAAGTAATACATTCTGTAATTACTGTCCGTGGGACGGATATAAAAAAGTCCTTGTCCGTCACAAAGAAAATAATCCCAGACTGAATCTAAGCGTGTATCAATTTGATTGTACTTAAGAACGCGAGTGACAAAGTCCTTGCGTTGATTCCCAAAATTATCTTGCGCTGGAAAAAACTCAACCCCTTGGCGAATGCCAAAAAGTTTCATTTGTGCTAAATGAGACGCAATGACCCCAGTATCGACCATTGCGCTACCGTCTCGTTCCAGGTAGGCGTCAATGATTTCTTTTAAGCGAGATTTTGCGTCAGCAGCCATTAACTATTACGGGTCCAGGGTCACTCTAGGTTTATTTTACTCTTCTTCTACTTCATAACCAGCAGGGTCATTGACTTTTGTCAAGATGACTCCATTGCTTTTTATATCCCAATTCAGTACATCGCCTTCTTGCCAGCCCAGCTCTTCCATCAGTTCATCGGGAAACGTAAGAAAAAGCTCTCCGTTGTCGTCTTCTTCTACTTCAAGGATGTAGCTCATTTGGTCAAAAGCTTTTCCATAAGCTTATCAAGTTTAATGTTGATTTGTTTAAAGTGGTCTTGCATTTCTTGAATTTCTCTTAAAAAGTCAACTTTTAACACATATTCCAGAGGGAGGCGGTTCACTTGGTGTTCCACTGAATTAACACGGTTTTCCTGGAGGTCAATAATTCTATTTAAATCCCGAATTTTTTCGTAAAATCTATTCAAAATTTTATTTGCTGTCCATACGCCGCCCGTGACCGACGAAGCAATGACGGTAGCAAGCAGCGCTAAATACTCTGGACCCATGTCTGTAAAACTTTTTTTTCAATTCTAAGATCTAGAAATCAAGTTGAAGTTGTCCTTTTCTAGCAAGACCGGTCACCAACCAAACAAGCGCATCTACACAGTCGTCGTGACTGCTTACGCCAAAGTTTGTAAGCTCTTCAAACATATTGGTGAAGTTGCGGTAACGATTAAAAACAATCTTGCGGTCTTCAAACATACCAATAATCCCACGGAATCGAGCTAATTTATCCGCTCGGAATCCCTTAACGGGATGCCAAATTAAATTGTACAAACCCTCATTACTTAAGCAAATACGTTTAAAGTCTGCTTCCAGAGATGCCTGATACTGTACAGCTTCACTCCAAATATCGCACGTCGAATAAGTCGGAAAATAGTTACCGTTTTCGTCCTTACCTACCACAGACCAATCATTAAGCAATTCTTTAAGGGCATCCAATTTTTCAAGATTACCCATGACACGAATACGGCGGTAATCAATAATATGAATGCGATCTCCAATACGACCGCCAAGAACCATTACGGTGTAATCATTCTTTTCTCTGACTCCAGCAGATAAGTCAACCCCAATACCAAGTGCATCAAATTCTGTAGAAATTTCGGCTTTAACGATTAATTCTGGTGCAAGAGACAATTCATTTTGTCGAATAATTTGATTCATGTACTGGAACGAAAAAGCAATAGGTGCTTGTCGTTTCTTTTCTTTTAGATACTCCAGAGACCACATCTCTGGCCAATACGACAATTCATCTCCTGTTTTGGGATCAGTCAGAATTGCAGAAAGAACAATTTGCGACCAATTGTTTTGATCGTTAAATGTTGTGGCATGAATGTCATCATGCCGGAAACGTGTACCAAGACAGACTGCGCGACCACCTTCGAACATCGTTGGTGCAATCACAGCATTCCAGTTATCCTGCATCATCTTTCTGATGTCAGGATTTGAAATGTCAGCAGCTGATTTGATAGGGTCATCAATGATTACCAAGTGAGAACGCTTGGATGTCACTGAACCTTTAAGGCCTGCCGCACAAAGAGTAAATTGTTCATCACCTGTTACGTCAATGCCAGCAAATTTATGATCGATTGACCAATATTCATTGCTGGTGACGTTTTTTAAAAGACGTACAGAGGGAAAAACTTCTTGATACCGTTTGCTTTCAATAATTCGTTTAATAGTTGCTGATTTAGAACGCGCAATATCAACCGTGTAAGACAAGTAAAGAATCTGTAACGGAAGCTTAGCTTGAGTGTGAATACCAATAGCCCATGCAGTAAATAAACCAAGGACTGTTGATTTAGCCGAACCCCTGGGGCCAAGAAGATCTACGTTTGGACCAGCAATTTTAATAAGGCACGAACTATCTTGATCTGTTACAAAGTGATGATGCCATTCTTTGTGATGCCGAGCAGGGGGTTTGTCTGCGACGTACTCACAAAAATAACCAAAGTCTTCGCGAGCCTTCTTAAGATCAGTTTCGTTTTTAGGAACTTTGATCTGGTGATTACGCGCAGCCGCTTTTGCGTTGCGCCGATACGCGAGATGAACGTAAGAAGGCACAGAACTAAATCAGAGTATTGCTAAATACTAACCGAATACGGCTTGCTGTCTGAACGGATCTTCTGATTGAGCTTGGCGACGATACTCTTTAGACGCCGCACTGGCTGCCTTTGCTTTCTGTGGATCGTACTCAGATTGAAATGCACCCTGTGCTTTTTGTTCTTCTGAAGTTTTTGCTGCAGTAGCAATTGCAGTTTCGAACTGTTGATCTTCTGGAGCGGTGGACAAACCAGGACCCGTTTGAGGAGATCTATCAAATGGATTTTGAATCATATAGCCTTCACCTGGTTTAAATTTTGATCCAGGTGTAATAAGGGGCATGATATTACTTGGATGGTACGAACCAGGAGGCCTATCCATGCCCCTTGGGCCAAGGTTTGAAGAAGGTGCCTGAGCAATCAGCTCACCTCTTGGGCCTTTGGAAGAAGACCAATCAACTGCTTCACCTTTTGCTTGATCTAACAACTTGTTTTCAAATTCTTCAATTTTTTCTTCTGATTGCATATTCGCTTGTTCTTTTTCCCACAAGATAGAATACGCATTTTGCACTTTCTCGGAAGCACGTCTTTGACGATAATCTTCTCGTCCAACATTTTCTAAACCGTATTGTTGAACTTCGTAATCTTCAGGAGTTGCTGCACGATCAAAGTAAGAATAATTTCCTTCTACCAGGGGTATTTCAAACCCCATTTCAACTAACTGTTGTCTGTAAGCTGCACGAGATGGAGCATCTGCCGTACTTTTATATTTAGCATTTTCTAAAGGAGTTTTGTAAAGCTGTTCAAATAAAGCAGTTCGTTGTTGTGAAGCAGCATTATATCGATCCATATAAGTGGACATATCTCCACCCGTAGGATATGGCGCCAACCTGTCTGCGGCTTCTGCATAACGTTTATACAATTTACTGCCTAAGCTATATCCTAAATTTTCTCGCGAAAAGTAACCTCCGTATTCTCCATACGCAGGAGAATAATAAACATTTGGAGTGATGTAATTAGTTGCCGGAACTTCTGCGTAATAACCTTCTGCTGTTTTTTGTAATGCTGGCGATGGTTTTTGATTTGCTTTAACTTGCTCCAGGGCTTGTTTATAAACCCTTTCGGCTCTTTGTTCTGGAGTCTCTTTAGGCGCTTTAGGTTTTGGAGGTGGTTCAACAACCGATCTTTGAACTAAGTCGGGAGAAACAGAAGCCAGAGTTCCGCTGCTGCGTTGCAAATCATATGTTTGCGTAGCAAGAGCTTTTTGAGGATCTCCTCCAGCGCTTGCTAAAGGTACATAAGCACCCCTGGGCAAAAAAGGATTCGCACCTGGTTTTGCATTGGGATTATTCCTATACCACTCGGCAGGTCTTATGCCATACGTTTTGTGAATCCAGTTATATAAATTTTCGTTAACCATTGTTCTGTTTTACTTCTTTTTGTTTTTTTGCTCTTGATATTTACGAGCTTTATCTAATGCAGCTTTGCGTTTTTCTTTATCGGACATTTCAGTCCCATCTTCTTTTTTAGCTTCTTTCTTCTTGAAATGCTCAAGAAGTTGAGGCGGCATCTTACCCTTAGCCATCAGCGCTGAACCATTTGACGAATGCGATCAACCATCGCCTGGTAATCCGGCGTACCTTGCTCGGGCATGCGACGTGCACGACCAGGACCAAACACAATGCCTGGACTTAATTGAACGGGGCCTGGATTTTGGAATCCAGCGCGAGTGGCAGGAGAAGGAAAAGGAGCAACAGGCGCTTCACCTTTAGCTGCTTGTGCGAACACTGCTTCAGCTCCTTCAGGACTTTCTTGCTGCTGCACTTCTTGTGCGCGTTGGCCAATAGCAGCACGACGCTGACGAATACCTTCAGCTGCTAAAGCTCGCTCATTAGGCCCCATGCCACGAGTTTCTGCACCCATTTCTATTAAGAATTCTTTATAAGTATCTTAGCTTAATTATTCTTCAAGTTGCATTCGAGCCCATACGCTCATCGATGCTTCCTGCAAGGGACCCTCAATCGGATCATCTTTAAAAATAAACATTAACTCACGAATAGCTCTATCTGCTCCAGCCATCAGCAAGCCTTTTCGATCCTTGGAAGAAGTAAACGACTCTACTTGAGCAATAGTCCCCCGGAGTTCTTTTTCCATTGCCGCAATACGTGCTACACCCGCATCACGTTTAACACCAAAATTTTCAATGTCTTCACGGAGTTTGCGAATATCTTCCTGCATCTCACCAATCTCCATAAGGAGTGTTTTACGGTGATCAGGCTTTTTGTAATGCTGTTTAATCCAAGATTCACACGAAACAATGCTCCCCTGGTAACCAAGGAAGCGAGCATATAGATAGCTTTCAATTACCGAATAATTATCGGATGCAAAAGCACAGAAAGCTTCTTGGGTTGAACTATCGAGATTATCGACCCACTGGTCAAATAGCTCAATATCGATAAGCTCGTTGGGCCTGCGCGTAATCTCGTGCTTCGTCTTGTTGGCGGAACTCTTGCTGTTGCTCAGCGGAAGTTCGCTGTTCGGTTGCACCTTTACCGATGGTTTCACGCTCTTGCTCACCAGCAGTCTCCATTTTCTTTTTGGAAAATTCGTAAGCCACGCCAGCCGCTTGACGATATTTGTCTAGGTCAAACCAATCGTCAACGTCTACTTGTCCAACAGGAACGGAACTGGTCATGGCTTATAAATCTTACAAGAAAAAATCAGAAGTTGCTCATCATTTGAGCAAGGCCAGTAGCAAAGATGTCACGACGACTTTCCAGGGACTTTTGCCGTTGTTGACGACCCTTGGGGGCTTCAAGACGCTCAAGCAGCTGCTCAAACTTATTGATATCAAAGTAATCTTCTGCCGTGGATTGGCCGACCGGGGTGGAAGTCATTGGTGTTTAACTCACTGAAATAATTATATCAAGCAATATTTATCAGAAACTAAAGGAGCCGACCAGTGTCTGATAAATATTGCCTTGAGATTGTACTTTGGCGAGTTCTTTGGACCCTTCATTTTTTAACTTTTGGGTTTCTTTGTCAATCTCGCCTTGTAAGTTTGTCAAGCCAGCACTATACAAATACTGCCGGGTGTCGCGAACATTTTGTAATTGCTGTTCAATTTCTGCTGGAGTACCAGTGAATTGATCACCAAACTCAGGAGTTGCAATTTTAGTCCGTCCAGCAATATCTCCTGAATACGCAGGAAGAAGTGTCTTATCAAATTTAAAAGTGCGCTTACCAGTACGATCACCAGCTTCGTCGGTAGTTTGCTTACCGAACATAGTGTCGTAATAGTTATCTAAATAACTTTGATTAAATTTCTTTTGATATTCAGCACTCTTGGTAAGAGAACTCTTGAGATCTTCAACGTTGGAATAATATCCCTGGTTAAAGCGCTCCAGGGCTTTTGTTTGTTCTTCTTCTGTAGCTTGACGACCAAGAAGTTCTTCATACGCAGCAGACACACCAGTCTTTCTACGTTGAGGAAGAAGCTCTTGCGTATAAATATTCGTTAAACGAGAAATGTCCTCTTCTGGAGGAGTAATGTCATATCGTGACGCATAATCACGAAGTTGAGAAGTAACATCACCGTACCCTACAAGACCTTGACGCAGTTGTGATTCAAGACCACGAACAAGACCTGAGTAACCAGCGGCACCAGAAGCTTTCCGCGCTTCTTCTTTTGCCTTTGCCTCTGCACGTTCCTGTGCCGCACGTGATTCAGCAGCAGCTTCTTTCTGTTGTTGATATTGAAGAAACTTCTCAAAACTATCATCCTTAGGGATGGGAGTTGGAGTGTAATTAACAGAAGTACCGCCCATGGTTAAATATTAGTGAAACGACGACTAAAAGCAGTAGGACCAAACATTCCCTCCATTTTGGCGGCTTCTTGAAAACCTGTACGTTTCATATTAAGCAAATTTTCAAACAACGCAGCCTCTTTGGATTCAGGAGAGATACGGGCAAGTCTTTCACGACGAGACCGTTCGGACATCAAAGCAGTTTCTTGTGGGGCAAGTTCACTAAAAGCAGTTTGAAGCGCACGGCGTTGACGAGCTTCTTCTATATCAGATCCAGTGGTGGCTTGGAAAAGAGGCCCCCACATTCCCATGCCCATCTGGGCTTTGGCAGTATCTCGACCAATCTGAACGTCGGAAAGGCGTTTTGCATCAGCAGCTGCAAACTGAGCTTGTGCTGCGCTTGCGGCACTTTGCGCTCCCATGATTCCGCCAAAAAGACTGGAACCAATTCCGAATACACCTAGGCCAAGAGTTAATGGATCCATGCCGCTTTTTAACAGATTCCCACTATTGAAACTATTTGATTCTCCACCGCCAAAACTAAAGCGAACGTCTTTTAACCGAGGATCGGCTTGTAGTTGTCCTTCTCCAGTTCCGTAGTATGCGGCCATGAATTCATTTTAACCTGTATAGCTTCCGTAATATTTAGTCGGTTGAAAATTATATCCAGGTGTTTGGATATTCATGCCATATTGCTGTGGCTGTGCGTAAATATTGGCTACGTTTCCAGCAGCTGCAAGTTGAAGAGCAGCTTGCGCACCAAATGCGTTTGCAATTGATTGAGGAATGGTTTTAAACAAGGCACCATATTTAGCGCCTTCACGCATACTTTCTAAACCAATTTTTTGTGCCCGTTCTGCCCGACGACCTTCAAACTCTTCAAAACGTTGCAGTTCTTCTTGAGTAGGTAATGCTGTTTGGCTACGACCAATATTTGAAAACACATCACCCAAGGCTTGTGTTTCAATTAGATTTTTTAAAGTTCCTGCACGTTCTTTCTCAGGAAGCAAGCCAAGCATTTGCTGAACCTGCGGAGGCAGCCCAGGGATTTTTTGTTGGAAAGAACCGGCAAGTTCTGGCATTTTATTTCTCCAATCAGAAGCTAATGCTGGGGGCTTGCATTACGGCGCCAGCGTAGGGACTTTGGCTAATGGCTGTACGGAATGTTGCACCACGCTCTTGCTGACCTTCGCGAGCCAACGCACCCATGGTGGCTTGACGCCCAAGAGTCTGATAAGCAGACGTTTGAGAAGCAAGTAAAGCCTGCTGATTAACAAGTTGACTACGCTGCAAACGCTCAATAAGAGGAAGTTGAGCTTTCTGCATTTGAAGCTCTTGTTGCATTTGGAATTGCAACATCTCTTTATCAAGAGCAAGCCCCGCTTGACCCATGCGAGTTGCTTGCTGAACAGCGTAATCTAAATCACGACGCCGAGTCTGTTCTTCTGCAGCAGCAGGAGTAACAGGAATTTCACCAAACGGAGTAGGAATTGAGATTGCCGGACCCGTAGGACGCTCGCCAGCAGTCGTTGCCTGTGGAGTGGGTTGTCCTTGAGGAGTAACACCACGCACCTGTTGAACGCCAGCGGCAGCAGCTTGTTGGACACCACCACCAACGAGAGCAGGCACCGCAAACCGAAGACCCATCCCCAGTGCTTTAGCTGGACCAGGGCCTGCAATTAAACCTTGAGTTGCTGCCGTCACAAGCGGGTTAGCAACTGCACCAGCGGTAAGACCAATCGGAGCAGAAATTGCAGCACTTAACGGATCACCGCCCATGGCAGTACCAAGTGCACCAAAAAGAGCACCTGATTTGCCGCCACCAGCACCGCGATACTGTCCGGCTTGATTAACAAACATGCCGCCAGGTTGCGTAGGAAGTTCCAGCAGCTCCTGCACTGCAGCTTGCTGAGCTTGCTGACCCCTGGCACCCATTAATTCACCAAGGCGGCGTTGGTAGTAACGAGAACGTGCCCCCAGCATTGTCGTGGGGTCATCCAGGGGATTCAACCTGGGGCTGGGACCTTCAGCCATATCTGAGTATATCTATATGTTTAAATTTTACCAGTGGTTGTACTTTGATATTGATTAGTTGTTGGAAGTTTTGGACGATTTGCTGCAGCAATTGCTTCATTAGTTACATTGCCACCTGCAATTCCTGCCAAAGAACCAGCTAAACCACCAACCATTGCACGTACTGCTTTTTGACGTGGCGTTCCAGGGGCACGAGCAGCAAGATTTGCAGCAACAGTGCCACCAGCAAAACCACCAACCATTGGAACATTGACAGGGAAACCAAGCATGCGCAACTCAGGTTTGCCCTCCAAGTTTTCCATTGTTCCTTTAACAATGCCAAGGCCCAACAAACCTTTTTCTTGGTAAAGAAAATTCATGTAGTTACCATAACGCTCAGGAGTAAGCGACGGAATTTCTTGTTTTGCCGTAGCGTACTTAAGTGGATCGCCAGTGCGACCAAGAAAAAACCGTTCAAATAACTCTTGAGCTGGTTGGCCAGTTTGGCGCCGATCTTCTGCACCCTTAGGTGAGTAAGTCTGTGCGTACCCTTTAGGACGAAATTGTTCTTCAGGATTCGTAATATCATAAGTACCTGCAGCCGCAATAGCTGGTGCAGCAACCCCAAGTGCTACAGCAGCCCTAGCAGTAGGAGAAGAAAGAACATTTTTATTTACACCAACTTCTACTCCACGTTGGGCAATTGCAAGTGGGTGATTCCAACGCCACCAATACGTACGAGTACCATCGTTGGCAACATCAATCAAAGCCCTGGATGTATATGCGCCAAGAAATTGGGCCGGTGTTTGCCGAGCACTAATGCCTTGCGCTTTAAGTTCTTTTTTAAATCCTGGACCTAAAACACTTTGCCCATAACCAACTCCTTGTTCTTTTGCTTTTGCAAGCATACGAACTTGAATATCATCAGCAGTTCTAAAACCCTGAAGATAATTTTGAGCAAGCTGTTGAGCTTGTTGAAAAATATTCATGACTGTCTCATTGCTTGCAGCACTTCAGGTGGAAGTGTTACCCCAGGATAATGAAGCGTTTGTTCCACGCCTTGCATTTGAAATTGCGTACCAGGAGCCAGCGCTTGTTTCTGAAGGTTATTGATTTGCTGACGTTGAACTGCTTGTTGATAAATTTGTTGCTCTTGTGAAATATTCGTAGGTTCTACAATTTGAGCATTTTGATACAACGCACCTTGAGTTGCTAAATCTACCAAAGGCATTGAGGCAAGAGATGCACCCAGGTTAATTGCTTGTTCTGGCCCAGAAGGTTGATACGCAAGTTCCTTGGTAATTGTTTTACCAGCTGGTGTTTTAATTGTTGCAGTACCAGCAGGAGTGCCTGGAAATGTTTTACGCGCTAATCCAACAAGTGGATAGTTAAGCAAAAAATCTCCAGCCGCATATGCTGCACCAGCAACAGGACCGCCCGTTAATGTGCCAACGGCAAAGTTAAGAGCTGCGCCGGGCAGCGCTGCTTTAGCTGCCTGACGTGACGTTTGACTTGCTAATAATTGACCCAGTCCCGCGAGCATATCTTGTTTTATTTTTTATTTTACGGCAAGTCAGTCAATCGTTTTACCAGGGGGAACATTTGATTCTTTACTTTCATCAGCAACAGTAATTTCTCCTTCTCTTTCATCTTGCTCGCGTTGAACTAAATCTTTACGCTCTAAGAGTTGAGACACAGAAAGATTGTTTTCACTTTCGTTTTCAGCACGTTGTTCCGCAATAGACATTAAGTATCCATTCGGATCAGGGTTCTTTAACCGAGGCATTGGATTTTTAGCTATTTTGCCAGGGTTAATGGTGGGGCTAATGCGATAAGCTTCCACCCAGGCAGGATTAAAGTCTGGTTGGCTTTGTGGGCGCTGGGAAGTCCTTGCTCTTCCTTCTTCAAAGTCATAATCTTCAGGACGATTAAACCGACCTAGTCCCTCAAATAACTGATAACTTTCATTTACAGCTTTGTTGTTATCAAAAAAGGGAGAATTAGGAATAAAGTTGAGATCTGGATTTAACTGACGTTTACGCGTCATCATCCGCTTGACGAGATCTACTTCGTCAAAACGAGATGGATTCCAAGGATATTGACCTGTAGTTGGCTTTGAACGAAAAATATCATCAAAGTCAAGCTTGCGAGAAACTTGACCTTTACTGTTAAATGGGTTGGTTATATATCGACCAAGATCTAGGCGTTGGTCTCTCATTAGCCTTTAGACTTTTTCTTTTTCAATCCTACCAACGTTTTACGAAGCCGCGCTTGCTTCACGGTTTTTTCATCGTATTTGCTTGGGTTTGCAAGAACATTTTCCTGCAGTTGAGCAGTTGTAATACCTTTCTTTTTGGCTTTAGCAGTAAAGGCGCCTTCTTTTATTTCCGCACCTTGAATCCACTTTTTATCTTTCTTTTTTTCTTCAGCCATGATTAAATGTTCCGTCCAAGTTGACGACGCAAGAAATCTTGCGGATCACGTCCTTCGATTCTAGCTCTACGCAATACTTCACTTACTGCAATACTTTCTTTAGCAACTTGACGACGATCAAGTTCTCTTTGAATTGCAGCAGCACCTGACTTGGTAGATTGCCCCAAGGCTCTAGTTAAACCTTCTGTTGTTACACCCGAGTATGGTGTTGCTTCTTGTTTTGCAATCCACTTGGGAACGTCGGTTGGTTTACGTGTTGCAGCAGCCGAATATTGTCCCGTTACTTTGCTCATAGCACCAGGTACATAGCCAGCCTCTTGTCCATAAATACCCATACCAGCAGAACCACCAGGGATTTCAGGCAGTGGTGCTCGATTTAAAATACTGTATTTAATTTCTTGTTTTGATTGTTGCGTTGTCGGCAAGTCCGGTGGCATTGCACCAGTGACTCTTAAAGCGCCTGGAATATCTTGTCCCGTTTCCATGGGAACACCTGGGACTAAGGGGTCGCCAGTACCAAAGAGTTGACGTTCTTCAACTTTAGGTAAAACTTCTTGCAAACTAGGCGATGCACCACGAATAGCGGTACCAACAGCCGTCGACTCAATCTGTGCTTCAGGCCCAATGTTTACAAGGGTCGTTTCAGAAGGTCGCCCGGTTAAACCAGGGATGCGTTCTGATTCCGGCACTTCTTGAATACTGGCTGCTTCCACTGCTTTACGCACTGTGGTTGGAAGAGAGATGTTCTGACGAAACTCTTCAGTGCCAGGCTGTAATCCCGCTTTAGATGCCCAACCTTCTGCCAATGCACGTTCAAAGCGAGTAGTACCAGGGCGCAAACCGCGCTCAACTAACTCTTGACGCCGTTGCATCATTTCAGTTTTGGCAATATCCGCTAATTCTTGCGATGACAGTGAACGTGCTTGCTCAATTTGATCAACCGGAAGACCATCTGGAAGTTGAGACGCAACTTGATTAATAGGACCATCGTCCACATAACCAATCATCTGTGATGGCTCTGCTTCTGCCATCATGCGTTGCCGTTCTGCTTCAACAAAATCTTCTAAGAAACTAATCTCACCAAGATCATTGTCTTCATTTTGTTGAAGACTGTGCATAACCCGACCAGTTTGTTGATCTTCTGCAGATTCAACAGCATTAAATTTTTGATCAGCAATTAATGGTTGTTGAATTTTTTGTGAATCAGTCAATGTTTCTGCTGGTGCTAATGACCCAGTAGATTCAAGATATGCACGAGGATTAAACCCTTCAGCGCCAGAAGAACGAATTTCAGTTAAAACATCATCAACTTGACGTTCAATACCTTGAACTTGTGCAGCTTGCCGCCGCATTTCTTGTTGAGTAGCGCGACCGGTTTCCAAACGCTTTGCTTGTTCATACTCTGGTGCGTACTTTTGAATAATGTCGTACGCAACATCGGAACCCAAAAGGTTTTGCGGTACAACTGAAACGTTGACTGGAGTTACGGCTTGAGTTTTAGGGGTATAAGGTAAATCCCAAGGACTTGGTGCAGCTTGTTGAGAAACAGATGGTTGAACAACAGGTTCTTTAGAGGGAGGAGGAGTTGTTTCTTGTACAACACGACGAACTGGTGACACTTCAGCCCCCATTTCCGCCAAGTCAACCTGACGAACACCAGCAGTTGCGGACTTTGCGGGACCACGGAGTAAACGACGACCGGCAATGGTGGCTCCTACGCCTCCAGCAAGAGCTAAACCTACGCCAATGCCGACTGATAGTGGATCAAACCCCTTTGATTCTTGCGATTCAGGTGCTTTGAGCTGATTACGACGGAATTCCAGTACTTCTGGCGCCATCTGAGCCCTTTCTTCTGGCGATTCGGGGACAGGAACCCCGGTTGCGCGACTATATGCGTAAAAATCAGCCGGAGAAATGGCCATTTGCAGTTATTACGGGTACTTTTGACCTGTTGTCATTCTATTGTTGACAAATCTTAAGTGTGCCGCCGTTATAGTAAGAGAAATGTGGTTGTAAGTTCCAGGGATGGACGCTGGTACTAGGCAAAAACGGGTTGAAGCCCTTGAAAAAATCAAAGACCGTGCCGTAAACATGGCAAAAGAAGGAAGAGATTCCTTTGAGGTACGAGATTTTGTTACTAAAGCCAAAAAAGAATTGGCATATGAGCTTCCAGATGAGGAAGCTTTTACAAAAGCTATGAATGCAACGTTGGCTTATAAACGCAAAAGCAACAAATAAGTAAAAAACAACATAAATTTTAATCGCGGAGTTTAACCACTCCGCTTTTTTGGCTGGTTTTTTGGGCTAATTAGGGAAAATAATTACAAAAATTGTTTTTATTTTAAAGACTGGCCCGTATATCTACCAGGTTGGGGTGATAGTTACTTTACTCTTCTCCACCCGCCCGTCCGAATGTGAATGTGGAGAGAAAAAAAAGAAAGGGCGGGGGTATGTGAAATGTAGGAGCCTGACTACGTTTAGTGAAGGTTACCTGACTACGTTGTGAGGATTCTGAAGGAAGCCTGACTACGTTGGATGGTTACTGTAGGTTACCTGACTACGTTTAGAGGAAGGATACCTGACTACGTTTAGAGGAATGAGAGATTCTATCGCGAAGGACGAAGGAAGTCAGGCGAGTTTACATTAATCTTTCCAATTCACAAGGTTAAGTATTAACTACGTTTCACACCGAGCGGGCTACGACCCGCTCTTATCTGTCTACGTTATGCGTCACTGCGCATATACACATAGCGATTGGTTACATATCTGATCAATTGCTTCGTTTGATACGAATTCGTATCACCATTTCGCTCTAATACGGTACAAAATCAATGCTTAGCGCTCCGCTCCGCTGGAAGTGCGTTATAGAACGGTGTAGAAATTGGGGGTTGACACGCCCTAATTTTCGTTTGTTTATTGATATTACTTGGCTTTCACTTCGCCAGAGGTGATGTAAGCCCAATGTGCACTAGGGCTTAGGCCCTCTCGCAGGGTTAGAAGCCCTGAACTTCCACAGGTTTAGGCCTGCCAACTAACTTCTGCCCTTTGCGGAGATAGGCACCGCACTATTGGAGTAGACCATGTCGGTTTACGTTGTTATCCTCTGTGATCTGTACCAGGATCACTTCAATATACGGAACATCTTGGGTTTATTTGCTAGCCGTGAAGCGGCTGACAAGTATGTTCAATCCCAAGAACTTGAGGAAGGTGAACGGTTTCTTGTTTATAAGGAATACGTTCGAAACTGATCCGTCAAAGCGGGAGGACAGGTGCAAACCCTGTCCCAGTTATTGCGTAGGTACACACGTACTACTGCGCATCCTGCCCGTAAGGGCAGGCACTCAACTCACTGCATTATCCTTATGTTTATCTATCAACCCAACCAGTATTCCGACGATCGTGTCGTATGGTATGGCGGTGAATCGACTCAGCTCCATTACGAGAAGGAATGTGTTGATGACAACGGCTGTCCTGAATGGAGAGGTGTTGCAGTACGTCCTTTTGGTAATGGGCTTCCCAGTGGCATGTCAGAAATGCATGCTGAGCTAGTTGATTACTACTGCTATTGCAACACGATGAAGTATGAAAAGAAGTTAGCTATGGCTGACTGATACTTGATTCCTGCACCTACCCATTACTTTTAACAAGAGGTGATGGGTTTCTGCAGGCTTCACACCTGCACAACTCAACTCAACCCAACAGAAGTCCCATGACTCCTAAAGCTGTTGAACGTCTTCTCACTCAAGAAGCTCGTCTTCTTGCACGTCGAGATACTCCTTTCATTGACCAAGAAATTGAGAGTCAGCGTCAAGCTGCTCTTGATGTCTTTTATCAGTGGCAAGATGGCTTGGTACAGTTCCAGGACATTGTTCCTTTTTGCGTGGTGCTCGAACGTAAAGTTCGTCTGAACCATGATCTTATTAGATGGGAACTTAACCATCTGATGGATTGATTTCTGCATTTAACCCTTCCCATCCATTGTGATGGGTGGGTTTACTGCAGAGTTCAACTCTGCTTGTTTACTTACTTAATTCAACTCAACTTATGGCTTACGCTGACCTCCAAACAATTTCACTTGTTGGTCGCATCGCTGATCTCACCGTCATTAAGACGGAAGATGAGCGTAACTGCCTCATTGTCACCCTGTATCACCGCATCTCACCAGATGCACTAATCACTGTTAAGTTCCTTAACTCCAACGGATTGCTCACTGCTTACACCAATGACAACTTGGTTGTAGGACAAGAACTTACCGTCGTTGGTAAAATTCAAGCCATTCGTTCTTTCTACATGAAAGACGATGAACTTACTCCGCTCAAGCAACCAGAGTTCCAACTGAAAGTCATCGACTATGCTTTTGGTTCCAAGCCTCAACCAAAGGCCGAACCCAAAGCTACCAAGAAGACCAAAGCTCAGCCTACGCTTGAGCCAGTGGAACTCTAATTGACGGTTACACTAAGGGACTTCGGTCCCTTTCTGTAGCCCTCGATGGCTACACCACTTATTACACATTCACTTCACAACATGAAACAAGTTATTAAACTACGTCCCAACAGTTATGTCCACCTTGATTCCTATGGCGAAGCTAAGGATTCATTTATTGCCAACATGCTGATTACTCTTGTTGTTGTCGGTATTGCTGCAATGACAGGAGCCGCTGCTGTTGGCGTGGACATTACTAACATTCAACCTATTACTATTCAACAATCCAAATGACTACTGCCCTTGCATCTCGTTTAGAAACTCTTGCTAATCGCATCAATCAACTCTTTGTTGCATTGTGTGAGAACTATGCCAAGAGCAATGCCGGTAGTAAGTATTACCATCCGGATCAACTTAGTTTTGAAATCGTTTCAGGAACTAAGTACCACAAAATTGTCATGCACCACCAGGGCAGTCGATCTGTCCATGCGTTTGTCCACAAACAATCTGGTGCTGTCTACAAACCTGCTAGCTGGAAATCACCAGCTAAACACGTGCGTTACAACTTGCTTGATGACGCATCGTTCGAGGATTGCCTCAAGCGTGCTGACTGGGCAGGTGGGTATTTATACCTACCGTAAGCCCCAGCTTTGCACACTAGCAAATCCTCGCTATCCTATCAACGTTCCCAACTCATACCATGGAACTTCTATCCCAGCTTGACGTTCAGAACCCTGATCACGTCAGCGTTATTACCCGGTCTGGTCGTGTCATTATCTCCGTTCGTAAGAATGGATCTGATGTGACTGTCGGTTTTCCCGTCAACACATCAATCTTTGACACTACCCCCAGACCCCCGCTGGCACAATCAGCGCCAGCACCTAAACCTATTAGAGACGAACTACGTCAGAAACGTATTGAATCAGCTGCCGCTCGTATGAGTAAAGCTGCTCGTTTTAATACCAAACTCACATTGCAATCAGCACGTCAAATTAAAGACATGCTGGTAGACAAAGAGATTATGGCTAAGTTCAGGTCTAGGCACCAAGCTCATTTGCAAATTGCACAAGCCTATGGTGTGAGCGTTCATGCCATTAGGGCAATTGACAAAGGTACGGCTTGGAAATCTGCCTGACTTATGCCACGTCTTGGGCAGGCGAAGCGTAATGTTTAATCAATGGACTCACTTGGATTTATCCCAGTGGGTCCTACACACCTTCGGTGACGTTAAACTGCCTATTCTTTTTGGCTACACAGCATTCAACTCATGGATCTTAATCAATTCGAAAATGACATTCCATCTGATGCACTTGATGCATTAGCTGATCTTGCTTATTTTCAACGTCAAGCAATGATGGAAGAACTCATTACTCAACCATCTACAACTCATGAAACCATCCTCTACTCCCCAACAACATGACATAGTTTTGGTATTGATATTCATTATCATTACCAGCGTTCAGCTCTTCATTCAATTCATTGCAGAACTATGGCATTTCATCCAGTTACCCAAGAAATCGCAGAAGCTTTCGGCTATGAACCCATGTCCGAAGCTGAGCGTAATCAACAATTCCAGCTCACTCCAAACTACGACTCCATTCAAGACGGAGTCCCAAAAGCTGGAAGTATCTATCTCAACAAATGCGGAGTCTATCGCTATTACTGGATCCCAGAAGGTGACAACTACACCGACGAAGAGAAAGGTGACCTCCAAGGCTGGTACGATATCCCGCTCAACGAAGACATCGAAGACTGGTGTTTCGATTCCTGCGCTTTCACGCCAGCGGAAGATGAAGTCGAACCTGACCACCCAGACAGCTGGCTTAGGCTTCTCGGTTTGATTTAAGTATTGTTTGCCTACAAGAAACTGTCAATACTGCCCACAGCCTGGATCATTAAAGATCCGGTTGACTCTTCCAAATTCCAACGCACTTCCGACAATGCAAAAGTATTTAAATGAGTATTTCGCAGTTTGCGAAGTCTTAGCTGATCTCAAAGCTATTATCCAACGTGAAAATGAACGCCATGAAATGGATCAACACCTTGTTCCATCCATGCGTGATCTAATTGAAAACGAAATTATTCCTTTGCTTGAAAATGAGATTGATGCAGATCCAACTCCTCAATATCTCTACGACGACACCGGTGGTGAACCTCCGATGACTGCAGCGGAAATACATCACGTTGCCTGGGTGCAACACCAGGCTTTGCACTCGTGATTTTATCTACCGCAAAGTTAAGAAACCATTAAGAAGTAAGGGCTGGTTCGCATTAGAACCTAAGTCTGGTGCGGCCAGACGCCCTTTGCTTCATCATTATTCCGGTTGGGCCTGAACCAAGCGGAATCCCCTTAAACAATCCACTGGCCAGTGGGTCCCTGCAGGAGACTCACTCATTGTAACCACAGTTACAGGTCCATGGCCAGGGGTTGACACATCTGGTAAACTTACAATTCATCACACCATCAACTTATGTCACAGCTCAACGACGCACCCAAGCCCCGCATCCCTGATGCAATGGATTTCCAACGGCTGCAAGCAATGCAGATCGTTGCCAAGATGAAGGAATCAGCTGACAAATACGGTGTTGGATTCGTTGGTGGATTTGTATCTGCCAACGGTGAAAAATTCATGATGTCCAACATGTCAGATGAAGACACTTTAATGCTCTTGCCTGAAGATCTCCAATGAAAGAAGTTATTTACTACAAAATCATTTCAATTGATGGACGTGATCACACAATTAGTTGTTGTGATTATTCAGAGTCCATTAATGAATTAATTAAAGACAACATTCTTGAAGACAATGATTCAGAAATTGTTGATCACATTTTTCAAGAGGAATGTACGTGACTAACAATCAGTCCGAACTAATTGATGCACTTATTGGAGATTTTAACTTTGAACGTGTGTTAACTGAATCATGTACTTGGGATGACTGACAAATCACCAATTAATTTTGATAGGACAATCCACGGCTTCAATATTACGGAACATGGCATTAAGTCTTATACAAAATCATTCAAGCTTGGACCGTTTCAGTTAACACTGAACGCCCGTAAGTCTGGTGTCCTTGGGTCGGTATCGATCCCTGGTACTGGCTTGTCCAAGCGAAACATCAACCTATTCAATTTCAACTCATGAATCCAACTGAACTCACACAACTTATTTGCATGATGGAAACACGGGGCGGTTCTTTTGTAGCCGCCATCGGTGCAGCCTTGCGTTATGCAGATCCTGTCAATCGGCAACGATTGCTTGATGCATTTCCAGATCTTGTAGAAAAGTATGGCCCCAACGGCATGTTTGCTGTTGCTCGTGCCATGGCAGAAGACCTTATCTCAAACAAATCATGACCGTCCTTGCAATCGAAGACACTTCTATTGATGGATCCCATGTCACAGTTACAGCTGTTGTGGATGAGATGCGTCTCATCTACCGTGCAACTCAGTTTGAACCTGAGGAATATGCTCCTGCATTATGCAGCGCAAGCTTTGAGCTGGATCCAGAGGAACAAATTCCTGTTGATGAAGATGGCTTCTGTAGTTATCTTGATCAACGAGATTTGCTCTGGCAACTGGTCGACACTTCCGACTGGGATCTAGATTGATTCACTGTCCTGAGCATGACATTAAACTGCTCAACACTACGAACTCAACTCTGAACTCACCATGCAATTCCGACTCCCAGAACAACTGCAAACTGAGTTGCTTGCGTATGATCCCAAGCTTAAAGCTCTAGCTCGCAGTCAAAATCCTAAGAAACAAACCAAGAAAGCAACGCATCCACTTGGTAATCCAAATGATTTGATTCCAGATGATGTTGTTCGTGCATCGCTGCTTCAAGATGCAATCGATAATATCAACGGTAATCCTGCCGCAGGTAGGTTTCAAATCTTTACCAAAGTGGTAGATGTTGCTACACCCGAAGCACGTACCGTTACTGTTGCCATTCTTTACTACTATGAGCAATGCTGGTATGCAGCATGGCTTCCGCCCAAGGGTAAAGAAAATGAGTATCTCTACGGTTATGCATATGCATATAAAGATACTGCAACAGCATTGAAAATGGTATCACGCTCACTAAATGAAGAAAGACATGAAAACCTAACAGTTGAAAAGCAATATGGACGCAGCAAATTTTTTGTGCGTCAAGCTGTTATTACAATTGAAGATGTGCGTAAATCTAAATATGATCAATCGGTAAGACGTTGGAATATTCCAGGTGTTACTTCGTATTATCGAAAATCGCAAGATATGTACAGAGCAATTACTGGATTCGAAGACGCATTGCGTAACAAAATTCCTACCTGGTCTGATTCCAGGGGGATCTTTGATCGTGTTCGTTGCACTGGAATCGGTAACCTTCTGATTGAAGAAGCAACACCCAATGTAGTTGCTGATCTTGAATCGTGGTTGCCTTCATATGAATCGTTGATGCAGATCATTGATTCAGATCCAGGGGAGTATCCATATCGTTTGGTAGAGTATCGTTCGTTTGCATCTATTAAGCACATTATTAATACACCGTATTTCCGTAGGTGGATTCAACAACAATGTGATTTATCCATTGCTACATTCAATAATCCAGCCACAGAATATGCGGCAGATGTCAAGCGTCCGTGGTTGACAATCAAAGCATATCTCGGTGCTATCAATAGTATCTACGCAATCTGGCCTAATTGTCCCATTGATTACTATCAAAATAATATTGACGTATTGCTCGGTGTTACTTTCCGTTTGAATCAAAACGAAAAGACATTTGAATGGCTACGTCAACATATGCCAATTGCATCATTTATCGGCATCTTGTCTAAGTTTTACCAAGAACAATTGCAAGAGGCTAAAAAAGATAATCGTTTGCACCACCGCCGTAGCTTGTATTATAGCGAACGTTTGGGAAGAAACGTATTTAGCTTCTCTGATCTCAGTGATGCACTATCAATGCTGACTCAGGTTCTATCCCATGGAGATCTTGAACCACCTAAGCGTTGGCGCATCGCTGAGTTCCATGATTATGTACAAGGTGAAGCCTGGAAGATCAAGAATCCAAATGAAGGTCTGCCCCAAGACTTGTTCCCGCAACCAGTCAAGGTGCAACTTGATGGTGAAACTTGGTTATTCTTCCAGCCATATGACACACACCAGCTGTCAAGCTGGGGTCAAGCTGTTCGTAATTGCATTGGTTCTGCTACGCATTATGCGGAAGACTGCAAGAAGAAGAAACACTTTATTGTTCTGTGCATGATTGACGGTAAGCCTCAGTTCACCATTCAACTCACCGTTGATATGGGTATGATGTCCGTCAAGCAAATTGCTGGCATTGCCAACAAGAGTCTCACGCAAGAACAGAAAGATCAATACACTCAAGCATTTGGCTTGGCCTTGCAATCTCGTAACGCTCAGCTAGTATCTGCGTAGTTTCCACGGCTTGCCGGTCTTAGTCTCGTACTAAGGCCGGTACCTCGTACTTATGGAATACACTGACGATCAACTCCTTGCCATGGCACTTGGCAATATCGGTGATTTCATCCATGACAATTCACCACACTATGTGTTGATCGAAGAAGATTTTCGCAACGATGAGGACTACGACACTTGGGATTATGGCACTGAGCCATTGCCCCAAGATCACACTTGGCGTCATACATCTATTGATGTTTGTGTAAGTCCAAGTGCGCCTGAGTAGCCCAGCGGAAGAGGCAAACGACTTAAAATCGTTCCAGCGTGGGTTCGAATCCCACCTCAGGTACCAACACACTTCATTTCATTTGGTTTTATCATGCACATTCCTTTGTATAAAGACCCGTTTGAACCTGGTCGTAATTCTTTACTAACCAGAGAACAAAGAATTTATTTGTACAGACAACGCAAATCTGGAACAACGTTAAAACAGTTATCAATAGAATTAAATATTACAAAAGAACGTATACGACAAATTTATTTTAAAACAAATAGAATTATTGATTCTATTAAAGTAATTAATAAAGAGAAGTATCAAACAATGGTTTAATTTCTGGGCGTCCACATGGTGTAAGCCCCAGTTTAGTTCAATTCAATTCATTACAACAATGGAATTCCTTTCTGCTTTTCGTCATTTCATCCCTGAGTTCCACGCTTACTCTGATGACGAGCAGCGTTACAACCTTGGAGCAACCTGGACAGCGGCTGACGGTCTTAAGGACTATCACAACTTCGAACTACGGTACGTACGTAACTCAGAGCGTCTTGCTCTCCAGGGTGATCCCCAGCCTGATGGCAGCTGGAAGTATGTGGAACCTTGCGGACGTATTCACACTATGTCCGCAGAACGAGCCAAAGCTTTCATGGAGCAGACTCATCATCATGCCACCATCATGTGCGGGATGCTTGATCGCCTGAAAGATGCTGGTCTCATGGAACCGGTCATTGACACGAACGCACAACCTGCCTAATGTGTAGACGCACTTCCCCCCGTCCCCATCGGGGGGATTTTTAATTGCATTATGGAAACCAACTCAAACCCAAACAAAGGTATTGACCTTAACCTTGTCGATCAAGTTGTAGCTCACATCCCAGCTTGGACTTGGACTGTAGTCAAAAAACAACTGGTTGACGCACTGGTTAATGCAATGCCTACCACGGTGCTTGAGAAATTGACAGGAGATCCAACCGACGATGATCGTGCATTGGAAATCCTGGATGATTATTACAAAACAAATGACATGAATCAAGAACTAATCATTGATGCGTTCAAAATCTTGGGTGAAGAGCACACTGTTTATTTGCTTGATGCTTTGCAGCTTGACAAGATCAAAGCGCCACAATGAAATGCCGCAATTGCAACAGTAAAAACACACGTGTCATTTGCACAGATCAATTTGATGTAGTAACTAAACGTTACTGCCGGTGTCTTGATTGCAACACTAGCTTTCGCACTGTCGAACGCTACGAAGTTGCTAAGCCTATACCGTTGAATCCAGCTCCCAACATTGGAGTAGACAACCCAAACTCAAGGCTTACCACCAGGGAAATCCTAATGATCAGACACTTACATCAAAAAGGATTAAGCAATGGTCAACTAGCAATTCGTTTTAATCAATGCCGTAGTACCATCAGTCGTGTTGTCAACTACAAAACTTACACAAACATTAAGTAATTTACATGACTACTAAAGAACAACCTAAATTCAACATTGGTGATCGCGTAGCCGAGAAACCAAAGCCACGTGCAATTTTGACGAATAAACCTGAGGTCAGGGAAAAGATTAAACCTTTTACCACTCAAAGGTATGGCACTGTACTTGATACGGTATATAAGCCGGTTTCCAATGGAAAGCGGGTTCCATACGTAAAGATTATGTGGGATTATTCCAGCTCTCCATCAGTTCATTCACAGAATAGAATCTGTCTTCAACAAGATTTGGCTGAGGAAATGGACAACTACTTCACTGCAACTTCATGACATGACTGTTGAACTCACTTGGGCAACACCAAACGCCGAAGCACTCATCGTTGAAATGGCACGTGTCTCGGCACCAGAGAACCAAAGTAACTTGGATACAGCTCCAAGGTTATTGAAGTATCTTATTCGCAATCACCATTGGTCTCCATTTGAAATGGGAAACATGTGCGTAAAGATACACACGGAACGTGACATCTCTGCACAAATACTTAGGCATCGATCATTTAGTTTTCAAGAATACAGTACGCGCTATGCAGAAGCGCAGGCTTACACTATGCCTCAATACCGTAGGCAAGACTTTGCTAATCGCCAAAATTCAATCGATGATTTATCTCCAAGTATGCTTGATGAATTAACTCGATTAACGGACCAAGCGTTAACAAATGTTGATTCAATTTATAGACGCATGCTTAGTCTTGGTGTTGCGAAAGAAACAGCAAGGCGCATACTTCCACTTTGTACAAAAACAACTTTGTATATGAATGGAACTTTACGTAGCTGGATTCATTATCTTCAGCTGCGTACCCATGAATCAACCCAACTTGAACACAGGCTTATTGCAAAACAAATCCAGGCTATTTTTATGGAACAATTCTCAGTAATAGCTGAGGCTGCCTTTGAAACTCACAACTGATTACGACATGATGACTTCTGAACTTCGTCGACTTAACTACAAAAGGAGAGAGTCTCAGCTCCTGGAAGAACTCGAATGCTTTCATCCAGTGATTGAAAAAGTATCACGTGCCATAAGCGACTGGCAATCAGAGCGTGATTGGTATTTTCAAACGGATCGTGCCTTCAGGACGTTAGATGCTGTGGCAACTGAATTGAATAAGGAAGGGCATCGTGAAGCAGCAAGTTACTTGTTGCGCATCATCGGTAGTCACATACCCAAACCTCGCTCTGCTGACAGCAAGCCTGAAGAACCTCAACGTCTTAGCCAACTGTACTTCTGATGGACATCAAAGAAACCACTGTTATCAAAGAAGAATTCAGCATCGATGAAGACAAGTACATCGCAGAGATTACTCTTAATCTCAACGGTGAATCTTCTTGGATTGAATACAGAGAGTACGAAAAGGATGGTGTTGGTTCTGCCATGTCAAGTGAAGTGACCATCCCATCGATGCACTTAATGGAAGAACTTGGTAAACGCCTATTGCGTTATGCAAACCTCTATCGATTCAACAAAGCAACAGACGAAGAACTTACTTAAGTTGACCACCAGTTACATATGGCATGTAATGGTGACCACGATAAGTAAGACCAAGCCAAGGACGATGAGCTAAATTCCACCAGGCTCGTTGTTTCTTGGCTTCTTCTTCTTTGTAATACTTGCAACCTCTGTAAGTAAGCTGTGTCATGACTAAAAACAAGCGGTGGGTTGTTTACCTAAAACCTTTTGATTGTTCGCAGTTTCTTTTGAAGTGCGGACAATCTTTTTCTTTTTGTCAATCAAATAAACAATGAAGCCTTTATGCATGATTCTGTATCTATTGCTACGGAAAGTATATGACGATTCATGTATATGATGTCGTTCATCCAGATACAAACTTATAAAATTTTTTGTCCTAAGCATGACATTAAACTGTTAGGTGCATATAAGTTTTACTTATGTGTGGCCGTACATTCTTCAACTCAACCCAAGTCAACACAATGAAACTTCTCAAGTTCTCCACGGGTAATGCCAAGCTTGGTAAGCGTCTCATCTTTAATCTCCCAGCGGGCTATGCATGCCCTAACGCAGGCGTATGCAAGACCATGGCTGATAGAACTACAGGTGAAATCAGAGACCTGCCACAGCTCAATGGAACGCAAGCAGATGAATTCCGCTGCTTTGCTGCAATGGCAGAGACCAGGCCAAACGTACGTGATTCCAGGTGGCACAACTGGGACTTACTGCGTGAAGCCATGTATGAATCCAGTGATCAACTTAAAGCACTGACTTCTATCATCGAACTATCGCTCATGGTTCAGCCAAAGCTGGACCTATGTCGCATTCACGAGTCAGGCGACTTCTGGACTGAGCAGTACCTACGTGCATGGCTCAACGTTGCACGTAACAATACCGACATCAAGTTTTACGCCTACACCAAGTCTCTTGGTATGTGGCTCAGTTGTCAGTCCGAAATCCCATCCAACGTCTATCTCACCGCATCACACGGTGGTACTCTCGATTACTTAATCTCCAAACATAAAGAAATCTTTAAGAGAGTAGCCTACGTTGTGTACACGGAAGAACAAGCAGAGGCACTGGGACTCGAGGTGGATCACGATGACTCACATTGTTTCGGCACTAAGCCATTCGCACTATTGGTACATGGCTCCCAGCGGGCAGGATCCGATGCCAGTAAAGCAATATCTCAACGTAAGTCCCAGGGGAAATTTGTTGGTTACAACAAAGCCAAACAACAACATTACTTAGTGCCCCCATGATTTAAAAAATCCATTACCATCTGTAAGTTCTTTTTGCTCCCCCTGACCCCCACCGGGGACCACCAGGGGGTACTCTTTTTATTAAAGAAACTTACTTATGTCTTACATTATTGCCACTTGGAAAGGTACCACTCCTTACGGAGTAAGGGCCGATAGAGACTCCAATTCATTTCAACTTATTCCGCTAGTATCAGACGTAGCCCTGAGCCAGGTGTACTCCTCGCCATACCAATCAGGAGCACAGTCAATACTTAAGTGGATCAAAGAAAATGACACAGTTCTCTCCGGTGAAGAATTCGAAGTTTGCGATGAAGGACGTTTCCGGAAGTGAGCGGTGGTACGTTGTTGATATTGAAACAGATAACCTTTACGACAAAGTTACAAAAATATATTGTATTGTTCTCCACGATGTCCAAGGAGAACAGACTTTTACTTATGGGCCTGATCGTATTGCTGACGGTCTTGAGCATATGGCTAACGCTCATGTGCTCATTGGTCACAACATCATCTTTTACGATCTGCCGGTTATAAGAAAACTTTATCCTTTTTATACATTTAAAGCAGCTCGACTTATCGACACACTCATTTGCACTCGACTTATCTGGCCTAAGGAAGTTCTTTATGATCTCGACACAGAACAATATACGGAGGTTCCAAAGAATCTCTGTGGTTCAGCCTCGCTTAAAGCATGGGGCTACCGATTGGCAGACAATAAAATTGAATTTAAAGACTTCACGAAATTCTCTAACGAAATGTTGGAGTACTGCGTCCAGGACGTTAATGTCACCACTCAACTCTTTAGGCTTGTTCAAAAGCAAAACTATAGAGAGTCGGCATTACGGCTTGAACATGATTTTGCCATCTCCATTAATGAACAAATTAGAACAGGTTTTCCTTTTGATGTTGATGCATGCCTTGATCTTGTGGATGTGCTTAGAACAAGACAAACGGAACTCGAAAGCAATTTAAAAGAAATCTTTCCGCCTATTAAACATGAAGAAGTATTTATTCCCAAAGTAAATAACGCTAAACGTGGTTATGTTAAAGGCGAACCATTCACTAAAGTCTTGTACCAAGAATTTAATCCTGGCTCTCGTGAACAAATTGTTGAAAGACTTAAAAACAAATACGGGTGGTCCCCTGCAAAAACTACGGATAAAGGCAATCCGGTGCTTAATGACGATGTACTGGAAGCACTTCCATACCCCGAAGCAAAACCACTTGCGGAATACATGCTTGTCAAGAAACGTCTTGGGCAAATAGCTGATGGATCCAACGCATGGTTAAAGCTTGTCAACAATGACACCGGTTGTATTCACGGTGATGTAATTACTAACGGCTGCATTACGGGTCGTTGTGCGCACCGTAATCCCAACATGGGTCAGGTACCTGCAAGTTATTCGCCATATGGAAAAGAATGCCGATCATTATTCCATACGCCCCAGGGATGGGCATTGATTGGTGTTGATGCCAAAGCGTTGGAACTCAGATGCCTTGCTGGTTATTTGGCACATTGGGATAGTGGTGAATACGCACGTATTGTTACTGATGAATCAATTGACATTCATGTTTATAACCAAGAGCGATTTGGTGTAGCTACCAGGGATATCAGTAAGCGTTTACTCTATGGGCTTCTATATGGGTGTGGTGCATTGAAGGCTGGCACTATTATTGATCCGAATGAAAAAGATGAAATTGTTCTGCGTCGTATGGGAGGTAACGCAATTAATTCATTCATGAATAGTGTGCCTGCTTTGCGTCAGCTTAAACAAAAGATTGAATCAACTATTCAAGAACGTAATTACTTGCGTGGGCTTGATGGCCGTGCACTTTTTTGTAGATCTGAATTCAAAGGATTAAATGTTTTATTGCAATCATCTGGTGCATTAATTATGAAACAAGTTGTTATTGAACTTCACAAAACTATGTATGAAGAAGGGTATGTCTACGGCATGGACTGGCAGCAAAATGCCATGATCCATGACGAACTTCAATTGTCTTGTCCGTCTCACATGATTGACACTTTGAAACAAGAAGCGCTTGATTCATTTCCAAAAGCTCAGCAATTCTTTGGATTTCAATGTCTTATTGAGGGTGATGCCCATGTAGGATCCTGCTGGGCTGAGACGCATTAGCTAATGACAAATCAACTAACTCCTGAACAAATCGATGCATTTCTAGATTTGCCATGTCAGTTAAAAAACCCGGATTGTTTGAACGTATTCAAATGTCAGCTGGCAAGATGCCATTATGGAACTGGGCAGACAATGTAACTGTCGGACTGGCAGCGCTTGTCGTCTTGGTTGCCGTTGTGGCTGTGCTGCTAGTAACTTGTAAGGTTTAGTTACTAGTTCATTTGTTTTGTTACTTCGTCCCAGGTATGACGTTAAACTGCCTTCTACTACTCTTTTGTATCTATGAACTTTGTAAGCATTTGCGCACAAACAACTGAGGAGCCTCGCGAGGTTTACGTCAGTGCCACATCTACTGCAATTCGTTGCAATGTTTTGTTGCCTCCAGTAGGGAACAAAGCACCTACTCCAATTGAACTTAACGTTTATGGAAAAAACTCAGAGCGGTTTGCTCGTACAACGAAGCACTCCAAGGTCTTCATTCATGGCGCAAAATTACGCTTTGACCTTGACTCCAGAACGTATTCATTGCATGGAGGAGTTATCGCTACGGTTGATGAAACGTTCCCTATCTTTAACACAGTCATCCTCAGTGGCCGTTGCGTTAAAGACATCTATCGCGATGACGAACGCGCTTTCAAAACAACCACTGATGGATTGATGGTCTGCAATCAAACCTTATCAGTAAGTACTGGTAAGAACCAAGCAGATCTGTTTAACTTTTATGCAATTAATACAAGTCAAGACAAGTTAAACAATGCGGAACTACTTGTTAATTTCACGCGTAAAGGTGTTGGCCTCACGATTAATGGCCGTTTGGTTACTGATGAATGGAATGATTCTCAAACCAAAGAACGCAAGCATGCTACCAAGATCCAATTGGTAAGTATGACCCTGGCTCCCAAGGCTTCGCTGCCTAATAAAGATGGTGAAGGTCGGGAGATTAAACCGCAGACAACAGTTAACGGTGCAGGGAAAGTTGCTTCGCTTTGGGGCGGAAAAACATTGGATGACAATCCTTGGGATCAGACGAGCGGGCTACCGGATTTGCCTGGTCAGTACGGTGCTGCACCTGATCTTGACAACGAACCTTTCTAATTAACTACTCACCATGACTTCTGAATCACTAATTGAATTCCAACGGGGAATTGACTTTGAGGAATTAACGCTTCAAGATTGTATTGCTATTAATTTTTATTTGGATAACGTTGTAGAACTTTGTGTTAAAGGAGAAACAAATGCAGATCAAGTAAGAAATAACTTAGATCTATTAGCCAAATCTGCATATTCTATTGCAGATGTTTTTTGTCAAATGCGTAAAAGAATACGAGAATCAATTGAAGAAACAAATGAAGAAGAAAGCGAGGTTGCGTAATGGATAATTCAAAACTTGTGTTTAGTTACACTGATGAAGATTCAAAGATTACTTATGAATCGATGGGTGTAACAACAGATGAAGTAATGCATCACGTTGTTTGTTTTCTGTTGTCTATGGGTTACGCACGGGAGAGTATTCACTCAGCCATGCAAGAAATCGTAGAGGAACATGAAGACTATTTACGAAATGAGCCTAACTATAAACTTGAATTGCCGCCAGACGTAGTCTGAAGGCACGTCCTGGGATGACGTTAAAAGCATCCATTCATCACAACGAAATCACCATGAGTGAACCTACGATTGCTGAATTAGTTGATTCCACTACTAACTACTTGAAACCTACTAAGACTATGACTGTGAAGAAAACTTTTGCCCTTGCCACCCGTGGCCTGGATTCTTTCAAACTTTTCCAAGATAAGCAATTCGTCTCCGGCTACCAAAACCTCGTCACCATCCAACCCCTTAACAAATCGAAGACACGAGGTTGGTTCGTGCGGAAGTCAGATCTGGACACTTGTGGATGGAACGCCACTGAAAGTGACTTTGCTAAAGGTTCAGTCATTTGGGACTACAAGCAAACTTTCGGTATGGCTCCCAATACTTCAGTGGAAGAAGGGCTCAATTTTGTTGAGCCTCGAATTCAAATCCTTCTGCGTTCCCCGCTTATGGTAGAAGAAGCTAAAGGAATGAGGCAGACAATTGGTACCTTTGATAATCCAGAGGTTAAAGAACTTTGGGAAGCTGACAAGATTGCAGCTGATCTTGAAAAAAGTAAGGGTAAAATGCATGATCGTAAGTACAGTGTACGTACAAAATACTTGGTGTACGTTCTGACCCAGGACAATAAGCGAGCCCATAAGATCCCAATGGTTCTTACCTTAAAAGGATTGAATGGTACTGATATTTCCGAAAAGGTTCGGATGTATGAAAAAGAAATGTCCAAGTGTTTAAGCAAAGCTTTGGATTCAGAAATTCCTCTTGCATTCAATGAAAAGTTCTATGCCACTACCGTATTTGCTCCGGTACTTGCCAATGAGATGCGTGGCGCCAACAACGTTGAGATCTGCGCAATTGAATCTTTTGACATCCCTGATTACAGCAGTCAAGAAGACGCAATCGAATCATTGAATCGCATGTCGATTCCTGATGAAGATCGCGAATCTACTTGGAAGTATCAGGAGATGTTCAATGACTACATCAACCAACATGCACGGCAAGACGCTGAAAAGCTCGGTGGTGCTTATGGAATTAAAGATGGTGTAGAGATTCTTCCAGCGTCCCGAACTACCGATCTGGTTGATGTAAGGGCTCTTCCTGCTCGGGATGAAACTACGGGTGAAGACCTGTCGTTTTAATCTTTAGTTTCGGTAGGGAACTGGGGATTAGCAATGTCATCTTGTTCAATAGCAACGTTGTTGAAGATGAACATATCTTGTACTAATCCCCTGATTACTCCCTGACGATTAGTGGCGATCTGCGCAAGCAAGGTCGCCATTTCTTTTAAAGCACTTACAGAGTTACATTCTTCAATGGATCTCTTAATCTTTTCCAGCCAAAACTTATCATCTAAGGTTGGTTCAATTTGGAACTGGTTAAGAGGTGCATATTTAATTTCCATGGGAACTCCAGGGGATAGCTAATTCTAATCCCACATAAAAACTTAAATTTTAACTTTATGTTGTATTAAGAATTACCATGATTATGCCATTGCCTATTGCATCGCTTGGGATCTCAGTTGTCTTAATTGTTTTTGGTCTTAGACGCTTGTCCAAACCAAAAGTTTCTGCTACACTCGATCCGTCAGAAGAAGACGATCTTTTCATCTGACTTAATTCAACACAACCCATGGCTACTCAACTCAACACACAATTAAATACTGCGCAACAATCTATTTATTCCCGTACTAACATTCATCGTGCGTTCCAGGATTTTGATGATTCGGATGTCGCCGCAATTAATTTGCGAGCTGATACTTGCATCGTGGTGTATCGCGATGGCGCTGAGCGTTGCTATCCCACGCAACCAATTAAAGATGCCTTTGTCTCCTACACCCACCGTCTCAAAGATTTCTTCTCATACTTAGGACCTAACTATCGTGGCCCTTCCATTTGGCACAACAACAGCTACATCCTCTTTAAGGGCTGGGCATATCAACATGCTCTTGGGCGTCTTTCGTCCAACGCACAGTTGCAGGCTGCCTGGGCAGACCGATTTATCCACCTTACTGATGAAGAAAAACTTAAAGCTTTACTTCAGTCGGACCAAACTGACCTTGGGTATCTCGTTGCTCCTGACGGCTTCCGTTACATTGAATCGCCTGAGCTTGGGTCTCAGTTTGACGAATCGGATACTGATGATGAAGATGTTGAAACTGGAAAGGAAGCTGCGCCGGCACCTCAGCCATATTGCTCATGCGGTTCCTTCCAAAGGCAACTGAATAACTTAGCTGACTTCCAGGGGGAGATCGCTGGTTATCAGCCATGGTGTATTCATCTGACTTGGTTCAAGAAGTACAGAGAGTTGCTTTGTGAACGGGCACGGGTGCGCTCTGAATCCCGTGGGCAGGCTCCTGATAAATGCGTGGCTTGGTGGTACGCACCGCCGTCTGACCACACCAGTGATGGACGTTTTGTGTTGTTACACACCAAATCTGGTGCACAGGCTCCGCTGACGCACTGGCGGCCCTACAAACCAAAGGAAGTGTTCACACAGAACCATGCCTGGGAACTGTTCTTCAATATGATGGCGGCAGGGTACGTGCCATTTCCCGGTACCTCACTACCTCAACTCTCATCAATCACAAAGAAAAATGGGCCAAAACTTGAATCACGATCTGGAATTGCAAATATGGATGGAGAAGTATCAAGAGAAAAGGAGGAGGCCTATACTGCAGCAGATCACCACAAACGGTGAGCTTGACTTAACTAAACTGACTGACTACCTACGCAATCTCGAAGATGACATCGACGGAATCCTCGACAGAATACAATGTGATTGATCCAGCATCCTGGGTTTATAAACTAAATCTGGAATGTGTGGATGAAGAAGATGGATCTATGACCATTCATATTGAATGGAATGAATTAGATCCAGATCTTGCTTACTGGACTTCACTTGGTTCAGAAGGTCAAGAAGAGTTTATTATGACTGCATTACGCAATGCTTTGGAGCAGTATGGCGCTTGACACCTATGGTCTTTCTAACGATCAATACAAAAAAATCTTTTTACAAAAAGCTGAGTTTACTATTGCTCTTTTAACGGCACTCAAAGTCAAAGCTGAGGCCCAGGGTCATAGGCTTGACAATTACACCGACAAATTTATCTGGGATCTGTTCCAGGAGGTTGCATACGCTTCTGATGAAGAAGCTCGTGTGTACCAAAAGGAACATGACCCTGAGTCGGTCAAGAAGCACAGCTTTGACTATGGCGTTATTGCTACCAGGGAAGAACTGATGGGAGAAATTCAATCTGTCTCTGCCAAAGTTGAAGCACTTGCTGATTATGTTGGCCAGTTGACTGAGAGCATTAAGGAGGGCTTGACAGAGCAGGTAGACTGATCGTCCTACGTCCTGAGCAAGACGTTAAACTGCTTAACAATTCACTTCACATTTATTCACATGTTTGAGTTTTTTGCTTCTGTCGTTGCACCAAAACTTACCGAATTATTGACCGAACTTGTGTGGACAGCATGCGCAGCAATGCTGGCCTACGCAGTAAACAAAGCATGGAAAATGGTTTAACTCAAATTAATTCAACTCAACACATTACTATCAATGACACAAGTAACTCAAACAAAACTGAATAAACTAAATGTCTTGCAACTGTATGATCACTATGGTGCCCTGGAGCGCTCTCTTCCTTTGCTCACTCCTGAATCCCAGGACTTGGCAAAAGCTGAGTTGGAGCAATGCTTGGCACTGCGCTCAGAAAAAATTGATCGGATTTACTACGCATGGGCGCATCATGAAGATGCAATAGAACGTGCAAAAGCTGAGCAAGAGCTGTTGGCTACTGCCAGGAAACACCATGAGTCTCAGGTGACTCAGATCAAAGGATTGATCAATTGGTTGCGGCGTTCTGCTCCGCTGGATTCAAACAAGATTACGGGTAAAGATTATGAATTTACCTTAAGTAAAAAGAAAAATCTATCGGTCACTATCTCTTCCAAGATTGAAGAATGGGATGAGGAGTACCAGCAAAAGTTCTGTTTGCTGCAAACGACAACCACAACGAAACATAATGTGGTAACTTCTATGAATGGTGATGTGGTTGAAGAAACTACAACACCTACAACGAAGACAGAACTAATTCCTAATCTAGATGCCCTCCTCAACGCTTACCAAAACGGACAAAAAATTCCCCATGGCGTCAAAATCCAACAAGACTACAACATTCGACGAGCAAGAATCCTTGTCAAACGCCAAGTGGGAACACTTTCATCCACATATCCAGCAGAGTTTCTATCAGAATTTGAGGCCGCCGACCAGCCTTGATGACGCACACATTCGTTGCCGTTGTCACGAACAAGCGATTGAGGACTTCCAGTTGCAGATCGAAATGATAGATCTCGAGCTGGCAATGCTTTCAGACGATGGGGATGTACTGCCCTATAACGAAAGCAAAGCTCAAGAGCTGGAAGAAAAAAAGCTCAAGCTGTTAAGCGGTAAACGGTTCCAAATTAATGCACGTAATTGTTATTGGTATTACCTCATGAAAGAAAAAAGTTAAACCATGTAAACTGAAGGAAACACAAGGGTTCCATGACGGAAGACAACCAGTTAATTAACTTGATTGCTGGTTTTACCAGTGGTGGAACCCCTTTACAGGCTACGGTCGGCAGTAAGTCAGAATGGATGGTAACCATTTTGACGGCAGCAATGCTTGCAAATGAAAATCTTGCCTCATCAATGGACGCAACTGAGATGGTTGATGCAGCAATTAACTATATGAACATTATCCAAGAACGTCTTGCGTATTACGAAAATGCCAAGATGCATTCATTAGAGCGCTTGCTGGATCGTTAGATTTTTTTAACTACTGATTGCGCAGCTTCTTACAGATATTGCTAAGGTAATTACGTTCTTCACCTCCAGTGATGGAAACGATTGCTTCTCCAACCGTAACGGTTACCTTCTCGATTGACCTTGAACTTGCATACGATCCTTTCAAGGGCAAATCAAAACAAGAGTTTGCAGCTCTCGTAGAAGATGACCTGTATGACGCACTAATGGATCTCAGGCCCGAGGTTCAATCTGTATATACTTCCATTGTTTCCATTGAAGGAGACAACTGATGTCTGATTACCAGGAAATCCTTAACAATTGGAGTGTGACCAAAGAGCAGCAGAAAGCTGACTTCATGGAGCACATGTACTATTGCTCAGGCCGTCAGGATCCTTCTCATCCAATGCACAGCTTGTACACAGGTTTGTGGCAAGACTTTTGCATTAAGGAAGCAGGGCCTAAATGTCGGGATGAATTCTTTGAGCGTCTCCAATTCATAAAAGATTTGGAAGAAGGAAAAATTAAAGCGGAACCTGTATTCCTTTCTTAAGTTTTTCACCTATTCTTAAAGCGTCCCGTAAGGGGCGCTATTTACTTTTAGTACTTATGACCAAAGAAAACAAAGAACCAATCGATGCAATCAAAGATTGGCAAAAGAAATTTCGCATGGTTTCTGAAGTGAATGCTCCAGGAGAAACCAAAGATTCGCGTGAAAACCTGCATGATACTAGTAAGGTTTTTATTTCTATGACGGAAGCTGAGTTAAAAGCTCAAGCAGAAAAAAGAACGTTTGAAGGTTTTGCAGATGTAATCTGTGAAGGACTCTGTGAAATGTCCAGCGCTGATGTTTATGTACTATTTCTTAAAGCACTAGAAGATAATTTGGAATACACCAAGAAGGAATACTTGAAATCTTTAGAGCTGTATCAACTTGCTACAGGCAAATCCACCAGGAAGAACAATGGCTAAGACTAAAGTACAGTACCCTGATTGGATTTGTGATGAATGTGGAATGCGTTACGGCAGGTGGTACCAGCCTGGTGTTGTTCATTCAGAAAATCACTATGCCACCTATCACTTAGGTGAATGTGAATGTTGCAATAACACTGAGGTCCTTGTGACTGAACCCAGGGACTACGGCCATTTAATCAATGGTTGGGAGCTAGCTCGCGCCCAGTTGAAATAAAACTTTGGCCGCAGTACCACAATTTGTTTTTTAGTGTCATTATAAAACAATAAAGTAAAAGAAAACGAATGAGATAATAAAAGAAAGTGTTTTAAAGCAATGGTTTTATATCGAGATCCTAACTGGAAAAGCAACTTATATGAAGTAGTTAAAGTCCAGACGTGCAGTGGCGCAGGTGCTGATGTTGTAGCAGCACTTAATTGGGAAGAAGTTGTTTCTTGATAAACTAGAACTATTGCGAAATCTTTATGTATACCCCCGGTCCTCAAACGCTTCAGCAGCTGCAACCCCCCCCGGTTCAAGAGGTTCCTCAAGTGCAAGACAAACCCAAGGCCCCTGGTAAATCTAAAGGTACTGATGTGGGCGCATTCATCCAGCAGTGCATTTCTCTTTGTGCATACATCAAAGAACTTGAGACTCAAAGCCACCTCATCCATTTGAATTATGAGGGGGCGAACTTCCTTGGGGTGCATGCATTCCTTAAAGACCAATACGAGGCTCATCTTGAACAGTTTGATGCGCTTGCAGAGTTCATCCGTTCCATGGATTACCTGATGCCCATGTGTGCCACGGGGTTGGGTGATGCGAGCCCTGGTATCCAACACGTTAAAAGTTACAAGGGAACTGAGCAGCTCGCTGTTTATTACAAGAACTTAGAAGAGCTAGGCATGAAGTGCAAAAAGCTTGAACCCATTGCGCAAAAAGTTGGTGCTATTGATATTGCTAATTTTCTTGCTGACCTTACTGGTCAAGCTTTTAAAA